>ENA-ORMJ01000376-ORMJ01000376.1-human-gut-metagenome-genome-assembly--contig:-NODE-376-length-34250-cov-16.868109_pt1 | contig 34250 bp, 31 predicted proteins | sample MGYA00242100_ERZ508989 | MGnify/ENA primary metagenome ERZ508989 (study PRJEB26280, sample SAMEA2531403) | human gut metagenome | biome: human gut; feature: human-associated habitat; material: faeces...
AGTGAAAGAAAAAGTACACTTTTTCTTTCGCTTTACTTTCGGTTTGCACTAACTTCCCTTCGTCAAGTTAGGCTGCGGCTCGGAAATGAAAATGAAAGTCTTTTGGACTTTCATTTTGCATTTCACTCACCTTGCACTAACTTTGCTTCGCCAAGTTAGGCTGCACCTCAGTAAAGTGAAAGAAAAAGTACACTTTTTCTTTCGCTTTACTTTCGGTTTGCACTAACTTTGCACCTAAAAACTCACGATGAGTGCTTTAGATATTATAAATAAGTATTATGCCGACAATGAGCCTTTGCGCAAATTGCTCATAAAACATAGCAAACAGGTGACGGATAGGGCGCTTAAAATCGTTGATAATCACCCCGAACTGCACATCGACCGTGCCTTTGTAGAACAGGCGGCCATGCTGCACGATATAGGCATATTCATGACCGACGCACCTGCCATTCACTGTCATGGCACGCATCATTACTTGATGCACGGCTATCTTGGCGGACAACTGATGCGCAAGGAAGGACTCGACAAGGTGGCGCGCGTGTGCGAACGCCATACCGGCACCGGACTCACACCTGAGGTGATAAAAGCACGCGAATTACCTTTGCCCGAAGGCGACTACCGGCCCGAAACACTTGAGGAACAGCTTGTGTGCTATGCCGACAAGTACTACTCAAAGAGCCACCCCGACCGCATACGCTCTGCCGAAGATACAGCTAAAAGTCTCGAAAAATTTGGACACGAGGGCGTGGACATTTTCTGGAACTGGGTAAAGCTGTTTGAACCCGAATTGCTCCCCTCGGCCCGGCAGTGAACAACCTGCACCGTAAGGCGCACCCGGCATTCACCCCGTATTATATCCCCCTCCCAACACAATTCATGCGAAAACTATCTCTCTTCATACTGTCATTGCTGACCACACTATGCGTTGTGGCCAGCCACTTGCGTTTGCAGCCACAGCAACCGGCTGTGCCAGCAGTACACGACAGTGTGACGACTGACACCACAACTACCAAACAAAGCGCCGCCACACCACGCACCGCAGACGCAAAGCCGCGTGTGCCGAAGGACGAGGCGGCCGCCACGGACACCACACACCGCGACTCGGTGAAGGTTGACACCGTCAAGACCAAACCAGGCATAGACTCGCCGGTAGAATATCAGGCTGCCGACTCCATGATATACGACGCCGCCAGCGGACTGGCCTACCTTTATGGCAAGGCACAAGTGAACTATCAGAACATGCAGCTGACGGCAGCCAAAATATCGATGAACATGGACTCGAGCATGGTGCATGCTGAGGCCCGTGCCGACTCAACGGTGGAGGGCGGGCTCGACGGACGTCCGCAATACACACAGGGCACCGACCAATATGACAGCGAGCGCATGTCGTTCAATTTCAAAACCAAAAAGGGCTACATTCTCAACGTCAACACCAAACAGGGCGACGGCTTTATGACGAGTGAACGCTCAAAACGTGCCGCCGACGGTACACTCTACCTCGAAAAGGGGCGTTACACCACTTGCGATGCCAAGCACCCGCACTTTTATTTGGCACTGTCGCGTGCCAAGGTGCGGCCGGGCAAGGACGTGGTGTTCGGACCGGCACACCTGGTGGTGGAGGACGTGCCACTGCCGCTGGCCATACCCTACGGTTTCTTCCCGTTCAACAAAAAGTATTCGTCGGGCTTTGTCATGCCATCGTATGGCGACGAAACGAGCCGCGGATTTTACCTGCGCGATGGTGGCTACTATTGGGCCATCAACGACTATATGGACCTCAAGGCCCTGGGCGAAATCTACACCAAGGGCTCGTGGGGTTTGAGTGCCGAGACCAACTACAACAAGCGCTACCGCTTTCGCGGCAACTTCTACTTTAGCTACTTGCGCACGGTGGAGGGCGAAAAGAATATGCCCGACTATGCTGTGACAAAGAGCCTCAAACTGCAATGGACACACACCAAGGACTCGAAGGCTATGCCCAACACCACCTTTTCGGCACGTGTGAACTTTGCCTCCGAAAACTATGAGCGCAAAAATCTTGAAAGCATGTACAACCCCCTGTCGTACACGCAGAGCACCCGCGCCAGTTCGGTAAGTTTTGGCCACACGTTTACCAACATCGGGCTAAGCATATCGGCCTCGGCCAACTTGACACAAAATATGCGCGACTCCACCATAGCCCTCACACTGCCCGATGTGAGCATATCGTTGGCACGCTTTTACCCCTTCCGACGCAAGCATCAGGCGGGAAAGGAGCGGTGGTACGAAAAGATTTCGATGTCGTACACCGGACAAATGTCAAACTCCATCACCACCAAGGAGAACCTGCTCTTTAAGTCGAACCTGATAAAGGACTGGCGCAATGGCATGCAGCATCGTGTGCCAATCGATGCCACCTTCCAGCTGTTCAAGTACATCAACATATCGCCATCGTTCTCGTTTCGCGACATCATGTATGCCTCACGCATCAACCGCTCGTGGAACACGCTGCTGCAGCAGGAGGTGTGCGACACCACCTATGGCTTTTACAACCTCTACGACTGGAATGTGGGCGTAACAGCCAACACCACGCTCTATGGTTTTTACAAACCCTGGAAAAAACTCTTTGGTGGGAAGATTGTGGCCATTCGCCACGTGTTCAAGCCCGCTATCACCTTTAGCTATGCGCCCGACTTTACCGCCTCGCGCTATGGCTACCGCAAGGAGTATGAGCGCATCGATGCCTCGGGCAATTCAACCATGGTGGCGTATTCGCCCTACTCAAACGGCATATATGGTTACCCCTCGGGGTCGAAGCAGGGCTTGATATCGATGTCGGTGTCGAACAACCTCGAAATGAAGGTGCGCTCCGACCGCGACTCTACGGGTTACCGCAAAATATCGCTCATCGACGAACTTTCGGCCTCGCTGTCGTACAACATGGCGGCCAGCCCCCAGCCGTGGAGCAACCTCAGCACACGACTGCGACTGAAGTTGGGCAAGAATAAAACCTTCTCGATGGCGGCTGTGTTTGCCACCTATGCTTACAAGTTCAACGAAAACGGCCAGGTGGTAACCTCCGACCGCACGGAATGGAGCTACGGCCGGTTTGGACGTTTCCAAGGCATGTCGCAGAACTTGTCGTACACGCTCAACAACCAAACGTGGAACAAGTTGATGGATTTTCTGCACGGACGCCGCAAGGCTGACAACTCGGCCAAGGACAACACTGCAGACGCTGATGCCGACGATGTGGAAGATGCCAATGTTGACCCCGACTTGAAGACCGCGCGCAAGGGTGGACGAAAACCCAAAAACAAGGCCAAGGTTGATGCCGATGGCTATCTCACCTTCAGCATGCCATGGTCGCTCACGCTGTCGTATGGCATCACCATGGCCGAGGACCGCAGCCGGCAAATCAATGTGCGCCGAATGCGCTACCCCTTCTCGTTTACGCAGACGCTCAATGCTTCGGGTTACCTGCGCATAGCCGAGGGCTGGAACATTTCATTCTCGTCTGGCTACGACTTTGAAATGCATAAGTTGTCAATGACAACCATGTCGCTCTCGCGCGACTTGCATTGCTTTGAAATGTCGGCCAACGTGGTGCTCAAACCTTATTCGTCGTTCAACTTCACCTTCCGCGCACGTGCCTCCGAATTGGCCGATGCCTTGAAGTGGGAGAAACGCAGCTCTTACTCAACCAACGTGGAATGGTACTAAACGAGGGTAGAGTGGGAGAGTGGCCCATGCCGCACGTACATACATTCATTCTAAAGCATAACACAACATACCAATTTAACAGACACAAGTTATGAAACTGAAATCACTCTTTGCTCTGGCGGCAGCTACTATTGCAGCCGCAGCCTTTGTAACGTCGTGTGATGACGCAGACAACGACTTTCACCAGTTTTACTGGCAAGGCACACATAACAACAACGCCCTCATTGTTTATGCTGACCAAACAGAGGACTCAATCAAAGTGACGAGTACCGATACTTGGACATATACTTGCGAGAGCGACTGGATGCAGATGTCGGTTAACGGCAAGCCTGCTCCCGACACACTCGTGGTGCGCAAGGGCTACATTGACCGCAGCCGTGCCACTTTCACTTTCACGCCCAACACAACGGGCCAGGAGCGCACAGCCACTTTCACGCTGACAAATCCCACCAAGCACATCGGCTCGTTCAGCCCCGTGTTTACGCAGAAACCTTATCTCAACATCAGCTTGCCGGTTTACGACAGCACTACGGGCACTTTCACACTCAAGAATATCAACTCTGAGGGTTTGTACAGCGCCACCACCAAGGATGGGGTTACCCTCACAGCCAAACCGGTCATCACCTTTACGGTGTATGCCGACGGGGCCGAACTTACCGGATTTGATGATTGCGACTGGCTTACGCACACGCTTTCGCCGGCCGACATACGCAAGAATGTGCTTTGCACCGACACGCTCAAGGTGTCGCGCAACACTACGGGCCATCAGCGCAGCGTGACGCTCACGCTCAAGTCGAATGGCGTCAGCACTCCCATCACGGTGGTACAGAATTAAGTTTGGCGTTACATCACCATTTACTGTAAACCACTAAACGCTACCAGCAAACGCAAGCACTAATGGGGGCGACGCGTCTCGCGTCGGGAAAAATGCAATGTTCATACACTAAACAAAGGCTCACAGACAGCACTAATTACATGCTTGTCTGTGAGCCTTTGTCTTAGTTCCCGACGCGGGACGCGTCGCCCCCATTAGTGTTAGCGTTTGGTGCTTGAGATTGTTCGTCTACGTTTTGCCGGACAGCAATAATTGCCATTAGCATGGCGGCCGTCGCGTTATCCTTGCTCATGTCATTTTAATTATTTATCTTTGCAGAAGATAGGCTGCACTTCGGCATAAAGTTCAAGCGAGCTTGACTTTCTGCTCTCGGTTTGCACTATCTTTGCAGAAAATAGGCTGCACCTCGGCAAAAAGTTCAAGCAAACTTGACTTTCTGCTCTCGGTTTGCACTGTCCCGGCCCCGTAGCTTAGCTGAATAGAGCGTCAGATTCCGGTTCTGAAGGTCCAGGGTTTGAATCCCTGCGGGGTCACTACACGCCTTTTGTGCGTTACAAGATAATGAGGAGGATCCGTCAAAATGTGATGGACCCTCCTCGTTCTTTTTATCTTGGACACCAGTTTACCAAAAACACACGCAAAGCCTCTACATTGGCATTGGGCTGACAGTCGATCACGGCAGAGTCTACTGCATGAATAACGCCTGCCGCACCGCCCACGGCAGTGGTTAACATCTCCTTGTAGGCAGCAACGTTAGGCCCCATGGCACCACCCAGTTGGTGTCGAATGCCTCTTTCACATATTTCTGTTCAAGCCCTGCCTCGTTCATGTGGGCCAAGCAAAGGTAAATGGTTTGTCTTTCTTACATGGTTGTAATATTTCTTGTGATGGATTATACGTTATAAATCGCACTACTTTTTGTGCAGTTTTTGTTGAATACTGCACTACTTTTTGTGCAATTATGGTCAAATGGGGCTTATTGGGGGTATATTGCACAAATAATAGTGCAGTTTCTTGTAAATATTGCACTATTATTTGTGCAGTTATATGTACACTAGTGTTGTCAGTTCTTATGTAATTTGTAGTGATAACATAATGGAACGAACAATTAATGAGTTCTTTTCATCAGGCGTCAGCCCTTATGTATCTTACAGGCAGGGCGGGCAGCCCTGCCTCAGTTTATGTTAAAAACCACGGTACTAACCTTATGTTACTTATGTAGCTTATGTTCTTATGTATTCCGCGGTAAGCGGCACAAGGGCGAACAGCCCTTGAGCCTCATAAACAAGAAAGCAATAGCAAAAAACGCTACGGCGTAGCCCTTATGTTCTTGAGGGCATATGAACGCAAGTACATGCCCGTAAGTCTTGAAGCACTTATGTTCTTATGTCCTTATGTTTTCGCGTTAGCGACAAATCTCAAAACTCATGGGACGCGTCGCCCCCATTAGTGCTTGCGTTTTGTGCTTGCATTTTGTGGTAGCGGTACCATTACCATACTACCAAAACTTTACATGCAGAGTATCTTGCATCTTACACTAACACCTTACAACTCATTGACTATCAATACTTTACTTAGTGTAAGATGCTGCCAATTTTACCTACACACAACCTACACAACCTACACGCTGCCACACGGCACAAGCATGGGAGAAAGACATCACGGCATAGGGAAACAGAAAAGTCTGTTGCTCCGACAGATTTCTCTACGTCCCCGTGGCGTAACCCCCACCGCATACGTCCAAACCGACTGCACGACGGCGGGGTGAGGTGTGTAAGATGTATGCAAGGGTGTGTAAGATACTTTGAAATCATCTTACACTCTTGAAACATCTGTATATCAACATGTTACGCATGAAAAGTGTAAGATGGCAGAAAAAGCACACACATTCATTTATATGTAGGCTGACGGGTAGGGAACAAATATTTGTGTACAAATTGTACACTTTTTTTGTTGAATGCAATGCCTTGATGTTACCTTTGCAGCACTTTTGTACGAAACCAAATTGTATTGACTACCATGAAACGAATACTTAACAGAATGCTGCGTTATGCCGATGCCATTGTGAAACGTGGCGTTGACAAACTGATAGATGCTATCGGACATAGCCCGGAACCACAAACTAAAAACGCTGAAACACCCCAGCAGCAAAAACGCATGGGCAACGACACAGACTGCGCACCGCAAACAACTGGCAGCACTACAAACCGCGGTCTGACGGCACAAACCATCCCCCTGATGGACGAACTGTGCGACATGCGCTATAATGTGCCTGACTGCATGCCCGAAGTGCAACGGCGCGACCAGCCGGACAAAGGGTTTGTGCCCGTGAGCAGGCAGGGCGGGCAGCCCTGCCTCAGCTTATGTGAAAAACCACGGCGCCAGCCTTATGTCGCTTATGCAGCTTATGTACTTATGTCTACCGCGCTAAGCGGCCCAAGGGCGAACAGCCCTTAAAAGAGCAAAACAAGGTTTGCTTTTTTGCTTGCGTCACCCTGCACCACCCTGCACCACCCATTTTTATTACGTAACTCCTTGATTTTCAATATGCGCTATATAATGGAGCAAAAAAGTGATGAAGTCAGGAAAAACAATGAGGGAGGGTGCATCAGGTTGATGCGCCCTCCCTCATAGTGAATACTTGAATAGTTGTGTTGTGCTTTATGCCATAGCCTCCTTAATGCAGTCTACAATGTAGTGCACATCATCGTCGGTGACCCAGGGGCCGGCGGGCAGGCAGAAGCCTACCTTGAATATGGCCTCCTCAATGCCGTTGGTGTAAACCTCGGCATCGGCATAGACGGGCTGCTTGTGCATGGGTTTCCACACAGGACGGCACTCCACTTTTTTCTGCAACATGAACACACGCAAAGCCTCGACATTGGCATTGGGCTGACAGTCGATCACGGCAGAGTCTACTGCATGAATAACGCCTGCCGCACCGCCCACGGCTGTGGTTATCACCTCTTTGTAGGCAGCATCTTGCCCCTTGATGCGCACATCGGCATCGAGCGTGGCGGCACAGAGCCAGTAGTTGGCATCGTAGCGCGGGTCGGCCGGCTGCTTGTGCATGTGTACACCTGGCACGTCCTTGAGCAATTCTTCATACAGGGTCTGCACATGCTTATGGTGCGCTATGTGGTCGTTGAGCACGGTCATCTGTCCGCGGCCTATGCCTGCGCACACATTGCTCATGCGGTAGTTGTAGCCAATGGCAGTGTGTTGGTAGTAGGGGTAGGCATCGCGGGCCTGTGTGGCATACCACATAATGTTGTTGGCCTCATCGGCATTGCGGCAAATCAGCGCACCGCCCCCCGAGGTGGTAATCATCTTGTTGCCGTTGAACGACAGCACGCCATACCGACCGAATGTGCCAAGCACCTGTCCGTTGTAGCGCGAGCCCATGCCCTCGGCGGCGTCCTCCACCACGGGTATGCCGTAACGGTTGGCAATGTCCATTATCTCGTCAATGCGGTAGGGCATGCCGTAAAGTGCCACGGGCACAATGGCCTTGGGCAGTTTGCCAGTCTTTTGTTGGCGGTCGATGATGGCCTTTTCGAGCAGGGCGGGGTCCATGTTCCAGGTTTCGCCCTCGGAGCCTACAAACACGGGCTTGGCGCCAAGGTAGGTGACGGGGTGGCTCGAGGCGCAGAATGTGAAACTCTGCACCAGCACCTCGTCGCCGGCCTTCACCCCGCAGCCAATCAGGGCCAGATGTACGGCTGCCGTGCCCGCGCTCAAGCACACCACTTTGCGGTTGAGCGGTGTTGTGCCATTGCTCTTGCTGTTGGCAAACGCCTCCAAATCGTGTTCGAAGGCATTCACATTAGGCCCCATGGGTACCACCCAGTTGGTGTCGAATGCCTCTTTCACATATTTCTGTTCAAGCCCTGCCTCGCTCATGTGGGCCAGGCAGAGGTAAATGGTTTGTCTTTCTGTATCCATAGTAATATTTGTTAATATGCTTGCATTTTACGTCACAATGCAGTAATTTTACATCACATTAGTAGGTGCTCTGAATTGGTTGAACATCTACTTAACAGGTTCTGTTTAATCTAAACATATAAGCATTATGTCACAGACGTCTATGACCGTCCGTTTGGACAATCAGCAAAAAGCGATATTTGATGAACTTTGCTCGCAATTTGGCATGAGTGCCAATACCGCTATCAATATTTTTGTAAAGGCTGTAATACGTTGTCGCAAAATACCGTTTACCATCTCAGCAGATACTGAAAGCGACATACGTGAAAGGGCATTGAATGTTTTTAGCAAGTTGCGCGCTGAAGCTGAAAACAGCAATACGCCCGAATTGACTTTGGAAGAAATCAATGCAGAAATTGACGAGGTAAGACGATTAAAGGAAAAGCATCATGGTGTACGCGGTAATTGACACGAATGTGTTAGTCTCGGCAAGAATATGCAAAAATCCTTTGGCCGCGACTGTTCAAGTTGTAGCCAGTATGTTTCAAAACAAGATTATACCTGTCTACAATGATGAAATCCTTTCGGAGTACGACGAGGTACTTCATCGTCCGAAATTCAAGGTCAGTGAAGAGCAAATAAAAATCATTCTCGACTACATTAAGGCTTTTGGCATACATTCGGAACGGGTTCCCTATGATGGCGAAATGCCTGACGAGAAGGACCGCCCTTTTTACGAAGTTTCATTAAGTGAAGAAAGCTCTTTCCTTGTAACTGGCAACCTCAAACATTTTCCAAAGACGCCCAAAGTGGTAACTGCTGCACAGATGATGAAAATTCTGTCAGACAGTCTGTGACCTCACTTTTCTGTGTCCGTCCTTACACCATCTCGCCTGCAAACTTCACCTTGAAGCCTAACACGGTGGCAAATATCATTTCGATATCTTTGCAGAAGGAGTAGTGTCTGTAATAATAGCAGTTGAGGCGCACCTTGTCGGGATAGATAATGGTGTCGTTATATTCGGTGGCAATCTCCTGCATGGGGCGCGTGTCGCCCTCGGCCTGGCACTTGGCCACGTAGGCCGAAATCATTTCGTCCTCCAACCGGTACTTCAACGTGGCTGGCCCCGTAATGCCCGGACGCAACTTTAGCACATCTCTGTCGGTGCCTTGCAGTTTGTCGGCATACCCGGGCACATCGGGCCTTGGGCCGACGAACGACATGTTGCCAATGAGCACGTCCCACAGTTCGGGCAGTTCATCAATTTTGTAGTGGCGCAATTTGGCCCCGAACGGAGTGATGCGGCTGTCGCCGGCCACGCTGACTGATGAGCCGTTGTGGTTGACCGTCATGGAACGGAACTTGTGGCAAGTGAACAGCCGTCCGTCCTTGCCCACACGTTCCTGGCAAAAGAATGCCGGGCCGCCCGGCATTTTTATGCGTATAAGGATTGCCACGATGGGGAACACCCACCAAATTAAAAGCAGCCCCACCAATGAGGCTGCTATGTCGAAGAGTCGTTTGGATAGCATGTAGATTGTCTTTATTATAAGTATTATTTATCCCAAATGCTTCTTGCATTTTTGTTTATCTTTGTCCTATAGTAGGATTTAGCAAGGAGTATAAAGTGTAAATATATATTTTCATTATATACCAGTTTATATTTCCATCGGTTCTTCCAAAATCTTCCTATTTTTTCGATAATTGTATTTGGATTTTGATTTCCAAAGTTAAAGATGTTGGATAGTACTCGTTCTTCAAGTTGATGGTTCCTTTCCCACTTAGGCAAACAGTCTATGGGTACTCCCAATTTGTCTATAACGATTCCGTTTATACAGCATAGGAATTTGAAAAAGCCAGTTTCTTTAGCTTTTAATTTCACTACACTCCAATCCACATTTTTCCCTTCGTGCATTACAAAGGTCGCCCAATCACATAGTTGTCGCAAATTGGTTTCATCATGGCAGAAGTGTCCTGCGATGTGGTATGATAGAAATAAAGCATTCATGTTGACAGTAGGAACATAACACGTAATCTTTCCTATATCAATAGATTCTGCTTTTTTTGCTTCTTCCTCAAAATAATATTCTAAAGATAGTGTATTAGGGTGAATTGCCGTATTGATTATAGATGCATGGTTTTCCACCATTATGCCCTCAAATGTAAAAGTGCTATGTTTATCTTCATTCTGTTTACTTTTGATACCAAATTTCTTTTCAATTAATCTGTCTGCTTTGCCACCGTCACCAAACATGTAGATGTCTATATCACCGCAAATGCGATGTCGTGGATTGGGATAATTCATGGAAAGGCCATACCCTTTCAAAAGTAATATTTGCAGCCCCTCTTCATTGTAAATTTCTGCAAGTCGTTCTATAACATCTCTTTGTCTATTATATATTTTCTCTGTCTGCATTACAGAAGAAACCCATTGTAGTTTGATCTGTTTAGGTATGTTTTGTAAACAAGAATGTTCTAATCCCGTAGCAGACATGCCGTCAATACAAATAGCGGCTACTCCATGTTTTATAGAAAGTGTATAGAGTTTTTTCCAGTCTACATCTTGATTAGACATTGTAGCATCATTGCCTAACCCTAATGCTACAAGTTTACAAAGGTCGTTTTCTATTGTTTTCATTTGTTGTTGAAAGGCAGCTTAAGCAATCCCATTAATGAACCGCAGCCATACGATACATGTAATACGATAAAACTCGTTAGCAAATAAAAGAAATTCAATTTCTTGCTAATAGCAAGTTTAGCACTCACACCACCCAATACTAACAGATATACGCTCAGTGCCAAAGCTGAAATACAAAATGCAGGCCACCACATCAGACCAACAATTGTGGGTATGGTAAATGACAGGACGAACAATAATGGTACGAAGTGCCGAATGGATAAAGAACGTAACTCTTTAGTGTAATAAACCGTTAGAATATTCCATTTGCCATTGCCATAATTGTTCTTTGCCAGTTTTTTATAGGTTTCACGTGCAAGATAGGTGCAGAAAGTCTCTGGAATGATTATAATCTTTCCTCCACCACGTATAATGCGTTTATTTAGTTCTATATCTTGGTTACGCACCAATCGTATATCGTACATACCATACCTATCAAAGACACTACGTTTCCAACAGCCAAAAGGTACTGTCTCAACTTCCTGTGCTTTCGTTATGCCTGTACGGAAAGTGGAATTACCCACGCCAAATTTATTACTTAAAATTTCACGAATTGCAAGTGTTTTTGGCGTCTTATTTAATACGTCAGTACGGCATACAGCTCCAACGTTATCCGCATCATACAGTTTCAGAGCTTTAACTAAAGCTGAAAAATAGTTTTTCTCATAGGTTGCATGAGCATCTAATCGCATGATGACGTCACCCTTAGCTTCTTTTATACCTAAATTCATAGCCCAGGGAGCAATGCGATGAGTATTCTCAATCATTCGAATGAACGGATACGTTGCAATATATTCTGTTGCAATTTCGCGTGTGCGATCCTCGCTCATACCGTCCACCAAGATTATCTCCAAATCATTTTTAGGATAATCCTGCTTAAGCATACTATCTATACATTTTGCAATGTATTTTTCTTCGTTATAAATTGGTACTATTACAGATAGCATAAAATCTCTTTTTAGTTTTTATTTGTATGTTATAGGAATGGCTCTTTTATTTATTACGAAGCACTAATGTTTTATGTTCGGAAATAAATACTTTATAGTGTTCAAAGATTGATGCAAACTGAGAGTTATTTTGATGACCTTGACAATTGGTATGTGTTAAAGCACTGCCTCTATGAAAATATTGGTAAAGATCATCAAAAGAGTAGTTCTTCTTTGATTTTAGTATAAACCGCTTAATTGTTCCAGCCCTTAATCCGTTGAACCAAAACCATATATCATCTGCCAATGGACATAACTGCATAAATAAATCTTCACGCATCACATCTGAATGTAATGAACCATGTGGATAATATATACCACCAACTCCGATAGGAAATACTAAATTCCCCGATTTGTAATCTTTATATGATTTCCAACTTTCATAGTACGATGGGCAACCATTCTCTATAATAGGTTCGCTTGCGTTAAGACAAATAATATCTTTGGGATATCGTTTATGTTCTTCAACCAATGCCTGAACCGTATCCGCCGAATACATCATATCATCATCAACGGTTATGATATCTTGATTAGGATAGAATTTAAGAGTAGGAATAAGTTTCTTATATGAACGAATATCTTTATAATACATTATCTCTAATCCCTTTGACTTAAGTCGCAGAAGTCTTGCGGGAAGTTTTTCATCTGACCACTCATTCTCGGCAAGCCAAAGTATTATACGTTTGGGTTGAATATTTTGGCGCAATAGCGAACAGATTGTGTAGTAAACCACACATTTTTCAACACGTCTTCCGTAACTTGTTAAGGAGACAATTACATTTGCTTGATTGTTATCGCCCAAAGAGGGTATATTTAATAGACTTAAATCAAAGCAGTATTTTAATATGTATCCCCAAAAACAACGTTTTAATATTGGAATTTTCCTCACAATTGTTTTAATCATAACGTTTATCACAGCGCTTTTCATTATTATCATAGAAATTCATAGTAACTACTATACAGGACGCTACCCCTTTTTACCCATACGTCTTTCAAAATAATTCTTAGACACTCCATTGTGAAACTGACACTCTATATTTATTTCCTTTATCAACGAAATTACTTGCGACTTGACAAAACATTTCCGTAGCAAATAATAAAGATATATATTATTAACAAACCTCCAACACGCGAAAGATAACCTTGACAGATTTTTACGATTATCTATATACCGATTCAGATAATGTATAAATATTTTATCATAACTTGCGAACTTATTGGAAGAAGAACTTACCTTATGATATACTATCGAATCCAACACACAAGCCATACGTATGTGTTGCTTCCTTAAACGTTGTGATAATTCAAAATCCTCCTCCCCGAAAAAGAAACATTCTGTAAAGAGATTTCCTTCCTTGGTCATACACTTTTCAGATACGAGCATAGCACAGCCTGTTAAGAATGTACATTTTATAAATGCACGTTCTTTAACTGCACTTATATCTTTACTCTCATAGTAATATTTCCGAAACCCCCAAAATTGTTTTCCACCTGCATTCCATATTTTATCTTTTTCATAATAAAATGGTATTAAAGGTGCCAGAACATCATATTGAGGATTTTTTCTTCTAAAACTCAAGAGAGAAGATAGAAAATGCGAAGTTACCTCAGTATCATTATTCAACAAAAAATAATAGTCTGGAGAAAAGCGTCTTGCATATTTAATCATTAAATTGTTACCACGTGCAAAGCCTTGGTTTGTCTTCATGTCATAAATAATGACATTACCACAATCGACATGGTCCATTTTCTCTTTGTTAATTTGTTCCTTAATTATTTTCAAATTAGCAGAATAGAAATAATCATAGATCTTTTCAATCGAGTCATCACATGAACCATTATCACCAACGACAACAAAGAAATCAGTTTCTTTACTTTGGAATATAGACTTAATACATGCGATTGTATCTTTATATCCATTCCAATTAAGTATCAATATTGCAACCATATTTTATAAAGTTTTATTTTTAACAAACAGATTTACCATAAGTCCATAAAATATCATTTCGTAGATGTTCAGCATTGTAAAATACGACCCAAAGAAGCCAAAAACTAAAGCTGTCGCAAAAATAGAGTATGCCAAATTCATCCCTACCGTAGATGATTTTATAACAGAATTAGCAAATAGATAAGATCCCAAACCTAAAAAGAATATATATATATATGCGTATAAACGGCCTGCAAAACAGATACTATTTCCTATAAGCGTGAAAACATTGGTATATTCCCCATTATAGTTGATTACTACATAGGAATAGCCATAATAGGCCTTGTCCTGAGTTATACCTATTATGTCACTAAATGGCTTTAATAAATAATATGGGTTCTGCCCCATTTGAAAATGACAATTCACAGCTTCAGACCACCCGCCTATACCAGCAAAGAAATATTTCAAAAAATGTCCTAGCAAATATGTCTGATCATCTGCATCACTAAGATTGTAATTTATACAATATCCCAATAAAAAACAGACAACAATAGTCAATGCGATAAGGACATACTTCAATATATTCTGCTTTAGCCCTATACTTTTCTTATATATAACTGATACAACAATTGGTAATATCATCCAACCCTTTACTTGATAAAAAAACGTTGGTAAAAATAGGAGCAATATAAGAACGGCTTTTATAAGTTTCTGTTTTTTCTCAACAACGATAGAAAGATAATAAGTCAACAAAAATATATCAATCACAAAAATATGTCCAAATAAGCCATTGCTTGCAAACTGTTTTTGTAAATCATCTTTCTCCAAGACTAAAGCTCCACCTAGTGAATATAATTTCAACATCAAAATGGTCCAAACGATTAAAGAGAACGCAATCAAATAGAATGATATATGCCTGCTTACATTTTCTTTTTCAACCACAAAGCTTTCCCTTTGTGACAAACTTAACATTCGAGATTTTCTATTTGCAAATAGTCCACCTAATGAAAATATCAAAGATGCAACAAATATCTCTACATAAATACTAGATGCCATATTGTAAAACCCCCAATAAGGTCCAGTAAAATCATAAAGCAAAGCAACGACAAATGTGGGAACCAGGAAGCAAAGTGAGGGTGACACAATATTTCCCAACTTGTTTTTTTCATATCTTGCTAACCAACATATAAATACTATGGTTAGTAATATGACTAAATATTTCATCTTACTATAATTCTTATTATTTTTTCGACAAAACGATATATCCCCAAATCACAAAGGAAATATTTTAATTTTTTCTTGTTGCTTATTGTCTTATTCCACATATAACCCCATTTCACTTCCTCAAATGCTGTTTTCCATATATGTCTTACCCTATCTATATGCAAATATGGTATTAATTCCTCTTTTATATGCATTTTCAAATTATCTAGTTCTAAATCATACTGAATCACACTCCCTATGTCAGATAAATAATCATATACACTGGTATAAACCTCACACTCACTCTTAAAACGTTTAATCGCAGCCTCCTCCGTCATTAGACCGCATATTGATTGAGTATTATGGCAATAATGATAATAGACATTGGGTACAGAATAAACTTTATTCGAATACGACAACATTTGTAGTACCAAATATAAATCCTCCCACATATTATTTTTCGGATATTTTATTTTTTCTAAAATAGCTCTTTTTACTAACTTATCACAGGTAGAACTCATATCCAACCCTCTCAATAGCATTGATATGGCATTATCCTTTCTAATGACCCCATTATATGAGCCATCAGCTATCACATGCTTATCAGAATAGACCCTGTCAAATTGACACTTCACAACATCTGCATCCTCCTTTATTGCTATTTTATATAAATCTTCGTACATCGTACTTTCCACCCAATCATCACTATCGCAGTGTATTATATAATCACCTGTAGCATTTTTCATCCCCCATTCCCGCACTCGTGCTTGACCTGAATTCTTTTCCATTCGATGAATTGACACTTGCTCTTTTCGATGAGGATATCTATCCAACACACTCTTCAAAATTTCAATGCTCTTATCTGGCGTACAATCATCTATAAAGAGATATTCAATATCATCTAGCGTTTGCTCGAACAAACTACGTGCACAACGTTCTATGTACTTTTCAACCCCATATATGGGTACTATAACACTAACCTTGGCCATAAATTCTTTTAGCTATCTGTTCTTGTACATCTGATCATAATATGCTGTATAATCTCCAGATGTAACATTTTCTAACCACTCCTCATTATCAAGATACCATTTCACTGTCTCTTCGATACCTTCATCAAACTGCAAACTTGGTCTCCAGCCCAATTCTCTTTGCAATTTTGAAGAGTCTATCGCATAACGCGTATCATGTCCAGGACGATCCTTTACATATTTAATGAGATCTAAATCTTCATTTTCGTTGCGACCTAACAAGCGGTCCACGGTCTTAATAACAGTCTTGATTATGTCTATGTTCTTCCATTCGTTAAAGCCTCCAATATTATACGTTTCTGCTATTTTCCCTTTATGGAATATTAAATCTATAGCTCGTGCATGATCCACAACATATAACCAATCGCGCACATTTTCACCTTTACCATAGACAGGTAAAGGTTTGCGATGACAGATATTGTGAATAAAAAGAGGTATCAACTTCTCAGGGAACTGATATGGCCCGTAATTATTAGAACAATTCGTAACAATAGTCGGCATCCCATAAGTGTCATGGAAAGCACGAACAAAATGGTCGCTGCTTGCTTTAGAAGCAGAATAGGGAGAATGAGGTGAGTATCTTGTTGTTTCATAGAAAAAATCTTCGCCATAAGCAAGATGCCGTTTCTCCGAACCTGCTTGCATCGCTAAAGGAAGAAATACCCCCTCTGGGTGCGTCATTTGCAAATCACCATACACCTCGTCCGTTGATATATGATAAAAACGTTTTCGATCATACTTATCGGGCAATGATTCCCAATAAAGTTTGGCAGCCTGAAGGAGCGAAAGTGTACCCATAATATTGGTACGCGCAAATGTAAAAGGATCCTTAATAGATCTGTCTACATGGCTTTCGGCAGCCAAATGTATTATACCATCTATATGCTCGTTTCGCATTAACTCATAAAATGCATTAAAGTCGCATATGTCCATTTTAACAAACTTATAGTTCGGCTTATCTTCTATATCTTTAAGATTTGCCAAATTGCCCGCATAGGTTAGTTTGTCCAGATTTATAATTCTATATTCTGGATATTTGTTCACGAAAAGGCGTACAACATGTGAGCCTATAAATCCTGCACCGCCTGTGATTACAATTGAACGATTATATTGTGTCATGTTTTGTTATATGATTACATTTTGAATGAAACATCACGTCAGTAGAGAGAACGACCTATCTCAGAAAAGAACAGTTCGTCTTAAGATTTGCTCTTTCTCTATTACAGCACTATCTACATTTACCAGTTTTACTTACTTCGTTTTTCTATATTAGAAATACACTTTTTTAGAGAAACAGTCCAATAAGGCACTTTCACTCCAAAAGTTTTCTTTATCTTACTCTTATCTAATACCGAGTAGGCAGGACGTTTTACGGGGCTAGGATAATCACTACTATAGCACGGCACTATTTCACATCGAGTATGACCACTATATTCAGCTATCATTTGTGCAAAATCAAACCAAGAGCAAACCCCTTCATTAGAGAAATGATATATGCCAGTCTCTAAATACGTAGGTGAAAGGTGATTTTTTTTATAGTCCATTATGATAACCTCTATAGTTTTTGCGAGATCCAACGCATAAGTTGGCGTGCCACATTGATCAAAAACAACTTTCAAAGTTGGTTTCTTTTCTGTAAGTTCAAGCATTGTCTTACAAAAGTTCCTGCCAAACTCAGAATAGAGCCACGCTGTGCGTATTATAACATATTTTCCCATAACATTTATGATATTCTGCTCACCAAGTTTTTTGGTTTTACCATACACCCCTGTTGGGGTACCTTTCTGTTCTTCCTTGCAAGGTATATTGTAAGGTTCTTTACCAAAAACATAGTCCGTTGAAATTTGTACGAGTAGTCCGTTTACTTCTTTCATAGCCCTTGCTAGATTTTCGGGAGCTACAGCATTAAGTTTTTCAGCAAGAGTCGCAGATTTCTCATCAATTTCACAAGCGTCCACATTAGTCCATGCTGCACAATTAACAATAACATGGATTTTCTCCTTAGCGACAATTCTCTTAATAGATTCGTAATCCGTAATATCTAGATAAGTTGTTGCTACACCTTCAGCTTGATTTATATCCGTAAAAAGATAATGGTCACTACTACCCTTTGCAATAATACGCATTTCTTTTCCAAGTTGCCCATTTGCACCAGTTACAAGTATGTTCATGCTATTCTATATTTGTAGTTTCAGTTTGTTGCATTTCATCAATAACCTTCAATAAATATTGTCCATATTGATTTTTTAATATTGGTTTTGCCAATTCCCGCATTTTTTCTTCACTTATCCAACCTTGTCGATAAGCAATACCCTCTAAACAAGCCACTTTTAAGCCTTGCCGCTTTTCCAACACCTCTATATAAGTAGAAGCCTCCGAAAGCGAATCGTGAGTTCCCGTATCAAGCCATGCAAATACACGTCCCAAAGTTTGTACTTTAAGCTCGTTCGCCCTTAAGAACACTTGATTGACGGTTGTTATCTCATATTCACCTCGAGATGAAGGATTGATCGAACTTGCAACTTCAACTACCTTATTAGGGTAAAAATATAAGCCAACCACAGCATAATTGCTTTTGGGGCGTGCAGGTTTTTCTTCAATAGACAAGCATTTACCATTTTCATCAAACATTGCCACACCGTAACGTTCTGGATCATTAACCCAATACCCAAAAACCGTAGCTTTTTTTTCTTCTTCTACAATACGAACCGCTTCTTTAAGTTTGGTTGTAAAGCCATTGCCTTGGAATATATTGTCGCCCAAAACAAGGCACACGCTATCGTCACCTATAAAATCCTTACCTATTACAAAGGCTTGCGCCAATCCATTAGGTTTTGGTTGTTCGGCATATTCAAAGTGTACACCATAGTCATTCCCATTGCCTAGCAAACGTTTGAAATTTGGTAAATCATATGGCGTAGAAATAATCAATATATCACGTATACCAGCAAGCATCAACACACTAATTGGATAAAAAACCATCGGTTTGTCATATATCGGCAACAATTGTTTGCTGACACCTTTTGTTATGGGGTATAGACGTGTACCACTACCACCAGCTAATACTATTCCTTTCATAATTTACTTCTTTTTATTTTTAACAATCCACCTCAGCAAAACGCTTAATATCGGAAACGCACACACAGGCAAAAACACATACGAGAACCGCACGAACTCCTTGATGCCTACCAAACAACTTTTGACACGCCTACCATAAGATAAAACGGCCAAAATTTGCCGATAGCAAACAATGTCGCGCGAACAACTATTCAAACGTGCAATGTTACAAAGATTCTCAAAAATAGTATAAGTCTTAAGACAGGCATAAGGTGACTTGATTCCTTTTTCCAATACAAACTGCACACTCTCTTGCAATATTGTTCGCAAGGCTTTTACCTTACGCCTCTGTGCTTCCGCACACATAGTAATTGACCCCTCACGTATCTTGTAAATGTAGCTTCCTTTATTTACCACATACATACTGCGGGCAAGGCATGCCAACTGAAAGCTCCAAAGCTCATCTTCATGTAGTAGCCCCTCCTTAAACAATAATTGATTATCCTTTAAGAACTCTGCATTACACAATTTGCCGCAGGCCATCATGTACCATTCTCCCCGATAATAGGACTTTATTATATCTTCGCCATGCAACGCTGCGCCATCGTGTAATGTAACCGATGGATAGCTCTTGGCACTACCTATTATTTTATAACCACCTATCACAAAATCATACGCTGTGTTCTTGAGCGGTGTTGCCAGCAATTCCAAACAATTATCTGTCAGTTCGTCATCACTGTCCAAAAAATACAGATAATCACCTGTGGCACTGGCAACGCCCGTATTGCGCGCTGCTGACAGACCACGGTTACATTCGTGGTGCAACACCTTAAAGTCTATCTTGCCATGATAGTCATTCAGCACGCTATTTACCACCTCCATGCTGTTGTCTGTTCCGCAATCGTCAATGAGCAGACACTCTATCGAGCCCTGATAACTTTGGCGCATCACCGAATGCAGACAATCTGTGATGTAGGGAGCTACATTATAAACGGGTATTATTACCGATATCTTTATACGTTCCATTGTAACTTTGTAAGTAACACTGTTATTGCCCAAAAGCATCCACGCCATCACAATCACTCAGCCAGGCTTTGTAAAACGAGCTGAGTTTACCATAGCTATTGTCTATGAAATGCACCCGCTTGCCAAGCAACACCGACAGTATCATCACATGAAGCCGGGTGGTATATATCTCCTTGTATTGGCTTACAAACTGCACGCCCCGACGCGTCATGCTTTTACGGAATAAATAAATTTCCAGACATCTTTCCAGCCAGCCTGCCAAAGGCTGTATCAAAGGCAAATATCGTTTTGTACGATTGTTAAGTGCAATACTCTTATAAAACAATCTTTCGCCCAATGTGGGCTTGCTGTCCATTGTCGGCCAGTCCCTCACCTCCACATTGGGCACCTCTATTTTCACATCTCTGTCGCCCAGCTCTTTATCCTTTCGTTTGAGCCACAACACCTTGTCCGTCTCGGGCACGCGCCATTGTGCAAGATAATTCGTCGATATGCAAAATGCCATATCTGGCACGAGTAAGGCTGGGTTATTAAAATGCTCCCGTGCTATTTTCAACGAAGTTTCATCCCTTACACAAATGGTAAGTTTCCTCAGCCGTGCCATGCGGGCTGCATCAAGGCGCATAACCTCAGCATCGTTATAAAAGATTGTATTAGGCAATATCACTATGGGATTGTCTGGATAACATTCTATGGTGTTCATCACGCTATCCCAAGCCTTTCGCCACACATCGCCAAAGTAGCCTCCGCCTGTTATCAATATGACGGTATCTTTACTTAAAGGCTTGCACTCATACTCGTCCCAGCCACAAGTACCAATACATTTGTATGGTATTGACTTCAAAAACTCCAATTCGCCCTCCCATATCAAGGTGTCGCCTATATTTGAGTAGTACGGCAACCCCCAAAGCACATAGTCATTCGTGATGAGAGGAGATATCTTATTTTCTATTATTGAGCGTAATTGATTGACTTTTTCCAAATTCTTCATTCTTTTCTGTTATTATCGCAAAAGGGTAAAAGTGCCATCTTTTACATAATTATTCTTATAATTCCTGTCCGTAAACAACACACCTTTCCCCCAGCAACTTAAATCGTAATAACTACCATAACTCTTGCAACCTAACAAATACATAACAGCTCCAGAGGCACAAAAATAATTCGATTGGAATGATCTGTTTTCCGTCCCCAAATCCCAAACAGAATATGAGGTGCAGCCCAAATTAAATGAAATGGTGTTTTTGTGCACATCTGCCACATTGCCCCCGTGGGAATATCCATATTCACAATTTAACCGTATTACATGAGTGCCATCATGTGCAGTCGAAGCATTGTTGCTTTCATACGCATTTTTCTCACCATTGTGAAAAGCTTTGCACTCAACCTCTACTACATGAGGCGAATTTGTGGAACCATCTGGGGCTGAGTGATAAGAAAAGCCATCTAAGCCATTGTATGAAGCTTCACACTTATATAAATAATGCGTTCCGCCTTGAATACGTAACTCACCCAATGATTGAGCCTTTCCTATATCCTCATTATCAACCAATGACTTATTGAATTTGCAATTTATGTATGTACAAACATCATTAGGATTGTCTATATATGTCCTCAAACTGCCTCTGCTACCATTTATAAACTCTATATTACGAATGAATACATTACCTTTTATAACCATTGGTGGACAGTGTACATTGTCTACAACTACATCTCCCTCTCCTATGAGGTTTACATTAACAAGAGAAACATCACTGCAGAAATTTTCACCTGCTCGATATACACCGCTAGTCATTATAATCGTCCGAGCCCTTGTATGCAAAGCTGATTCTATAGTTCTTTTAGCTTCGGTCCGAGAACTTCCACTATTTTCATCCTTACCATTAACCGAAACATAGACAGTATCAAGCCCTTTCAAGTAATTCTCATTAAAATCATAGGACGTATAAAAGCTAGAAGAACTTTTGAAAATTGGGATTTGTGCTCTAAATCCATCCTCAAAACAATATACAGGAATCTTATTTTGCGTCGTTTCCCCGTAAATTTGATTTAATGACTTCGGCAAGTCCCTTAGACACCACCATTCTATCAAGGATTCATGGAAGCATGCTAACAAAATCGCCAAAGCGGACAATAATACTATCGGGGGGTAAAATTCTCTTATTCATTATGGTCTGAAGGTACGTTTTAACTTATTCAAAACACGATCTTTAAGTCTGTCTATAGGATTCAGCATTTGAGTAAGTCGAGAATCTAATTCATTACTATCTTCCAACTTTTCATCAAAGAAACTGCGCAATTCTGGCTGTAGCCAAGTTCCACCATCATTCTTTTTTCTATCGCGTAAGTAACCATAATGCACGTCGTTCAAATGTGGAATAAGCCCCATACTTAACATTGCATGACCATTATAGCAATGAGCAAGCGGACACTTACCAACAGCCTTATGCGGGAATGGTTTTTCTGGATTCTCAAAGACATTTCCCCAATTTACATATCCATAACAGCCCGTTGCATCTCCTGTAGTCAAATCTATGTAAGCAGACCATGCACCTGCATAGCAATAACCGGTTTGTTTCTTTCCAAATATTGTTTTCTTAAACTCCCAAAATGTCGATCCAAAAGGTTCCCACGTCCTGTTATACTCCTCCTCACTCATTTTTGTTAGATAGTCAATATTTGAAGTTCTGTCATCACGCAAAATTGTCAATTGAGGCAAAGCGCCAAAGTTTTTCATAGAATAATCCTTAACCTCGTCAAGATAAGGGATCAGTTCATCAGAAGGCGCCAACTCTATATTGGCCGAGGCACCGGCTTCCCAAATCTTATGGACATTCTCAGCGAAACGTTCGAGCCAGCCCTTGCGCTTTAATTCCAAATAATGGAAAGAACACTTAAATTCCAGACGTTTCAGGAGTTCCTTATCCCATGACAAAAACTTGTCAAGTACATTCGAAACCGTCAGGTTTGTCACTACCTCTGCATAATGTCCTTCTTCAACAAGAGCCTTCACATACAGATCCAAATTCTTAGTAAGGAGGGTTTCACCGTCTGCACAAAAATTCATAAAGCATGGGCCGCCAAGACGCTTCATCGAAAGTGCATTAGCAACTTCCGATGGGGCATACTTGAATTCGGGCTGTATGCCCTGAAAATGTACCGGACGTTGGGCTAGATAACAATAATGGCAACGAAAGTCGCAAATCGACATAGGAATTCTGAATAACAATATTTTCTTCATTATTTTCTTCTGCTTATAAGTTGTTTAAATCTTTTTCTTTCTTCCGCATTCAAGAGCAAAAAGCACTCCGAAAGGATAGCAAGCACTCCAACGAGTACTACATCTATGATAAATGACAACCAACCTGATATAGTACAGACCTTCAAAATGGCTAAAGCTATGATTGTATTAACGGCACAGCATAGCAAAGTCAAAAAGGTTTCTTTGTAAAATGTAGTACAAGAAACGCCTAACAAACGCGACACATATGGAAGCACCACACATAATTGACGTAAGATGGCAAGTACAGAACTTGTACCCACAATAATATACATATTATACTGGGGGTAAAATTTAAGTCCACAATAAACAATAATGATGTTTACAACTCCCATTGCTACAAACGTTAAAGAATTCACTTTCAAATGATTGGAAGCCGTGAAAACATTATACAATATCTGTGTCCCTGCAACTACTATAAAAGCCATGCACCCAAGTACGGACAATAGTGTTAATGTATAAGGTTCCAAAGTTGGTTGCCACAAGCTATAAAATTGTATACCCAAGCAACAAAATGTTACAATTGGAACAGACACTATTACTATTGATATTCTGATGGCAACACGTAGTTCTTTCATTATACTGCCCATATCACCCTTTGCCCAACTTTGTGTTATTGATGGGGAAAAATTATTGTTTATCGTCGTAGCCAATTGTATAATAGCAGATGGTATTGTCTTTGATACTGCAACTAACCCCATTGCAAAAGGTGATACGAATAAATTAGCCAATAATAAATCGAACCCCGTTTGTAACAAATGACCACACTGATTTACAGAATTCCATACGCCAGAAGAAAGCATATCCTTAACAGCCCTCCATGAAAAGTCTTTTTTATCAAAATGAATATCAGGCAGTAAGCGATTTTGATAATATACGTAAGCAGGTATTAAAAATATGGATAACATCAATGCCACGAAAGAAACATAAAAGATTTTCACTGGCAGTAAGCTAAATACCGCGAACAATAACACGGCATTGCAAATAGTACGAATGCAGTTCAATATATTACTATAGTAAATGGCATTCTTCACATACATTGAAATACTATATAAAGAAGAAATAAGACCTACAAAGAAATTCGCAAATATGCAACCGAACAACAATTTGACGTCAAGTACGTCCACATTGTCTATAACAATAACATGCTCTAACCTCAAGGATACTATTACAGATATTGGCAGTAATAAAGCAATCAGTCCGAGATTGGCCACATATACTGACGAATAATAGCCACGAGCTTTATCTATATTACCTTGATGATACGCTACCGATACAAAACGTGAAGCCATCGAATTAAATGCAGTTGTTAACAACGAAGCGTACATCACAAAATTTGCTGCAAGTTGTGTGTAACCATTTGCTTCTGCACCCAATGCTTTTACAATAAAAGGCGATAAAAAGAAACTTGTTGCGAACTGTACTATTACTGTAAATAGCCCTGTGACAAGATTAAGTATCGTGTAAAATTTATTAGACATTGCTTTATGATAAGTGCTGTATATTTTTCCTGCAATCACAATAAAAATGGGGGATATTAACCCAATCCCCCAAAGGGAAAAGCATTTAGCCTACGCTTTCAATAGGTTGAAGAACCATCTCGTCTTCTTTCACAGGCATATTGAGTCTACGAAGAACCTCAACATAAGGAGATCCCATGTTGACTAACTCCACCCGTGAATTATCTGAACTATATCTAAATGCCATAAACTTCTAATTGTAGTCAGACATATAGACGGCCACTACGAAAATGGCAACAATACGGCTCTTCTTTGAGAGCCACTAATTAAATAATTTGATCATATGATAAAATTAAATTAGTAACAATCAAATTCCGCCTGTGTAACCTTATAGAACAAGCAGAAAAACTATAACATTTACCTTGTACTTATTTTCTCCACCACCCTCTCAGCCCACTTCAAGTTCACCGCATTCTTATCACCAGCCTCGGCGCGCTTGTATATCCATACTGCCTCGGCACCAGTTTTCTGGGTGTAAGCCTTGATCACGTCGTGCGTGCCACCGCGCGAACGAGCAGCGGTGATGGCGATGTCGCATGGGTGGGACTTGAAGTATGATACGTTGGCGCGTAACTTGGCGGCATTGTCACCTTTGGTGGCAAAGGCTATGATGAGGTCGTTGTAATGGCAAATGGTCTGCGCGTCGCTGGTGGTGTATGATATGGGCTCGCCGTTGAGTATGTCAATGACCATGCGCAAGGTGCGCGTCTTGCCAAGATTGCCATGACCGTAAAGCACGATAATCTTGTGGGGGGCATGATTATTGTACTGATTGAGAACTTATATCATTCGCAAAAAAATGAGTAACAAACCGATAGATGCTCTAAAGCCAAGGCCCTTACGAACTTTTATCTGTTGCTTTTGTTTTGGAGTCCTCCTATATATCTAAAACTCCGCATTCCACCACTTTGCAGGATTATTATCCACTAATTTTCGCTGATACCCCTGCTTAAATAGGCACAATAACAAAAGCAACGCATTACGTTTCTCACTTAAGGTTGCAATTCGTTTCAAATTATGATAAAACGTACCTTTTTTGATTATTACACAACAGGTCGAAATCTTTTTTACTTTTGATGTCAATATGGCTTGCTCAACATCTGTCAAATCGCATTTGGATTTCATTACAGCTATTGTGTGAGACTGAATCCATTTTTATTTTATCATACAGTCGCGGATTTGAGGTGTTACAGCCCACCATTATTTAAGATTTTGACTATCCGCTCGCATGCCTGTCCATCTCCGTAAGGGTTGACAGCCTTTGACATTTTGTTATATGCATCAGCATCGTCAAGCAGTGTGCTTACTTCATCAACAATTCTGTTATAGTCTGTACCTACAAGATGAACTGTGCCGCTTGATAAAGCCTCAGGACGTTCTGTCGTATCACGCATAACAAGTACAGGCTTGCCAAGGCCTGGAGCCTCTTCCTGTATACCGCCTGAGTCGGTAAGTACGATTGTGGATTTCTCCATTAGATATACGAATTCCAAATATTCCAGTGGCTCAATGAAGAACATATTACCAAGATTGCTCAAATTATCACCAAATACTTCATGGATAGGTTTGCGCACATTCGGATTTAGATGCATAGGATAAACGAAATCTACATCTGGATATTTACTTTTAAGGTCGCGTATGGCTGTAACCATGTGTATAAACCCCGTGCCAAAGTTCTCACGTCGATGCCCTGTAATAAGCACAAGTCTTTTGCCATTTTTAAGCCTTGTGATGTCGTATCCAGCTGTTGCGAGTTTTTCTGTTTGTTTTGCCGCAAGTGCCTTGTCACCCTTCAATTTTTCCACAACCATATGAAGTGCATCAATAACGGTATTCCCAGTAACATATATTTTGCCTTGTATCTTTTCCTCTATAAGATTTTTCTCTGACAAAGGAGTCGGTGAGAAATTATAAGTTGCGATACGTCCTGTTATCTGACGGTTCATCTCCTCTGGCCACGGGCTATATATATTATGAGTGCGGAGTCCTGCTTCAACATGGCCAACAGGGATTTGCTGATAGAAGGCCGCAAGCGCTGCTGCTGTAGATGTGGTTGTGTCACCATGCACTAATACAACATTAGGTTTACACTCTTTGAAAACATCACGCATACCAGTAAGAACACGTGCTGTGACGTCCGTAAGGTCTTGTCCCTGCTTCATGATGTTTAGGTCATAGTCAGGCTTCACGCCAAAGATGCTCAATACTTGATCGAGCATTTCACGATGCTGCCCGGTCACGCATACCACAGTGTTGAATTTATCCGTGTACTTCTGGAACTCCTTTACAAGAGGACACATCTTTATTGCTTCAGGCCTTGTGCCAAAGACCAACATTATTGTTTTCATGCTCATTATATTTTCCTGTTACGACATCCTAAAAATGCCGTGTCTAATTATAATGGTTATTCTTTAGTAGCCGTTGGCGGCATCGAACCACAAGCATATAAACTTTACACCAGTACAACGGCTTTCCAATAGTATTAAATATGCTCCTCTACTCCTCGGAAGTGTACATTTAATTCATGTAGGTGTTCCAAAAGAGTGCCGAGCGGGGTACCTTCTGTCATTTTTGCGAAGGCATTGACATCTTTTGGGAAGCATTTACCACCATAGCCAAATTTGCCATCAGGGCCTGGCACGTAGGTGTGTGTGTCATTGATATAGCCAGAGAGGAGTATGCCCGTATGTACTTTGCGCCAATCAGCTCCCATCTGTTCGCAATATTCGCGGCAAGCATTGAAGTATGTCACCTTGTATGCACCAAATACATTGTGCATATATTTTGTCAATTCTGCCTCTAAGGGTGTCATAACAGTGAATTTCTTGCCAACAAAAATTTTGGTAAGTAGTTCGTGTGCACCCGTGAACACCATGGTCTGTTTTCTAAAGTCCTCAAGGAACGTACGTTCTGTTAAGAACTCTGGCATATAACATACTTGATGCTTTGTTTCATGAGAAAGTCGCTCACTCGTACCTGGGAGAATTGTGGTTCTTACAAAGACTGGTACGTTTGGCAAATTTGTTATCAACTCTTTCATCAGAGACAAGTCCTGTGTCCCGTCATCTTCGGTCGGTACATGAATTTGTAGGAAAGCTATGTCTATGTTGCTTAGGTCATCATTGTACCCCTTGGGAGGGTCGCTAATGAATAGTTTGCAGTCTGGATTGTTATGTTCTAACCAATCCTTTAGGGCACCACCGACAAAGCCGCACCCAATAATTCCAACGTTGATCATATTAAAATGTTTTTATAATGTTGCCTTTATGTTTCGAACGATCCTTTATAAGGATGAAGCATCTATGATGAATGTAAGCGAATACAAAATTTGGTTATATTAAAATGCTGCTAAGGGAAAGCATACTTATATGCAGATAACAGTTGCTGTTAGGCGCGTGATTGAGTAAAACGTAGCCTGTCACACAGCCAACCGAAGGCCGTGGCAGGGGGTGCTACGACCTGTTAATAACCCATTGACGGAATTCTTGGTTAACAAGTAGGCAAGTAGACTGGTTAACAAGTAGGCAAGTTGATAAGCTTAAAAGGATTTGGCAAACTTACCTGTTAACCCGTTAACTTGTTTACAAGTCCCGTCAACGCATTAAATGGAAAGGAATAAATGTGTGTGTTGAAAAAAGTATGCTTGGTTAGGCTGGGTATGAAAAAGAACAGAATGATGAAACATTCTGTGTGTGAAGCTTTTTTTAGAAAAAAGGCGAAAGGCCTTAAGGGTTTTGTAATGCCAGCACCCAATACCCGCACCGGTTGACCAGCTCGTCGTATTCCGCCTCGCGGAGTTGGCGGGTAGGGCTGTTGGCGGGCAACTGCGCTATAAGGGCGCTGATGGCCTGCATGACGCGGGACGTGGCTGCGGTGACGGGCTCGAGTTCGGTGCTGAAACGGGGGAGGAGTGGCGCGTAATAATAGTCGGACTCCTCTACCATGAAGTGAAGCATCTCGTAGGTCTCGGCAGGGTCAATTTTGCCCTGTGCAGTGTCGGCAAGCAGCTGCTGGCGCAGCAGGTCGATGCTCTCGGCTTGGGCTGCTGCCTCGTGCTGCGTGCGCACGGGGTGAAAGTAATGGTCGATAAAGGCGTTGCGCTCGTGCAGGGCACGGGGATAGCGTGCGGCGCCCTCATGGCGTGTGGTGGCGGCCTCGTGCTTGTCCACTTCCTCAAAACGTTCGGCATGCACTCCCGACAGGGCTATGCTCATGCCGCCAACCTGCATTACCAGACGGCGGTCGCGTGAAATGCGTATGACGTAGCCCTCAATGCCTGCAAAGGGGCCTGAGGTGATGCGCAGCAGGGTGCGGTTTTGGGCATAATAATGAAAGGGGTGGAGCAGAAAACGAATGCGCTCGGGGTCGGCTTGGGCTATGCGCATGAAGGGTGTCATCTGGCTGTGGGGTATGATGGCCACACGGCCGTTGCTGCAGTCCTTGCACAGGTGGTAGGGCGGCAGGTTGTTGTCGAGGTAGAGCTGGGTGTCGGCCGGGGTGCCTTGTAAAAACACAAGGCCGCTCACCGTGGGCACTGACAGGGAGCGGGCGCCTCCGGTGCCGTCTTTGTGGCGCGGCACGTATTTAATGCTTTTGTGTATGAAGTAGGGGCGTCCGTCGTGGCGCAGTTGTTCCTCAACAGCCCGCACCCGTTGGTTGTGTACAAAAATATAGCACCAACCAGTGGCCGGTGCATTGTCGTGGTGGAGTGGTGAACTCGATTTGGTGTACGATTTTATTGCCGGACCTGCCTGCGGGGCTGGTTCGGCGTGCTGTTTGCCTTGCAATGTGCGCGTTTTGCCATCAGGACGGCAATAGTGCGTTTGCGGGGCGGCAGAAAGAGAATTCGTACTATCCAGTGTCATAAACTCTCTTCTACATTATGTTGTCAGCTGTGGCTGGGCAGAGATTGGCTGCATGTGCAATCTCTGTAGTCCTATACGTATAGGCCCTGTCACTTGCCACTGGCGTTAACGCTTGGTGCGCAGCAGCCAGTTTTGCAACATTATTGTTCATAGTCTGCTTGCCATTTTGGGTATGAATGATTGGCAAATATCTCTATCAGTTCGTGTATGTTTTCTATTATAAACACGACCTATGGCACAAAGGTAGTGTTTTTCTTGCAATTAGGACACTTTTACACTGCAAATATTCTGCTTATATACGCTTTATGTTTGTCTTTGGCACAATTAGGGTCTTCGGAAATGGCTGGTTATCAGGTGCGTTGCGGAAAACATGCCTGTTTTATAATGTTAAAGTCATAATGATAAGAGGCTTAAAAACCTTGGCAGACTTACCTGTAAACCTGTCAACCTGGTCAACTTGTTTACTAATTCCACAGCTTTTCTGTATCCCACGTTAGCGGCCCAAGAGCGGAGAACTCTTAAAGGTTCGTCACACCAAAAATAGGGTGAGCCTGAAAAAACGCCATAAAAATTTGGGCAAACACCCCCTTTCACCTTAACTTTACAAAACCAAAAGGCCCCATGCCGCTTAACAGTAAGATCTTGCCGCTTAACAGTAAGAGCGTGGGGCGTAATAAACATATATATATGCGCCAATTCAAAGATATACGTATTGCTGTGGCTGGCACAGGCTACGTGGGTCTGAGCATAGCCACCCTGCTGTCGCAGCACCATCACGTGACAGCCGTTGACGTGGTGCCTGAAAAGGTGGAAAAACTCAACCGCCACATTTCGCCCATACAGGACGACTACATTGAAAAGTACCTGGCTGAAAAGCCGCTCAACCTCACCGCCACCCTCGACGGCCGCGCAGCCTATGTCGACGCCGACTTTGTGGTGATAGCCGCCCCCACCAACTACGACCCTGTAAAGAACTATTTCGACACCAGCCATGTGGAGGAGGTTATCGACCTCGTGCTTGAGGTCAACCCCCAGGCCGTGATGGTGATAAAGAGCACCATACCCGTGGGTTACACCCGCAGCCTTTACCTCAAGTATGCGCAGCGGGGCGTCAAGCAGTTCAACCTGCTCTTCTCGCCCGAATTCCTGCGCGAGAGCAAGGCCCTCTACGACAATCTCTATCCCAGCCGCATCATCGTGGGCTACCCCAAGATAATTGACACCCCCGAGTTTGAGGCCGAAAACCGCGCCATCGAGTCGGTGACCGATGTTGAGGCCATGCACCAGGCCGCCCGCACCTTTGCCGCCCTGTTGCAGGAGGGTGCCATAAAGGAGAACATCGACACCCTGTTTATGGGCATGAAGGAGGCCGAGGCTGTCAAGCTCTTTGCCAACACCTATCTGGCCCTGCGCGTGTCATACTTCAACGAGCTCGACACCTATGCCGAGATGAAGGGTCTCGACTCGCGCGCCATCATCGAGGGCGTGGGTCTCGACCCCCGCATCGGCACGCACTACAACAACCCCTCGTTTGGCTACGGCGGCTACTGCCTGCCCAAGGACACCAAGCAGCTGCTTGCCAACTACCAGGACGTGCCCGAAAACCTCATCGAGGCCATTGTCGAGAGTAACCGCACCCGCAAGGACTACATAGCCGACGCCGTGCTGCACAAGGCCGGCTGGGACGACTATTCAAGCCGCAACCAGTATGGCACCGACCCCGCTTCGTGCACCATTGGTGTGTACCGTCTGACCATGAAGTCGAACTCCGACAACTTCCGCCAGTCGGCCATACAGGGCATCATGAAGCGTATCAAGGCCAAGGGTGCCGAGGTCATCATCTACGAGCCTACGCTCAACGACGGCACCACCTTCTTTGGCTCACGTGTGGTCAACGACCTGGCAGCCTTCAAGGCTCAGAGCCACGCCATCATAGCCAACCGCTACGACAGTTGCCTCGACGATGTGAAGGACAAGGTGTACACACGTGACTTGTTTAGAAGGGATTGAGATACAAACTCAGAACTCTTTAATATTTTGTAGTCAACATACTTCTCCACCCGAGTGGCGGCAAGCGCAGAGCGATACTGCGGTGGAGAACTTCATTTTTTCTCGTATTCAGATACGGCGTCTGTCGCCAACAAAACAGCACCTTCGCAGCGTGCTGATTTTAAGAAATTAGCTATCGGCTTGCAAATATCTTTGAGAAATATTATCTTTGTGAAAGATATTTATTAAGGCTATGATACTTAAGGAGTTTGTTGATAGAGAAAAAGATAAAAACCGCTTGCAATCGGCCCTCAAACGCGCAGATTGCCAGTTCATTGTAGTGTATGGTCGTCGCCGAATAGGCAAATCGGCCTTGATAAAAAATGTACTACGTGCAGACAGGGACCTATACTTCCTAAGCGATCAAACATCAGAGCAAAATCAACGGCAGCTGTTTGCCGGTGTTATAGCCACATATATAGAGGGTTTCGACAAGTTACAGTATCCTGATTGGGAAACATTGCTACGTGCGATGAACAACCAGTTGAAGGGTAGGCTCACAATATGTTTGGACGAGTTTCCCTATATGGTAAAGAGTTGTCCTTCTTTGCCATCGGTATTGCAAAAGTTGTTGAACTTACGCATATTGAAGTTCGATTTAATATTGTGCGGTTCGTCACAGCAACTGATGTACGATTGTGTGTTTGACAAAAAATCCCCACTTTATGGTTTGGCAGACGAGGTAATAAAGCTTGCCCCCATTCCAGCTCGTTATGTGATGGATGTGTTCGATTGTGATGCAGAACAAGCCATAACCGAATACGCCATTTGGGGTGGAATACCACGTTATTGGGAGTTGCGCAAGGATTATGCCACTTGTAAGCAAGCCATACAGGCTTTACTGCTCGACACACAAGGCATTTTGTCTGAAGAACCACAACGTTTACTGCGTGACGATATGCGCGACACAGTTCAAACCGCTACCCTGCTTTCTATTATAGGCAATGGTGTCAGCAAAATGTCTGAGATTGCATCACGAGCAGGAAAGAACGCCAATGAAATTACAGAACCTCTAAAAAAGTTGCGTGATCTTGGCTATGTCAGACGTGAGGTGCCGTTCGATGAAAATGAGCGTAACAGTAAAAAAGGAATATATTACGTTGAAGATAATCTCTTCAAGTTCTTTTATCGTTTCGTAGCCCCTTATGCTTCGCTGTTAGAGTTTGGAGCAGTTGATGCCGTGTGGCGCGTTATCGAATTGCAAATGACATCGTTTGTAGGTGAGTGTTGGGAAAATCTCTGTCGCAAATATGTCAGTGGCAATGTGGTTGAAGGCATTCTTTATGATAAAGCCTCCCGCTGGTGGGGAAAGGTTTTTACTGATGATTGTCCAGAGGGCGAGATGGTAGAATTAGACGTGGTTACGCAATCGTTTGACAAAAAGCACATTCTGATTGGGGAATGTAAGTGGACGGGCACAGAAGATGCCGACAGACTCAATGCCCGGTTGCAATCCATAGCAAAGGCTCTGCCATTTGCCAAACGTAAACAGATACATATAGTGTTCTTTACGAGAGTTGAGCCCTTACATGCAGAAGGCAAAACCATCTTTTTGCCCAAGGATATATTGAGCTAAGAGCAATGCTCTTTATCACCCCCAAATTATCTCCACCCGAGTGGCGGCAGGCGCAGAGCGATACTGCGGTGGAGAACTTCATTTAATAGCAATACAACGCATGGCTTTCGAGCATATAATATAATGTAACGGCTTGAAAGCACTTATCCCCATTAGTTAAACACTTATTTTATTTGAGCATACCACCTCGGCCCTCGTGCAGGGCTGGGGAGGGTGCGTTGTGCGGATTTTTTTGCAGTCGTGCGGCCTTGTCAATGATAGATTTTATGCTTTTGCCCTTACAGGCAAGGTGCTCAAAATCGGCATCAAAAGCGAGACCGTTTTGGGGTATTCTATTCGTTGTTTCAGTTGTCCAGTAAAACGTAAACATGCGAACGGACTCAAGCACTAACCCAAGCACCAAACGCTACCACCAAACGCTACCTCTAATGGGAGCGACGCGTCTCGAGGCTGCTGAAAAATGCCCGACGCGAGACGCGTCGCCCCCATTAGAGCGCAATTTCCTGGCATAACAGTTCTTCCCATGGCTTCAAATTTGCTTTTTAAGTAGGTGTTCAAAATTATTTTATACAATCAGCAGGTGTCATTTTCACATTG
>ENA-ORMJ01000377-ORMJ01000377.1-human-gut-metagenome-genome-assembly--contig:-NODE-377-length-34239-cov-23.875614_pt1 | contig 34239 bp, 29 predicted proteins | sample MGYA00242100_ERZ508989 | MGnify/ENA primary metagenome ERZ508989 (study PRJEB26280, sample SAMEA2531403) | human gut metagenome | biome: human gut; feature: human-associated habitat; material: faeces...
AGAACGCCCAAAGGCTTTGCAGGACGCAAAGCCCACAAAGCGTTCTTATAGGGATGGAGAATTTGCTCTATTTTATAAAAAACAGACTTTTTCTAAAAGCTGACTCCCTACGGGAGAAAAAATAAATCAGATAAAGCAAAAATGAAAGGAAACGATCATGGCAAAAAAGACAATTCACACCCTTGAGGAGATTTATCCGGAAAGTGCTGTAACGGCGCAGAGAGAAAGATACGAAAAATCTGCGGAGGAATTCAGGAGCATCTTCGGCGACAGCGAACAGCTTCGTTATTTTTCCGCACCCGGCCGTACAGAAGTCGGAGGCAACCACACCGACCACAATCACGGCAAGGTGCTTGCGGCAAGTGTAAACCTTGACGTTATCGCCGTTGTAGAGCCTACAGACGACAACATCATCACGATAAAGAGCGAGGGCTTCCCCGAAGATTCGGTTGACATATCTGACCTTTCTGTTCACGAGAATGAAAAGAATTCATCTGCCGCTCTTATAAGAGGCGTTGCCGCCGGTTTTAAAAACAACGGTCTGAATATAGGCGGTTTCAGAGCTTACACAACGTCAAACGTTATGAAGGGATCGGGTCTTTCAAGCTCCGCGGCATTTGAGGTGCTTATAGGAAATATACTTTCGGGCATATACAACGCAGGCGGTATCAGTGCGGTGAAGATCGCTCAGATAGCGCAGTACGCCGAGAACGAATATTTTGGCAAGCCCAGCGGACTTATGGATCAGATGGCAAGCTCGGTAGGCGGTTTCGTTGCTATCGACTTCAAGAATACACAGGCACCTATCATTGAGAATATCCCCGTTGATTTCTCGTCATACGGACACGCACTGTGCATAATTGATACAAAGGCAGATCATGCCGACCTTACAGACGAATATGCCGCTATCCCCCGTGAGATGAAAGCTATAGCAGGCTACTTCTCCGCAGAATATCTGCGTGAAATCTCCCGTGCGGATGTAATACTCAATATGGGTATCTTAAGGCAGAAGTACGGCGACCGTGCCGTTTTGCGTGCGCTCCATTTCTTCGAGGAAAACGAGCGTGTGGACAAGCTGGTACATTCGCTGAAGCATCAGCATTTTGATGATTTCCTAAGCTCGATAAACGAAAGCGGAAACTCAAGCTACAAGTACTTACAGAATATTTTTGCCGTTTCGGACTATACGCATCAGGCGGTAGGCATAGCACTGAACGTTGCGGAACACGCTCTTACAAGAAAGGGTGCGTGCAGAGTTCACGGCGGAGGTTTTGCGGGTACTATTCAGGCATTTGTTCCGCAGGATATTTTAAAGAGCTTTATAGTTGATATAGAAAAGGTATTCGGTGCAGGAAGCTGTCACGTTCTTTCTATTCGTCCCGTCGGAGGTACTGAGGTACAGATCTGATTGCGGCGGGTAAAACAAAACAGCCCTTTCGGGCTGTAATGTATATCGTCAGATGACAAACTCCTCATACTCATACTTATGCAACTTGTCCACAAGGGCGGTTACGGCGATGCCGTTTTCGAGGTATTCCTCGCTCAGCACCTTTCCGTGTGAGTGGAGAGCCGCCGCAAGTCCCGACTTGTCATACGGTATCAGCATTTCCATACGGCTTACCTTGTCGGTAAGATTATCCGATATGGCTTTCAGCAGTTCGTCAAATCCCGTGCCGTTCTTTGCGGAAATCATTACGGTATTTTCTGCGGGCGGCAGTTCATAATCAAGCTTGTCGCATTTATTGAGGACGGTTATTACCGGTATTTCGCCGCATCCAAGCTCCGACAGCAGAGAAAGCGTTGTTTCTGCCTTTTCTCTTGCCTCAGGATCGGACGCATCGCAGACGTGCAGGATAATATCCGCACTTGCCGCTTCTTCAAGCGTTGACTTGAACGCTTCTACAAGGTGGTGAGGAAGCCGTCTTATAAGCCCTACGGTATCTACAAGCGTAAGACTTCTTCCGTCGGGCAGTTCTATTGCCCTTGAGGTAAGATCCAGCGTTGCGAACAGCTTGTCCTCCGCAAGAACACCTGCGCCTGTAAGTGCATTGAGCAGGGTCGATTTTCCGGCATTCGTATATCCTACGATAGCGCCGACGCATACGCTGTCTTTCTTACGGCGGCGGCGTGACAGATCACGGCGTTTTTCAAGCTCTTTAAGTTCATCGCTGAGTTTATCTATTCTGCGTCTTATGTGACGGCGATCGGTTTCAAGCTGGGTCTCACCCGGTCCTCTCGTTCCTATACCGCCGCCAAGACGTGACAATGACGTACCTATTCCCATAAGGCGTGGCAGACGGTATTTAAGCTGAGCCAGTTCAACCTGAAGCTTTCCCTCGTTTGTCACTGCTCTGCCGGCGAATATGTCAAGGATAAGCATTGTGCGGTCGATAACACGCACCGAGGTTATATCCTCGATATTGCGTATCTGGCTTGAGCTTAGTTCCATATCAAATATAATAAGCTGTGCGTCAAGATCCTTTGCGGCGGCACTGAGTTCTTCAATCTTGCCCTCGCCCAGAATTGTCGCACTTTCGATAGCAGGACGTTTCTGAATAATACGGCATACAGTCACCGCACCTGCGGTTTCAGCCAGTTCTTCAAGCTCGTCCATAGATATTTCCGCATCATATTCGCCGGTATCTACTCCTGCGAGTATGGCACGGGTCGATTCGTTTTCCTTTAAGATCGGATTGTTTACGGTTGATTCGTTCATAATGTTCCTTTCCGGTTTATAAATAATCAATAATAAAGTAAATTTATGCGGTAATCCGCAAAAGGTGGTAATCTTTATGAAGTTCAAAGAATACGACGTAATAATTGTTGGCACAGGCGTTTCAGGTCTTTATGCCGCACTCAACCTTGACAGCAGTATGCAGATACTTATGCTTTCAAAGCGTGAGCTGACGCTGTGCAACTCGGCTCTCGCACAGGGCGGTGTTGCTGCTGTAATGGACACGTCAAACGACAACTACGAGCTGCACATCAAGGATACTCTTATAGCCGGCGGCTACAAGAACAATATCGACAATGTACGCATACTTGTCGAGCAGGGTCCGAAGGACGTTAAGAATCTGCTCAATTACGGAGTTGACTTTGACAGAAAGCAGGACGGCTCAATCGACCTTACCCTTGAGGGCGGTCACTGCCGTCACAGAATCGCTCACCACAAGGACAGCACCGGCTTTGAGATAGTTACTTCGCTTATCGAAGGTGTAAAGAAGCTGTCCAATGTCACGATTCTTGAAAACACTCACCTGCTCGGTCTTACCAAGCGAGGCGACGATTTCCTGTTTGATGTGCTTCACGAAGGAAAGCACAGTTATTATACCACAAAGAACACCATACTTGCAACAGGCGGTATAGGCAGAGTTTACGATTATACCACAAACTCTGCGATAGCAACGGGCGACGGCATACAGTTTGCTTATAATATGGGGGCTGATATTCAGCATTTAAGCTATGTGCAGTTCCACCCCACAGCCTTTGCCGACCACGAAAACCGTGAGTGCTTCCTTGTATCCGAGGCGGTAAGAGGCGAGGGCGCCTATCTGCTCAACTGCAACAAGGAACGTTTCATGCACAAGTATGAGCCTGAACGTAAGGAGCTTGCTCCCCGTGACGTAGTTTCAAAGGATATGATGAAAGAGCAGAAGGAAACGGGCAGTGACAAATTCTATCTTGATATTTCGTACAAGGATCCCGAATTTATCAAAAACCGCTTCCCTATGATATACAACAAGGTTCTTGAAAAGGGCTACGATATGACCAAAGAGCCTATCCCGATATACCCCTGCCAGCACTATCTTATGGGCGGTATCGGCGTAAACGGACACGGCGCTACGAATGTAAAGGGTTTATATGCCGCAGGAGAATGTGCGCATACCGGCGTTCACGGCATCAACCGCCTTGCAAGCAATTCTCTGCTTGAAGCGCTGGTATTCAGCCGTCTTATCGCAGAGGACATAAACAAGAACAATACCCACAGAGAGCTTGGAACGCTCGAGGCTGATTATCCCTCGCCCGACGGCAAGCCGCTCCCTAAGGGAATACGCACCGAGATAAGACACATAATGCAACGTTCTTATTTCGTTGTACCCGACTATGTTGAGGCGGCAAAGGATATAAAGCGTGTAACGGAACTGAAGAATCTGCTCGATAACGGCGGTTTTGAGGTAACTCCCGACTATATCGAAGCAAAATCACTGACGACAGTTGCTTACATAATCCTCAGCGAAGTAGTTGCAGAGGGAAAGGAAAAGGGCATTATATAATGAAATTATTACAGTTTTACGTTGACGATCTGATAAAAAGAGCGATAACAGAGGATATAAACTACATAGACAGCACCACCGACCTGCTTATTGACGAGGACGATATTTCGGAGGCATATTTTGTATCAAAGGCTGACGGCGTTCTTGCGGGAATTGATGTTGCGATGCGTGTGTTCACATTACTTGACGACACTATCGAGATGAATATTCATTTCAAGGACGGCGACGCTATAAAGAAGGGCGATGTTATCGCCGAGTTCAAGGGTCACACCTGCGCTATGCTGAAGGCGGAGCGTACAGCGCTCAATCTTTTACAGCATATGAGCGGTATTGCAAGCTATACAAACAAGTGCGTAAAGGCAGTCGAGGGTACTGACGCTTCTATCGCAGATACGAGAAAAACGCTCCCCGGCTTACGTCCTTTACAGAAATACTCCGTAGTGGCAGGCGGCGGAAGAAACCACCGCTACAATCTTACCGATGCGGCAATGCTCAAGGACAATCACATTGACGCATACGGCGGTATAACACAGGCTGTTACCGCTCTGCGTAAAAAAGCGGGACATATGCTTCAGATCGAGGTCGAGGTGCGTAACTTTGACGAACTGAATGAGGCACTTGCGGTAAAGGCAGATGTTATTATGCTTGATAATATGAGCTGTGAGGATATGAAGAAAGCGGTAGAGATAACCGCAGGCAGAGCAAAGCTGGAAGCCAGCGGAAACGTAACGCTCGACAATATCCGTGACGTTGCGCTGACGGGCGTTGATATAATCAGCCTCGGTGCGCTTACTCACAGCGTGACAGCTTTTGATATTTCGATGAAGTGGAAGAAGAAAGCATGACCAACTGTGATTGCTGCGTAAACTACGTTTATGATGACGAATACGACTGCTACACCTGCCTTGTAAATCTTGACGAGGATGAAATGCGCCGTTTTATAACGGGCGACAACTACAACTGCCCGTATTTCAGAAACGATGATGAATACGAACTTGCAAGAAAGCAGTAACGCTGAAAGGAAAAGCTATGACAAAGATACCGAGAGGTGACAAATCATATATCGGAAAGACTGTCACTGTGACGGTTGACCGACCGATAGGCACGCATCACCCAAAGCACAGGGAGATAGTATATCCGATAAACTACGGCTATGTCGAAGGACTTCTCGGCGGTGACGGTGAGGAACAGGACGTATATATTCTCGGTGTTGATAAGCCCGTTGACAAGGCAGAGTGCGTTATCATCGCAACTGTCATGCGTACAGACGATAACGAGGACAAGTGGGTAGGAGTACCGTCTGAGCTTGTCGGCTCTGAGATTTGCTGTGAGTGCAATATAGTAAACGCCGTTCATTTTCAGGAGCAGTTCCACACCTCTGAGATATTCGCCTTATATGAAAAGACCTGCGGTGCGGTAATGTATACAGGGGGGAGAAAAGACCGCAGATATTTTCTTATCAAGAACAACAGCGGTCATATCGGCTTTCCGAAAGGGCACATCGAGTACGGCGAAAATGAGCGTGAGACCGCTCTGCGTGAGGTTTTCGAGGAGTGCGGACTTGAAGCGGAATTAGATGAGAATTTCCGTGCGGAGTACACATTCCATACGCTTGACAACACCGAAAAGACAAGCGTATTCTTTGCAGGAAGGTTTGACAGGGATGCCGCCGTGAAGATTCAGCAGGAAGAGGTAATAGGCGACTGGCTGTTAAGCTACGGGGAGGCTATGAACAAGCTGAACTGGGAGCAGGACAAGGCGATTTTAAAAGCCTGCGAGGAATATCTCAATTCAAAGCAGAATTAATTATATATCTGTAAAATACCCTTGCGAAACGTTTTAGAGTTTGCAAGGGTATTTTTTTATATTTTTGCATATAGAAAAGGACGGGCAGAACCCGTCCTTTGAAAAAGCGTATTCAGCGCAGAACTTACTTGAGTTCGATCTTAGCGCCAGCTTCTTCGAGCTTAGCCTTGATTTCCTCAGCTTCAGCCTTAGAAGCGCCTTCCTTGATAGCCTTAGGAGCAGCTTCAACGAGCTCCTTAGCTTCCTTAAGGCCAAGACCGCAAACGTCCTTAACTGCCTTGATAACAGCCATCTTAGCATCACCGAATGATGCGAGAACTACGTCAAATTCTGTCTTTTCTTCAGCTGCTGCTGCGCCGCCTGCTGCGGGGCCTGCTACTGAAACTGCTGCTGCAGATACACCGAATTCTTCTTCGAGAGCCTTAACGAGCTCGTTGAGCTCTAATACTGATAAGCCCTTTACTTCTTCAATCATAGCTAAAATTTTCTCTGAAGCCATTTTAATTATCCTCCGTTAATATGTTTTCATTGTTTGTGTTACGGCAGGTTTATGCCGCCGATTTCGTCCGTGCAGAAATTATTCTGCTGATTCGGACTGCTTCTTCTCGATTTCGCTTACTGCGATAGCGAGCTTCTGGATAGGGGACTGAAGCATAAATACCAGCTGTGCAAGCAGTGTTTCCTTTGTAGGAAGCTTTGCGTATGCAACAACTTCGTCCTTGCTGATGCCCTTACCGTCAACGAATCCCTTCTTGATTGAGAATGATCCGTTGCTTGCTTCTTCCTGCTTGTACAGGATCTTAGGAGCAGTTACGATGTCTTCCTCTGCGAGTGCGAGAGCTGTTGTTCCTTCGAGAACATCCTCAATACCCTCAACGCCTGCCATCTCAGCTGCACGCTTTAAAAGAGTGTTCTTAACTACGAAGTAGTCGATACCTGCCTCACGAAGTTCCTTTCTCAGAACTGTGTCATCGGCAACTGTGATACCGCTGTAATCAACGAGCACACCGCAAGCGGACTTCTTGAGCTTTTCAGCGAGTTCAGCAACGTAATTCTGCTTTACCTGTAAAACTTTCTCACTAGGCATATTGTTTTCTCCTTTCGTGATTTACTGTTCGTAAAAAGGAAAAACATTTAATAAAAATGCCCTCCTCTGTAAGACAGAAAAGGGCAGAAAATTCAGTATTCTTCCCATTCCTCGGCAGGTGAGCATATGCTCGTTAGCGGTAAACCGACCTGCTGTCTTTAGAACAGCGTGATTATTATATCATATTAAAATGCGGTTGTCAAGTAGTTTGACGTAATTTTTTATTTGGCGAGATGCAAAAAACACGGCGGGAGGGATTACGGCGGTCAGAACGCAGGTTAATCCGCACACCGCAAAATACCGGAATGCTTATGAAAACGATTATCGTAGCAGGTATGAATAAAGCCGTTCACAGAGCCGTTTTTCAGCTCTGCGAACGGCTTTTAGCTTATTGCGGGGATAATGACACTTATCGGGGCAATCTTATTTAATCAATCCGTATTTGCAAGTGCCGATATACTTAAAGCCGTCCGATGATACTTGATACAGCAGAATTGTATTGTTATCGTCATTGGGATCTACATCTGTGTCATCATTCCAGACGTATGCTCCGACATAACCGTAATATATATTTGTCGTGCCGGTTTCCTTCTGTATCATAGACGTATATACTGCTCCGTTTCCGGTCGTACTGATAATATCAAACATTCTGTCGTATTTGTTTGTTTTTGATGCCGCCTTTCCGCTCTTTATATCGGCAATATCAAGCTCATCAAGATATGTAAGGGATAAGGTCTTATTTTTCAGCGGCTTGTTGTTATTGTCGGTAATAAAGCAGCTTTCTTTATGCGGGTCTATTGAAATATAACCGAAATTGTCGTAATTATCCCTTGTCACAGGCTGAGTGACCGTTATTACGGAATCCTCGGCATATTCGCCGGTCACCTTTTTAAATTCATCGTAGCCGACATACGGTTTTGTGCATTTTATGGTTTTATCGCCATTGCTGAACGACACTTCACGGTAAATAACATCGGATATGTTGTAATAATCCTTGTTATTTATTCTGAAATGCAGGGTGTTGCCGTTTCCGTTTGCATAGATTTTTCTGACGCAACCGTCCTCGCCCTTGCCGTAATCCTTTATCACAGCTCCTGTAAACCATCCGTCTGTGGTATCTGTGTCGCAAAGCTCATATTTCTTACCGTTGACTTCCATGCTTTCATAATACATATCCGCAAGGTCAGACAGGGTGAAATCGCTTGTTTCGCCTACGACCTCAAATTTTCCGGCAGAGAGCGTGCCGTTAGTCAGGTCTACATTTATAACGCTGTTACTGCTCTTTTCGGTTACGGTGAATACCGTAAAGCCGTTGTCGCCGGTAGGCTTCATCATAGGACCGCCTATAACGTATGTGCCGTAATCAAGGCTCTTGAAGGTGTAATCACTGCCGTTTGTATTGATATACGGCACTTCCGAAATTTTGAGTTCTTCTATTTTTATAACTTCGTTGTTTGTAAGGAATGCCTTGTCGACCTTATAATAAAGCAGCATACCCTTATCGAGATAGGCGGCACTGCCTTTCATTCTGAGAGTAACATTTTTTGCCGTGTCCGACGGTGCGGGGGCAGGCTTTACAGTTGCCGATGTTGTCGGTGCTTTTGATGTTGCTGTAGTTGTTGTGGTTGCGGTAGTTGTTGTGGTTGCTGTGGTTGTTGTGGTTGTGGTGGTTGTTGTGGTTGTTATTGCGGTGGTCTGAGGTGCGGTGGAAGTTGCGGAAATTGTTGTTCCTGCTTTGGTTTCTTCGGGCTGAGATAAGTTGTCGCTGTCACCAGCCACAGAGGTTATATCAATGGTTTTCGCGTCTGTTCCCGCTTTGTTTTCAATTCCGAAATTGAACATATAATTATTGTAGCAAACAGAATTCAAAAATATATAGTCATAAGGCGAAACGACTATACGGAGTTTTCCGTCAACATACTTCATGGATATATATTCAAGCTCAAACATTTTGCTGTTGTTTGCGCCGTCTTTTGCGGTAAGCGATAACAGGATCAAAGAATTATGGCTTTCATCGGTATAAACAGCCGCACAATACTGCGTATGGGCTGAGTACAGCTCTGTTATAGGAAAATCCTTGTCTATATTTATACCGAAATTCGATTTTTTGTTATTTTTATCCGCCGGCTGAATGTAATCGGGGCAGTAATCATAAAAATCTTCCGTGAAATTATCTGAGTAATTTCCCGTATATACCTGTGATACGGTGTTTATAAATTCCTCTGAGGTGTCAAAACCGAAATACGCTTTGTCGGCATAATAAAAGCGCGCGTCATTATAAGAAGTTCTGCCTGTAAAGTAGTTGGCACTGTTGTTTTTGAACTTTTCAATTTCCTGTGCACTCATATCCGATGATATGCCGACTGCCTCGTTAATATTGGAAAAAATAATATATTTATTCGTAATGTCAATTGCACTATCGAACAGATCAAGTATTTCGCTCTGAACCTGCTTATCCGTGCAGAAAATGCTGTCAAAATCATCTGCCGCATAGATTTCTGTATTAACAGCCGTTGTTATGTCTACCGGGAAATATGTTATTCTGCCAAGCTGTGCCCAGAATGCCTTATCATCAACAAAAGTCATTCCGCTCTTTTCGGAATGTACCTTTGTGTTTTCCGAAGGCGTAATAACACTGTCGGCGGCGCTGTTGTCGCCTATTGATACGTTTATAGGTCCGCCCTGATTGTTTGTTACCGCAAAATGTATACCGACACCTGCCGTGCCTGCTGCGACTACTACTGCGGCGGCCGCCGCAACATAGCGTTTTATCTGCGGTATGAAGCTGCGTTTCTTGTCGCTTTGCAACAGCCTGTCAAGGCCGTTTTTCTTCTGCTCGTCTGTAGCGTTTACTTCATCGAATGCCTGTTTAATTGTCATTTTATTCAACGCTCCTTTCGTCACCGAGGACATTTCTCAGCCGCTCCCTCGCTTTCTGCAATCTTGTGCGGACCGCAGAAGAGCTTATATGCAGCATCTGTCCTATTTCTTCACTCGAGTATCCGTCATAATAGAACAGATACACAGGTATTTTCAGCTTGTCGGGCAGTTTGGAAAGCTCGCTGAGAAGCTCTTTTGCTTCATTGCTTATATTGCTGTCGGGAATATTGTCGTTGAGCGGCTCGTTTTTTCTGCACGCCGCCTTGAGCATATTCTTACAGATATTTGAAGCAACACGGATGAGCCATGCTTTTTCGTGGTTTTCGCTTTCAAACTGTTTTCTTGTTTCGATTGCTTTCAGAAAAGCGTTATGTACAGCGTCTTCTGTATCCTGTATATTTTTCATATACATATAGCACACCCTGTAGAGAGTGTCGAAATTGCGTTCATAAAGCTCTCTTATGCTCTCGGAAGAATAATCTGACGTCATAAATCGTTCCCCCTGAGTTTTTCTCTTTGAATGTAATACAACTGACAGATGTGTTTTGTCTGTCGGAGAATAAAAAAATGCGGTTGAAAGTTCAACCGCAAAACAAGGACGGGAAAACCCGTCCTTTATATCATCTTTCTTCTCTGAAGTACGCTTCACCGAGCGCCTTAGGAGGCTGATTCTCTTTTTTCTTTCTCATTGCTATGAAAATCAGCACTATAATGGTGGCGATGTAAGGGAGCATTGTTAAAAACTGTGAGGGTATCTGTATCTCCCAGCCCTGCATCTTGTAGTTTAAACCTCTCAGCATACCGAAAAGGTAGGCGGCGAATATCGCCTTGAGCGGATTCCATGTACTGAATATGATGAGAGCAACGGCTATCCAGCCTGCACCTGCCGTAACGTTATCCTGCCAGGTTGTCAGGAATGCGGTTGACAGATAAGCGCCGCCGAGTCCGCAAAGGAAACCTCCGAGCAGAATATTTATATACTTATGGAGCGTAACATTTATGCCCGAAGCGTCGGCCGCACCGGGATTTTCGCCAATCGCCCTTACATAAAGTCCGAGCTTTGTCTTGTTGAGGTAGAAATACGCAAGCACGGCTATGACAAGTCCGAGCCATACATATATATCCTGCGAGAAAACAGCCTCTCCGAGAACGGGTATCTTGCTTAAAAGCGGTATTTCTACAGGGCGGAATGCCGAGCTTACCGACTGGGGTATCTGTTCGCTTGATACCCAGCCGCCTATAAGACCGGAAACACCCGTGCCGAATATAGTCAGCACAAGACCGGTAACGACCTGATTTCCTCTGAGCGTGACGGTTATAAAGGCATATATAAGCGCACCTGCCGCACCCGCAGCACCTGCCGCCAGCATAGCGAGCAGAGGATTTCCCGTAGCACACGCAACTGTGAAGCCGAGCGACGCACCCATAAGCATCATACCCTCGACACCGAGGTTCATATGACCTACCTTTTCACAAAGTATACCGCCGACAATGGCAAACAGTATCGGAGTACCTGTCTGAATAGCGGTCTGCAAAAACAGACCTATCTGATGAAGAATCTCCATTATTCAGCCTCCTTTACTGCGGTATGCTTGCGAAACGATATTTTATAGTTTATAAAGAACTCACACGCAAGAACGAAGAATATGATGACACCCTGCATAATTTCCGTAATGGACGAGGGTATCTTCATTACCTGAAGCGAACTTCCGCTCTGGAGAAGTATCGAGAACATAAACGATGCAACCACGATAACGGGCGGCTTCAGCTTTGCAAGCCAGGCGGTGATTACCGCAGTAAAGCCAAGACCTGCCGACATCGAATCGGTTATCGACTTCTCAACAGCGCTCGACTGCATAAAGCCTGCCATTCCGCAAAGACCGCCGGAGATAAGAACTGCGATCACCAGAATTTTAACCGTATTCATACCGGCATATTTTGCGGTGGTTTCGCTTTCGCCGATAACGTCTATCTGATAGCCGAGCTTTGTGTAGCGGAGCAATATCGTCATAATAATTACGAGTACCAGCATTATTATCCAGCCTGCGTGAATGCCGAATACATCGGGCAGTACCGCATTTTCCGAGAAGTTAGGCACCTTTGCCGCACCGAGTGCCGCAGGGTCTTTCCACGGACCGTATTGCAGATAGCTTATAAAGGCTATCGCAATATAGTTCATCATCAGCGTTACAAGCGTTTCGCTCGCACCGAATCTTGCTTTGATAACCGCAGGGATAAGCGCCCATATGCCGCCGCAGACAAAGCCTGCAACGCACATAAGCGGTAAAAGGAGTATCGGCGGCAGATCGGGACACATAAAAGCCATTGATGCCGCACCGAATGCGCCCATATAGAACTGACCCTCAGCGCCGATATTCCAGAACTTCATTCTGAACGCTATCGCTATGCCGAGCGAGAGAGTGGTAAGCATTATCGTTTTGTTCATAACGTCCTTGAAACGCTTGAACGGGGTCTGTATTATTTTGCCGAAAACCTTGAAAGGATCATAACCCATTATGGCAAGAACAATGCCGATAAATATCAGCGACAGCACGATAGCGCCTATTCTTATAAGAACGTCAACGAGCTTTGATGTGCCTTTCTGCCGCTTTGAAATCTGTATCATGCTCATACGGCCTTCTCCTCTCCCTTGTTGATATGGTCGCCCACCATCATAAGACCTATGTCTTCCTTAGTGACGGTCGTGGGGTCTACTATGTCGATTATCTCACCGTCGTGTATTACCATAAGTCTGTCGGAAATGCTTTTCAGCACGTCAAGATCCTCGCCTATGAACAGCACGGCAACGCCTTTTTTCTTCTGCTCGTTTAACATATGATATATATTGTATGACGCACCTATATCAAGACCTCTTACGGGATAAGCGGTTATAAGCACCTTGGGCGAGAGCCATATTTCTCTGCCGAGAAGCACCTTCTGTATATTGCCGCCGGACAGCTTCTTTACCGTGTAGTTTACCGACGGGGTGTAAATATCAAAATCATGTACTATCTGCTCTGCGAGCTTCTTTGCAAACTTGCTGTCTATGAACGGACCGGGATTATGATTATAGGACTTTAGGATAACGTTGTTCGTTATGCTCATTCCTGCCACAAGGCCCATACCGAGTCTGTCCTCGGGGACAAAGCTCATACTGATGCCCTTGCGGATTATCGCTCTGGGATCGAGTCCCTTTATGCTGTCGCCGTCAAACTCAATATCGCCGTCAGTCATTTTGTCAAGACCTGCGATTATCTCGCAAAGCTCCTTCTGACCGCTTCCTGCTATACCTGCGACACCGAGTATCTCACCGCCGTATACGTCAAAGTTCACGTTATCAAGCACGTTTACGCCGTCTGTGTTTTTCTTCGTGAGATTTTTCACGGAAAGCATCGGCTTTGCGTTATAGTCACAGCACTGCGGACGCTCTATTTCAAGAGTTACCGCCTTGCCGACCATCATCTCGGTAAGCTGCTGAGGGGTCGTTTCACTCGTCTTTACCGTACCGATACATTCGCCCTTACGCAAAACGGTAACACGGTCGGAAATATCCATAACCTCCGCCATCTTATGAGTGATAATGATTATCGTACAGCCCTGCTCCTTCATCTTTCTGAGAATAGCAAACAGTGCGGTTATCTCCTGCGGGGTAAGCACCGCTGTAGGCTCGTCAAGTATAAGAACGTTTGCGCCTTGGTAGAACGCCTTCATTATCTCTACAGCCTGCTTTTCGCTGACAGACATATTGTATATCTTCTTGTCGGGGGTAACGTTAAGACCGTATTTCTCGTTCAGCTTGTTCACATGATGAGCCATGCGCTTTTTCGATGTGACAAAATGCTTTATGTGACCCATTACCACGTTTTCTGCGGCGGTCATTACATCGACCAGCTTGAAGTGCTGATGTACCATACCGATGCCTGCCTTTATAGCGTCACCGGGTGAGCCGAAGTGCATCTTTTTACCGTCAATCGAGATAGTACCGCTGTCGGGCGTATATATGCCGCTGAGCATATTTACAAGGGTACTCTTGCCCGAACCGTTTTCGCCGAGCAGGGCAAGTATCTCGCCCTTGTATACGTCAACGGAAATATCCTTGTTTGCGTATACCGAGTCAAACGATTTGGTTATGTGTTCAAGTTTTATATAAGGGTCTGCCATATAACCTCCTTGAAAATAGCGATTTGTCTTTTTAAAACATCGCAGATATTCCGGTGCTTTAAAAAGACAAATCGGGCAGCCGCAACGGACTGCTCGTATTGTCTTTAATAGTCTTAAGATTCTGTGACCTGTAGATTATGCGGGGATAGTACCTGTTACACCCTTTACAAACCAGTTCATGTTCCAGATCTCGTCGTCTGTCATCTTAACGCCGTCTTCAACCTTCTTGTTGCCTTCCTGGTCGTAAAGAGGGCCTGTGAAGGGTTCGAGTGTGCCGTCGATGATAGCCTTCTTAGCCGCATCTACCTTTTCCTGTGTGCCTTCTGCGCAGAGGTCTGTCAGCTTGTCAAGGTATGTCATGTTAGCGGCAAGACCTTCCCAGTATGCACGGCTTGTCCATGTACCGTCCATAGCCTTCTTTACATCGTCTGTGTAGAATGTCTTCCAGTCGAAGCAAGCGGCTGTGAGGTAAGCCTTGGGAGCAGCGTCTGATGTCGGGAAGTTGTAGCCGATGCAGTATGCGCCCTTTTCTTCAGCGGCAACCTGAGGAGCTGTTGTATCCTGGTGCTGAGCGATTATGTCAACACCCTTGTTGAGAAGCTCAAGTGCTGCCTGCTTTTCAACAGTGGGGTCATACCATGTATCTGTGAATACTACTTCTACCTTAGCATCGGGGTTTACAGACTGTACACCGAGTGTGAATGCGTTGATACCACGGATAACCTCGGGGATACCCTTAGCGGCAACATAACCGATGTAGTTCTTCTTTGTCTTCATACCTGCAACGATACCTGCAAGGTAACGAGCCTGGTATACCTTACCGAAGTAGGTTGACATATTGTCTTCTCTCATATAGCCTGAGCAGTGAGCAAACTTTACATCGGGATGCTCCTTTGCCATCTGGTCTGTACCTTCCATAAAGCCGAATGAGTTTGTGTAAATAAGGTTGCAGCCTTCATCGATAAGTGTCTGGATAGCTTCCTTAGTGTCGGCAACGGTTTCGGGTACGTCCTCAACGTAGAATGTCTTTACACCCATAGCCTCAACTGCAAGTCTGCCTGCATCGTGAGCCTGTGTGTAACCGCCGTCGTTGATCTTGCCGATGTAAACAAAGCCTGCTACAACATTGCTCTTGGCTGTGCTGTCGCCTGTGCTCTGTGCGTCGGAAGTCTTGCTTTCATCCGTACCGCTTGTTGCGGCATTGCCGGAGCAGCCTGTGAGTCCTGCTGTAAGTGCGCAGGTTGCCGCCAGTAAAATGGCGATAAGTTTCTTTTTCATGTTTTTCCTCCCTATTAAAACAGTAAAAGATATATTAACGGCATTTTGCCGCTAAATACGGTTATTTACAAGTCAATACCGCATAATTATTGTCGTGCGATTGCTTAGTCAGATTTTTCGTCAGATTGTATAAATTGAACGCAGGCAGGCTGGCGCCTGTCAAGCGAAATTTGTGCAAGATGGCGGAAAATATGCAAGCTTAGCGTACGGCAAAGGTGACAGCCGTTAATTGTGCGGTGTTGCCTTAATAGGCTCAGTGTCTGAAAATACAGCCGCCGTCAACGCTCATCGAGTCAACTATTGCGAGCGATTCTACTCTGATGCCTTTCGAGCGGACAAGGTCTCCGCCCTTCTGGAAGCCCTTTTCTATAACGATACCTGCGCCTGCTATACTTGCGCCTGCACCCTTTACTATGTCGATAAGGCCGAGTAAAGCACAGCCGTTTGCAAGGAAGTCGTCGATTATAAGCACGTTGTCATCGGGCGACAGGAACTTCTTGCTGACTATTACGTTATATGTACGCTTGTGCGTAAAGCTCTCGATAGATGTGGAATATACCTCGCCGTCTATGTTTACGCTCTGCGCCTTCTTCGCAAATACGACAGGACATCCGAAATACTGCGCCGTAACGCACGCAATGCCGATGCCCGACGCTTCTATAGTCAGTATCTTGTTTATGCTCTTGTCGGGGAACAGTCTGCGGAACTCCTTGCCGATCTCATTGTAAAGCTCAATATCCATCTGATGATTAAGAAAGCTGTCAACCTTGAGTACGTTTCCCTCTTTTACTATACCGTCCTTGTTTATGCGTTCTTCCAGTAACTGCATTTTACATTTCCTCCGTTTATTTCAGTAATTCACGTCCCATAAGTACGCCCATTACAGACGCCATCATAAGTCCTCTTGTCCAGCCGCTTGAGTCGCCTAAGCAATGCAGTCCCTTTACGTTCGTGTTGAAATGCTCGTCCATCTTTATACGGTTGCTGTAGAATTTAAGTTCGGGTGAATATAAAAGCGTTTCACGGCTTGCAAAACCGGGAACGACCATATCCACAGCCTTTATGAAATTGATAATGTTAGTCATTGTACGGTAAGGCATAGCCGCCGTGATGTCGCCTGCAACCGCATCGGGCAGGGTGGGTCTTACGTTGGAGAAATTAAGCTCCTTGGGCCATGTACGCTTTCCGTCAAGAATATCGCCGTAACGCTGTACAAGAATGTGACCGTTACCGAGCATATTGGTAAGCTCGCCGACCTTCTTCGCATATTCGATAGGCTGGTTGAACGGTACGCTGAAATTGTGCGAGCAAAGTATAGCAAGGTTTGTGTTGTTGCTCTTAAGCTCTTTATATGAGTGACCGTTTACAACGGCTAAATCGTTGTCGTAGTTCTCCTGGCTTACAAATCCGCCGGGGTTCTGGCAGAATGTACGCACCTTGTTCTTAAACGGCAGAGGATAGCCGATGAGTTTTGACTCGTAAAGGACGGCGTTTATCTCCTCCATTACCTCGTTTCTGACTTCCACTCTTACGCCGATGTCAACAGTACCCGGTGTATGCTCTACATTATGCGCCTCGCAGGTCTTTTCGAGCCAGTCTGCGCCCTTACGGCCTGTTGCGACTACTATCTCGTCGCCGTATATGGTTTCCTGTTCGCCGCCGTCACGGGCATTTGAAATGATAACGCCCTTACATACGCCGTCTTCTATTATAATATCCTCGCAGTTCTTGCCGAACAGCACCTCAACTCCGCTTTCGATAAGATACTTTTCTATCTTGAAATAAAGCTCGTGCGCCATTTCCGTTCCTAAGTGGCGGATAGGACAGTCAACCAGCTTCAGGTTTGCGTTTATGGCTTTCTTTCTTATATCTCTTATCTTGTCGGGGTCGCTTACGCCCTCAACGTGCTTATCCGCACCGAATTCAAGATATATCTTGTCTGTGTAGTCGATGGTTTCCTGTGCAAGCTCCTCACCGATAAGCTCGGGGAGCGTTCCGCCGACCTCGCACGACAGCGACAGCTTGCCGTCCGAGAATGCGCCTGCACCCGAAAAGCCCGTTGTGATATGGCAGTAGGGCTTACAGTTCATACAGTGCTTTGTTTTTGCCTTAGGACAGCTCCTTTTCTCTACCGAAGCGCCCTTTTCGATTATCAGTATTTTTTTGTCTGAGCCGTTTCTGACCATTTCAATTGCGGTAAAGATGCCCGCAGGTCCCGCTCCTACAATTACTACATCGTATTTCAATTACTTTTCTCGCCTTTCCTTTTAGCAACAATAAAGCGTTTTACCGCTTCTTTGCAGAAAAACGCCGAATTTACATTAATATAATTATTTTGACACAATTCGAGCCTAAAGTCAATATCAAACCGACACAAAAATGAACTTTTGTGAATAATTTTTATGCCGCTTTCGGTAAAGCGAAGAATGTAGTACAATTTACAGCTAATTTAGCACAATACAGTAAAATAATACAAGATGGGCTTGGCAAAAAAACATAATATGCTATTATAAAAGTACTAGCAAATGCAATGCTTTAGCAATGCCTGCAAATTGAAAGGAGTCCACTTTATGACCAAGATCGGAAAACGTATCATTATCATCGCAATACCTGTGGCAGTATCAGCCGTTTTGCTGTTATCATCTGTCTTTTCTGCGGCAAAATTCAATACCTTCAACTGTTTTTCTTCGTTCCCTGCATTTTTCGGAATTATAAGCGGCTCGGAGAATGCGACAGAGATAGACGGCGGAAAAATTATAATGTGTCCGCCTGCGGATTCTGTTGAAAAGCTGGCAGATTATCTGAAAGGTAAAGGTATTGAGCGTGACCCTGAAAATGATATGGGCGGCAGAATCGGCTTTATCGAAAACGGTGAAAAAATTCAGTTTGCTTCCCGTATAAACGGTTATTACGGGTTGTTCACAAGGGTGTAAGGCAATAATAAAATTTGACAGCTAAACTGTGTCTGTTTCAGGCACAGTCAGGCTGTCGAAAAACCTCCTGCTTATTTAAAAATGGGGTCGCAGGGGCGGAGCCCCCGACAGGGACTAGGGGCGGTAGCCCCAGTAAAATCCCCCTTTCCCGGGGAAAGGGGTTTTCGGCAAGGATGCCGAAATAAGGACACGCCGAGCTTTGCACGAGGCAAAGCCATCAGAGTGTCCTAAAGGGGATAGGGATAGTGAGTTAGAAGTTTGTTTCAAAAACAGACTTTTTCTACAAGCAAAACTGTGTCTGTTTCAGGCACAGTTTTTATTTTTGCAAAAAAGCTCTTGACAATAGTCCGAAATCGGATTATAATATCTATCAGTCCGATTTCGGACTTAACCATTTGCCGACAAGGAGAATCAGCTTGGATAACAAAAACAACAGAAAAAAACTGTATGAATATAATAATGTACTGAAATCAATAGATGATTGCTACAGAAATATAGCAAAGCGCTACGGGTTTTCGGAAGCGGCTTTCTGGACGCTGTACACACTGCGTATGGAGCCGGGCAACATAACGCAGAGCGATGTCTGCACCGTGCTGTATCAGCCTAAGCAGACGGTGAACTCCGCACTGAAAAAGCTCGAAAGCGAGGGCTATATAACGCTTACTCCGGCAGGTGCGCACACAAAGAATATCAGCCTTACAAAAAGCGGAACAAAGCTGTGCGAACAGACGGTAGATAAGGTGATAGAGGCGGAATGCGCCGCACTCGGCAATATGACAGATGAAGAAAGCGAGAATATGACTGCACTCATGAAGCTGTACAGCGTACTTCTTAAAAGTCAGACGGCGAAAATATAAAGATACAAAAGGAGAACAAAGGGAAAATGAGCAAGATAAAACTTTCAGATCACTTTACAGCAGGGCGGCTTTTCAGGTTTGTACTGCCGTCGGTGGCTATGATGGTGTTTATATCTATATACGGCGTGGTTGACGGCTTTTTCGTATCGAATTTTGCCGGCAAGACCTCTTTCGCATCTATCAATCTTATAATGCCGTTTGTAATGATACTCGGCGGTGTGGGCTTTATGGTCGGCACGGGCGGAACGGCGCTTGTTTCGCAGAAGCTCGGCGAGGGTGACGAAAAGACGGCAAAACGCTATTTCACAATGATGATAATGCTGACGGTGATACTCGGTGCGGTACTCACAACATTCGGCCTTATCTTTTCCGAAAACGTTGCGGTGTTCTTCGGCGCAACTCCCGAAATGCTCGGCGACTGTGTGCTTTACGGCAGAATAGTAATATCATTTACAACGGCTTTTATGCTCCAGAACGTATTCCAGAGCTTTTTCATCGCCGCCGAGAAGCCTAAGCTCGGACTTATTTCAACTATTATGGCAGGCTGTACGAATATCATACTTGACGCTGTATTTGTTGGTCTTATGGGCCTTGGTGTTGCAGGTGCGGCATTTGCTACGGGCATCAGCGAATGTGTCGGCGGAATATTCCCTCTTATCTACTTTCTCCGTCCGAACTCAAGCATACTGCGTCTTACTAAGACAAGGCTTGAGATAAGACCGCTTCTTCGTGCCTGTGCGAACGGTTCATCTGAGCTTATGTCGAGCATTTCCTCATCGGTCGTAAGTATAATCTACAACTTCCAGCTGATGAAATATATAGGTGAAAACGGCGTTTCGACCTTTGGCGTAATGATGTATGTGCAGTTCATTTTCATAGCGATATTTGTCGGCTATTCTATCGGATGCGCACCCGTGATAGGCTTCAACTACGGAGCGCAGAACCGTTATGAGCTGAACAATATGCTCAAAAAGAGCCTTTGCTTTGCGGCGATAGCGGGAGTTACCCTTGTCGCATTGTCGGCGGTGCTTGCAAGCCCTCTTGCAAAGATATTTGTCGGCTATGACGCAGAGCTTTACGAGCAGACACGTCACGCTTTCAGGATATTCTCGCTGTGCTTTTTACTTGCAGGCTTCAATATATTCACGTCATCGTTCTTCACCGCACTCGGAAACGGCGCTATCTCTGCGGCTGTGTCGTTTATGAGAACACTTATATTCCAGGTTTCAAGCATCCTTATACTGCCCCTTATTTTCGATGTTGACGGTATATGGATGGCGAATGTCGTAGCGGAATTTTTTGCTTTCCTGCTGTCGCTGATGTTCCTTATCGTAAAGAGGAAAAAGTACGGATACTGGCAGAAGAATGTTGCTTTGCCGGTTGAACCTGAATCGGCAATGACAAACAAAAACGCAGATTAAGCGGTTATATAAAGCAATATAGAGCGGCGGCTCGGTAGTGTTACCGGGCCGCCGATGTTATTAAGGTCATTTTCTGAAAACAAACAAATATTCATGTGCAATAAGCAGAAAATTGTACTTTACGCTGTTGGTTTTCCAATATCCTGTTGCTCTACAGTTATGCTGTTCCTTGATGATAAGCTCTTTGAGCGTAAAACCTGCGTCTTGAAAAATCTTCATGACATCAAAGCTCATGGGGATCATGCAACCCTTTTGACGTGTATCGCCCATGAGAATAGCACAAAACTTCCCTTTTTTTAAAACTCGGTAACTTTCTTCAGCAACAGGCTTCATCTGTTCAAGGAATTCTTTGACTTTAAGCTGAGATAAGTCGCCATCAATGCCATCGCTGTACTTGATTATGTCAGCGTATGGCGGGTGTGTGCAGATAAGGTCTATGCTATCATCGGGTATGCTATCAAGATGTCGAGCGTCTCCCTTATTGATATATACCTTACCCTTTGCAGGCTCATAGTCGAAATCTGTCTTTTCACGGCAGCGTTCAAGCGCAACATCGTTTATATCAATTCCGATAATATCACGGTTAAGTAGCTTTGCTTCAACAAGCGTTGTGCCGCCTCCGGCAAACTGGTCGAGGACTAAATCACCCTCTTGCGAATATCGAAGAATGATATTTCTTGGTATATACGGCGACCAGTTTCCTCGCCATTTTGCATCGTGAGTAGCCCAGTCTCCTCGCTTGGGAAACGACCAGTGGGTGGTCATTTCAAGTTCGAAATTTTCGGGTTCCCATTTGGTGATTTTCTTATTTGCCATATGTCCTCTTATGTTATTCCATGTTCAGTAACATATTCTTGCATTCTTTCAGGTGAAATAATATCATCGTATTGGCTCTTGACCTTTTTCACCTGATAGTCCTCTGTGATCCAATCTATAAATGTTTTAAAATCTGGGTTTTCTTCTACCAATCGGTTTATCATTTCCCAGTCATTGGATTTATTTTCTCTTGCGGGTAATAGAATCTCGCTTTGTGCCACATCTTCAGCATTAAGTTTTATAAACCCAATTCCAAAAGCATTATTTAATCGGCGCATTTCATCTATAAAATCCGAATCTTCAGAATACCTTAATGCAACAAGATAACCTTCATTTGCCCAACTGGAATTAGATACCGCTTGGAAGAAATACTCTCTTAAATGCGGCATATCAATAGTAATTTTCATTTCAAAAGAGAACAGCTTAATTGAATTCTCGTTGAATGATTTGATTATATTAAGAGTGCTTTCTGAATAATCATCAAACGGAAAATACACCCCTACAATATCAGGGTGCAACCATTTGTTCTTGCCTTTTTTGTCTTTGTTTGATTTCTCATGATATATGGTTTTGGTATAACATTTGAAATGAGAATCACCATAAACAAAAGAAGTCAGCAAAGGGTGAAGATCTCGCTCTAAAAAGTTATCGTTATGTTCTGATGCAGGTAATTCTTCCTTTTGTTCAGGTTTTTGATCACCTTGTTTTTTTAACGAGAACTTAACAGGTCTTTTGGAAACCTGTATAAATTCGCTGTCTGGGTTATCCCTTATTTCGACATACAACTGTGCACCAAGTGTTCGCCATGGCGTTTTTCCTGATGTATTTATTCTCTTATCAAAACCGCATATCTTGGCTTGTTCCCACATCTCCTCAACTGTTAGTGGCATATTTGTTTTTTCAAGTGTGTCTTTGGCTAACATCTTAAAACTATATATCTTTGGCTTTTTCATAATAATTCACTCAATATTCCTTTCTCCAAATCATCAATTGAGTAGATATGCTCCATAACATCAAATGTTTCCTCAAGATTGTGCCTTGCACTTGTCCAACCAGAGCCATCGGTAAACCATACAAATTCAAAGCCGTTTATGGTAGCAACCTCCTGTGCTATCTGCTTATAGCTGCGAGCAGTTTCGTTCAGCTTTGAGCCGCCACTCGCATAGAAATTCGTTTCAATTCCGTAGATAGCTTTATCGGTCTTGATAACAAAATCGAAACGCTTTTCCATTTTACCGCTGTTTGAAATAGCAGAAAGGTCAATACCCCATTTCTCGGTAATCTCGTGAATGTACATCTCCTTGAAATAGGTCTTGTTCTTCTCAAAGCCCGCTTTAACAATGTAGCTCTCGACCAAATCTTCCATCAGATGACCGCCACGATTTTTGCGACCGTTTGAGTCCAGTCCGGTTTCAACACCGGTAACATAATCAACGAGGGTATGAATTATGTGTTTTTCAAGCAGTTCAAACAATCCGGTTTTACGCATAAATACTGCATACTGTTCCGGAGAGTATTTAGCCTTCTTGAAATTATACGAAAACTCACCATCGCCGTCAATAGCGTAGATCTCGTTAGCCCTTACTGCAAGAAGAATAGGAATACACTTCAATGTCTCAGGGTACTTGGTAATAATATTCTTAAAATCGTTCTCTATATCTGTTGAACCAATAAGAGAATTAAGAATGTTAAGCTCTACCTTTATATCGTTGACATTACGATACACCTTGTCAAAATCTATGTAATATCCATAGTTTGCAATGCTACTTCGGAATTTTGAGAGCCATTCATTGAAGTTGCGTATTGCCATTATATTCCTCTTTCCTGTTATGCCATAAGTCCTCCGCCACCGCTGTTTTCGGTAGTGTACGCAGAATTCCAACCAGTTTGACCCATTATGCTAATTGATTTTGGCGGCATTAAATTCTTGTCGCCATATTGTTCGCAAATGCGTTTAAATGGGCATTGATGATAATTTGGATTTGCGATTTTTGATTGTACAAATGGAGTTTTATCAATTGCAATATAACCCTCATCAACATCACAAGGCAACAATTTATATAACATTTTTGCTTTTTTGCGTTTCTTAGTTTCTTTATAACAAACCTGACAAGTCCTATTGTTTGCACTGTGCCAGTAAAAACTGTGTCCGTCTTCGCAAACAAAATAACATAAAGAAAGCTTGCAGAACTGCTTGCCCACAACATTGTAAATGAAATAATCGAGCAAACAAGGGCTTGATATTGCTTCATTAGGATATTTATCTGTCCAAATTTTCCATACTCTTCGCCACGCAAGAGCATTAGTTTCATCAACATATCCGTACTGATAACAGAATATGTCTAAAAAGCTTGATATTAACGGGATTTCGCTTGTCAATATACCCGTGCGAAGTGCAATTTTTATTGTGTTGACATCGCTTGCAACATCTATATCATCGAAGCCTTTCACTCTGTTCCAAACGCCAAGAACAACCATATCTCTTATGAACATATCTGTCTTTTTATTGCCATATCCAGCACCGTCAAATTCAATCAAAGCATTTCGCAAACGTGTTACATCATTGTCAAAAACTTTTATAATATCATACGGAGCGGAATTGTGTTCGAGCAAGAATTGGGAAATTTGCTTTGCGTAGCGTACTCTTTTGTCGTTTTGAGAAAGCTCAGTTATACCGATGGATTTTACAAAATCTGCGGGAGAGTTGATAATTTGTTTTTCGTCAAATATAGTTGGATCTGACAAGTATATTTCTGATAGTTCCTTAAAATTTCTTGAACCACGAAAATCCTGATTTGCAGTTAAGAGTCTTACCCTGCAAATTTCATCAGCGCTCAAACCATTAGTATCATATATTTCCGCAAATGCTTTTCCTTCTGTTCTGACATATACCTCATGTAATTCGTCTGCTACCTTTTCACAGGCTTCATCTGATATTTGCAAGTTGAGGATATCTCTGTGATGCAAATGCCAGTATTTGTGGAATGCAGAAAAATAAGGGAATTTTTGTCCTAATTCGTATACAGAACCTATATTAGAAGGACAAGTGAATAAAAATGTGTTGATTTCCTTTACAATTTTCCGTGCTGTCGGCAAATCCAATTTGTCTGAGCCGGCATTATATAAATCTGCAACATTTGCCGCAAATTGATTAAGTTCGTCCATAAAGCCCCCTCAACAATTACAAATCAAAAGCTCATTGATACTACCTCTGCCCGAAGCCTTGCTGTTAATCATACGCTTTGCAGAAACACGCATAATCGTATAGCTTGAATACAGGTCATCAAAAAAGCTGTCGCTTTCATCGCTGTTCTTTGGATCGGAGTTGCTTACAACGACCTTTGCTCCCTTTGCTGAAATCTCGTCAACAAACTTTCCAAGTTCTATCTGTTCCTTGTCGCCAAAGCCATTCTCCGTGTATGAAGTAAATGATGAAGTTGCATTCAAAGGGCGGTAGGGCGGGTCAATATATACAAAAGTTTGACTATCAATGAAAGACTTACATTTGGAATAGTCTCCAAATTGTACGGTTACATTTTTTAACAAGTCGCTTATCTTGCGAAGATTTTCTTCATCGCAGATAGGAGGCTTTTTATATGAACCTATCGGAACATTGAAAGCACCTTTTCCATTAACTCTATAAAGCCCGTTAAAACAAGTCTTATTTAGGAAAATAAAGAGGACAGCTGTTTCAACACCCGTTGAATTAGCGGATATTAGTTGGTTAAACCGCTCCCGTTTTGCCATATACATTTCTTTGCGGGCAGCGTCGTCTTTTTCCCAAAACCGTTCTTGAAGCTCAGCAAGCAAAGCAACAACATCATCAATGTTATCTCTGATTTGCTTATAAGTGCCTATAAGTTCAGCGTTTATATCGTTAATTAACACTTCCTTGGGGTGGCAGTTTGCAAGCACATCAAGGAGTACCGCACCGCCGCCGACAAAGGGCTCGCAGTATTTATCTATTGTTTCGGGGTATTTTGCCCGGATTTCATTAAGCAGCTGGCTCTTTCCGCCTGCCCATTTAATAAATGGTTTCACAGTTTTATAGTTCATAAAAATCCTTTAAAATTAAATCAATAATATCAAATATAGTATAGCATATCTAAAAGAAAAATTCAACCATGTTGATTTTTCAAATGAAGCTATTTTATACTTTGATATTTACGTCTATTTGTTAGGCTAACCGCAAAGTTACTTCCTCCCATTCAGCCCGAACTTCCTTGTATACGCATCAAAGTCAACATAGCAGTGATCCATATCAACATCGCCGTCGATTCCGCTGATACTGCCCTCCCACGAATACTGCCACATAAAATATGTTCCGCTGTATGCAGGCTTGTCGGTGTCAACGTGAGCCACCCATACGGGATACTTTGAAAGCGCCGTCATATCAAGGTAGCTGTTGAAAAACGAAGCGTAGGAATATACGACAGGCAGATAGCCTGCGTTTGCAATCTCCTCGCAGAACGCTTCTGCCATTGCGGTGAGGGTCTGCTTTGAATAGCCGTTCTTTACATACCACTGATCCTCGATATCAAATACTACGGGGTAGCTTATCTCATAGCCGGAAATAAGGCTGAGTACGAATTTAGCCTCATCTCTCGCTTCTTCGACCGTTTCGGCATAGCAGTAGTGATACACTCCGGCAGGAATGCCGTTTTGCATAGCACCTTTCATATTCTCGTGGAAATATGTATCGCTTGTCATAGGGTAATCGTCGCTTATTCTGCCACGGCTTGAACGTATCATAGCAAAGTCGATGCCCGAACTTTTAACCTTTGCCCAGTCTATCGTGTCGCCCTGCGCCCACGAAACGTCAATTCCCGTCAGTGCGTCTGTTGTATACAGCGATATAGTTTCGACAGACATTGCCGAGTTGTCATAAGCTCTGCGGTTGTCGGTGACACTGCCGTTTTTGCTGTTGGTGAACATACCCTTCAGCGTATATGAACAATCATTCCCGAGCGTCATAGCGCCTGTGTTTATGACCTGCGCATTGTTTCTTATCTCCAGCTTTCCGCCGATATAGCTTTTTGCATTGAAGCGTGCAGTGCCTGTTACGCCTATCTCGCCGTAAGAGGTAAAGTCCGAATTCACATCAAGAGTGCCTGCGAATGCCGTCTGTGCCGTATCGGAAAGCAGTGTAACGCCCGACAGCGAAACCGCAGATCTTCCGCTCGCAGACATCGTACCGTCAATATCCAGAGCAGAACCGCCGTAGGTATTGAGCGTGCCGTTTATTATAAGCGATGCGCCGTTATCCGCAACAAGTCTGCCCTTTATATCAAGGGTAATACCGTATGGTACGGTAACGGATGTTCCTCTGAGCAGCACCATCACAGTACCTGCCGGTACAGTAAGGCTTTTGCTAAGTGTTATATTGCTTTTTATGTAATAGGTTCTGTCCGCCGCAAGCACGGAGGTGCCGTCCCATGTGTACGGGTCAGCCGCCGCCGCAACCGGAAGCGACACGGAACATAATATGAACAGTGCCGACAGAAAACCGGCGATTATCCGTTTTCTTAATTTCATTTGCTTTTCCTTTCGGATTATCTCGGCTGTTTTGTTTACCGGATACTTATCCAAGATAATTATGTCATATTCCGCACCGTTTGTCAATATTCACGGCGGTGCGACAATTCCCGACGTTACATTTTTCGTCATTCCGACAGTATTCCCCGTCCTTATTTGTACACAGTTACAATATATTAAGCACGAGGCGTTATTGACAGTACCGTAAAAAAGGGTTATAATCTCTATATCTATGGGCTTTGCCCGAACAAAACGAAACAATGTTGTACGGTAGAATATATGAACAAATATGTAAGAAATATGACGCAGGGAAGCGAGCTTAAGCACATACTTATGTTCACTCTGCCCTTGCTTGCGGGAAATCTGTTCCAGCAGTTTTATAATATAGTCGATTCGGTAATAGTCGGACGTTATCTCGGTCACGAGGCACTGGCGGCAGTCGGTGCGACAGGCTCGATAACGTTCCTGTTTTACACGCTGTGTAACGGTCTTTCGGCAGGTGCGGGAATACTGATAGCGCAGAGCTTCGGTGCGGGACGGCACGACGATGTAAAGCGTTTTATCGCAAACTCGGCTTATGCGCTCGGCTTTGTAGGGCTGGGGCTGACGATTATTTCGGTAGCCTTTGCGCATCTTCTTTTGCAGATGCTCGACACTCCCCAGAACATACTTACAAACGCTGCGGACTATATGCGTACTGCCTGTGCCGGAACGATTGCGGTAGCAGGCTACAACTGGATAAACTCGGTGCTTCGTGCGCTCGGGGATTCGAAAACTCCGCTGTATTTTCTTATTGTCGCAAGTATACTGAATGTAGGACTTGACCTGCTTTTTGTAATGGTATTCGGTATGGGGGTAGTCGGTGCGGCGCTCGCTACAGTTATCGCACAGGGAGTTTCCGCTGTCGGAAGTATTTTGTTTGCGGTAAAGAAGAACGAATATTTCCGGCTGAAAAGAGAGCATCTCAGGCTTCGCAGGGAGCAGTTTGTACGTTGTATGAAAACGGGTACTCCCATAGCTTTGCAGAATGCGCTTGTTTCCGTGTCGATGATTTCACTTCAGAAGACCGCAAACTCATTCGGAGATATAGTAGTTGCCGCATACACTGCGACAATGCGTGTAGAACAGCTTATACAACAGCCCTTCAATTCGCTCGGCACGGCACTTTCGACCTTTGCAGGTCAGAATGTCGGAGCGGCAAAGCCGGACAGGGTGGTAAAAGGCTATCACCGTTCAATGCTTATATCGACCGCTTTCGGTTTGCTGATGCTCGGTGTATTCGCTTTTACAAGCAGATATATAGTCGGCTTCTTCGTTGCCGAAGAACAGGTTATAGATATAGGTGCAAAGGCGCTTTTGCTGTCTGCCTGCTTCTATGTTCCGCTGGGCTTTATCCACACGACAAGAGGACTTTTAAACGGTGCAGGCGATGTCGGATTTGCATTTCTGAACGGACTTGCCGAGGTAGTAGGCAGAATAGGCTTTGCGGCAATACTTGTTAATATATCCGGAGTGGGAATGTGGGCTGTATGGACAACGACCTGTCTTACCTGGGTGCTGACAGCTGTAATGTGTCTTATCAGATATAAGGGCGGCAAATGGCGGAAAAAATGTCTTGTTGATATTGAGTCCGCAGAAACGGAGGTAATTCATGCTGAGCAATAAAACGCAAACCGAAAAAAGCGAAACGTTTCTGCTGGCGCACGCATTGTTATTGCTTGTGCTGTCACTGCTTGTCGGGGTACAGGGCGTATTCGAGATAATCGACTATATGCCGCACATTATATCGGCAGGCTGTATAAACTGCGGAGCGTATGTGGCATCTATACCGTCTACTCTTATAATGTATCTGTGGTTTTCTGTTTCTGTAGCGGTCTTTTATTACAGGGAAAGCAGAAAAATGTTCACCCTTATCCCCTATATGTGCATTATAGGCATAGCGCCGAGCCTTGTGTATGACTTGTCGTTCATATCGGAAAACGGCTTTGTTTCCGGCGGAGAATATAATGTAACGCTGTATCTTGTTATGGATATATTTCTTCTTCTGGACTCGATAGTTATGATACAGCTTGTGCGAGGTACAATGAGCAGAAAAGCCGCTATGATATGTCCTGCGATATATCTTATTACCGGTCTTATATACTTCTCGAGCGTTTTCGTTTTTTACGGCTCGGTCGAAAGAACTAATTTTATGGGATATTATTTCTGCAACAGCGTGACGAATATCGTATTTTCGCTGTCGCTGTTTCGCTTTGTAGATGTGTTGTATCCTGCAAGAAAAAAAGGAGCAGAAGATGGAGAATAAGTACATAGCGCTTACATTTGACGACGGACCGAACACGGTCACAACCCCGCAGGTGCTTGAAATGCTGAAAAAGCATAACGTTACGGGCAGCTTTTTCCTTGTAGGCGATAACATAAACGAGGAAAGCGCAAGGATAGCCCGTGAATGCTTTGAATACGGCTGTGAGATATGCAACCACAGCAGGACGCACAGTGCGATGCCTCAGCAGACAAGCGAAGAAATAAAGGCTGAAATTGAATACACGAACAACAAGATAAAGCAGATAACAGGCGGTGTCGCCCCGAAATTTTTCCGTCCGCCGTATATTGCGCTTTGCGACAGTATGTATGACGATATACCGCTGACATTTATCTGCGGAAACGGTGCGGAGGACTGGCTTGACGAAATATCCGCAGAAGAACGCAGTAAGCGAATAATTAAGCAGGCGCAAAACGGTATGATAATACTTCTGCACGATATGGAGGGCAATTTCCGCACTGTACAGGCGCTCGATACGATAATACCGGAGCTTAAAAGGCAGGGATATACTTTTGTGACGGTAAGCGATCTTTTCGCAAAGTGCAATGTAACGCCCCGAAAAAGAGTGATATATTCAAATGTGCTGACGGACTGAAAAATTTGCGGATTTATGCCGTGCTGTTTTATTCGATTTCTTTATAAAAAGTACTTGCATTTTATCCGCTTTTTTGGTAAAATAAAATATGAGCGCAGAAGTATAAATTTATGCGTGAAATTTGTATTTCTTGAGGACAGCCTCATACAAATAAAGTAAAAGCGAAAGGATCATTACCATGAGCAAATTAAACAAGAAAAATGTAGAAGATTTACAGGTAAAGGACAGAAAAGTCCTTGTTCGTGTAGACTTCAACGTACCTATGAAGGACGGCAAGATCACAAACGACAACAGAATCCAGGCCGCACTTCCTACGATCAATAAGTTAGTTGAGAACGGCGCAAAGATAGTTCTTTGTTCACATCTCGGCAAGCCGAAGAACGGTCCCGAAGACAAGTTCTCTCTTAAGGCTGCTGCAGAAAGACTTGCAGAGCTTGTTAATACAAAGGTAGTTTTCGCTAAGGACGATACGGTAGTAGGCGAGAACGCAAAGAAGGCAGTTGCAGAAATGAAGGACGGCGAGATAGTTGTTCTTGAAAACACACGTTTCCGTGGTGCTGAAGAAACAAAGAACGGTGAAGCATTCGCTAAGGAGCTTGCAGATCTCGTTGACGACGATGTATTCGTAATGGACGCTTTCGGTTCTGCACACAGAGCACACGCTTCTACAGCAGGCGTTACAAAGTTTGTTAAGGAAACAGCAGTAGGCTACCTTATGAACAAGGAAATCGAGTTCTTAGGCAACGCTGTTGAAAACCCCGTAAGACCTTTTGTTGCTATCCTGGGCGGTGCAAAGGTTGCAGATAAGCTCAACGTTATATCAAACCTCCTTGAAAAGTGCGACACACTTATCATCGGCGGCGGTATGGCTTACACATTCTTAAAGGCTAAGGGCTACGAAGTAGGTACATCACTCGTTGACAACGAGAAGATCGACTACTGCAAGGAAATGATCGAAAAGGCTGAAAAGCTCGGCAAGAAGCTCCTTCTCCCCATTGATACAACAATTGCAAAGAACTTCCCCGATCCTATCGACGCTGAGATCGAAGTAAGCGTTGTTGACGCTGACAAGATTCCTGCTGATATGATGGGTCTTGACATCGGTCCTAAGACAATGGCTCTGTTCGCTGATGCAGCTAAGTCAGCTAAGACAGTTGTATGGAACGGTCCTATGGGCGTATTTGAAAACCCCGTATTAAAGAAGGGTACAGTTGCTGTCTGCGAAGCTCTTGCAGAGGCAGACGCTACAACAATCATCGGCGGCGGCGACTCGGCTACAGCTGCTATCAACCTCGGTTATGCAGACAAGATGAGCCACATCTCAACAGGCGGCGGTGCTTCTCTTGAATACCTCGAAGGCAAGGTACTTCCCGGTATCGCTTGCATTCAGGACAAGTAAAAATAACGAGGGCGGATATTCTCCGCCCTTATTGTTGTGTAATAAGCAATTTATAATAAAAAACGAAAGGAACACTGTATCATGAAAAAGACAGTAAGAAAAGCAGTTATCGCAGGTAACTGGAAGATGAATAAGACAAGACCCGAGGCTAAGGCTCTTTTAGAAGAATTAAAGCCTATGGTTGCTGATGTAAAGGACGTTGAGGTCGTAGCCTGCGTTCCTTTTACAAACCTTGAAACAGCTCTCGCTGTAACAGCAGGCACAAACATAAAGATCGGCGCTGAGAACTGCCACTTTGAAAAGAGCGGCGCTTTCACAGGCGAAATTTCAGCTGATATGCTCGCTGAAATGGGTGTTGAATATGTTGTACTCGGTCACTCCGAGCGCCGTCAGTATTTTGCTGAAACAGACGAAACAGTAAACAAGAGAACAAAGGCTGCTCTTGAAGCAGGCTTAAAGCCCATCGTATGCGTAGGCGAGCTTCTCTGGGAGCGTGAATGCAACATTACAGAAGAAGTTATCGCACGTCAGATTAAGCTTGATTTCTTCGGCATCTCCGCAGACGACCTCAAGAAGTGCATAATCGCTTACGAACCCGTTTGGGCTATCGGTACAGGCAAGACAGCTACAGCAGATCAGGCTGAAGAGGTTTGCGCTTTCATCCGTGCTACACTCGCTAAGCTCTACGGCGCAGATGTCGCAGAAACAATCACAATCCAGTACGGCGGCTCTATGAACGCAAAGAACGCTGAAGAACTGCTCTCAAAGACAAACGTTGACGGCGGTCTTATCGGCGGTGCTTCACTCAAGGCTGCTGATTTCACAACTATCATCAAGGCTGCCGTAAACGGCTAATCAAAAATCGGATATTTACGAAAGGACGACTAAACAAATGGCAAAACCCGTTTTACTCGTTGTTATGGACGGCGTAGGCTTTTCAAAGACAGGTCTTGGCGATGCAGTTACACTCGCCAACACTCCTACTCTTGACAGACTTTTAAGAGAATGCCCCAACACTCGTTTAAAGGCTCACGGTGACGCTGTAGGTCTGCCTACAGATGACGATATGGGCAACTCAGAGGTAGGTCACAACGCACTCGGCTGCGGTCAGATTTACTCACAGGGCGCAAAGCTTGTTAACGAATCTATCGAAAGCGGAAAGATGTATCAGTCTGAGGCTTGGAAGGAACTCGTTGACAACTGCAAGGCTAACAACAGCACCCTGCACTTCATCGGTCTTTTATCGGACGGTAACGTTCACTCAAATATCAAGCACCTGTTCAAGATGCTGACAGAAGCCAAGAACGAGGGCATCAAGAAGGCAAGAGTACACATTCTGCTCGACGGAAGAGATGTACCTGCTACTTCTGCTCCGATATATATTGAACAGCTTGAGAGCTTCCTCAAGGAACTTAATGCGGACGGCGCTTTTGACGGTAAGATAGCAAGCGGCGGCGGACGTATGAAGGTTACTATGGATCGTTATCAGGCTGACTGGCCTATGGTTGAACTTGGCTGGAAGACTCACGTCAAGGGCGAGGGCAGACAGTTTGCATCAGCTATGGAAGCTGTTGAAACCTACCGTAAGGAAAACGACGGCATCATCGACCAGGATCTCCCTGCATTCGTAATCGCTGAGAACGGCGAGCCTGTAGGCAAGATAGTTGACAAGGACAGTGTTATCCTCTTCAACTTCAGAGGCGACCGTGCTATCGAACTTTCAATGGCATTTGACGATGACGACTTCACTGCATTTGACAGAGGCGCAAAGCCCGACGTATGCTTTGCAGGTATGCTGCAGTATGACGGAGACTTAAAGCTTCCTGCACGCTTCCTTGTAAATCCTCCCGAGATTACAAACACTCTCACAGAGGTACTCGTTGCCGCAGGTCTTAACGAATATGCCGTATCCGAAACACAGAAGTACGGCCACGTAACTTACTTCTGGAACGGCAATAAGAGCGATAAGTTCAGCGAAGAACTTGAAACATACAAGGAAATACCCTCCGACAACGTTTCATTCGATCAGCGTCCGTGGATGAAGTCCGCTGAGATAACAGACGATCTTATCGAAGTAATAAAGAGCAAGAAGTATGACTTTATCCGTTGCAACTACCCCAACGGCGATATGGTCGGACACACAGGCAGCCTCGACTCAACAATAATCGGTGTTGAAGCGGTTGACCTCGGCCTTTCAAGACTTATCAAGGTTTGCGATGAGTACGGTGTTACGCTCGTAGTAACCGCCGATCACGGCAACGCAGACGAGATGCTCGAAAAGAACAAGAAGGGTGAGGTTCAGGTAAGAACAGCCCACTCGCTCAACCCCGTTCCTTTCATCATCTATGATAAGGAAGTCAAGTACACTATCAAGGACGATACAAAGTACGCTCCCGGCGTTCCCACCAAGTACGGTCTGGCAAACGTTGCTCCCACCATCGTTAAGATGCTCGGTCTTACAGCGCCTGACTGCTGGCAGGAAAGCATGATCTAAGGTGGCTGGCGGCTGTGAGCCGCTTCAAGTTCCGCCTTTGGAATTGTCGGAGCTATCCGCAGGATAGCGAAACGGCGGGCGGCAGTGCCGCTGACTGTTCCGCCTTTGGAACTGTTTGAGCTATCCGCAGGATAGCGAAACGGCGGGGCTTAACGCACTGCAAATCGCATAGCAATGCGGTTTGTGGCGGTTAAGGCATATACTTTGTCAGGCACAGAGTAAAACGGAAAATCGTGCGAAGCGGATTGCCGTGTATAGTGATTATTCGGCTTTACAATGCGGTTTGACAGCGTGATATTGATAAAAATAAGACGGCATGCACGGATAAAATGTGTCTGCCGTTTTTGCGGCTATGAGCCGCCTCAAATTCCGCCTGCGGC
>ENA-ORMJ01000381-ORMJ01000381.1-human-gut-metagenome-genome-assembly--contig:-NODE-381-length-33917-cov-4.833648_pt1 | contig 33917 bp, 26 predicted proteins | sample MGYA00242100_ERZ508989 | MGnify/ENA primary metagenome ERZ508989 (study PRJEB26280, sample SAMEA2531403) | human gut metagenome | biome: human gut; feature: human-associated habitat; material: faeces...
GCTCTTCCTCTCCACCTTCGCCTGCCGCATGAGCCTCTGCACGATAAACCCGGCCGAGAACCTTGCGCATCTTTTATCCTTCCAGACGATGAACCCCTCGCTGTCGTCGGCCCGGCAGATATACCAGTCACCCGTCTCGTCATCGTGGGCGAAGTTCACCCGTCCACCGCCGAGGATTCCCAATTCGATTGACATCGTCTTTGACAGATAGACGGTCCCCCTGCTGTCAAGGTTGATGGTCCGCTTTCCCTTGTATGTGACTTCCTGCGGACGGGAGTTTTCCCTGTTGTATACTATCAGTGCCATAATTGTCCTTCTTTTATCGGTTGAACTGTTTTTGTTTTTCAATACATGAAGCTTTCCACCGCCAGCATCTGACTTCTCCATGCGAAACCGCTGTGGGTACGTACCGCGTCCACTATCCTGCATACTTTCTGCGATATGGCCGATGCCGAGATACCCATGCATTCCGCCAGTGCCTTGAACGAGAACTGCGCCTCATAGAACCTGAGCATGAACATCCGGTATTCCTCGTAGGAGAACTTCTGCCTTACGAAACGCAGTATGTCCTTAACCAGCCTCTCGCACCCGTTCAGGTCGTCCTCGGAAAGGAATTTTGCCTCCTCGCCACATCGGAGGAAGAAATCATCTTCAGGGTGTGCATACCGGTTCTCCCTTTTAATCTTTACCAGGGCCGCCTTTTTGTAGCATCCGATGAAATACGCGTCATAGTCCGTTATGTCCTTTCCGGGAACCAGCACCTGCCTTCTTACGAAAAGGTAGGTGTCATGGAAATTGTCCTCGTCCAGCATTCCGTACCGGCGTAACGTCCCTCTCAACCTGTCATAGGATTTTGTGAACCACTCGTTGAACAGTCTTTCCTTTTCTGCGCTCTTGTCTGCCATAGCCTTATATTTTTTTGAGTTATACATGGCCTACACGGGTAGGCATTCTTATTTCTTGTGCTTCCTCCAGTTTGTTTTTCGGCGGTCTCCGGCAAGGCTTGCCGTGAAAAAATACGCTCACGCGAAGCGTGAGGAAGATTTTTTCACGAGCAACCAGCCCGAAGGGCCGCCTTGCGGGACCGGCCTGAAAAACAACTATTTTTGCCGCAAGAAATGAGGATGACGGATTACTTCCTTCTATCTATTGTCTGTCCGGTGAGAATTTAGATTCCATGCAGCTTTTCTGTCTTCGGTATGTTTGGAGAAATATTCAAGGATATGAAATGAGAACGGCAATACGTGATGTTGCGGAAGGAATGGATATGGGATTGGAAACAGGAAGCGTGCCCGGGCTTTCATGCAGTTTATACGGCGGTGTTGATTTTGGGGAGGATTACAGGGAAGTGACAGGCAGGTTGGCCGTTCCGGAGAAATTGTATGTGTACGTTGTTCCTTCCGAAATACGGAGTCTTTTAAAATCATGGAAGACCTCATTCGGGAGTGTATCTCGATATTTACCTGAGACAAAATTATAAGTCGCCTATTCATGGATAAGTATTTGGAATATATCAACGACATGCTACGATGCGATAAAGAGAATCGGAACGGCAGACTGAAACTCGCAACCGGCTGATAATGCGAACTATTCTAAAATAAGTGTGGAAAACTTGAAGACATCCGCCGGAAAACCTTGGAAAAAGAAGAACCGGACAAAGTCTCCGCCTTCAAAATAATGCTCTATTATGCCACAGGTACGGCATTACTTGTCATTCCGGATTGGCTGCCCATGAAATCCACCGCCCTCCATCAAGAAAACGGCCGGTGCCATATGGCAGGCAATCGTAGCGACAGCCCGTCTTTGGAACCCGTTGTCACCCTAAAGGATTTTACTGATATATTACTGAAGTTTCCCCCCCCCTCATATCAGCTATTTGAGTAATAGTTTCCTTCGGTGGGCGGTCTAAAAATCATTGTTTTCCGAACGATTTAACGCACGACTAAAAAATGTTTAGTCCAAATCGGGCATGGCATAATCGTCCGAATCGCACAGAAGATGTGCCCAGACCTTTGTGGAGAAGTCTGCCATTTGCCGTGCGGCTACAGTTGATAGGCATGCCAACAGATCCACTCCTGCTTCACGCGATAAAACTTCCAACAGATGCCTGACTTCTTCCAAAGTCCTGCTCCACAGGGTGAGCACTTGCAGCCGATCACGCTCGGAACGGAATAGTGCTCCCAGGGTTTCATATTCTGAAAAGCGTTTGGCCAGGGAGAGCATCTGATACATCATGAAACACAAGGTGGTGTCTGCAATCTGAGCGTTGTAGTTCCGACTCTGACATTTCCCCAGTCCAAGATAACCACGGCATTCCTTAAATATGACCTCTATGCCCCAGCGTCTTTCGTAAAGTTCAAAGGCTCTGACGAAGTTCATGGAAGTATCTGTAGTAAGCAGCACTTTCCAATGGGTGCTTCGCCCGTATTTGATGATGAAGATGCGTACGGACTGTTCGCCCAGTTTTGCATGAAGCTGAATGTATTTGCACTTGTACTTTCGCCAATAGCATGAAGCTGTGCGTTCATACCTTACAATCAGTTCATGGATGTTTTGGGGACGTTTGGTCTTGCTTGTCTGATAACGCAACTTGGGGTTCATCTTGGTCAAACCAATATAGTGCACTGAACCACCGCATAGCTCGCGGACTGCCTGTATGAGCGATTCGCATGTAAACCAACTGTCAGCAAGCACATATTTGAAGTTGATACCATGCCCCACGGCATGACAGAGCATGCGTCTGGCCATTTCAAGCTTGCTCTCATCACATTCCGCCTTGCGCGCATAGTCCGGATTTTTTGCGTTCCGCTTTTCTTTGAACTGCTCCTTCCGCTGTTTTAAGGTCAAGCCGTAATCCTTCTTCTTTCCTTTTTCACGATGAAGGGAGAAGTCTATGGGATAGCAGCTTTTCCCATCTGAGAGAGCCAGCGTCAGGCATTTCATTCCATAAATGAAGCTGTGGGTGACATGGTCGAACACCTTGCTGACACCTTCGATTCGAATGCCGCTTTTCTGAAAGGTTGTATCATCAAGGATGGCACAAGTGTCATTCTCGTCGGTATTCACCTGATGCTCCCGGAGAATGGCATGGAAGCGAAGGGTGATTTTGGTAAGAAGCATTCGCCAGTCAATGCGGGCGTTCAAAAGTGCGCGATACAGCGTGTTCTTTGACACAGCGCAAAGTCCATGAAAATGATTGGAAGTGGCACTTGCAATCGTCTTTCCCCACAGGCGCATGATGAGGAGCGAGATGAAGAGGGAGGTCAAGGTATAGCCCTGAGTCTTCTCAAACTTTAGATTCCGAACGATTTTACCGATGCCCAATGCCTTCATGACGACTAAAAGTTGCTCCTGGGCTTGTTCTTTAACGGATAAAACCTTGGTAAGTTCGTTCAAATTACCTATTTTTGCATCTATAACAGTATTCTTATTTCCCATTGTAAATCAGTTGATTAAGCACCTCTAATTTACGAAGAAAATTTGAATTACTGTTACTTCCCACCCTCTTTATTGGGGGTGGGAAACTTTAGTATATTATTATGTCAGTCCTTTTTCAAATCAAAATACAGCAAGCGGGTTTTCAAAGGTTCATCTTGCGGAATATCATAATATTGCTTTTCTATCACGTCTGTTTTATAGAGTGGGACGAAACCGTTTCTTTCATAATACCTGAGAATCTTTTCCTCATTGTATGCATCCACCACGATAAAACGGCATCCTGTCTTGTTGTCCTCATGACGGAACCAGTCTTTTATGAAAGCCATCAGTTGCCGTCCTACGTGGCTTGATGTACCCTGATATTCCCGGTTGACACCCAGTCTTCCTATCAGCACGGCCGGATAGCTGCGTCCACGTTTAGGATTTACAATATTGCGTTGCAGCCTGTTTTTATCATTGGGGGATATTAGTCTGGTCTTGATACTGTCATTGGACAAGGTAAACAAGGCCACAATACGATGCGGGATTTCAGCCGTTACCCAACAATATGTTTTTCCAAGGAGCTCATCCGCATACAGATCGGCATCATTGAGAAAAAAATCATCAAGGTCATTCTCGCCACAAGTGAAAGGAAGGCAATTCCTCCGTACTTCCTTGTTATAGGCAAGCATGACACAATCATCATATAAAGAAATACCGTCCATTGCTGTTAATTGAACCGGAATGAACGGGATTTCTCCAATACTTTTCGCAACCGTTTCTTTGCCTCCACTGATAACCGGGGTGTTACCTTTGCGGCGTTCTTGTCTGCACTGCGTACGAAATCTTCCGCCGTAGCGCCCTCCAAAACCGGAATGTTCTTGATAGTTATAGCCATGATATTATTTTTTGCAAAAATACAATTTTGTTGTTATACAGCCAAATAATAGCCCGTCTTCCACTCTTTTTTCCGGAATGTTCCTCCATATCCGGAAAAGTCTGTGCCACGCCGCCTGTTGCGGTAAGCCGTTTCTCCTAAGGAAAGGGCAGGCAATACCGGCGGACGTGGATATGGGCAAAACAACCCGCATATGCAATGCAGAGGGAGCAGGAGAGCCTTCACCACAGCCGGAGAGGAAAGCGGTCTCATGCCGGGGTACGGCATGAAAAGGGGCTCCCGGACAGTTCTTTTCCTTGTCGCACATGCACTACGTCGGTCGCAGTTTTCGCCTTCTGAATCCCTCTTACGTCCGTCCCTGCGCTTTCGGAGCGTTTTTCCGGCAGAAAATTTCACCATGCGGAAATTTTCTACCGGAAACCGAAGGGAAAACGCGGAGTCCCGCAGGGACGGACGAACTTTGATGAGGAAGGGGAAAATCGTCCGTTTCGTAAATACCATTTCCTCAGATGGCATCGCATATCTCCTTCTCCATCTTTTCCAGCTTATGGGACAGGATTTCCATGTCGCTGCTGATCTTCTGGTTGGTTATCCGGGCATATATCTGGGTGGTTTTCAAATCCGTATGCCCCAAAAGACGGCTTACGGTCTCGATGGGCACACCGTGCGAGAGCAGCACGGTGGTGGCGTTCGTATGCCGGGCCACATGATAGGTCAGCCGTATCTTGAAACCGCACTGCCTGCCAAGTTCCTTCAATATGGTGTTGCATCTGCCGTTGCTCGGTACCGGAAATACATGATCGTCCTTGGACAGCCCCTTGTACTTCTCTATGATGCGCCTGGGAACGTCCAGCAGGCGGATGTTGGACTCGGTGTTCGTCTTCCGCCGGCGGGTGATGATCCAGAGGTTGCCGTCGAAGAAGGTCTGGAGCCGGTCGGTCGTCAGCGCCTTCACGTCCGCGTATGCCAGTCCGGTGAACACGGAGAAGATGAAGAGGTCGCGTACCAGTTCGCAGGTCCCGCTTTTCACCGGGGCCTCCATCAGCGTCTGTATCTCACGCTCTGTCAGGTAGCCCCGGTCAACGCTCTCGGGGGAGTTGATGTACCCGGCGAAGGGGTTGAAGGGAAGCGCACCGCTGTTGCGGGCGATGGAGATGACGTGCTTGAGCCCGATCATGTAACCCCATACGGTATTGGTGCGGCATTTCTTCTCCGTACGCAGGAAATACTCGAAGTTGTTGATGAACGTCAGGTTGAGTTCCTTCAGGGGGATGTCGTCACGGCGGTACACTTTCGGGACGAACTCGCAAAGATGCCTGTATATGGTACGGTAGCGGTTGTATGTTCCCTGCACGCGGCTGTGTCCCACTTTCTTGATGAACTCCTCATTGTGCTGCTCGAAGAGCTTCAGCAGCGTCTCGCGTTTCACGCCCAGTCCGAGGCAGGCGTCCCTCAGCCTGGCGGCGGTGACATAGCCGTCGGACTGCATCAGTTCCTGGTAACGACGGTTCACGTCCACACGTATCCGGTCAACCGCCGCATTGATTTTCTGCGCCTCGGCGCTCTTGCCCGTGGCACGTGCCGTTTTCACGTCCCAAAGTTTCGGGGGCACGTCCAGCTTGCAGCTGAACTGCTTGATTTCGCCGTCCACCGTAAGACGGCACATCAGGGGGAGATAGCCGTTGGCTCTCTCGCTGCCCTTCTTCACGTAGAAGAGGATTTTGAAGGTCGATCTGCTCATACTCGTTTTCATACTTTTTTGATCGTTACAAAGTTAATATCAAGCGAGTTGTCCTCAGGTATGAAAAACTGTGCAAATTACTGAAATAGAATCTGTTGTGCCGTTTCTTGTTCCTGTTATATCAGTAACGATATGGGAACTGAAGTCTTTCGCAGCTTTTAGCGGACCTCCTTTTTCAGCTTATGCAGTATTATGAGTTAAACACCTAACTGCTTAATAGACTGCATTCTTGCTGTATTATCATCAACCTTGCTTTTTCTTTCTGCGTTTATAATATAATAAGGTATTAGCGGTTCTCTGAAAAATCGGAATATGTGAAAACCGGCTTTCTGTGGGAGAGTAGAATTTATAAGAACTCGAAATCTCATGGGAAACCTTTTTTATAAATCAGGTTCCATCGGTTAGACGACCATCTAATCGGTGGAACTATTGTTAAAAAATGAATGACAATGAAGAACAACAACCAATACGTGGCTTATCTCCGGGTAAGTACACAAAAGCAAGGATATTCAGGATTGGGAATTGAAGCACAAAGGGAGATAATACAAAAATATCTTCATGACAAAACTCCGGTTGCTGAATATGTTGAAATAGAATCGGGCCGGAAGAAAGACAGACCCAAACTTAAAGAGGCGTTGATGCTTTGCAGGAAAACAGAAGCCATATTGATAGTAGCCAAACTGGACCGGCTGGCAAGAAACGTTTCCTTTTTATCAAACCTTCTGGAAAATGACGTGGAGATAGTATTCTGTGATTTTCCACAGGCAAACAAGATGATGTTGCATATCCTGTCCGCAATCTCACAATACGAAGCGGAACTGATAGCAGTAAGAACCAAATCTGCATTACAAGCTAAAAAAGTAAGAGGGTTCAGACTTGGCAATCCGGAACACTTGATGGATAAGCATAAGCAAGCTATCCAAAACAGTATCAAGACTTGTAAGCGGAAAGCGGACAATAACCCTAATAATACGAGAGCTGTCGCAATGCTCCGTACATTAATCAAGGAGAACCATACACTAAAGGAGATAGCGGATATTCTGAACAGGGAGGGATTCGTTACTTCCCAAGGATGCAGTTTTTCCAAATCAACTGTATATAAACTGATTAAAAGGTATAACTTAAAAGAGGATTGAAACTATGGAACCCAAGTATGTTTTAATTTTAGATTTTTGTATCGGCTGTCTGAATATCATAAAGCTGACAGATGAAGAATTAAGAGAATCAGAGGAATACGAGGACTTTGAGGGTTTTCTTTCAACTATCGAGGAGAAATACGGATTTAAACTTAATAATTGCCAATGGATGATTACTGAAAATTTAGACATCTATTGCTATCAGAACGGGGAAGAGACAGAACCCAATCTGTTATAGCCAAATAAGGAAGAGAAACCGGGGTAATACTTGGTTTTAAGCCCCGTCAAAAGATAGACAGCTGATAATCCTCTTTCCGATCTACACTTAATAGCGTTTCCCAATCTTTTTCCGGGTGATTAAACAGACTGTAGAAGTCCACATAATACATAAGTGTAATCCGTATCATGATTGTAAGCAAGGAGAAACTCCATGAACGTATAAGTTTCTTTTTCATTATCATAAGCAGCAGATTAGCTATAAGAGTCACCCAAATCTGTATCTTGATGGCATTCGCACTTTCTCCATAGAAGTATTTCAAAGAGAGTTCTGCTTTATCTGTTTGAACAACAGTTCTATCTCCCAGCGTTTGCGGTAAATTTCTATAATCTCGTTCGGATCTGATTCCATGTCGTTGGTGAGCAATGAAACCAGTTTGTGCTTTTGAGTATCGGCATAGGTAATGATACGGGCATTGTGAGTCAGGGTTTTGCCCCTCTTCAATACTTTTGAGAACGTAACATGTTGTATCCGTACTTCCATAAATCCTTCTGTAGTTTGGTACATACAGTCCTCCATAACAGAATATTTCAGATTTTTCTTCATTTTGGTCACATACAGAACTCCTCTCAGCGTGAGTGTTTCCAGCTTCTCATAGTCAATGTATGCGCGGTTCATGGCAATTATGTCTCCTTTGTTCAGTACTGACGGTCTTAACATGAAGGAATCGTTGGTTGCAGCAGAAGTAAACTTTATATCTGAAGGAACTCCTTCGTTGGCATGCATGACGGTGTGTGCCTTTATACCTCCTGACGCCCCACACCCTTGAACAAGAGGTTGGAGAACAAGGTGATGGTAGTGGAATCGATAATCTGAAGACGCTTCATCCAGGCTTTATCCCTGTTCTTGCGGCTGTCCGAGGAAAGCTGTATGCAGCGTATAGGTCACGATAGATAGACTCAAATATAATTTCCGGCCGTCGCCTGTTGGTATCTGAAAGAGTACAGCAAGGCATTAACCTGATACCAAAATGACAAAGTTTGCGGGATTCTGTCTGTATGGAGGCCATTATCTCCCGTAAAGAATCAAAACGCATGATGACCGTATAGAACATAACGACAAGATGAGTCCAGGCATCGAAACGTTTTATATAGTGCTCTACACCATATTTACGACTTAACCGAAGGATTGTTGACTTGTCCAGTAATTTTATCACCTGACAATAGAGCGGCTGTCCGCTAAAATGTGTACTTTTGCCCATGATTAGATTTTATTGTTTGGCGACTGAAATCTAACGAAAATGGGCTGACCTCGCAAATGAAGTCAGCCCAATTTTTATGGCTTTGCTAAATTTTTATCGGACAGCAATGATTTACAAAACAAAGTGAAGAATATAGCAACTAGTACTGAATGCAACATATAGGTTTAACAAAACAATAGCGACTGCAACTATTAAATTTATAGTGACAGCCGTTATTATTGTATATAAAGGTTTAACAACTGTGGTTTACCGAATGCTTACTTTTCATATACTTCTTTTTTAGGTATATTTTTTGACTATCTCTGATTATAAATAAATCTCTTCAGCAAAACTATAATGATATAAAAAGTGTAAAGTAGTCTTAACTTACTTGATTTGTCCAGTAATTTAATCATCTAACTCATCCTGTATTTTTTAGTGGACATTTGTTAAATTTTATCAAGAATACATTTTAGATTTTCAGGGGTTATTTGCTGATTTGCATCTGATTTTGCTATGCATGGATTATAATGTGACTCGATAAACAGTCCATCATAATTGTATTTTATTGCAGTTATACATAATTCTGTTAATAACTCTCTCTTTCCAGCAATATGGCTTGGATCACAGTATATTGGAGAGTCGGGAAATACTTCATGAATTTTCTGAGACAAATTCCAAAGTGGAGTATTTCGATAAGGACTATTATCTAAAAGACAAAATCCTCTATGTATTATACTAAGCCTTTTTAATCCTACCTTAAAAAGTCTTTCCATTCCACCTTCCCAAAGAGCTAAATCTGGACAAACTGGATTCTTAACAAAAACAGGAATATCCACGCCACGTAACGAATCTGCAATCTCGTTCATCATAAAAGGATTCACTGTAGTTCTTGCGCCTATCCATATCATATCAATACCTGCCTTAAGCGATTCTTCTACATGAACAGGCAATGCTACTTCCGTCATTACTTTCATTCCAAACTCTCTCTGTACTTCCTGCAACCAAGGAAATCCCACTACACCAACTCCTTCAAATGAACCATAACGTGAACGTGGTTTCCACAGGCCTGCACGCATTGTCTTGATTCCTATTTCGTTCAATCCTTTAGCCGTCTCAAATATTTGATCCCTGCTTTCAGCACTACATGGACCAGCTATTACATCTATTGTACGTAACATAGTTTCCATAAAGTCCCTTTTTCAATTTACTTAACAACACTGATAGCAGATATTTTACCAAACTTCTTATTGTCATTCAAGCTCCAAATTATTTTACCTCTCTTATCTAATTCAAAAACTTGAGGACTGTTGGTTAATATTGCATTCTTATCATGACCCTGCCAGTTGCAAACATACAATCCGTTTCTTTCTGACTTTGCCAATCCAGCCACAAAAAACAATTGAGTACCTTCAATATCCTTAGCATGATATTCTACTAATACCTTATCTTTCTTTAAATCCTTTTTTGAAAGTATATGTTTATCACCTCCGGCTATCCAATATACATTACCCTTATCATTCAATATTGTAAATGGATTACCTTTTACAGCATACTTATTAACCAATTCACCTTTAGGAGATATTTCATAAACAGCTTCATGTGGCATTATAGGTAACAGATAATTTCCGTTTTTTGCTTTATTAATCTGACGGAATTGTCCGTGCGAACGTGCTATACCTGTATTATATTCAACCCTGTTCAATTCTTTTCCTGTTTGATCAACTTCAAGTATGACAGCAGGAGTACCGGCCCATGCCAAAAGAATATTACCATCCGGCAGCACCCTTGCACTTTGCATTTCACATCCTTCTGGCGCAGGTATGTTCCAAATTTCCTTATGATCCTTAGTTATTAATTTCGCTCCTTTCTTATATGAGAAAAGAATGTTTCCATCATCAGTACAATCTACGGAATTGCATTCCCAACCTTTCTCTAATTTGTGTTCCCACTCTATATTTTTAGACTGCTTGTCAATCATGACAATCTTATTCCAGCCAGAGCCGGACAGTAATAATTTAACAGGTTCCCGTTTCATAGAAACAAGAAACAGGAACACTGATAATACACTAACAAATAAATATAACCTACGCATGTATTATTTATTTTTCAAATCTTGGAACATTTCAAAACCCTGTGAAGGAGACAAACCTTCATGCACTACAGCATGCACAGCCTGAATCATAGCTGCCGGTGCCTCGCTTTGGAATACATTTCTTCCCATATCAACACCTACAGCACCGTCATTAACAGCCTTATAGCACAATTCCAAAGCTTCATTTTCCGGTAATTTCTTACCTCCGGCTATCACTACCGGTACAGGACAAGCAGCTGCTACTTTCTCAAATCCATCACAATAATATGTTTTCACAATTGAAGCACCGTTTTCGGCACAAACACGAGAAGCAAGCGCAAAATAACGAGAATCTCTAGCCATCTGTTTCCCTACGGCTGTTACCCCCATTACCGGAATACCATATCGGTTACCCAAATCGACTGCTCTGACCAGATTTGCTGCTGTAATTGTTTCCTGTTCACCATCACCAGCAGCAAACATAACAGCCATTGCAGATGCATTACAACGTATAGCATCGTCAATGTCAATCAAGACGTTACGGTTCAACTCTGTAAGAATTGTTGAGCCTGCATCCGAACGCAAACAAACCGGTTTATTAATATTTGCAGGAATTGAAGTTTGCAGAATACCCCTCGTACACATTATACAATCTGCATATTGTACCAAAGGCACTATATTCAAATCAATTCTTTCAAGTCCTGATGTTGGTCCCATAATAAAGCCATGGTCAAAAGCTAACATTACGGAACGACCCGATTTTGGATTAAAAATACGAGACAATCTGTCTCTCATACCCCAACTCATATTATTTGCTCCCTTTACATGAAAGTTAGCCTGAGAAGCTGCCTTATCAAGGCCAAAATTTGAAGCTTCTCTAAATCCATCCATATCTGGCATAGCTCTCTATTTTTTTAAGTTAATAATTAAAATACTTGTTGTATAATATTCAGATCATGCCTATGACACGACCTGAAACAATTCTTATTTTAAAATTTGCGCAAACGACTGGAACATACAGCTCCATGAAGTTGCCCCACTATCAGCATAGCCTACAGAACGTTCGCCATAATTACGCGCACGTCCAAAGTTGGCCTTCATCTGCACTGTAGCTTCAGCTCCTTTTACAGCAGCTTCCGCACCGGCATTTAATATTTCGCAAATATCTTCTGAAGCAGACGCCTTGATAGCTTCTACGGCTGGTACCAATGCATCCATCATTGTTTTATCACCAGGTTTTGCCTGAGTCTGTTTCTGGACATTAGCCAATCCTCCTTCAAACATTTTCTTCACTCCCTCGGCATTGAGTTCTGTGCCAGACACACAATCACTCATTCCTAAGAAAAATGCACCGAGAAGAGTACTGGTTGAACCGCTAACTTGAAGCATCACATCAAATCCCATATCATTAAGCATGGACTTGAACTCAGTACCCTTACGAGCTGTTTCAACTATGGCAGACATAGCTGTCACTATAGCTTGGCCATGGTCACCGTCGCCTGTTATAGCATCGAGCTTTGAAAATTCATCTTCACGCTCACGTATATTCTTCAATGCATTCTCAAGCATTGCTTTGAAATCCTCAATGGTAATAGTCTTTTTCATATTATCTACCTATATTTGTCCAATATGGAGCGTTAGAAGGTTTATTGTTAATATAGTTCACTAATTCATCGTCAAGAATACCCATTATCATTTGGAAACCAGACTGTTCCTGAACTGTCAGGATTTCCTGGATACGACTAACTTCCACTTTGAGTCCTCGTGCTTCCAATTCCTTATATGCCTTACGGAATACGATGTTAAGTTCCATATGAGTTGTAGCGCCAACACCATTGATTATAAGCATCATCTTATCACCTGATTGAGGTTTCAACTGTTGGCACAACAAATCAACCATCTCAGCAGCTGTTGCATCAGCCGATTCCATTTGTTTCTGACCACCGCCACCTTCGCCGTGCTGTCCCATACCAATCTCCATCACGCCCTCTGGCAAATTAGTAATTGTTGCACCATTTTGAGGATGAGAGCAAGAACCCATAGCCACAGCCAAAGTTGCAACATTCTTATTGTATCTTTCTGCTAATTCTACAAGTTCTTCCAACGACTTACCTTCTTCTGATGCTGCACCAAGGATTTTATACAATGGCACACAACCAGCTAAACCACGTCTGTCATTGATATCTGCACCGATTCCTGCACTAATATCATCGTGAGTAAGAACTTTTGCAACTTTTATACCTACTCTTTCAGCCAATTGACAAGCCATATTGGCACTCATCACATCACCTGAATGATTTAAAACAACTAAAAGAATTCCTGCTTCACGTCTCATCAACTGTAATGCCTGAAATAATCTTTGAGCTCCCGGTGCAGCAAAAATATCACCTACCACTGAACAGTCAAGCATGCCTTCGCCAACAAAACCACTTAATGCAGGTTCGTGACCTGATCCACCCAATGTTACGATTGCTACTTTATCTTCACTTTTCGGATTAGCTCTAACAACAATGTTTTCGGCTGCAAGTTTTACTTGATTTGGATATGCCAAAGTATAACCTTCCAATAATTCCGCAGTAATATTCTCCGGATTATTAATAAATTTTGTATTCATAATTTCATCCTCCTATAATTATTTAAACTCCATTAATTCTATTGAAATTCCTTCTTCTTCTATAAATGCAATTGTTAAAGACTCATTGCAAACCACCGGACCGAAAATAACCTTCTTGTCCTTAAGTTCTTCATCAAGCGATGGCACAGTATAAGCTAAGTGAGTCTGTTTTTGCACTAATTCCGGCATACAACTACCCTCTTCAAATTTCAAAAACTCAATTTTATTTGTACTCTTGGTAAAATCCGTACACCAAATACTAAGACCTTCATTATAAGTCGCTCCTTCAGGTATTGTGTCAACTACGATACCTACATGATTAAATGTTCTCATGATTTACTTTGTTTAATAGGTTAATATTTTTATTTATTGATATATATGAAAAAAAACCAAGGATAGCAATAAGGACAAAAGCTAATATAATCCAAACAAACAAATTTGATATATTATCGTTTTGACCATAAGAATGCATTCCGCTTAAAAAATAATTGACTCCAAAAAAAGTCATCAAAACAGATGATATGCCTATGACGGACAGCAAATTAAACAACCATACTTTGGCAGGACTTTTCAAAAGATGTATATGGGTTACTATTGCATAAACCAACATTGTTATCAGCGCCCATGTTTCTTTCGGATCCCATCCCCAATAACGTCCCCAAGACTCATTAGCCCATATAGCCCCTAAAAAAGTTCCTATGGTCATCAACACAAGACCTATCCACAACGACATTTCGTTCACTATAGTACACTCTTTTATCCTGGTAATAATGAAATTTTTTTTAGGATTATATTTCAACACTATCATCAAGACCATGTTTGTTATACCAGTAAGACATCCTAGGCCAAAAAATCCATAAGCAGCGACAATTACCGCTACATGAAACATTAGCCAAGGAGATTTCAGAACCGGGACCAAAGTTGTTATTTGGGGATCCATCCAATTTAATCCTGACACAAATAATACCACACCGCTAAATATTGTTGCCAAAGAAAATATCAGCAAATTACGCTTGACAAAAATAAATCCGGCGATAATTATTGTACATGCTACATACACCATTGTCTCGTATGAGTTACTCCATGGCGCATATCCACCTATATACCATCTTACTCCCATTCCATAAAGATGAAAAGCAAATACAGATATAATCCCAAAAAGCAACAAATATTTAATATATTTAGACTCGTATATTCCAAAAAGGCCCAATACGGCTAACACCAATGTAAGACCGCCTAATATTAAATAACCAATTCTACAATATTTAAAAATATTCAACTTATTATATTGTACTTCAGTTTGAATTTTATCATGTGAGATGTCTACTCCTACAGACTTGGCCTGCTGATAAGTGTCAATCATATCCACTATCTTCCCAGCTTCACTCCAATCATTATTTTGCAAACCGTCTCCAACTGCTTCCAAATACCAATTGAAAATTCCTGCGACAAACATTGAATCCTTGCCAGAGAACTCATTCAAGTTATCTCCCGGTGCATACCATGTATGAGTCTCATCTTCAGGTAACGGGAAGATATTAATATACTGCCTGTTTATCAACGAATGAAAAATATTAACCTGTTCGTCAAGCTTCAATATAGCTTTATCCATATGATTCCTTTCAGTCGGATTCTTACGATATATAAGATCTAATTCCTTTTCCAATTTATAATTCTCCAGCGAATCAAATACCTGTACATACGAACAATAAGGCGATGACAAAGAAAATTTGGATACCAAATCCTCATTGTCAACAAAAAACAAAGGAACCCTCATCCATGCGTCCGGCATAATAAACAGACTAATCAAAAACTGATCCGAATTCAAATTCCCAATTTTATCTGATTTATGCAATTTTCTTAGAACTTCGGAAGAAAAAGTATTAATAGGCATCATTCTTCCATTACCAGACTGCATCGGTAATTTCCCAAACACATCGGCATGTTCCTTATTCACCACGTATTTGTTTATCAACTCAAGCTCGCCGATGTTTTCTGAATACATAGAACAAGCAAGAGTCAAAAACGACACTACGAAAAACGTTCTTTTACCTAGAGAATTAAGTTTATTATATAAGCGTCTGAATCTACCATTAGGTTCAATCAACGAGAAGATAAGAGAAAAGAACAATACTGCATAGCCAAAATAAGTTATGTTTCTACCGACAACATCATAACTTACAGACAATATGGTCCCTTTCTCATCTTGATCAAATGACGACTGGAAAAATCTATATCCTTTAATATCTAAAACATTATTCATATAAATATGGGCATCAATCGTTTCATTCCCATCCATTATAGTAACCTTACTTTCATACGAAGATGGACTTTTTGACCCTGGATACCTTTTCAATATAAAATCATTCAACTTGATACTAAAAGGCAAATCTTCGGATTTATATCCTTGACCATCGCCGATAATCATCGTTTTAGTCGATTCACCTTCACGAATATGCACTATTCCGTCTTTACCTGTCAGATGCGTAGTAAAAGCTCCCACTATAATTATTACAAAAGCTATATGCGTCAAGAACAATCCTATTCGTCCTGATCTCAAATTCTGATGTTTGCCAATAAATAGAAAAAAAATGACAACCAGCAGGACTTGCACAACAACAATCACTGGAGAATAATAAATTAAATCTTTTGCCACAGACGTTCCATAATATTTCTCAATAATGGTAGCTGAAGCCAGCAAAACTACATACAATAATAATAATAAAATCGTAACTGAAAAAGAAGAACACACCTTTAATAACCTGTCAAAACTTTTATCCATATTAATTAATCATTAGATTTTGAATTATGTTTCATGGGCTGGTAATCAGCCCCATGAAACATATATTATTAGATTTAGTCTTCAATGATCAGTCTGAATCCTACGTTAAATACACGTTGGTATGGATAGAATCCTTTACGTGAATAAGAAGTAGAGAATTTAGGCCTTTCAAAGACTGAACCACCTCTAGCTACCTTATATTCAGACACTTCCTTAGTATTTTCTTTATAAGGATAAGATACATAATCAGAACGTGTCCATTCACATACGTTTCCATGCATACAATACAAACCAAACGGGTTAGCTTCGTACTGCTTACCTCCTATCATAACCAGATTTCCATCATCTACACTTTCTTCTTTAGGAAGATAAGTATAATGCTTGTACATAGAATGATTAGGTTTCATTGGTTTAGGATCAACACCTGCAACGGCAAACAATAATGTCGTTTTATCTGCAAGATTATCTTTCTTCCCAAAGTCTGCGTGCATGTCACCATACCAAAAGTCTTCATTGCTACCGGCTCTACAAGCCCATTCCCACTGTGCTTCAGTTGGCAATGTTATATTAAGACCAGTCTTTTCACTAAGTTTCTTACAATATTCCATTGCGTCATTATAGCTAACACGGATAACGGGTTGTTGTGGCTCATTTGCAGGATAACCCTGTACCACGTGGTCTTTCCACTGTTGGTCAACGAAACGGCTGTCATGATCAGGGAATATTACATTATATTGTTCGTTAGTAGTTTCAAGTTCAGCCATCCAGAATGCCTTCTTAATCTTAACCTTAGAAGTTGGATATGTATCAGATGGACCATTATAGCTACCCATTACGAATTCTCCAGCAGGTATACGTACGAAGTTAATCTTAACTCCAGGAGCAATTTCAACAACTTTACGTGTTTCGCCTTCGTTTTCTTGTTTTGCTTTAGCTTCAGCAGCATCAAACGGCCAATCTTTAGCTTTCACGTTCTTTACTTTTACCTCTTTCATTGGCTCTGGCATTATCGGAGTAATTTCGCCCTTGCTCTTCAAATATGCGGCATAATCAGCCAATTCTTTCTTCCAGTCAACACCTGCACCGTTTGCGTACTTGTCAGTAAGTTCTTTACGACGTTTGATTTGGTCAAATCCCTTATAAGGAATTGTTGTCAATACATTTGCATTAAAGTAACCTTTATCAGGCGCATTATAGTCAATCCAGTTATATAAAGTACGCCATTCTTTATCGGTAAGCTGTACATTAAAGTGACCTCTCTTTAGCATACGAACCAATTCGCTGGTATTAGGATGATACTCATAAGGCTGAAGCACAACCATATCACCTTCACCACCTTGACGATGGATATATGGGTGGAAGTTCAAATATGATGTTCCATAGCCGAACTTATCTTTCTTGCCGCCTCTTAAATCAAAGGCCTTATCACCATTATGACATGCGATACAATTACGATCCAAGATTGGTTGGATTTCCAAATCAAATGTAAACGAACGCACTCCACCTTCCGGAGGTGTCAGTCTGCTAGGTTCTTTCTGTGAAGCGATTACACGTTTTGGAATAGCAATCTGGTTTTGATCTTCATGACATCCGATACATGATACCACTTCACCAGGTTGGCCTGTAACCCAGCTTCTCATCCACTGTACAGCTACACCATCCTTATCAATAGGTTGAATAGAAATAGGGGTATTTGCAGGTACTTTGAATATAACAGAACCATCTTCCTCAACAGGAACAGTACCTAAAAGTCGTTTGATATCCCAACCAGACTGAATACCGTGCCAGTTATGGTCAGACTTAGTTTTTACATAAACATATTCGTATGCATGTATTCTAAGTTCTTTCACTACTCCACGTGGTACACCACGAAGACCTTCTCCTTCATAAATATCCTGTATAAAGAATGTTGCTTCTTTTTGGTCAAGTTTAACCTTATCAGGTATTACAGGAGGAGTTTGAGTCTTTCTGACAAGGATAGGACTGATATATCCTTCACCTTCAGTTTCCATTATACAAGTAACATTGTCATACACGTCAACCAAATATATACCCCAAAGGGAATTAGGACTCAATTTTGCGGCTACAAGGAAATATTTGTCATTAAGAACTGTAGGTTTGATAAACTGAGGCCATACGCCATCTACCAAACGATCCTTAATCAATTCCTTTATAGGTCTGTTTCTGTAAGGAATTTCTTGAACCATACCATGTACATTCTTACGTCCTTTGGCAGGATCAAAGACAATCATACGTCCTGAACGTGCTACACCATGGTGACCTGAAATGATACCTACGAACGATGAGCCATGTCCTGGTATAGGTTGTACATCAAATGTACTATTAGGGAACATTGAACCACTACCATAAAGAGCCTTGTTTTCTGTACCATCGGGGTTCATGTGCATCACAATTCTTGTATAATAGTGAGTAAGGTCTGTATATTCCCAACGAGTATACATCACACGACCATTATTCATAATCACAGGATTCCAGTTTGCATCCTGGTCAAATGTCAATCTACGAAGATTTTTATCCTTTGGATTATATAATACAAGGTTACCTACCTGGTCATTACCATTAACACAAGGAACTCCTTGATAACCAATATTTGAAATAGCCAAAATGCGTCCGTCTGGTAAATAAGTACCATCGTAGAATTCCAAATCCGGTTCCTCGTTCTCAACCAATGGCTTAAAGCCAGTACCATCGAGTTTCACTTCAAATACATTCCAACGCTTATCTTCCTGCAATTGAGTAAACATTGCCCTGTCACCATCCCAGTGAAGTCTCAAGTCTGCTATAGAAGAACCGTTTGTCGGCTTATAAACAGAACGTACATTTATGTTTTCTCTCAGATTAGATAACTCAACGATTTCAGCATCAAAACCACCTCTTCGGGCCGACTCCTGATTACTCCAATTGTTAGCCTGGGTACCTAAATCTGGTGCCATAATTTTACGAGCTCTAGCACCTACATTATAATGAGAAGCAATAATCTTGTCTGTATCAAACAAAGTATTACCCAACATTATGCTACGTTGCAAGTTTAAAGCCTTTTCAGCATTTGCAATGACATCCTTATCACCGGAATAAATTCCTTTGAAACCTTTGTTCACCAACTCTGTAAGTTCTTTCAACATCGGATCATATCTGACAACATTAAAGTTTTTCTGTTTCTTCATGTCGTCATATGCGAGATTTACAGATGTCATATTCAGCCATGCCAATTTATCCTGCAAGCTTAACACTTTCTGAACTTCTTCTATCAGTTCTATAGTCTTACGAGTCTTATCCTGAATCGTAGTCAACTGATCTATCCCCTTTACGGCATTTGAATAATATGTCTTATCATTCAAACTTTTGATCATTTGTTCAAGATAATCTTTTTCCAGCTTGACATCATTCTGCAGCAACCAATTGTCAAGTCCCAGCAAAGCTGTATTCAATAATAAATATCCATCAGGATAGTTATTTTTAAAATCCGCAACAAAAGCACTAGGTTGAACGCTTAGAGCTTTAAACACAACTCCATTTTTATTCTTTGAAGAATCGTCCAGTCCTATTTCTGCTTCAAATCTCACATACTTGCCATCCAAATCAACAACCAATTCAGAGTTGACAGGACACAATACAGCATGGTCATATTCAGTACCGGCTATGACAATCTTATTACCGCTTTTGTTTTTATTACTCAGCACATTTTCACCATAGTCTACTCCACAAAGACTTACATAAGGATTTTCAACACTAGTTCCAAATTTAGACTTTTCTTTATTGAATTTAACCTGATCAAGCCATACATACGAACCGTCAGCTTTTATAAGCTTTGCATTAGCCCAAACAGCCATATTATCCTGCAATCCATCTCCACCATCATCAGTTACCAAAACCAGTTGTTTTAGTCCTTTCAAATCAAGTTTAACTGATTCAGCCTTAACTTTAGGTTTAACTTTGACAACAACAGGCGAATTGTTCTTCTGCAAAGTCTCAAGTACCTCCATTTTTGCATTTACTGCAGCATCAATCCAGGTCTCTGACGAGTTCCTTTTTTTAGGTGCGGCAATTACAGATGTTGCAAGCATAAACAGACAAACACCTGTATAAAATTTTCTTTTCATAAGGTATAGAGTATTATAGTTAATAATGACTATTAAAAAAGGTTATGCTCAACAATTATAATGCAGCGTTCTTGTTTGTAAATCTTAAACCATCATTATCATGGTAACATGCCCATTCATCAACGATTGCACCTTCTGGACCAGCCATCATAAAATGATATGTACCTAACTCTTTAAGACGAAGAACGTCACCAACATTCTGAACAACGAAGTTTTTACTCTGAATTGGTCCATGAGCTGCAGGTATTGCAGGAGCATTAGGAGTTTCATCTCCAACAGTAGAGAAATTATAAACCCATCCGTGTTCAACCATCCAAGACTCATGCTTAGCTGCAAAATTCTTTGTTGCTACATGTGCATGTTCAGGTATCATCTGTCCTGGCAACAAATAGATTGCATGAGCAAAATATTTATATTCAGGATCATTAACCCAGAATATACCACCCATACCTACATTTTCAAAATCTCCCAATCCAAAATCTGTCACCCACATGTCCTTTGCCATAAGTTCTGTAAAAGGAACATTATAGAACTTAAACATATCCTTCATGGCTTCTATAGCCACATCTTGCTGGAATTTACCATCTTTATAAAAATCAGCATTTGTAAATTTCTTTGAATACTTCATTTCCTTATTTTTTAAACATTGTTCTACATTACAATTACAATCATTTTCCTGTTGTTTACCTGAGTTTCCATTACACGCCATCAACGAACTACATAGTATCATTGCAGCAAAATAGTTTGTAAAGTTCTTCTTCATAATCCATATATTTTAATTTATCATTCAATTGCTATACCTTCAATCTCTATCAATAATTCATCACGACAAACATCTGTCAAAAGATACGATACCTGAAGATTAGGATACGTCTCATCAAAATATTTTTTAACAATCTTAAAATCATCACTGTTTTTAAGATATACCCTGTAAAGATACACTTTAGCATTTCCTATAAGTTGGTCAATATTTTCCAGGGTTATTTCCAGTTGTCTTTTAATTCCAACTCCAAACAAGCTCTCTTCACCTCTAATAGCAGCCGTACCGGATATATATACAATTCTTCTTTGTTCAAAAGTCATGCTTTTGGCTCTTTCAAACTTAGGAGTTGTTTTGCTCCTACCAGCCTCTAAAAGTACCTTACCGGAATATTCATGCGCTGCAACCTGCAATTTATTGTCAATAGGAGTTGCAAAACATGTATCCGTTTTAAACAATACGGCATCAAAATCAACCAAAATACCTCCATTGTCGCAACCTATACCTGTTGCCGCCGGATAACCATCAGTCCACTCCACAGTAGAATAGAACTCACTTCTTGCATTATTAAACATCTGATAATGCTGATCCTCACCATCATAGCATGTTATGCGTTCAATATAATTCCATTGTCTGACTATTGAATTAACTGAGAATTTTTCCATATCTAACAGCCCCTGAATCTGCATGAACACAGATTTAGACTGTTTATACAAATCAATATTCAAATCAGACTGGAACGCGCCAGCGAACAACAAACGGACACTATCATTTTCTAAAATAACATAACGGTTATTCTCAAATTCCTTATATGTCAAAACATCATCGGTATCCAACTCAATACTATGAACCTCTATTACCAATCCACAATCCAAAGGAGGTTGAGCCACAAGACCAACTACAGGTTCATTTTTACCAAATTTTCTACTCACGCTTTCCACAATATGATTTCTGTTTTCTACATAATCTATATTGTTCTTTGGTGAACCGAAAAATACCAAACGTACTACATTTGTTCCTTCTGGTATCTGCGAAAGAAGGTTGTTTACCATTACACCAAAATCATTTGAATATGGTGCCTTGAAAATTGAATATGATATTTTATCGCAATAATTCATAATGAGTTAACATATTCAGTTAGTGCCTCAATATCCTTTTTAGATACTTTTTTATTTATACCGTGCTTATGTATTTCAAACACTTCCTGCATTGTTGCAGCTCTACCGTCAAACAAATACGGTGCGGTACGCCAGACTTCTCTCAGCGTAGGTGTATCCCATCCTTTTTCAAATTCAACATCATCACCTATTCTGTGCATTTTTAAATCCGTATAATAAACACCCGAATGACATTCGCCACATTTCAGTTTATCAAACACCTTCTTTCCCCGTTCTGCCTTCTCGGACAATTTCCCATCTACAAGATAAGGACTTGGAACCGGTTTCAACGATTTCAAATATGCATCCACGCATGCCGCATCCTCCTCAGAAACCTCAAAGAACTGAATAAACTTAAATCCGGCTCTAACAGCCCATTCGGCAGATTCACGCACACCTGAAATCATACTAGGAGGAGTCACGTGACTGAACAACATGCTTTTACAGTTTTTAGAGTTGCCCACGCCGTCGTTCATTAAGTCCCAGTTCATGCCATCTGTTCTTCCATCACCAGGATGACAACCATTACAACTTTGCCAATTTTGGAAACAATGTGAAGCGTCATTGAAGCATCTTTCGCCTTTATCTATATCACTTTCAACTCTACCTGGATTAAGGTCTGTTACGAGCAGCTGATGTGAATCAACATCCATGATATTCAATTTGTCTGCAAAATATGTCGGAACCACAAGTCTCTTTCCATCAAGGACAATAGCTCTTGGCCCATTACCTTCCAAAGGTATTCTTTCACGAAGTCCGAACAAGAATGTCAAATCATATTCCAACGCCTGCCTATTTGGATATGCGAGGAATTTCTTTATCAATTCTTTATGATCAATGACACTTATCTCGTGTGTTCCTGAATGTGAAATAAATATATTATCATCATTACATGCTATGCTCCATATACCGGCAGCACCCCTTTCAGGCTCATCAACAAGCACCACACCCAAATATTCTTGTTTCTCAGTGTCGATAATACTAAAAGCACTGGTATTCATCCATCCTTGCTGGAGTTGGGATGTGGGTACCGTATATCTTCCAAGATTATGTGATACATAAACAAACCTTCCGTCAGGAGTTATACATATATCCCTTAGTGCGTTACTTCCATTTGCCAACTGAATGTCCTTCACCTTATTAAAACTGCCAAGTTCAATAACAGACACACATGCAACCACATAATCCAAATCAGCCCTCTGTGCCGGCAAGAAATTTGTCACATAAAGGTATTTACCATCTTTGCTTATCACAGCTGATTTTGGTTCTCTAAGAACATTAACCGTCCTAGTCAGTTTCATTGACTGAAGTTCTATTTCCGATACTGTATTTTGGAACTGGTTACACACATACAATTTATTGTTGATTTTGTCAACAATTGGAGCGCACGCACCCGAGCCCGTTTCTATTGACACATTCTCCTTACCACTATTCAAGTCCAAGACTTTAAGATAACCTTTTGACTCAAAAGTTGTAACAAACAGATTATCGCCGTCTACAGCTAAACCGGTAGGCACCGCATCGGTAACATAAGATTTTAAAAGAGACTTTCCATCTGCCGAATAAATGGCAACTCTCTTTGTCCCCTTTTCTGTCATTAAGATATTTGCATCCTTGTCAATAGCCAAATCCGTAGGATATAGTGGAGCTTGTGCATTTAAATTTATCGTTGCCATTGCAACAAAGGCAAATGATAACATTAATTTACTGTACTTATTCATAAGTATTATTCTTTTTTATTTCTTATATAACCTAATTGTCTGGAAATTGTATTGGCAACATCCTTAATAAATGAAACATCTTCTTTTATTATTTCATCAGGAAGCCTATCCTTGGGACCCGAAATCCATATCGCCCCACAAGGACATCCTTTATAATCAAACAATGGTACACCAATACAAATCACCCCTCTTAATTCTTCCTCATTATCTAGCGCATAACCATTATCAAAAACCTTTTCCAATTCCTTTAGATAATCCTCTTTATTAGTTATAGTTCGCTCATTATAACGCTTAAACTCCATTTTGGAAATATATCTATCCCGAACTATAACAGGTAGATATGCCATGATTGCCTTTCCTGGAGCAGAACAATGTAACTCAAATGACTTACCTGGTGTCAATGTAAAGCTAAATGCATAAATGCCTGATGCCTGATCAATGAAAACTCCTTTTTTTTCACCTAAGACTCCAAAGCACACAGTCTCTTTCACTCTATCTCTCAGAACAGGTAAATATGGTAACACAGTTTCAAGTAAATTATTTTCGTTTATAGCCTTAAATCCATTAGTTAACAACTTACTAGTCAACCTATAGTTCTTATTGTCTTCATTATATCTCAAATATCCATGCCTAACCATTGTATTTAAAATACGATAAGCAGTCGTTTGTGATATATCAAGATCTTCCTTTATTTCCTGCAATGATTTACCTTTGTTATTCAATGCAAGATAGTCTATTATTACCAATCCTTTTTCCAGATTAGGAACATTATAGTTAATTTCTGTTCTTTTCATATATATGAGTTATTTTTTCATATATGAAATTCATTTTTTCATATATGAAATTCATTTTCATTGTACTGATAAATATAAAAATAAGATACCTTAAAAGCAAATAAGTAACCCCACTTTTTAAATGTTTAACAATTTAAGTTATTACCCTAAATCATTACAGATTTTTAACATTTATGTTATTATAAAGAATAAGACCTTTATTTCGTAAATAAAAAATCTATTTATGAATAATACACATCGAGTAAACTACATATTATCGAGGTTCTGCAAGCACATAAACTCATAGGAAAATATGCTTTCAATTTATGTTGTCAACAGAGAGCAAATGAAATCAAACTCAAATATATTATTTTTTACAATCCACCCTAAGCCGACAAATTAACTTTTTATTTACTTGGTATTAAGTGAATTGTAATTGTTTCATCAACGAGCTTAATAATAACGCAAATTACTCTAATATATTCTCCTTGAATTCTATCTCTACTATTCCCAATTGACTGTTATTCTTTTTATCTCTTAGTCGGATTGAGATCTCGTCTGTTAATGTCGGTTTCATGTTTATATGGAAATACCCATGATTACATTCCGTATCACCGGTCCATATAAGTTCTTCTCCCGCATAAACATCTATTGGATAACTGACCTTCTCGAAATTCGTCATTTTTACACATACTTCATTCACAAAAGCAGTTCTTTCCAACTTATACGTAACCCATGAACTTTCCAACATTGAATCACTTTTCCATTCACTAAGTTCATTGTCATCAAAACTTGTATGAGCAGAATCAGAGTTTGAGCCGGCAGTTGCCGATAAGATATTCACGTCAATTTTCGTATCCCTATAAGAAGGAGTCAATGGTGTTTCCCCTCTATCAAGTTTTCTTTTCAACTCGTCTCCAGGAATATAAGTAGAAAGACCGTGTACAACCTCTATAGGATTTGATTCAACCTCTATCGAATATGATTCAAGACCATCGGAACTGGCAGAAATACGAACTTTACCTGCTGTAGTCAAAGAACGGACCAATGCCCTGTTAATACCACACTCAACAGGAAGTTTAGTAGACAAGATACAATTATTTTCTCCTTGAGCGATACCTCCCCTCCATTCCGCAGGTCCTTCCAATTTAAATTGAATCATATTATTTGCCAATGGACAACGAAGACCTTGCTTGTCTACAACTTCTACTTGAAGAAGAATCATATCTGCTCCGTCCGCCTTCCATCCAAGCGGATTACTCATCACGCTAAGTTTTATTCTCTCCGGCTTTCCTACAGTAGTCAGATTAGTCCTGCATATCTCATTGTTATCGCTATCATAACCTACTGCTTCCAATTTTCCAGGAACAAACGACACATTGTCAAAAGTGTACAAGAAGCGATATTTTTGTTCACCGTATCCCAATGATTTACCGTTTAAGAACAATTGAACTTTATCAGAATTAGATACTACATACACAGGTTTCACCACAGTATCATTATAATTCCAATGTCCGACAATGTGAATGTCTGGTTCTTCAGTGTCAACCCATCCATTCCACATTACCCGATGTGCGAAAAAAGGATCTTTAGGTATACGTATTGCGTCAGTATCACCACTTCTTCTATAATTTTCCACACCTCTATAATGTGTATTAGTATCAGAGAAGACAATCTTGACACCTCCCGAATTCACTCTCTTGCCCGTACCTGGACGTTCCAACCAATATTCGTACCAACGGATTATATTTTCAATCGTGAAAGAATCTTGATTGCGGTTATACATACTGGCATCTACATTATATAGTATTTTGTTTCTCGTAGGAGAACGGAAGAAATTATTTCCCTGGCCATTCTTATGATATGGATAAGAATAATCATCCCAATATTTACGTAAAGCTTCATCGCGACAATATTCATGCGCCCACATCGGTTTATTAGAACTTTTGTTTATACTCAGCATTTCACCACCATACTCAGACTCACGGATATCCAACATTTCTCTAGAACCTATAGCACGTCCTCCATACTTGTCATACTTATCACGAATTTCTTTCATTTCCAAGATATGTTCCCTGCTTATAGATTCATTTCCACTTTCGTAAAATATTATACTCGGATTATTTCGGTTGTAAATTATAGCATCACGCATCAATTCCTTACGCATTTCCCATTGTCTTCCTGAACAATCTGTTTCCGCATCACCGGCCGGCATTGACTGCATCAATCCTACACGGTCACAAGATTCTACATCTTGTTTCCATGGAGTAGTATGCATCCATCTTACCAGATTGGCATTACACTCAACCATCAATCCATTACTAAAGTCACTCAACCAGGCAGGTACACTCATACCTACAGCCGGCCATTCATTACTAGTCCTTTGAGCAAAACCTTTTAATTGTATGACTCTATCGTTCAACCAAAACTTACCGTCGGCAAATCTGGTTTTTCTGAATCCTGTTTTGGTTTTAACTTCGTCAATAACTTTTCCATCAACGACAAGGCTCGTTTTGACAGTATATAAATAACCATATCCCCAACTCCAGAAATGTAAACCGTCAACCTCGCTTGCAGCACTCAACAGAACAGTCTCGCCCGCCTTTATTGTAATCGGTTTAGATTGAAATGTTTTTTTTAGCTTCTCGTCCCTGTCTATCAACTCCACTTTTAAAGTAACATCCTTATCCTTATTATATTCATTCTTTATTTCAGACACTGCATTTATAATAGCCTTACGCGATTTAATCTTAATATCTTCAGCATATACATATACACCTGCAGTCTTTAAATTACTATACAAAGGCAAAGTTTGATATAGTTTATCCGTCACATGAAGCCAAACATTCTTAGGGATTCCACCATAACTTGCATTAAAGTTCAAATTATTCCATAAAAATTTGGCACCGGATAAACGTTCCGTATAATTCCAGTCATTGTCTATCCTGACCTCAATCAGATTATCTCCTTTTTTTATATATGGAGTCAAATCAAATCCGAAAGCCATGGTTCCATTCTCATGTAAACCGATATAATGTCCATTAATATAAAAATCACCACTTTGACGAATACCTTCAAATTCTATAAAGACTTTCTTGTTTTTGACAGACATAGGCAAACGAAATGTTTTTCTATACCACATGACTGTATCTGTAAGCTGGTCAATTGGAAGACGAAAAGCCTCATCTTCATTAAAGGCACAGGGCAATACAACCTTTTTCCACTTGTCCGTATTTATATTTTTTCTTTCTTTGATATCTCCAACATGAAGATACCAGTCAGAATTGAAATTATATTTATATCGAGTATTATTGTTTGCCTTGACAACAAAAATACTCATCAAAAGAAACAATACTAAATAATTTATTCTTGTCATAATAACAATTTTAGATAACATAGAAAAATCATCACATAGGCAGAAGTTTTACATTTCCTTCAATTTCTACCGTATCTTTAACATAAGAAATTGATTTATCAGGCTGACCACAACCAACACTAATCATAATATTTCCCGGTCTTACACTACACTCACTGAAATCGTTAAATGTAGCCAAGTCTCTAGGAGTCAAGACGAAAGATATCGTTTTTTTCTCTCCCGGCTCCAACGTTATACGCTCAAATCCTTTTAATGCCCTGATAGGTAAGTAGTCTTCCTTGCCCAAATGAGTCAAATAAAGCTGAGACACCTCATCACCTTTAACGGTTCCTACATTTACAACATCAACTTCAACCTTTAATGAATCATTTGTACCGATCTTATCGGACACTTTCATTTTTCTGTATTCAAATTTCGTATAACTCAAACCGAATCCAAAAGGATATAATGTCTTTCCTTTGAAATATCTATAAGTTCTTCCTTCCATATTATAGTCTGTAAAAGAAGGTAAATCTTTCTCTGACTTATAGAATGTAATAGGCAACCTGCCGCTTGGATTATAATCTCCGAACAAAACATCAGCTACAGCTTCACCGGTAGCTTGTCCACCATACCACACGTTCAAAATCGCAGGAATATTCTCATTTTCCCAGTTTATAGCCAAAGCACTACCGGTCATCATTACAAATATGACAGGTTTTCCGGTAGCTTTTAGTTCACGCATAAGTTGAGTTTGGATTTTTGGCAACAAAATATCTTTTCTATCACCACCTTCTCCTTCAAATGCAGGTGATATACCTCCCACGAAAACTATGGCATCTGCATCTTTTACAGAATTTGTCACTTGCGACAAGTCTACCTTCTGCGTTTTTCCAATATTAAAACTCAAATCTGCGTGACGGCTTTTAAATATGACATTCAACTTTATTGAATATTGTTTTCCTGCCTCAAAATATTGTGTATACTGTCCATCCTGTTGTTTGTTCCTAATATTATTATCCATACACAATTTTCCATCCACATAGAGTTCGAACTTTCTGTCCGTATCCGTATTTAACGTATATTCGCCACTCTTTTGTGGAGCAAACACAGTCTCATATTTAACAGAAAAAGCAGAAGAATTTATATCTCCAATGATTGGTGTCTTACCACGATAGTGCAAGTCTATCACTTTTTCCTGATTCAATATAGGCTCTCCTTCAAATTTCACGTTCTTATAATATTCAGCCTTAAATCCGGCCAAACCGTTATATGAACAACAGTCATCAAGATTCATTGATACAAAATCATCTACCTTGGTATAGTCTATGATTTGTTTATATACTACTTCTGTTTGAGGAGAAACCGCTCCTTTTATTCCTTCCAGTACGGTACTAATTTTTGAAGGATATCCATGATAATTTCCAAGCAAAACCAAATCTTTATCCGCATTAGGACCTACAACCGCCAGTTTGCGTATATTTTTATCCAATGGCAAAGTCTTATTTTCGTTCTTCAAAAGAACAATAGATTCACGAGATAATTTCAACGCCAAATCTTTATGTTTATCACAATCCAATACAGATAAAGGAATATTGGCATATTTAAAATCGCTACCGTCAAACATACCTAATCTAAATCTGACGGTCAACAATCGCCTTACAGATTTATCAATATCCTTCTCCGACAATCGGCCTTCTTTGACTGCCTGTACCAATGTCTTAAACACGACATCTCTTACACAATCAAGATCCGTTCCATGCAAAACAGCATCTGCTGCGGCCGATATCGTATCAGGATGAGTACGGTGATATTTGTAGAAATCATCTATTGCACCACAATCCGATGTCACATATCCATCAAATTTCCATTTGTTTCTAAGTATATCCATCATCAGAAGATCGTTACCGCAGCATGGTCTGCCGCCGTAAGCATTATATGCACACATGACTCCAGAGACTTTTGCATCTACTATTAAATCTCTAAAAGCAGACAAATATGTGTCCCACAAATCATAATTACTCACTTCTGTATTAAACTCATGTCTCAAAGACTCGGGACCACTATGTACAGCATAATGTTTTGCACAGGCCGAAGCCTTTAAAAAGACAGAGTCATTTCCTTCTACGCCTCTCACAAATGCTTTTCCAAGATTTCCTGTCAAATATGGATCTTCTCCAAATGTCTCATGTCCTCTTCCCCATCTTGGATCTCTGAATATATTAATATTGGGAGCCCAATATGTTAATCCATAAAACATTTTGGTACCACCTTGCCGCTTTAAAGTCTCATGGTATATTGCTCTACCTTCATCTGATATACAATTACCCACTTCAAGTATTGCTTCTTTATCCCATGATGCGGCAAGCCCAATAGGCTGTGGAAAAACCGTAACCTTATAATCAGCAATCTTTGCTACCCCGTGCAAACTCTCATTCTGCCAATTATATGCCGGTATTCCCAACCTATCTATCGCCTTATTATTATCTCTCATCATTGAAACTTTTTCTTCCAATGTCAATCGGGATAATAAATCCTCTACCCTTTCGTCAATACTTAATCTCGTATCCCTAAATGGATATTCTGGATTATCAGAATTGTCACAACTTATAAAAGGAATAGAGAAAAATAACATTATAAAATATTTTTTCATTTGTATAATCCATTAAATTAGTCAATAATATTACCCCAGGATTTATTGGGTTTATCACCCATTTTTATTAATAATGTACCACCATTAATTATATCATGATGATCAATAAAAGATTTATTTAAAGGTTTACCATTTAAAACTGCTGACTGAATATATCTGTTAGTACTTGATACCCCATCTGCTTTTATTGTGAATGTTCTACCGTTTTCAAGATTAATAACACTTTCTTCAAACATTGGAGTTCCAATAACATATTCTGTAGTACCTGGACAAACTTGATAGAATCCCATCATACTCATTAATAACCAGGAAGACATTTGTCCTGCATCGTCATTTCCGATCAGTCCATCGGGAGATAATTTATAACATTCTTCTACAATATCCGGAATTATTTCCTGAACCTTCCATGGCTGGCCTGCATAAGCATATAAATAGGCAATATGGTGACTTGGTTCATTACTGTGTGCATAATGCCCTTCCTTAAAAAATTTGTCTAATTTTGAAATAAACTTATCTTTTCCACCAAGAAGCTTTATCAATCCTTCAACATCATGAGGTACATACCATGTATATTGAAAAGCAGAAGCCTCTGTAAGAAATCTTAAATTTTTGTCTGATTCACGAGCTTTAAAAGGATCAAAAGGTTCAATCCAAGATCCATCAATAAAACGACCACGTACATATCCACTAACAGAATCAAAAACATTGATATAATTCTTAGAGCGGCTTATCAACTCTTTATAATCGTCAATTTTACCCAGTTTCTTTGCCATCTGTGCAAGCGAATAATCATCATGAGCATATTCTAATGTTCTTGATACTTGTTCACCCATATGAAAAGCATCCAAAACTTTATCTTCCATAGGTATATACCCATATTTCATATATGACTCAAGTGCTCTTCTTCCTTTTCCATCTACATATGACAAAGAATCTGTATTAATCTCAAAGGCATTTTTTTTCATATAATAATAAGCCTTTTCAACATCATAATCTTTTATTCCCTTAACGAAAGCATCTGCAATCATTGTAGTAACATGATCTCCAATCATAGCAGAAGTATAACTATTCCAGCAAGGAAATATTGGCAACCATCCCCCTTGTTCTGATTTTAATATCATCGAACGCACAAAATCATTTGTCATCGATGGCGATATTATTGTATAAAGTGGATGTAAAGCACGATATGTGTCCCACATAGAAAAATCATCATAATATTTCCCATGTAAAGTTAGCTTATTTACATATTGAGTTGCAAATGCAGGATAACTTCCTTTTATATCACTGTATTGACGAGGAAGAATACTTGCTAAATAAAAAGCAGAATAAAACTTAGACATGAGTTTTTCATCTCCTTTGACTTCAATTTTATTCAATCTATCATTCCACTGCTTTTTACTTTCTTTTAAAACTTCATCATAATCTTTATCACCAATTTCGATATTTAAATTTTCTTCAGCAGCATCAAAGCTGGTAAAAGATGTACCAATTTTTAACTCTAGATTTTGTAAATCATCATTCAACCTGACATAAGCACCTACATTCTTCCCATTACCTTTAATTTCAGCCAAAGTATTGTTTAATTTCCAATCATGCCATACTCCAGATTCAATAAATTTTTCAGGAAATTTTATTATAAAATAGCCACTAAATCCAGATGGTTTACCCCAACCATTATATATTCGATGAACAGGATTGTAACCATAAATACAAGAATTAATAGAGTCAATACGTATGTATCCCTCACCTTCATCACTATTAATATCTATAATCAAATATTTTTTGTCATCTGAACTATAGCTGAATTTAAAAATTGAGCTGTGCGAAAGTCCTGTTATTTGTGCAGAAATAGTTTTATTATCTAACTCTACCTTATAGCAGTATGGCGTAGAAATCTCATCCTCATGTTTATATTTATAAGCACGTTCCTCTGGTTTAATTTTCAGATTTCCAACAATGGGCATAACAGTAAAACTTCCATAATCCTGAGTACACCCACCATTTAACCAGTGACTGGCACGAAATCCTTGAATTGCAGTATGACGATATAAGTATGGACAAGCACATTTTTCTTCAGAAGAGACAGTTTGAGGAACCCAGCTAGTCATTCCATTTGGCACACCTACAATAGGAGCGACAAGTCCTTTTTCTATTCTAGTAAAAGATTTAGAATCGGTCACTTCTATTCCCAAAGTTCCGATAAGCGGATCTACATATTTTGTTTTATCATTATCTCCCAGACACGAAGATAATCCTATCAACATTGTACACAAATAAAGTATTCTCATTTTATTATTATTTCAATATCAATATTTATCAAATAAACTCATAACTTTATCCATTGCAGGTGGAGGAGTATGCATTCTGAAATTCTCGGGTAAATAAAATCCTGTCCATTTGTCCCATCCCGAGCCATCTTTCAAAATTGCCCTTAATTCGGAAAGTTTATTTTTCAGATTAAACTCAGTACGACTCAAAGAAGATTTATTTACTACATTATTCTTTTTATAAATCTCGTATATAATATTATTATACTTTAAGGTTGCCAAATACAATTCAACATTTATTTTGAAAATATGAGTTGGGAATAATATCTGTTCATAAAAAGTCTTCAATGACTCCATTGGAATCTCACTCTCAATATCTACAGCCATATTATATACATCATCCGCTATTGCCAAAGTTTGTTCAACAACATCTAATGATTTATACTCCAGGTTACCTTTTTCTAAATCATTAATAGTATTAACAGTAAATGACATTATATCCCTAAAACCTCCAATTGGGTTATTCGTTTCATTTATTTTCTTATATATTTCTATGACTTTGTCACTAACTTGTTCACCAAAATAACGTAAACTCCACTCTTTATAAAAATTATCAGGAGAAAACTTGACCGGATTCCATGCACATCTGGCACAAGCCTCAATATTTAAAATGAAATCTTTAAAGGTCTGACCATTTACCATATAACTATACGTCATTCCTTTTTCAAGAGCCTGCATTGATGATCTCCATATTCTATCAGGATATGGATTTTGAGTTACATTATTTTTCCAAAGCCCAGCATGAATGTAAATACCAAAATCATATCCTTTATTATCACTTGGAAATTCATTATATATTGCGTATCCATTATCTGCCCACAACATTTTCACATTTTGATTTGGAGAAAATTCACCACTCTCCCACATAGCCCTACCTTCACTCCATAAATCACAAAACAATATAGCACCAGGTTTATGTTTTTTTATTAAT
>ENA-ORMJ01000387-ORMJ01000387.1-human-gut-metagenome-genome-assembly--contig:-NODE-387-length-33696-cov-19.263964_pt1 | contig 33696 bp, 31 predicted proteins | sample MGYA00242100_ERZ508989 | MGnify/ENA primary metagenome ERZ508989 (study PRJEB26280, sample SAMEA2531403) | human gut metagenome | biome: human gut; feature: human-associated habitat; material: faeces...
GAAAATGAACCACATTAGTACTGATATATATAAATAATTTAGATCACTTACTTACTAATAGGAATGTTGTGTCAAAGGATTAATATGTGTACATCAAATCGGTATGCTTGGTCGCTTGTTCTTTGTCGGAGAGAAGGCTTGCTATTGCAGAATTCCTTCACCTTGCCTTATGATATTGAACTCATCGTCATGACAGTCTACAATAGTTGTTTCGCCTAAGCAGCCAATTCCACCATCAATAACCAAATCAACTTGTGAGCCAAAGGTTTCTTCGATTAGCCCCGGGTCTGTTATATACGCGATGTCATCATAACTGTCAGCAGGCAATGACACAGTCATAAGTGGTGCATCGAGTGCTTGAAGTATGTCGCGCACAATGTCGGATTCAGGCATGCGTATGCCAATCTCTCCAGTCTTGCGGCTTCTGAATATTTTAGGAAGTACTCTCTTCCCTGGGATAATGAATGTAAATTTACCAGGTAGATTGCGTTTCATGACCTTGTATGCAGCATTGGATATTTGCGCATATTCGCTGATAGAACTCATGTCATAACATATCACGGAGAGTGGGTGTGTAGCGGGGTCAATTTGACGTATTTTGCAAATACGTTCTACGGCGCGCTCTTTTAGTGCATGACAACCAAATGCGTAGGTTGTGCCTGTCGGGTATATGATAACGCCTCCATCATTAAGAATGTCAACCACCTCCTTAATACGTTGAGGAGAATTGTTTTTGGGATAGAGTTTGAGCATATAGACAATATTTGTTTAGAATGTCTTTAATTTTTGATAAAGACGTTGCACGGGTAGTCCGACGACGTTGAAATAGCTGCCTTTAATTTCTTCAACAGCAACAATCCCTATCCATTCTTGTATGCCATAGGCACCCGCTTTGTCAAAGGGCAGATAGTTGTCAACATAGAAGTTTATTTCTTCATCGGTGATATTCGTAAATTTTACCTGGCTTGTTACTCCAAAATTCTCTGTACGTTTGGCCGTAACGATTGTCACGCCAGTAATAACTTGATGGGTCTTGCCAGATAATTTGTGAAGCATTTCTTTTGCTTGCTCGGCATTTTTAGGCTTACCCATAACTTCTCCATCAACATACACAATGGTGTCGGCCGTAATAAGTAGCTCATTCGGAGCCATTGATGATTGGTACGCTTTGGCTTTGTTGCGCGAAATATAGCATACAACGTCCTCGCCTCTGAGTGAGTCAGGATAGCTTTCGTCTATACCAAAGAGTGTACGCACTTTGAAGTTGACGCCCATGCGTTGAAGTAGTTCCTTGCGTCTTGGCGAATTACTTGCCAATACAATTTCGTATTTGTTTAGATTTTCAAGCATAGTATATGTATGTTTTGAGATATTAGTTTATAAATAGCAGTAATATGGGGTATGTTACCAACCAAACGCTTCGGTGCCAGTCATCCACTTGCCTTGAGCGCGCATAACTTGCTCGATTATGTCACGTGCACAACCATTTCCTCCATTGATAGGACTGATATATCGTGCTATTTGCTTGATTTCGTATGCCGCATCATTGGGACAACACGGGCAACCGCATTGCTGCATGACTTCGAAGTCAGGTATGTCATCTCCCATGTAGATAACCTCATCACTTTGCAGGCCTTTTTCGTGTATCCACGTGTTGAATACCTTGATCTTGACACCAGCCTCTAAAAATATGTCTTTAATGCCAAGTCCTTCGTAGCGTATACGTACGGCTTGGCTCCGGCCTCCCGTAATGATTGCAATATCATAGCCTTGTTTTATAGCTAACTGCATGGCATAACCATCCTTGATGTTTGCAGTGCGACATGGTTGCGCTCCTTCAAACAACATGACATTGTTACAGCTTAGCACTCCATCAACGTCGAAAGCGAAGGCTTTTATTTTGCTTAAGTCATAATCTATCATTAGTCTGATCTTTTCGTGTAGTTAGTTGTTGTCAATCGTTCTCACTATGATAATGGTGTATGCTGTCACTCATAAGTTTGTAAATTTGTTGCATTGCCGGATTTGGCTTGAGCAAATCTGTGTGTGCATGTAATACATTTGTGTCCCATCTTACAGCAGGACCCGTTTGGGCTTGGACAGGGCCAATTTCAGCGATTTTCCTAAATGTTTCAGCCATAATGGGAATGAGTAACTTAGGATTAATTCCGCTTTCTTCAAGCAATTTATAGGCCAAGGTGCAACAATGGTTTGTAAAGTTATTGGCAAAAACAGCGGCAAGATGTACAATTCTTCTTTGTTCAGAGTTCAGGGGGGTAACAGACTCGGAAAGTTGATTGCTTAACTGCTTAATTAGCATGATGGCAAAATCGTTATTCCCCTCTATAAACAGAGGTACGTTTCTGAAGTTAATGGCGTGCCCTTTGCTTATGGTCTGCAGTGGATACATGACAGCAGCGTTTGTTACATTGCAAAATGTGCTTAATGGCATGCACCCCGACGTGTGTATCCATAAAGCATCGTGCGCAAGTGCATTTTTCTTTAATTGTGCTACGGCTTCAGGCAGAGCGCTGTCCTTAATCATGAAGAAATAAGCATCTGATTTTGGTAGCTCTTGTATGTTGTCGGTATATAAGGAAACACCAAATTTTTCAGCTAAAAATTTGGCATGTTCAATATGATGACTGAATATAGCGTTTATAGTGTGTCCAGCAGAAACTAAAGCCTGCGACACGTGTGTTGCCACATTACCAGAACCTATAATGCAAATTTCCATTTTAAGATTGAGATTTTTGTCTTCTGACGTATTCTTCGTAGTTACGCTTCCACCTTTTATGCGTCCAAAGCCACAGGGCGGGGTGTTGCTTGATGGTTCCTTCGAGCAAGTCAAAATACTTGTCTGTAATCTGGTAGTCAGGTTTGTTTTGTATATTGTCTTCCATCAATTTTATAGTACACCGATAAGTGCCTCTTTTAGGCCTTTCGACGTGTCCGTAGAAGATGAGCGCATCAACTTTTTTGCCTATCTGTTCTGTACCAGTAAAAACAGGCGTTTTGTGGTTCAGAAATTCGGTCCAATGATGAATGCTGTTCCATTTTGGTCCTTGGTCAGCAATAAAGCCGACGACGGTGGGTATTTGAGCTTTCCGCTTGTTTATTACATAACGCAAAGTCTCTTTCATGCCCACATTATCTCCACCAAAACGGCTACGGATTTGCAAGAATAATTTGTTGAAATTCTTGTTACGTAGTGGATGATATATTTGCCCTGCCGACATTTCGGGCGCGAGGTTGTGTATGTGCATTGCTAATGATGCAATCCATTCCCAATTTCCGTAGTGAGCAAGATATATAAATGCAAAGTCCTTGCCGCTTGTCCTTAGTTTGTTGATCATCTGCTCAACTCCGCAAAACTCCATACGTTTGGTAAGCTCTTTCTCAGAAATACTGCACAATTTGATGGTCTCAACAATGTAGTCAGAAAAGAACTGGTAGAAATCCTTTTCTATATGCTTGAGTTCCGTTGCATTCTTTTCAGGGAAGGAACTATGAAGATTTTCAGACACAACACGACGCCTGTAGCGAACGATGTAGTAAACAAGCACAAATATTATATCTGATAGTGCATAGAGCACTTTCAGAGGTAACTTGGAGAGTGACCATATAAATCCGTATAGAAGAGTGTACATATATTTTAATGTGCTATTAATGACAATGGGTTCGATGAGCCCATTCCTCTTTATGCTTGCCTACAAAAGTACATAAAATCATTGTAAAATAGATGATTTGCATGCTAAACTTTCAATTCTTCAGTACAAATCGATTTGTATAACGCTTTGGCGGTATTAGTAAAAAAGTTGACAAGTTAACGGGTAAGTTTATCATGCTTTTTAAGTTTCCTGTCATTCTGGCTTTAACATAATAAGTGGTGTAAAGCATACTTACTTGTTAACCTGTCAACTTGTTACCCCGTTAACCTAAAATTCTGCCAACGGGTTAGTATAAACAAAGTCTGTATGCTTGAAGTAATAAGAAGTGTTGCTTTTAACCAAGAATGCAGTGTCACTTTATTCTTAGAAGAAATATGGCTCTTATTAGGTATGTAGTATGATTTTCATGAATAAAGGATATCAATATCGTTAGAATTTGAATGCAGTTAAGATGCAAAAAGCCTCCATAATCGATAACGACTATGGAGGCTATTTTATAGTTGATTATATAAAATCAATTACTTCTTGTTGAGAGCGAGGTCAGCCTTAACTGCGCAAGCTACTGAGCAACCTACCATGGGGTTGTTACCAATACCGAGGAAGCCCATCATCTCAACGTGTGCAGGGACTGATGAAGAACCAGCAAACTGAGCGTCTGAGTGCATACGGCCCATAGTGTCAGTCATACCATAAGAGGCAGGACCTGCGGCCATATTATCGGGGTGGAGTGTACGACCGGTACCACCACCAGAAGCTACGCTAAAGTAGGGCTTGCCTGCAAGTACGCGCTCCTTCTTGTAAGTACCAGCAACAGGGTGTTGGAAACGAGTAGGGTTGGTTGAGTTACCTGTGATAGACACATCAACATCTTCCTTCCACATGATGGCAACGCCTTCACGTACATCGTCTGCACCATAGCAATTTACCTTGGCGCGGGGACCGTCACTGTAAGCAGTTTCTTTTACGACCTTAAGTTCGCCTGTGTAGTAGTCAAACTTAGTTTGTACGTATGTGAAACCATTGATACGGCTGATGATCATAGCAGCGTCCTTGCCGAGGCCGTTGAGGATACAACGTAGAGGTTTGTCTGCGGGACGGCTTTGGTTAGCCATCTGTGCAATCTTAATAGCACCTTCGGCAGCAGCAAAGCTCTCGTGACCTGCGAGGAATGCGAAGCATTTTGTTTCAGGAGAAAGGAGACGGGCTGCGAGACGGCCATGGCCGATACCAACCTTACGATCGTCGGCTACAGAGCCGGGAATGCAAAATGCCTGAAGACCTTCGCCGATGTATTCGGCAGCTTCAACTGCATCTTTAGCCTTTTCCTTCAGGGCAATAGCAGTACCTACTACATAAGCCCACTTAGCGTTCTCAAAGCAGATCATCTGTGTGCTTTCGCACTCCATGTAAGGATCAATGCCGTAAGACTCGCAAATTTGGTTAGCCTCTTCAATGTCTTTGATACCGTGCTTGTTGAGTGCAGCAAGAATCTGCTTCATGCGACGGTCTTGGCTTTCAAACTTAACTTCTCTAATCATTTGTGTGTTCCTCCTTAATCTTTACGTGGGTCAATAGATTTAACTGCGCCCTGCTCGGCAGTAGTGCGGCCGTAGTGACCTGTTACACTCTTGAGAGCCTCATTGGCATCAACGCCCTTCTTGATAGCGTCCATGAACTTGCCCATGTGAACAAATTCGTAACCGATAACCTGGTCGTCCTTGTCAAGGTACATCTTTGTGATGTAGCCTTCAGTGAGCTGGAGGTAACGAGTACCTTTGAGTTTTGTGCCATAGAGCGTACCCATTTGGCTGATAAGTCCCTTGCCAAGATCTTCAAGGCCTGCGCCTACTACAAGACCACCTTCAGAGAAAGCACTCTGAGTACGTCCGTATACGATCTGAAGGAAGAGTTCGCGCATTGCAGTGTTGATTGCATCGCAAACGAGGTCGGTGTTGAGGGCTTCAAGGATAGTCTTGCCCGGCAGAATCTCGCTGGCCATAGCTGCAGAGTGAGTCATACCTGAGCAACCGATGGTTTCAACCAAGCACTCCTCAATAACGCCTTCTTTCACGTTCAGAGTCAGTTTGCAGGCACCTTGTTGGGGCGCGCACCAACCCACACCATGAGTAAGACCAGAGATGTCCTTGATTTCCTTTGCTTGTACCCACTTGCCTTCTTCGGGGATAGGGGCGGGACCATGGTTGGGGCCTTTGGCTACGCAACACATGTTCTGTACTTCGTGTGAATATTCCATGTTTTGAGTTTTGGTATTTAGTAGAATACTTATTTCTTGTATGATGGCTTTATAGCCGCAAAGTTACACCTTCTTTCGCTAAAATGCAAAAAGTTAAAGCATTTTCGTTTGGTCAAAGTGCTTATTTGGGCTGCGAGAAACTCGTACCCCAAACTCCCTTATGGGTTTATTGTGCAATCTTATAAGATTTATGCCACATAAATGAGAGATGCTTTCTTATATGCTTCTTTTTTTTGCCCAACGCATTTGGGGGGTGTAAGCAGCTATGAATTTCTAAATGAAAAAAACGCTGTTATTTGCCTGTTTGTCCGTTTTAGAATTTGGCGTTATGGCTAATCCGTTACTTAACAGATATGTCGCCTTCGGCATGAAATCCGCGTAGGAAATCGGCAATTTGCATTCTCTTCTTGCCCGCTAATTGTATTGTTAGCAGATGCTGGTATCCATCTGATTGTGCCACCTTAAAATACGTTTTCCCGTCAGTTTGTATGCTTCCGACAGGAGTGTCTACATGGCAGAATTCTTTGTTTGATGCGTATATCTTAAGAATAGTGGATTTGCCGTTGTAAATAAGCTCTGTCCACGATGCGGGGTAGGGAGAAAGTCCTCTGATGAAGTCGTATGTACGTTTTACGCCCATGTTCCAGTCAATGCGACAGGTATCTTTGAAAATTTTGGGTGCAGGTCGAAGTGGTTCTTCGGTTTGTAATTCTGATTGTGGAATGGGGTGCACGTTGTTATCTAAGATGTTGTCGACAGTCTCGAGCACGAGGTCTCCTCCCAAATGCATGAGTTTGTCGTGTACATCTTCAACATTGTCAGTGTCAAGAATAGGCACGGGTACACGTTGAATTACGCTGCCTGTATCAATGTCGTGGTCAAGGAAAAAAGTGGTAATACCTGTTTCGGTATCTCCATTTATGATAGCCCAATTGATAGGTGCAGCACCTCGATATTGCGGCAGTAGCGCTGCGTGTAGATTGAATGTCCCATATTTTGGCATGGACCAAACTATTTCTGGCAGCATGCGAAATGCCACAACTATTTGTAAATCTGCACGTAGCGAACGTAATTCCTCTATGAAGTTAGGATCCTTGAGTTTAGCAGGTTGCAGCACTTTGAGGCCTTTATCTATTGCGTATTTCTTAACAGGGGACGCAGATAAATCTGTCTGATGGCGGCCGATTGGTTTATCTGGCATGGTAATGACACCAACTATATTATATCCGCCTTCCACCAATTTCTGCAAAGGTTCCACCGCAAAGTCTGGTGTTCCCATGTATACTATTCGTAAATCTTCCTTGTTCATGATAAAGAATGAGTCTTGTTTTTATTTTGTTGCACAATACATAGTGCTAAGTCCAAACGTGAAACGTTTGAATTTAACGTCAGAAAAGCCTGCTTGTTGAAGTATTCCTTGCATAACTTCGCCTTGTGGAAATGCTTCCATAGTAGCGGGCAGGTAGGTGTAAGCCTTGCTGTCACGCGATATGATTTTACCCAAAACGGGCATTAGTACATGCGAATATAACCAGAAAAGTTGCTTCATTGGAAATTGTACGGGCGATGTTAATTCAATAATAACAAGTCTGCCGCCTTTGCGCATTACGCGGTACATCTCGCGTAGCCCCTTGTCTAAATTCTCAAAGTTACGTATGCCGTATGCTACCATTACCGCGTCAAATGTGTCGTCTGGTAACGAAAGGTTCAAGCAGTCTTCCTTCTGAAAATGTATTATATGGTCTAATTGTGCAGCTTTCACTTTAGTCCGCGCCACATTCATCATTCCTTCAGACAGGTCAATGCCAAGCAATTCCTTGGGACACAGTTCTTTTGCTGCCAAAATGGCAAAATCTCCTGTGCCGGTTGCCACATCTAATATATTTTGGGGGTGGTAGGGACGTAATGAGTCAATGGCGGCTTTGCGCCATTGTTTATCAATGCCAAGTGAAAGCGTATGATTTAGCAGGTCGTAAGAATGTGCGATACCATCAAACATTCTTTCAACTTGTGCGCCTTTTGACTCAGTGTCGTTGTAGGGCCTTATTTCTTCTTGCTTGTAAGTCATATTGCTTGCAAAGTTACTTTATCAGGCTTAAATGTCAAACAAAATATTGATTTTTGTGCAAGTATGTATCAATGTGTGGTAAGCATAATATGATGAAGAATGGGTTCGCATTTTCGTGTAGCTCAATTATTCATCGATAAAATTATGCAATTCGTCTATTTTATGGTGTCAATAAGTATTTATTGCTTCTTTTCCGATGTTGGTACATATACCTTTGCATTCATGCGCAATGGGTTGTTTGGAATGGCGGAAAGAACCGAATGAGTATAACTAATGCGCAATATAGCCAGCAGTTGGCTGCCTATGATACGCAGACGCAAGTTAACGAGGTCAAAGAACAGATAGCGCAACTATATGTGCAAATACTCTATATGACTGAGGCTGAAAAAGTAAATCGCACACTTTTGTCGCAAGACTCAACCATTTGCGAACGCGGGCAGCAGATGGTAAATGTAGGTTCTATGTCCAAGGCGGATTTGGCGCAGCTGCAATCTCAGGTTAGTCAAGGACAATATAATGTTGTGAATGTTCGAACACAGATTGATAATGCCAAAATGCAATTAAGACAGTTGATGGAACTGCCTGCTGATGAAGCGTTTGATGTGCAGCCAGTTGATGTTACTGATGTACAAGTGTTGAATAGTATTCCGAGCAAAGACGCTATTTATTCATCAGCCTTAGATAGTCGCCCAGAGATTAAACGTTCACAGTTGGCCATAGAGCAAAGCCATCTCAGTACAAAAATAGCCAAGAGTGGTTATCTGCCAACAATTAGCCTGACGGGTGGTATAGGAGATAGCCATATGACTGGGAGTCAAACTAATTGGGCTAAGCAAATGAAGAACAACTTTAATGGCAGCTTGGGCGTAACGGTGAGCATACCAATATTTGATAATCGAAAGAATAAGAGTGCGGTGGAGCGTGCAAAGGTTGCGGAAACTACTGCTCAGCTTGATTTGCAAGATACCCAAAAACGTATTGGTTAAATGCAACCAACAGTCAAGCCAAGTATGTGGCAGCGAAATCAAGTGTTGAAAGCATGGCTACCAGTTATGAGCTAATGACGGAACAGTTTAATCTCGGTTTGAAAAATATAGCCGAACTTTTGAATAGTCGTGCTAATTTGCTCAATGCGCAACAGACAATGCTGCAAGACAAATACACAGCTTTGCTTAACCGCAACCTGCTCAACTTTTATGCGGGCAACGAATTGTAATATAAACCACAATAAATATCTATATGAAAATCAATATAAAGAAATGGTCTGTAGTCATAGTAGTATTACTCGCTATTGGTGGTGGAATATGGTACTTTTTGCACAAACAAGAAGCTCCCTTCGAGGTTAGTTATGAAACAGCAAAGGTCGAAAAGGCCACGATTGGCAACAGTGTGACGGCTACAGGAACGGTAGAGGCTGTGACCTCTGTCGAAGTGGGTACACAGGTGTCGGGTATCATAGACAAAATTTACGTAGACTACAATTCTCCAGTTAAGAAAGGCCAGGTTATAGCAGAACTGGATAAAACCAACTTGCTGAGCGAATTGCGTAGTGCAACGAGTCAACTTGAAGGTGCAAAAAGCGATTTGAATTATCAACGCTCAAATTTTGCACGCATGAAGACATTGTATGGCAAGGGACTCATCAGTGCTAATGATTATGAAACTGCACGCTTGTCATTGCAGCAGGCAGAGAGCGTTGTAAATCAACGTCAAGAGGTCGTGACAAAGGCAAAAACAAACCTAAGCTACGCTACGATTACTTCGCCTATTGATGGTGTCGTTTTGAGCAAATCCGTTGAGGAAGGTCAGACCGTGGCATCGAGCTTTAGTACACCGACGTTGTTCACAATTGTAAAGGATATGACAGACATGCGTGTAGTAGCAAGTGTGGACGAAGCTGATATAGGTGAAGTCAAAGTTGGTCAGCGTGTAACCTATTCGGTTGACGCCTATCCTGACGAAACATTTGAGGGCACGGTAACACAGGTTCGAAATGAGGCAACAACCGAGAATAATGTAGTTACCTATGAGGTAGTGATCTCTGCCCCTAACCCAAATTTGAAACTAAAGCCGGGTTTAACGGCTAACGTGACAATTTATACGCTTGAGCAAAATAACATTGTAAGTGTTCCTACGAAGGCTTTGCGTTTCACGCCCACAAAAGAGATGGTTGGGGCAAAGGACAAAATTGTCGATTGCAATGGTTCCCACAAATTGTGGGTGCGCGAGGGACGTACATTCAAAGCGTACAGTGTGCAGACTGGTATAACTAATGGTACACGCACGCAAATACTTAGTGGTATAAAGGAGGGCACAGTAGTAGTTGTTGATATGAAAGATGCTTCAACAACTGAGGAAGGTAAGGACGAAACAAGCACAGGTGAAGAGAAAAGTCCATTTTCACCCGGTCCGCCAAGCAAAAAGAAAAAGTAAATGCTAAAGGGTTGTTCTAAAAAATCTGTTTTTAGAGTTCTGCTATTCTGAAATGTGATTTGGGTTGTTCTAAAAAATCTGTTTTTAGAGTTCTGCTATTCTGAAATGTGATTTGCATGCTCTCAGAAGTGTATTTTTGAAAGTTAGTTCCCTGCTATGTTCTCTCACAAACTTTCAAAAATACAGTTTCGATAGCGCATAAATCCCTATTCCAGAATTATTAGAACCACCCTAAAACGTGAAAATCCAACCAAAAGCAACCAAGATGATAGATATTGATAAAGAAGAGATCTTCCCACAACCTGAGGATAGCTCAGACAAAAAAGTTGTGATTGAACTGGATAATGTGCGTCGTAATTTCGTGGTAGGTGATGAAACGGTACACGCTTTGAAGGGTGTATCTTTCAAGATCTTCGAAGGTGAATTTGTGACAATCATGGGTACTTCGGGTTCGGGTAAGTCAACACTCCTCAATCAGTTAGGGTGTCTTGATACACCATCAAGCGGGGAGTATTACCTTGATGGCGTAAGCGTGCGCACTATGAAGCGTAGCGAGCGTGCTGTATTGCGCAATCGCAAAATAGGCTTTGTGTTCCAGAACTATAATTTGTTGCCTAAAACAACAGCCGTTGAAAATGTAGAGCTGCCGTTGATGTATAATTCGTCAGTATCGGCCTCAGAACGTCGAAAGCGTAGCATCGAAGCGTTAAAAATGGTAGGACTCGGCGAGAGACTTTATCACAAGTCGAACCAAATGTCTGGTGGTCAAATGCAACGTGTGGCAATAGCACGTGCGTTGGTCAACGATCCGGCGGTAATATTGGCAGATGAGGCTACGGGTAACTTGGATACGCGCACTTCGTTTGAGATATTAGTCCTCTTTCAAAAGCTGTTTAAGGCGGGGCGAACGATTATATTCGTAACACATAATCCCGAAATTGCTTTATATTCCAGCCGTAACATATTCTTGCGTGATGGATTGATACGTGAGGATGTTGTTAATCACAACATACACTCTGCATCAAAGGCATTAGCAGAATTGCCACCGAATGAAGAGTCGTAAATAACGATAATAATATAAACTTGTTATGAATTATAGCAATCTGTTCAAAATAGCGATGCGTGCCATTGCGGCAAACAAGTTGCGCTCCTTCCTTACCATGCTTGGCATTATCATTGGTGTGGCTTCGGTTATAGCTATGATGGCCATTGGACAGGGGTCGAAAAAGAGTATACAAGCCAACATTGCTGAGATGGGCTCGAATATGATCATGATTCGTCCGGGCCAAGACAAAGGGCCTGGCGGTGCCCAGCAGGACGCATCTGATATGCAGACCCTGAAATTGAAAGACTATGAGGCATTAAAGGAGCAGGCAAAATATTTGTCAGCCATATCTCCGAGCGTAAATTCTTCTGGTCAGTTTATCAATGGCAATAATAACACCCCGTCGACCATTTATGGCATATCACCAGATTATATGCAAATCCGACAGCAAAAGGTCAAGGACGGTGAGATGTTTACTGACGAAGAGGTGCGCAGCAGTGCAAAGGTCTGCGTGATAGGCAAAACGGTGGCCGACAATCTTTTTACTAATGGCGAAGATCCTGTAGGCAAGGTTATACGTTTCAACAAAATACCTTTCCGTGTGGTTGGCGTCTTGGAATCGAAAGGTTACAATTCGTTTGGAATGGATCAGGACGACGTCGTACTGGCTCCTTACACAACGGTTATGAAGCGTATATTATCAGTCACTTACTTGCAGGGCATCAATGCCTCGGCGGTGACAGAGGATATGACCGATTTAGCCATAGAGGATATAACCACCATTTTACGCGAGAATCACAAGTTGAAAGCTTCAGATGATGATAACTTCACAATCAGAAGCCAACAGGAAATGGCCGAAATGATGAACTCTACGTCCGACACTATGACTGTCCTGTTGTTGGTTGTAGCATGTATCTCGCTCGTTGTAGGCGGTATAGGTATTATGAATATCATGTATGTAAGCGTGACAGAACGTACCAAGGAGATTGGTTTGCGTATGTCTGTTGGGGCGCGTGGTATAGATATACTAAACCAATTTTTGATAGAATCAGTTTTGCTTAGCGTGACAGGAGGCCTGATTGGCGTAATAGTGGGAGTTGGTGCAGCAGTTGGTATCAATGTGTTCGCACACTGGCCCATACAAATCCAGCCCTGGAGCGTGTTGCTGAGTTTTGCCGTATGTTCAGCTACAGGCATATTCTTTGGCTGGTATCCGGCTAAAAAGGCAGCAAGCCTCGACCCCATAGAAGCCATACGTTACGAGTAAAAGCACATCGTAATAAGTAGATGTTTGATATTAGTCGACTCAAGTTCCGGATTTAGATGGGAACGGCCTGAAAGGTCAAAAGCAACAAGCACTAAGTTTGCAGATGGAAATCATTGGGTCCCCGTTCGAGTTAAATCCGAAACTTGAGTTATCTTACTACGAACGTTCAACATGCTTACCACGTTCGAAGTAAATGCTTACTACGTTCGAAGTAAACGTTTACTACGACTGATGTGACATAACTTAGACTTGGTTTTGTGCTCTCATCACCCTCACACGTGCATCACCGTTTCGCTTGACAACGGACGGTCGCAGCCGTTATTCGTACTGCATGCTGTGCGGGCTGAAAGCTGAGTTGCGTAATTCCTTGATTTTCAATATGCACTATGTGATGGTGCAGAAAGGTGATGAAGTCACGTGTTGTTGGATATGCAGTTTTTTTTGTATGTTTGCACCATTCAATAATTAGGTGGCACATGGTCAATCCTTGTAAGTGTGTTCATCGAAAGTTTTACACTGCGCTTTTGCACAGTGCCATCTGTTAATAAACTATTAGAGTATGAGTAACCAACAGCGTAAACCACTTTTAGAATGTTTCATAGAGGTTGTAGTACATGTACTGACATGGTGTTATATATTTTTATCGCCTCTGATATTCAAACATAGCGGTGAATCAATTAATTGGGACCATTATTTGCATGGCAGTATCCTGCCATTGACTATATGCGTAGCCTTTTATCTAAATTATTTCGTGCTAATACCACGCTTTCTCCTAACAAAGGGAAAGCAAAAGTGGTTCTTTATTGTCAACATTATTATCTTTGCATTGTATCAAACAGACGTTGAATGTCAAAGCATTTGGTTTCCCCCGCATCCACCAAAGCTTAAGCGAATACCAGAGTTTCCAATGTTTCCCCCTAAAAGCTACTTTGTGATACGTGGACTGCTGTTTTACATATTCTCAGTAGGTGCCTCAGTCGCTTTGAAGCTTAGTTTGCGTTGGCGACAGAGTGAACAAGCAAGAGCTGAGGCGGAACTCGGGCGTTCGCAGGCCGAATTGAAAAATCTGAAAAATCAAATAAATCCTCACTTCCTGCTTAATACGCTCAACAATATATATGCCTTGACAGCTTTCGACCAGGTAAAGGCTCAGCAAGCTATTCAGGAGTTGAGCCGTTTGCTTCGCTACATGTTATACGAGAATCAATCTGACAGAGTCAGTTTAGACAAAGAAGTAGAGTTCTTAAAATCCTACATCGCTCTGATGAGGCTGCGCCTGTATAATGATGTCGAGGTAAAGGCTGAGTTCGATTACCCAGAGAGTCAAAACGTACTTGTAGCACCGCTGATATTCATCTCGTTAGTTGAGAATGCTTTTAAGCATGGGGTATGTTCTACAGGCAATAGTTTTATTCATATAAGTCTGAAGGCAAATGCTCACCATTTAGTGTTTAAGTGCGAAAATAGCAATACACCCAAAAACGAGTCTGATAAGGCTCCGGGGGGCATCGGTCTGAAGCAAGTGGCAAGTCGTTTGCAGTTTGCTTATCTCGGACGTTACAAATGGAAATATGGGGCCATTGATGGTGGCAAAACATACAGTTCTGTCATAGAAATCTTTGATACACCAATAGAAAAGAATTAAACCAAAACTCAGAAAAATGAAGTGCGCAATTATTGACGATGAACCATTGGCTTTTGGACTGCTCGAGAGTTATGTGGCCAAAACCCCCATGTTGGAGTTGTGTGGCAAATATGCCAGTGCCGTTGAGGCCATGGGTGGATTGCAAAGTAATCCAGTCGACATCATTTTCCTCGACATTCAGATGCCTGATTTGAATGGATTAGACTTTTCTAAAACAATAGACACAGCTCGCACACGTATTATTTTTACAACCGCATTCAGCCAATACGCTTTGGAGGGGTATAAGGTCAATGCACTTGACTATCTGTTAAAGCCGATAAGCTATGTCGATTTCGTGGCATCAGTAAACCGCGCACAAAAATGGTATGATATGATGGTGGCCAAGCATAATGAGGCGACAAAGTCCGAACACGATGGCGCAACAGAACAAGTCGTGCTGAAGGACGTGAACAGTGATTACCTCTTTGTAAAGAGCGACTACAAACTGGTGCGTATAGATTTCTCAGACATCTTGTATATAGAGGGTTTGAAAGACTATGTAAAAATATACATTAGTTCCGAGCCCAAACCTATATTGTGCCTGAGTTCTATGCGCAGCTTTGAGAATGCCTTGCCAAGCGATACTTTTTATAGAATACACCGCTCATATATAGTGAACATGCAGAAGGTAAGGGTATTTGAAAAAGGACAAGTCGTGGTCAACGGCAAATACATACCTATTTCGGATAGCTATAAGGAACAAGTTCAGACATACCTTAATAAGCATCTGTTGCAAGGGCGTTGATTCTTTATAGAGGTGGGGCATGCGTAGGTACATGAAAGAAAGTGTAAGGCTCATATTAGCTATGTGAAACTTAAATGTTATCTTCGTCCTGCTAATATAACTTCAACTTGTAAGTAGGTGCTCAAAATCGTGCGATGTGACTGCGGCCGAGGGGCGGCTGAAGCGCCCAGTGGCGAATCTTCAATGAGAAAATGACACCTGCTGATTGTATGAAATAATTTTGAACACCTACCTATGCAATATAGAATGCTCTCAGATCAAAGAAAACGATGGGTTGATTGTTTGCGGGGATTTTGCATGATGGCAATCCTCCTTTTCCACACCGAAATATACTATACAGGTACAAGTATAATAGGCTACAATCTTTATGTCACCGATGCTTTGTATCTGTTTTTTATGTTGTCAGGTTATCTTCTTTACAAGAATGTTGGCATGATTGACATAAAGTACAAGTTGAAGTCAGTTTTAAGGAACTTGCTGTGGCCCTATTTTATCTTCACTTCTGTCATGGCCGTTCCTAAGGCTTTAGCTCATGGCGAACGGGTTGACAATGTCTGGGTGTTAGTGCAAAACGTCGTGACAGGGCAAGCTTCATGGTTTATTGCAGCTTTAATCGTTGCAGAGATTATGTTCGTTGTCACATTGCGTTTGTGTCGTGGTAATTTGTTCGCTCTTGGTTCGGTATGTATGCTTTCATTCTGTTGCTCTGCATTGCTTGCGCTAAATGGGTGCCATGTGGCTTTTTGGCAGTTCGGCAATGCGTTGCAAGCCATGCTATTCTTATTCTTGGGGTATGTCTACCATCGGTATGAGCACAAACTTGTGGTCGGTGTTTGGCCTACAGTGATAGCTTGTGTGATGCTCTTTTTCTTGAAATGCTATGTCTATAAACAGGACTTGTTCATGACAATTTGGCCTATTGGTATAAGCAATTATGCGGTGTTCCTTATAAATGTGATTGTTGGTGGATTTGCTTTGTTCAATTTGTTCAGACTATTACCACCTTGTTGGTTCTTAGAGTGGACCGGCCGTCATTCAATCGTTTATTATTTTCTGTGTGGTGGCGTGCCAATGTTTGTAGGCGCTGCATTCTCGTTCTTGCATCTAACTTATGATGGAAATTACTTTTATGTGGTACTTGCTTATTTGTGCGTTTATTTGCTAACTACCATGTTGGTATATTTGATTTATCGCTATATGCCTTGCGTGACGGGATTTGGACGTCGCGTTTGTAATTGACGACAAATGAAGTGGCGTGTTTTAAGCGTGTAAACACTTTTGTGATTTTGTCTGCACTCTGCACTTTTTAGACGAACCATATTGATAATCAAGCAAATATGTAGTGTATACACGCCTGATTTTTATCTACACTTCATGTGCACATTGCCTGCACTGCCTTACTTGCATATATAAGGGTTGCACTTGTTGTGCCAGTTAGGAATGACAGCATAGGGAGAGCGTAAAAACTGTAGGAGTAATTGAAAATCCGCTCTCCCTATGCTCAACAGACCCTCTTCTTATGCTGTTAGAACACCTCGCGGCACACAGAAAGTGCAGATGACAGTGTATACTAATTTCAGATGTGTCTACACACTTTTATTCGTTGATTATCAATTTATTACAAAGCAAAAGTGCAGAGTGTAGACAAAACTAAAAAATAGTATTACCATGCTTCAAAGGGGCTTTTACGTGTGTGGCATTAAAATTAGTGCAAGATAGCGTTGCATCTCTATATTGCAAGCCTGTCACTTGGTTGGCCAGACGTTGCGTGTGTCGGGCAAGTGCGGTCACACCTATTCGTCTGAGTATGACATCTAATAGTCGTTTTCTTGAAAATGAAGTGTGTGCTGAATTGTTCGCTATGACATTTTGTTATGAATTAGGTGTTATATAACATAAAGCGAGGCTTTTCTGTGCCTTTGTTGCGGTTGTCATCGTATTTTATCTGTACATTTGTAAAAACAAGGGCCGTGTATAGCCCACAAATCTTAATTCTTAAAACATAAAGTCATGAAAACAGAAAGCGTAATGCAATTGCTCACGAAGAAATATCCAGACCAATTAGAGTATTTGCAAGCAGTGCGAGAAGTTTTGCGCTCAATCGAGCATGTGTATAATCAGCACCCAGAATTTGAGCGTGTTAAACTGATAGAACGCCTGGTAGAACCCGATAGGATAATAACTTTTAGAGTTCCATGGGTTGACGATGAGGGCGAAGTACATGTGAATATTGGGCATCGTGTGCAATTTAATAATGCAATAGGTCCGTATAAGGGAGGAATTCGGTTTCACCCCTCGGTAAATCTGAGTATTTTGAAATTTCTTGGTTTTGAACAAACCTTCAAAAATGCACTTACCACACTGCCAATGGGCGGAGCCAAGGGTGGGGCAGACTTCTCACCCCGCGGTATGAGTGATGCCGAAATTATGCGATTTTGCCAGGCTTATATGTTGGGGCTTTGGCACAATATCGGTGCAGAACAAGATGTGCCTGCGGGTGATATAGGCGTTGGTGCTCGTGAGGTGGGCTACATGTATGGCATGTATAAAAGGTTATGCCTTCAGCATACAGGTGCATTTACCGGAAAGGGTATAGAATTTGGGGGCTCTTTGTTACGTCCTGAAGCAACTGGCTATGGAGCAATGTACTTTGTGCGTCAGATGTTGGCGGATTTGGGAGAAGATATTGCTGGTAAAAGAATCGCCATATCGGGTTTTGGTAATGTAGCTTGGGGGGTGGCAAAGAAGGCAGCGGAGATGGGTGCGAGTGTAGTAACACTTAGTGGTCCGGACGGGTATGTGTACGATCCACAAGGTGTGGTGGGTGATAAAATCGCCTACATGCTGGAACTACGTTCGTCGGGCAATGATATAATTGCGCCCTATGCCGAAAAATATCCTGAGGCAACCTTTTACGAGGGACGCAAACCCTGGGAACAAGAGGTTGACATCGTGATGACATGTGCCACACAGAATGAATTAAACGAGCGCGATGCTGAAATGATTTGCCTTAACGGTGCAAAGATGGTGGCCGAGGTGAGCAATATGGGTTGTACGAGTCAGGCTGTAGATTATTTTACTGCCCACGGAATGCCTTTTGCGCCAGGCAAGGCTGTAAATGCTGGGGGCGTAGCAACTTCTGGACTCGAAATGACTCAAAATGCCATGCATCTGTCATGGTCGGCTGATGAGGTTGACACACGGTTGCAACACATCATGCATGCGATACACCAACAGTGTATAAAGTATGGCAAGGAACCAGATGGACACACTAATTATGTGAAAGGGGCCAATATTGCTGGCTTTATGAAGGTGGCATACGCCATGATGGCTCAAGGCATAGTGTGAATAGTTGCTTCATAATGTCCTTTACGTGATACATTATTATATATGCTTAAAAGTATATTGCATTGCTAAAAAGTCCTATGAGTGTTGAGTAAATTAACACTAATACCCTCATTTTTCAATGTCAAGTTACAAAAATATCGTGTAATACTTGTCTGTGTAAAAACATACTATTATATTTGCGTCAGTTATGGAGACGTTGCATGGAATGTGATGTACCATTAAAGAACATACAATTTACAAATGGATAATCAATTGTAAAACACCATGAATAACATTAAAAGAGTCTACACTTTTGGTAATGGCAAGGCCGAGGGCCGCGCTGACATGCGTAACGAATTGGGAGGTAAGGGGGCAAACCTTGCCGAAATGAACTTGATAGGTGTGCCAGTGCCTCCAGGGTTTACAATTACTACAGACGTTTGCAACGAATACTACAAAATAGGTAAGGATCAGGTTGTAGCATTGTTGAAGGAAGATGTTGAAAAGAGCTTGCACCAAACGGAACAACTCATGAATAGCAAGTTCGGTGATGTGGCAAATCCCTTGTTGCTCTCAGTGCGCTCAGGGGCACGAGCCTCGATGCCCGGCATGATGGACACTATCTTGAACCTGGGTCTGAATGACGAGGTTGTTGAAGGTCTGTCAAAAAAGACTGGCAATCCCCGTTTTGCTTATGATGCATATCGTCGTTTTGTACAAATGTATGGCGACGTTGTACTGGGTATGAAGCCAGTAAATAAAGATGACGTGGATCCGTTTGAAGCTATTATTGACGATGTAAAGAAGGCCAAGGGCGTTCAGCTTGACAATGAACTTGAGGTAGATGACCTGAAGGAACTTGTAAAGCGTTTCAAGGTCGCCATCGTTGAGCAGACTGGCAAGGAATTCCCAACAGACCCTATGGAGCAACTGTGGGGTGCAATCTGTGCAGTGTTTGATTCGTGGATGAACGAACGTGCCATTCTGTATCGCAAAATGGAGGGTATACCTGCAGAATGGGGTACAGCAGTAACAGTAATGGCTATGGTGTTTGGCAACATGGGCAATACATCGGCCACAGGCGTTTGCTTCAGTCGTGATGCTGCAACTGGCGAGGACCTCTTTAATGGGGAATGGTTGGTTAATGCACAAGGCGAAGATGTTGTAGCCGGTATACGTACACCACAACAAATTACGCTCGAAGGATCACGCCGTTGGGCAGAACTGCAGGGCATAAGCGAAGAAAAGCGTAAGGCCGAATATCCTTCGATGGAGGAGGCTATGCCTGAGATTTATCATCAACTTGATGCTATCCAAACAAAGCTTGAAGAGCATTATCACGACATGCAGGACATGGAGTTTACTGTACAGGAAGGTAAACTCTGGTTCCTCCAAACACGTAACGGAAAGCGTACGGGGGCTGCAATGGTTAAAATAGCCATGGACTTGTTGCGTCAGGGCATGATTGACGAAAAAACAGCCATAGAACGTTGCGAACCGCAGAAGTTGGACGAACTTTTACACCCGGTATTCTCAAAGGAAGCACTTGCTAAGGCTAAAGAACTGACTCGTGGTTTGCCTGCAAGCCCTGGTGCTGCGTGCGGACAGATTGTTTTTTTCGCTGATGATGCAGCCAAATGGCACGAAGATGGCCATAAAGTGGTAATGGTTCGTATTGAAACATCGCCAGAGGACCTCGCAGGTATGGCTGTGGCAGAGGGTATTCTTACAGCTCGCGGTGGTATGACATCTCATGCGGCAGTTGTGGCACGTGGCATGGGCAAATGTTGTGTGAGTGGTGCGGGTGCCATCAATGTTGACTACAAGGCTCGTACTGTCGAAATAGATGGCGTTGTGCTCCACGAAGGTGATTATATCTCGTTAAATGGTACAAATGGACGTGTGTATCAAGGAGAGATTAAAACACAAGCTGCCGAACTTTCAGGTGATTTTGCAGCGTTGATGGATCTGTGTGCCAAATATACTCGATTGCAGGTTCGTACCAATGCTGATACGCCGCACGATGCGGAGGTGGCGCGCAAATTTGGTGCTGTAGGTATTGGTCTTTGTCGTACAGAACACATGTTCTTCGACAACGAGAAAATCGTTGCTATGCGTGAAATGATTTTGGCTGAAGATGTTGAAGGTCGCAAAAAGGCGCTTGCTAAACTTCTGCCATATCAGAAGGAAGATTTTAAGGGCATATTCCGGGCAATGGACGGATATCCTGTAAATGTACGTCTTCTTGACCCACCTCTTCACGAATTTGTGCCGCATGATACCAAGGGACAGGAAGAAATGGCTAAGGCCATGGGCGTGACAGTTGAGTATATCCGACAGCGTGTTGACAGCTTGTGTGAACATAATCCCATGTTGGGACATCGTGGTTGCCGACTTGGTAATACCTATCCCGAAATCACTCAAATGCAGACCAGAGCTATCCTTTCTGCAGCTATTGATCTGAAACGTGAAGGCTTGGATCCTCACCCCGAAATCATGGTACCCTTGACTGGTATATTGTATGAGTTCGAGGCGCAAGAGAAGGTTATTCGCGATGAAGCCGCCGCTCTGTTCAAGGAGGAGGGTATGGAAATCCCGTTTAAGGTTGGTACAATGATTGAAATTCCGCGTGCTGCTCTTACTGCTGACAAAATAGCTTCACGTGCAGAGTACTTCAGCTTCGGTACGAATGACTTGACTCAGATGACATTTGGCTATTCACGCGATGACATTGCCAGTTTCTTGCCTGTATATTTAGACAAGAAAATACTGAAGGTTGACCCGTTCCAGGTCCTCGATCAAAATGGTGTAGGACAACTTGTAGAAATGGCTGTCGATAAGGGTCGCATGGTACGTCCAGATCTTAAATGCGGTATCTGTGGCGAGCATGGCGGTGAGCCTTCTTCAGTCAAGTTCTGTCATAAGGTAGGTTTGAACTACGTAAGTTGTTCACCGTTCCGAGTACCTATAGCTCGCTTGGCTGCGGCGCAGGCTGCTGTGGAGGAATAATTTCTGAATGCTGATAATTAGTGAAATACGAGGCAAGCACTTGAAAATCAGGTGCTTGCCTTTATTCTTTTCAACACGTTCTGCACGTAATAAAAGCAGTGTAGCATCCCATGCAGGCCGTATATAACTTAAGGTTGTTGTCAACGAAGATAGTAATGAGGATTAAATGTTGTAGAGTGTTGACAAATTGGCCTATTGCGTCATTTTTACGCAGTATATTTGCAGTATCAAATTAAAAAAATCTCATTTTATGTACACATACAAATATCCACATCCTGCAGTTACCGCAGATTGTGTCATCTTTGGCTTTGATGGCACAAGTATCAACATACTTCTCATAGAACGTGGTATAGAACCATACAAAGGCACATGGGCTCTGCCAGGTGGCTTTCTGAATTTGGACGAGACCGTTGAAGAGGGCGCAAAGAGGGAATTGTATGAAGAGACCAACGTAGAGAATATCTATCTGGAGCAAATCCATGTGTTCAGTACAGTTGACAGAGACCCTCGTGAGCGTGTGCTTACGGTTGCTTTCTTTGCCCTTGTCAGCAAGAACGAGTTTGAAGTTATAGCCGGTGACGATGCAAGCAAGGCACAGTGGTACGAATGGAACAATCTTCCACCTCTCGCATTTGACCATGCAGAAATCATAGGAATGGCAAGAGAAAAGCTTCAAGAAAAACTTCGCATTTCTCCTATAGCCTTCAAACTCTTGAACAAGGTATTTAAGATGGACGAATTGCAACGCATATACGAACTTATACACGAAAGAAAATATGACAGGCGTAATTTTATGCGTAAAATGGAAGCGTCTGGTTTTCATGCAAAATGGAGGTGGAAGATGGACGTTGTTGTGCAATCTCTCAGCCTATAGAAAAAGTCTCTCCTGCAACGAGGTCTCTCTATGTATATTCGTTTAATGAAATGGCATTCAATGAAGCCAAAGCTTCTAAAGAATGGCGCAAATATCCCTTTGATTTTTAATCTTAAAGACAGTAGAAATGATAACATTATTACGCACATCAGACCTGAGCTTGCCATATTCGATACGTTCATATATAGACGGTTGCTCATACGAATACACAGAACAAGACGCTTGGTCAAAAATTGCTGATATTGCTTACCGATTAAAGCGAGGGGCAGACTTGCTGCCAGATTTCATAGAGGACATTAATCGTCACATGGAAAATCTGGCATATAGTGATTATGAACATACAGCCAAAAGAAGCATAGCCTACTACATAGAATTACTGAGAACAAATAATGAAGAGACAATATCGTATGAAGTTCTCCATGAAAAAATGAGCTTTGCAGCTTTATTCCAACTGTTTACAGAGGAAATCCTGTATCGTTACTGGGAGCATGAAACATCAGAAGGTAAGGTGGAATGTTATTTCGACGAGGTGCATTATGACTACAATGAAATAGCTTCTCGCTATACAGGAGCTAATGCCACACGAGATTTTGTCAAGTACATATCTACATCAAAGGAAACTCTTCGCAATATTGAAGTGAGGGAAAGTAGCATCAAGCTGAAGAATGGCTGGAGTATGCTTGCTGACAAAATGAATGGTTGTCCTATCTGGTCAGATGAAGAGGAGGATGAACTCATCTATCCTGGTGATACTACCTTTATTCATGCTTTTAATAATAAAGTAAGTAGGTGTTCAAAATTATTTTATACAATCAGTAGGTGTCATTTCCACATTGAAAGCACATTCTCGAGGCGCATCTGTTCCCTTCGCCCTCGGTCACATAGCCCGCTATGACCCCCTTCGGTTCCCCCGTTATCGGGGGACAGAAACCCTCACCCGAAGGAAACATCTGCGCCCCGATAATGCACTTTCAATGTAAAAATAATTTTGAACACCTACTTAGAATCCGATTATAGATTTGTTGTAGGTGTTCCACCTATGCCCTTTTCAGGCAACTTGCTCAAATCAAAAGTTGTGATTTTGACTCTTAACCCTGGTTATGTCGAGACAGTAAACAAGAATTTGTGCTTGAAGATGTCAGATACTCAAAAGGGACAATTACTTAGTCTAATGAGAGATGCGCTTAAGTTATATGGTGATGCCATTTATGACGAGCATGAATGTTCAAGGGAACAAGGAGATCACTATTGGCAAAAGTCTTTTTCTAGGCTTGCCATGGATGCCTATGGGAGGCCATCTGAAGAAATTGGACATCAAATCTATGAGGATATTGCATTCCTGCAGTTAATAGGCTATCATTCCAAAAAGTTCAAGTATTCTGTTGGTATTAATCATTTGCCTTCAACGATATTCACCAACCTTTTGATAAAACACCTTGCTGTAGAAACAAACAAGACTTTCCTCGTCTTACGTTCAGAAACGCTTTGGCAAGATGTTTTCGGAGAAGAACTTTGGATGAAACTTGAATCCGAAGGTCGTATCATAACCAAGGGGCATAAAGGAATGTCACAAGCCATTACACCAGGAAATATCAAAAAAGATAATGGATATGACAAACTTGTCAATATCCTAAAACATTAAGAATATGAGCAAGAATAGAACAGATAATCCAAATATAGCTTCGGGCAAAATAGATTTCCTCGAAAAAGATGAGATTTTCGTCTTTGGTAGTAATCTCGAAGGTAAACATCTTGGTGGTGCAGCAAAAGCAGCACACAATAGATTTGGAGCCCAATGGGGTGTGGGTGTGGGATTAACTGGCAAGTCGTATGCCATACCAACCATGCAAGGAGGTATTGAAACTATAAAGCCATATGTAGATCAATCTATAGAATATGCTAAGGAACATCAGGAGAAGAAGTTTCTCGTTACTCGTATAGGTTGTGGCATAGCAGGTTTTAAGGATGAAGAGATAGCCCCACTTTTCAAGAAGGCTACTTCTTTGAAGAATGTGTATTTACCTATTAGTTTTTTGAAGGCTAATAAAAATTAGAAAACAATTTTATGACGGAAAAAGAAATATTTGAAATAGAAAATACGCGACCTCATGTCGTAATTCTAGGAGCTGGGGCTACAGTTGCTACCATACCTAATGGTGACAAATATGGTTATCCTTGTTCTGTGATGCACGGTTTCATTCACAATCTTGGGCTTGATACTATTCTAGCCTCAGTTAAACTGAATACCAAAAGTGAAAATATAGAAGATATATATTCCGAATTGTATGAACGTGGTGATGAATGTAAATCTGTTCGAGAGCAACTTGAAGATGCAATATTTACTTATTTTTCAAGGTTAGAATTACCTAATGAAATAACTGTTTATGATGAGCTAATACTAGCTCTGACTCAAAAAGACATGATTGCCACATTTAATTGGGATCCTCTATTGATTCAGGCATACAATAGAGCAAGAAAACTTACAACCAATTTGCCAAAGCTTGCATTTTTACATGGAAATGTAGCTACAGGATATTGTGAGCAATGTGGACATTTTGGTGCTTTACAGCGTGTTAAATGTGACAATTGCGGTACTGCTTATCGTCGTTCTCCTTTGCTTTTTCCTGTAAAACATAAGGATTACAACTCTAATCCTTTTATTAAACAACAATGGATTATCTTAAATGAATTCCTAAGTAGGGCAAAAATGATTACAATATTTGGTTATAGTGCTCCCAAAACAGATGTAGAAGCTGCTCAAATGCTTAAAAGTGCGTTTGAGAAATATTTACCTGCTCAGAGATTTAGCCACATAGATATTATTGAACGTCCAAACTTTGAACATGAAAGCCTAAGCAATGTCTGGAGAAAATTTATCAACGATTCCAATTGCAACTATTATATTCATGATTCGTTCTATGAAAGTTATCTAGCCAACTCTCCTAGACGTTCTGTCGAATGTTTTTACAAACGTAATATGACCGGATGGTGGGGAGATTCAACCATCAAATTTAAGAAAGAAGATAGTTGGAATGACATTAAAGAACACATAATGTTTCTTTTGGCAGAAGAAAAAGAAGGAAAAAAAGTATTAGACGTGAATCCTATTTCTCCGAAAGAATTAATTGACGAACTGATACAATTAGATAAAGATTCACAGATGCTAGCAGAAGATGTTTTTTATAAAAAATATGAAAATGCGAATATCAAATGTGCATTTAGAAATCCTGTTTCAATAAATAATCTTGCGTTTTACCGTTCAAGAATGGCTGCAAAAATTAGCAAAGACGAAGATCTAACTTTGCCATATACTTTCTCATATGTTCCTATAGAAAAATCAGATGTTATAAGCAGAGGTAGGATGAACAAGAAAGGGCAATCTATGTTTTATGCATCTTTATCTCCAGACACTAATTATCGTGAAATATGTCATGATATTAAAGAAGGCGATGAAGTGTATTTGTCAAAATGGGGAATGAAATTGGATTCATCGATGATGGTATTGCCAGTATATCTGCCTCAGAACATTAAGGTGAATGCCGACTTGTCTAATTATCTTGGCATTAATAATACTTTCTTTACTGAGGGCTTAATGGGAAAGTACATAAAAAAATTCAACGAGTTGTTTACTCGTACAGAAGAAGACGAAAATCGGAGATATTTATGTTCAAGTTTCTTGGCTAATTATATGTTTAAGCAGAGCGGTTCTGTCGAATATAAAAACCAGAAACTGAAATATAAATTTGAGGGCATAATTTATCCAAGTGCAAGAATTGGTGATGGAAAAATCCGTTTTACAAATATCGTTATACCACCATCTGTTGTAAATGACAAAATGAAATTGATATATGTAGTCAGAGGAAAGTTAAAAGAAGATTTATGTTCAATAACGGCTGATGCTTTTGGTTTTTACAAAAATGGGAAAATCAGATGGTATGAGTTAAAAACTTTTTCGGGAAATGTAGCTATCAACAGTATTTTTGTGGTAGATGACAAAGGAAATCCTTTTGATTTAAATAGCCATAAATGTACAGACAAAGACGGGAATGTAGTTCATGAGAAAGACATAGCTAAAATTATTAAGTATAAGTTATGTGATAAGATTCTTGAGCATGCAACCTACAATAATATGTTTGAGAATTCTGTATCATATTCTAATGCGAATAGTGAAGATAATTTGGTTAAAACAATTCAGTTAGTATGTGTGTGGCCTGTGTATGGTTGGCATGTTGACAAAGGTATTCTGTTAAAGCATATTCAATTTGAGATTGAAATTGCAGAGGAATTATCAGAAATTAAAATGTAAAATATAGTATCAGAAATGTATATTTTGGAAGTTTTGTCGCAAGAAGCAGGCATTGATCTATTGGAATGTCTATCAACTGTAGCTGCACAACAAACGGCCGACTTCTCCACAAAGGTATGGGCACATCTCCTATGCGATTCGGATGATTTGGCTATGCCCGATTTGAGCTAAATATTTTTAACACGCGTTAATCGATTCGGAATGCATCGATTTTCAAACTATCGATCAAAAGAAGTCACTACACACTTAGCTAAAATAAGGGGGCGGGAAACTTCAGTTCATAATACCATTATCCGTGTCACGCAGGTTTATCTTCTTTTCTGCTGACTTATGTTTGTTGCCTCGGCTCAGTTGCCAAGATATATTCAACGTAACGAGATTGCCGCTATCCTTAGAATAACCAATAGTGTGCTTATACAGATTACGGTTGAGCAATTCATTCTCGTATGACTTATGATTGCAGTCAAAGGGGTTGGCCCATGACAATGAGAACTGCAGGTCGCGCCACATGTAAGAGGCTTTTAGAACCGAATAAGCACCGCTGAAGCCTTTCGATTCGCCTTCAAAAAATCGGTTGCCGTTATCTATGTATCCTTGCAACGTGAAGTGGCCGAGATAAGCCGTGATGCTACCTACATAAAACCACGATGTATAGCAATGTGTATAGTCTTTGCCGAAATTAAAGCATCTGTTCATTCCTCCATAGGCTGCAATCTGAAGTTTTTCGGGCAAGAGCCAATAGCCAGCATACGCCATAGCGTTCAGCACAGAAATTTCCTTTTGATTAATCTGAGTATAAATGAATTTATTGTCGTCAGTTCGCTCATAATGAGCCATGTTGGGTTTGAAACATTGTTTGTAATAACCTTCAACAAAGGCCTGCAGGCGATTGGTATTATATGAAAACTGTAATCGGTGCTCCATATCGTGCGAAGGTTTCAAATCTGGATTACCAATAGTCCATTCCATGCTATTGGTGCGAATCATAGCATCACTTGTCATGGCTATACGGGATACCCTGTCCCACATCTGATAGGTGTAGCTCAACTGCATATTGTTATTGATGTTGTATGTCAGCGAGGCTTTTGGACGGAATGTCCAGAAGTTATATCTGTGACCATTCTGAGTGTAATGGATATAGCTTGCGCCTGCACCTAATGTGTAACGCAACGGTCAGAACAGACCCTTAATTTCTGCAAAGGCATATAGGCGGTTGTTGTTAGTCTTGGTCAAAGCGGAAGCGTCGCCAAGATAGTCGTTCTTTGTGTGTTTATAGCTATAGTTCAAGCCTGTTGAGAGTGTAAAGGGCTTGAGCTTGTTCTCATAAATCACCTCAGTAAGGAGAGATGCTGTCTTGCCATCCACATCATATTTATAAGGCGTACCCTCGTCATAATAGCTGCTTGTCTGTGTGGATATATAGGTACCTACGGCATTGGCTGTGATTGATTGGCGTGGAGTGAGCTGACGAAAGAAATAAATATCCAATACAGGCGAAAGGCTCTTGTTTTTTTCTCGGCTTGTAGCCTGATATTGTCGAGAGCCATCCGTGATGTCCTTAATATTATAGTTGTCTGGAGTGTTGTTGAATGCTCCACTCAAGGATGTTTGAAAGACGGTTGCTGTGGAGTCAGACCAGTTATAGGTTAGTTTTGCGTCATGCGCAATGGATTTACCAAGCGACTCCACATCGTTTCGCTCAATAGTGTAGATACTGCCGTCTGTCAAGGTGTATTCTGCCAACTGCTTGCTCTTTGAGCCTTTTGTTTTGTATCCACTCACATCATACGAAAGCGATAATTCACTTTTGTCCTTATTCCATTTACCATACACCATACCATCGCCTTGCAACGTCGTAAGTGCTGAGGTAAGGTCCGTACCAATAGTATAACCGCTCTCGCTCCTGCGTATAACTATATCAATCACATAGCCAATGCTTTCGCCATAACGAACGCCGGGGGTGTTTATAAAGTTAATCTTGACAATATCCTTTGGGTTGAGAGCCAACATCTCCTGTTTGCCTACAACAATGCCATTTACTCGAAGTTGAACACTACCTCTGTTATCAATAGCAGTAATAGTATGGCTGATGTTGTCAATACGAATATTGGCAAGTGTGAGTTTCTCAAGAATGCTGTAACCATTGTTCGAAGTCTGCTTCTGTACATCGGTAGGATAGATTATCATACCGTCGGCCTTGTTCACTACCTTAGAGGCTTTTACCGTTACTTCATCAAGCGTGATTGTCTTGTCCACATTCTGAGCATTAGCGCAGAATGCAGAAGTCATAATAATTGAAATTGTAAATAATCGTTTCATTTTGCACCATGTTTTTATTTTATGGCGCAAATTTATTTTCTCCTTGCAAGAAAGCCAATTATTCAGGCTGACATCTCCCTGACAATTGACCAACAAAAGCCTATCTATCTGATTTTCAGGCTATAGCTCTTATCCCGATCCGATTCGATTTTCAGAATGCTATGTGTTTCTATGATAGGTTTTATACGTCTGATTAGCGTATAAAGCGTATCGCTTGCATTAGGTTTCTTAGGCCATAGTCGGTCGCAAATCTCCTGTTTCGATAGCGTATGAGAATCTGTCGTTATGAACATTTCGAGCAAGGAGTGTTGCATAGGAGTAAGACGTATCTCCTCACCCGATATGGTCATGAATTTATCATCATGGAACACAATACCACCGTATGCCAAACCTTGAACTATCAACTCCGGCTTATTCCTCCTTACATACCACAAACTACTTAACAGCCACAGCATTCCGATAAACAAAAGAGAGCCCGAAGCCTTTTGGTCGGACATCATGAAAGTCGTAGCAAAGTTGCAATTTGCCTCTGCCACCAACTTTGTTTCCCAACGTCCACCTCTGCGTACGGTACGCATGGCGATACCTGCCGTATCTTTCAATTCGGCTATAGTGAGGTAGTTGCGATAACAACGTATGGTGTCTGTAGTAACCACATTGTCTGGCATTTTCAGAAGAACTTGCTTCAATGCCTGATTAACATCCTGGGCTATCATGTATTCTGTTCTGTGATAGCTGTTAATGCCTGTGCACAACGCACAAAGCATAAGAAAGCTGAACACTATGTATGGAAGGATCTTCATAATTTATCCAATATAATACGTGAAATACTTCATTAATGACACAAAGGTACATTTTTCAGCTGAAAACACACATTACTTTGTTGAAACAGTGCGTAAATTGCAGAAAAATCATTATTTTTGAAGAAGTAAGTGTAATAAGGAAAATATAGCGTCAAGGAAGGGGGCTTTTATAAGACATACTATGTGCTATGGAAGGAGATAACTTAATGCCTAAGCCATTGGCACAAGCTCTTAAATATACAGTAGACATTATGCAGGACGGATCACATTAGTAAGAATGATATGAAGCTAAAAGTGGATGAATATTTAGAATCCACAAAAGACGTGCTATTGCTACGCTCTGTTGTCTTCATTCTTATAGATGTAGTAAAATGGTTCGCGTTTACCCTCTTGCATAGTCAAGATATGAGCCTCAACGAAGCTACTTTGTGGTCAAAAACGGAAGAAAAATTAAAATCATTCTCTTTTATGCAGATGCACTGCATAGATAGATATAACTTTGCGACAAGAAAAATAATAGAATCCTATATATGAACAAGCAACAGCTGGCAAACAGAATATGGGCATCGGCGAACAATATGCGCAACAAGATTGATGCCAATGAGTATAAGGACTACATTTTGGGACTTATCTTCTACAAGTTCTTGTCCGACACAGAGGTGAAATACTTCATCGAGGACTGCGAATGGGAAGAAGATGAGCTGGTGGAACTCGTAGAGAACTACGAGGATATGAATATGAAGAACGCCATCGCCGAGTGTCAGGAACACATCGGCTTCTTCATCGAATATAAGTATCTGTTCAATACTTGGCTTACAGATACCGAGTTCAGCGTCGCAACGCTCAGCGAGGCACTCAGTAACTTCGAGCGTCTGATGAGTGAAAACTTCGCATCGGTGTATGCCGGCATCTTCAAAACCCTGCGCGAGGGTCTGAGCAAACTGGGTGACAATCCTTCGGCACAGACCAAGGCTTTGAAAGGACTCATCAAACTCATCAAGGACATACCGACTGATGGCTCGCAAGACTACGACGTGTTGGGCTATATCTATGAGTTCCTTATCAGCAACTTTGCCGCCCATGCTGGCAAAAAGGCAGGTGAGTTCTATACACCCCACGAGGTTGCTATGGTGATGTCGGAGATTGTGGCCGAGCACCATAAGCAGAAGGAGTCGCTCGAAATATATGACCCCACCAGTGGTTCCGGTTCGCTGCTCATCACCATCGGCAAGGCCGTGAGCAAACACATCAGGGGTAAGAACAAGGTGAAGTACTACGCTCAGGAACTTAAGGAAAACACCTACAATCTTACCCGTATGAACCTCGTAATGCGAGGCATCATGCCGCAGAATATTGTCACCCGCTGTGCTGATACACTGGAGGAGGACTGGCCTATCCACGAGGAAGGTTCTGATATTGACAAGCCCCTGGCTGTTGATGCTGTGGTGAGCAACCCGCCTTATTCGCAGCATTGGGATCCAACCAACAAGGAAATGGACGCCCGCTTTGCCCAGTATGGACTGGCACCGAAAACCAAGGCCGACTATGCTTTCCTGCTCCATGAACTGCATCACCTTAAGTCGGACGGCATTCTTACTATTGTGCTGCCACATGGCGTACTGTTCCGTGGCAAGGCACCAAAGAGGTTCGACAAGGACGGTAATCTGTTGCCCATCGAAGAGCGTGAAGAAGGTCAGGCTGAAGGCCAAATTCGTGCAAACCTCATCGAGAAGAACAATATCGATGCCATTATCGGTTTGCCAGCTAATATATTCTTTGGCACCGGCATTCCCACACTCATTATGGTACTGAAAAAGAACCGTGGCGACGAGGGTGTGCTCATCATCGATGCCAGCAAAGGCTTCATCAAGGACGGCAAACAGAACAAGCTCCGCGCCTCAGATGTGAAGAAAATTGCCGACACCTATCGCGAGCGAAAGAACATTCCTGGTTACTCCCGTGTGGTAAGTCGTGACGAAATTCGCCGTAATGAGTACAATCTCAACATACCCCGCTATGTAGATTCGAGCGAAGCTGCTGTGAAGTATGACATTTACAGCACCATGTTTGGTGGCATTCCTAACACCGAGATTTCAGACCTTGGTGCCTACTGGACAGCCTTTCCTACGCTGCAGCAGGACATCTTTGCAGCCGAGGCCGATAAACCATACTCCTCGGTCAAGGTTGAGAATGTATTAGATACGATCTTGGCTAACGCAGATGTAAAGGCTTTCAAGGCAAACTTTGCCACTGCCTTTGCTGATTTCCAGACGATGCTTCATCAGCGTCTTGTAAATCATGTGGAAGATGTGAAGGAACTGGAGGAGAACGACAATATCTCTGCCGACATCTTCCGCCGCATCGCCCCGCTGCCCCTTGTGGATAAGTATGCAGCCTATCAGATTCTGACCGACCACTGGCAGGACATCATGGGCGACATTGAAATAATCCAGACTGAAGGCATGGGCGCTTGCAATGTGGTGGAACCGAAATACAAGATGGTGAAGGACAAAAATGGCGTAGAGCAGGAAGTGCCAGACGGTGAGAAGGGCCGCATCATGCCTTTCGACCTTGTTCAGCACGTCTATTTCCAGACCGAACTCGATGACCTCACCGCTATCTCAGAGCGCATCGAGGCCATCAATGGCGAAGTTGATGCCATCAAAGATGACTTCAACGATGACGAGCAGGAAACCTATCTTGACGCAGAAAAAGACGGTGCACTCGACAAAAACAAAATCAAGGCTGATGCCAAGCCCAAGGCCGATGTTGAGCCCGATACCAAAGACAAGCTGAAGGCTATTGTAGCCCTTTGGGACGAACAGTCTAAGGCAAAGAAGGCTCTCTCCAAGAAGACACTCGAACTCCTTGCCAAGACCAAAGAAAAGATAGAAACCCTCGACATGCACGAGATAAGCGCCCTGCTCGATAAAAAGTGGATAGAACCTGTCACCACAGCCATCAGCGCCATGCCTGATGCAGTCATCGCCACGCTTGCCGATGCCGTCCAGAGTTTGGCAGAGAAGTATTCCGTTACCTATCATGACATAGAACGCGATCTCGCATCGTCAAAACAGACATTGGCCGATCTTGTCAGTCAGCTTACTGGCGACGAGTTTGCTATCAAGGGTTTAACCGAGTTAATCAAAGGATGAGTATGAAAGAGCCGAAGATAAGATTTAAGGGGTTTAGTGGGGAGTGGAAGGATCTCCCATTCTCTGAAATTGCAGAACGAACTTCATCCACAGGAAAGACTGGAAGTTTGCCTGGGATCGAATTTGAAGATATAGTATCTGGTGAAGGCTGTCTTAATAAAGATGTATATCAGAAGGATTGTCGAAAGTATGGAAAGATATTTCGTGAAGGAGACATTCTTTTTGGAAAACTTCGTCCATATCTGAAGAATATCTTGTTGGCAGAATTTAGAGGAATAGCGATAGGTGACTTTTGGATTCTTCGTCCATGTGATAATGATAGTAAGTTTTCTCTAAAAAAGGATTATGAGTATCCTAAGTAACACACGAAATCCCAATATTCGTTTTCTATACAGCGCAAATATCCAGTCTCTCCAAAATTGAAGAGACGACACGTATGTAAAAAGGTATTTTTCTCTTCTAGCTCGAAGCTATACGTGGGCATCCACAAGTATCCAAGGCTTTGGCTAATTTACAAGGACGGAGTCGAACTACCAGAAACTTAATAGCCTTGCAATGGAAACTTATTGTGACAGCTTGAACTAAGCAAGCTGAGTACAATCTTTAGCAACAGACTTTTGGGGTTCAAAGTCCTTGTATGAAACATTGAATTTCAGAATGTGCCAAATGCACACAAGTATTTTTCTGGCCACAGCTACCACTACTTTCAACTTGAATTTCTTCCTCACTTGTGTGT
>ENA-ORMJ01000390-ORMJ01000390.1-human-gut-metagenome-genome-assembly--contig:-NODE-390-length-33493-cov-3.716670_pt1 | contig 33493 bp, 29 predicted proteins | sample MGYA00242100_ERZ508989 | MGnify/ENA primary metagenome ERZ508989 (study PRJEB26280, sample SAMEA2531403) | human gut metagenome | biome: human gut; feature: human-associated habitat; material: faeces...
ATTTATCAATGGCCATGTGGCATATAGCGCAGCCAATTGGCACATTGGCATATTGGCACATTATTCTTACCGTACCGGAAATTCGGTTATACGTAAAGTGGTACAGCCATAAGGGATTAACTCGATCGTCTCTTCATCACCCATCGGTTCGTTGGCTTGCATGAAGAAATTTACGGGGCCGGCGGAACCTTTGAACATTTTCCATGAAGGTAAGATCCGTCCCTTTGTTTTGATCGTGATAGGGGCATTCTCTAGGTTCCATGGGTAAGGGGCTATGTTCTCTGCCTTTCTAACGACGAAATTTTTCTCTAGTTCTTCTTCTTTCAGATATTTGCGAATCAGGGAATAATTCCATGCTGAAGTAGAGGTGACCTCATAATACCATTCTCCTTTATGTGAAGACTCCGGGCGTTGATCAACCTTGCGTTCCCATTTCTCATCCATCTTTAGGGAATACAATAATGGGCCTCGTTCGATGACAACCGCATCGTCATACCAATTGCTTGTGGATATACGCATGGGTAGCTCTAGCTGGATATGATCGCCATCTTTCCATTCCCGGTTGATTCGTACGATTTCGCCAGAGTGAGCTGCGATAGAGACAGCCTCGCCATTTATCGTAATCACGGGATTATTACACCAAGCAGGAATACGCAAGTGAAAAGGGAAAAAGGCTTTCTTGTCTTTCTTGCTAGGGAACGATAAATTGAAATCGATCTTTTCTTCAAAGGGATAATCGGTCTTCTCTGCGATTTTAACCGTGATGTCGTTTCCCACTTGGGCAGTCACTTCCGATGGTGCGTAGATAAGTGAAGCGATGCCATTATCGGCGGTGGCAAACCATAGATGTCGTGTGAATTTAGGCCAGCCTTGATGTAGATTGGAGGTACAACAAGGATAACCGCTCAATTCTCCGAAAATAATGTCTGTGTCTTCGTGTGGTGAGACAAAGTTACGTCCTTCGCAAGTGATCGCTATTTGATTGACTTGCTGATAATATTGTCGTGCGGAAAAGTCATCCTTGATCTGCGTTGGCAGTACATTGTATGCGACTTTCTCTAAATGATCAGCCCACTGGACATCTCCGGTTATCTCTAACATTTTCTCGAGAGAGAACATCATCTCGACAGCGGTACAGAGTTCTGATCCTTGTGTCGGGTTACCGAAACGTAAAAGTTCATCTCCCGCCCATAATCCTGTAGGAAAACCAATCGTATGGCGCATTTTCCGTACAGCTTCCTTAACCGCTTCCAGATTTTGAGGATTATAATATGACGGGCCGGACTTACCGTTACATGACCCAGGAACCGCTTTTCCCCTTCGGTCATGGATTGAGCTATACCTCTTTCAGCTATGGCGCTGTGGTGCTTGGTTCGGATAATATAAAGTCCGGTGAGAAATTGAGATTGAGTGTCCCCGTAACCAATACCGGCAAATGTGACGGTGAAGAGGTTGTGCAGGTCTATTTGAAGAAAAACGATGATGTAGAAGGACCGAGCAAGGCATTGCGTGCTTTCAAGCGGGTACATATCCCGGCAGGAAAGACGGTCGATGTAGAGTTTGATTTGGGTGATAAAGAGTTGGTGTGGTGGAATCCGCAAAGCAATGCCATGTGCGTTTCCGAAGGCAGCTATGAACTGATGGTGGGCGGTAGCTCGCAAACTGCTGATTTGCTGCGCCGGTCTTTTGTCATTCAGTCTTGATACATCACTGACAGAGTCAAAAAAAGTTTTCCGCTTGAGGGTGAGTTATGGCCCTCAAGCGGAATTTTTATATACTGGGAATACATGTTCTTAATAATCCTTAATACTATATGTTAACTCCCTTGTTTCTTTGTACTTCTCTAATTTTAATTGATATATTTGTGATATCGTTATGATATCAATTAAATTTATAGAATATGGAAACAAAAGAGTGTAGTTTCAGTGGTTTCAAGATGAATGGCTTTCTGGCCTTGTTCCTTCATTTGGTAGTGCTTACGGCGGTGATAATCTTTGGGTTTCTCATTTCTGTGCCTACCTTGATCCTTTCGGTGTGTCTGTGTCTGGTATGGTTCATTATGTTTGCCGGCTATATGGAGCTGGAACCGAACGAGGCGCGTGCCATGGTGTTCTTTGGCAAGTACAAGGGAACATTCAAAGAGACCGGCTTTTTCTGGGTAAACCCTTTCCTTAATAAGAAGAAGCTTTCGCTTCGTGCACGCAACCTGGATGTGGAGCCGATAAAGGTGAACGATAAGATTGGTAATCCTATTCTTATAGGACTGGTATTGGTGTGGAAGCTGAAGGACACCTATAAAGCCATGTTTGAGATTGATTCACAAACAATGGCTGCATCCGCTCCGACAGCGGGTAATGCGAACCAGGTCAGTCTTGGCAATGCGGTGGCCAACCGTATGAATGCGTTCGAGAATTTCGTCATGATACAGAGTGATGCCGCTCTTCGCCAGGTTGCCGGTCAGTATGCCTATGATGATAATGAGGCTGATACGGAAGAGTTGACACTTCGTTCGGGCGGTGAGGAAATCAATGAACAGCTGGAGCAGAAATTGAATGAACGCCTGGCCATGGCAGGTATGGAAGTGGTGGAAGCGCGTATCAACTATCTGGCATATGCGCCCGAAATTGCCGCTGTGATGCTGCGTCGCCAGCAAGCATCTGCCATTATTACGGCACGCGAGAAGATTGTGGAAGGGGCAGTCTCTATGGTAAAAATGGCGCTCCATAAACTTTCTGAAGAAGAAATTGTTGAACTGGACGAAGACAAGAAAGCAGCAATGGTCAGCAATCTGTTGGTAGTGCTTTGTGCGGACGAGGCTGCCCAACCGGTAGTCAATACGGGAACGTTGAACCATTGATAAAGGATACGGATGAAAGAGATGGGAGGCATAGGACGGTGGGCTCTTATACTGCTCTTGCTGGGCAATGTATATGGGGGCTTTGCACAAGATGCGAATACTGCGCGCGCGCAGCACATTTATGAATTGTTTGTGGCAGGGCAAGGTGACAGCATCCATGCGGCATTGAACCGGGAGTTGCAGGAGAAACTGGCTCCGGCACTCTTCAATGATTCTTTCCGGCAAGCAGAGAAAATGTTTGGTAAATCCATATCAAAAGGAGAATGGAAGACCGATTCTGCCCAGGGAATTACTATCTATTATTCCGATGTGGAATTTGAACGTTATAATCTCCGCTTTCTAGTGGCTTTTGATGCTGACGGGGCACTGAATACAATCCGGCTAGTCCCTGCACCTGCTGTTAGCACTGCCCAACCGGTAGCCTATGATAAGACAAAAATGGATGAAAGGGATATTACGCTGGGAGCCGACGGCTACAAGCTTCCCGGAACGTTGACTTTGCCCAAGAGGGCAGTCGGTTCGGATGTATGCAGGGTTCCTTGTGTTATTCTGGTACATGGTTCCGGTCCTCACGACCGTGACGAGACGATAGGTCCCAACAAGCCTTTCCGTGACCTGGCCTGGGGATTGGCGGAACGCGGCATTGCCGTCGTCCGCTATGAAAAACGGACAAAAGCATATGGTGCGGCTTGCGTTCCTGCCGGTCGCGAACTCGATTATGATACTGAGGCCGTGGACGATGCCGTTGCCATAGTGGAGCAGGTAAGGGCTTTGCCCGAGCTGGCTCCTGACAGTGTGTATGTGTTGGGGCACAGCCTGGGAGGTACATTGGCTCCCCGTATTGCCGGGCGTTCGAAAGGTTTGGCAGGTATCATTATCCTTGCCGGACTGGCAAGACCGCTTGAAGATGCTCTTGAGGAACAGTTTTATTATACCTCTTCTTTGACGGATTCTTCAGTCAATGTAAAGGCTCAACTTGATGAACTGAAACAACAGTTGGTGAATGTCAAAAAGCTTGGTACCGAAGAGTTCGATGAGGCAATTCCCTTACCGTTGGGGCAGCCCCGCTCCTATTGGCTGTTTGCCAACGCTTACAAACCGGTGGAGGTTGCCGCTAAACTAAAGCTGCCCATATTTGTTCTTCAAGGGGAGAGAGATTATCAAGTGACTATGGAAGACTTCGGTTTATGGCGTTCCGGTCTGTTGCATTGTAAGAATGCGTACTTCAAATCTTATCCGAAATTGAATCACTTGTTGCAGGAAGGCAGCGGCAAGGCGACTCCGTTTGAGTATAGCCATGCTTCGCCCGTCCCGGCATATGTTATGGATGACATTGCCTCCTTCGTGCGGGGCAAGCAGAATACTCTTTGATTGGTACTTGGTTATATCAAAGTAACTTCAATCATAAATCGTAAATTGTTAAATAGTAAATAAATAGTGGCTAAAAAAGAAACTTCAACCAAAAGCTTTGTCCTCCGTGTGGATGCTGCAACGATGGATGCCATTGAAAAATGGGCAGCCGACGAGTTCCGTAGTACCAATGGACAGCTTCAGTGGATTATCGCTGAAGCATTGCGGAAGAGTGGGCGGATGAAGAAGTCCAAGAATCCTCCTCCGTCTGAAGAGAAAGCAAAGGAGGATTAGTAATAACAGATTCTAAATCGTAGATAATATGATTAATCTTGGTCCTTATTCCGGCAAGAATTGCCCTAATGTCCGTTTCCAACCCACTGTGCTTGACCGTATTCTGGAAGGTACGGCCCTGCTTATCGTGCTCGTTACGTGGATTAGCATTTACTGGCTGTATACCCAAAGAGAAGGTGCCCTGCTGCCCGCCGTCTGGGTGATGGGTGGCTGTTCCATTTTCTGTTTCCTTTTGATGGGGGGATTGGCGTATCTTCCCGTCCGTTTCATCAATTTCCCTATTCGGGTCACCGAGCGCAATGCGGCTGTTCAATATTTGTTTGCCATACGCCTTACCCGGGTGATGAACATCATTCTGTTGTTAGTGCTTTTGGGCAGTGTTTGGGGCTTGTATTATGCATTCGGCAAACTCCTGCTCCTTGTCTCGTTTGTTTTGTTGGGGGTGGCATTTATAGGGTACTATATACTGGCGTTTAAATATAAGTAGCCTTACAGTCTGTTTAATAGTCCTTTTTACCACTTACCCTCCTTTCTCATCTTTATTTGTTGTTATAAATCTGCCATTACCTACTAATGGTTACTTTTTCTCTTCTTTTCGTAATTTTTAGGTATTGTTCTCCTTTTTAACTACCTCTACCTTTGCCCCAATAAAATTTAAGATAAAAGATGAGAAAATTAACAGGCTTATTCGTTTTATGTTTTCTGCTTTCTGCCAATGCTTTGCAGGCTGCTGAACCTGAAAAAGTTACTTCTGCAGCAGAGAGTACGGAAATTTCAACAGACAAAGAGAAAAAGGAAAAAGTAGCGAATGATGGCGACAACTACAAGAAATTCCGTTTCGGTGGATACGGAGAAATGGTTGCAAGTTTTAAGGATTATGGTATTAACCGTTTCTATGGTGCGCCTGAAGGCAATCCAGACAAACATAGGAATACAATTTCTATACCCCGTTTCGTGTTGGCTCTGGATTACAAGTTCAATTCCAAATGGATACTCGGTGCTGAAATCGAGTTTGAATCCGGTGGTACGGGTACTGCTTATGAACTTGAGAATACGGAAAACGGTGAGTATGAAACGGAGGTGGAAAAGGGTGGCGAAGTGGCTATCGAGCAATTCCACATTACCCGTTTAATTGTTCCACAATTCAACATACGTGCCGGTCACGTCATTGTCCCGGTAGGATTGACCAACGCCCATCATGAACCAATCAATTTCTTTGGAACTTATCGGCCGGAAGGAGAGACAACCATCCTTCCTTCTACGTGGCATGAAAACGGACTCGAGTTTTTTGGTTCTTTTGGAAAAGGATATGCCAGCTTTGATTATCAAGCCATGATAGTGGCCGGTCTGAATGCCAATGGTTTTGACCGTAACACCTGGATAGCAAGTGGCAAACAAGGCATCTTTGAAGAAGACAACTTTACTTCACCGGGCTATGTGGCTCGTCTGGACTACAAGGGGGTTCCGGGGTTGCGTATAGGCGCTTCGTTTTATTACTGCGCTGATGCCGGTTCCAATTCTGACAAAGCGGATACTTATTCGTCTACCGGTAAGATTCCGGTAAGAATCTACACGGCAGATGCCCAATACCGTAATAAATATGTGATTGCCCGTGCCAATATGGTATACGGAAATTTGGGCAATTCAGCGAAGCTTAGTGAGGCAAATACCAAATTGTCGAATAAATCTCCTTACAGCCGTATAACCCCCATTGCAAAGAATGTAGTCAGTTATGCAGCCGAGGCCGGTTTGAATATCAGCGCTTTCTTCAAAGGAAACAAGAAAGTTCCGGTTATCTACCCCTTTGCACGTTATGAATATTACAATCCGCAAGAAAAGGGAGAGGCTAGCCAGATAATGGAGAAACGTTGTCAAGTAAGCATGTGGACTGCTGGATTGAATTGGTATGCCTTGCCTAATCTGGTGGTAAAGGCTGATTACACCACCCGCCAAATCGGAACAAACAAGGTTTTCGGAACTGGTAAGTATAATAGTGAAAATGAGTTTTCGATCGGTATTGCCTATATCGGTTGGTTTGTCAAGAAGTAGATGAATAGTAATCAATTAATTTTATACAAATGAAGAAAAATTTCTTTTATGCGACAGCTTTGGTATTAGGGCTGGCATTTACGGCTACTGCTTGTAGCGATGATGATGACAACAGTACAGTTAATCCTGCTGACATTGAGTATAATTCGGAGAATGCAGCAAGTTGGCACAACTACATGAGAAATGTGGCGGCTTTGTTGAAGACAGATGCCACCAATCTTTATGATTCTTGGAATACGAGTTATAAGGGTGGGGCAAGTTTTGCAACTTCCTTCAAAGCTCATAATGGTGCCTATAACTTTTCAAGTGCCTGGAACTGTATAGAGCAGGTTATCGACGGTTGTGTTGAAATCTCCAATGAGGTAGGTGAGACGAAGATTGGTGATCCATATAATAAATATATGGCAAACAATGTTACAGAGGCCCTCTATGCTGTTGAGTCATGGTATAGCTGGCATTCCCGTGATGATTATACCAATAATATTTACTCAATCCGCAATGCCTATTACGGCTCTTTGGACGGTAAGGTGAGCGACAAGTCAATTTCAAAATTGGTGGCTGGAGCCAATGCGGAGTTGGATACGAAAGTGTCGGCAGCTATCACTACGGCAGCATCGGCTATTCAGGCTATTCCCCAACCTTTCCGTAATAATATCAACAGTCAGGAAACGGTAGCGGCTATCAAGGCTTGTGAAGAACTGGAAAGTGTATTGGATAAGGAGTTGAAACCTTATATCAGGGACAATAGCACCATTAACAGCAATGAAGCACTTGACCCGATTGTTGAAAATTATGTCAATGTTGTGGTTTTGCCTACCTATAAGGATTTGAAGGAGAAGAATAGTACGCTGTATGACGCTGTGGTGGCTCTTGCCAACAATCCCTCTAACAGTGCTTTTGAGACGGCATGCAATGCTTGGATAACAGCCCGTGAACCTTGGGAGGAAAGTGAGGCGTTCCTATTTGGGCCGGTGGATGAGCTGGGGCTTGACCCGAATATGGATAGTTGGCCTTTGGACCAGAACGCCATTGTCCAGATTCTGAATTCCCAGAAATGGGGCGATTTGGAATGGAGCGAGGGTGATGATGATGCAAAAGTTGAATCTGCCCAAAATGTACGCGGATTCCATACTTTAGAATTCCTGCTTTTCAAGGATGGCAAGCCTCGTACAGTTAAATAAGAATTATTTATAAACAATACTCAAGAAGTAAAGGGGGGGATTTGGAGAATCCTGCCTTTACTTCTTTGGCATGTTTGGATATGCCATTATTAAAAAGTAGATAAAGATGATGAATCATTTAATGAGATATTCATGTCTTCTCCTTTGTTTGTCGGCAGGTTTGACTGCTTGTGATGATGATGGGATTGACGTGTTGGATATAGAGATTCCTGAAGGATACGCTCTGTCTGCCGGAACGTCCACAATCTTCATGAATTCATCCAAGGCCTATGATTCACCGGCAGATTGGGTGTCGGGTGTTTACAACAGTCGCTTTAATGATGGTGACGGGCTTTACGATGATGTGCGTACGAGTAGCAATGGTATGGGAGGGGGGCTTGGCCCGGTCTATGCGGGGTATTCTTGTGGCAGTTGTCATCGTAATGCCGGCCGTACCAAACCGACGCTGTGGAGTGAAGGCGGATCGGGTAGTTACGGGTTTTCCTCGATGCTGGTTTATATAAGCCGCAAGAATGGTGCGTTTTTTCAGGATTATGGCCGTGTTCTCCATGACCAGGCCATTTATGGAGTGAAACCGGAGGGAAAGCTTTCTGTGGAGTATACTTATGAGACTTTTACCTTTCCCGACGGAGAGAAGTATGAACTTTGCAGACCGGCTTATTCCATATCCGAATGGTATGCTGACAGTATAAAGCCTGAAGATATGTTCTGTACGGTGCGTATCCCGTTGAGACATGTCGGTATGGGGCAAATGATGGCTTTGGAAGCTACGGAGATTGAAGCGCTTGCTGCAAAAAGTAATTATCCGGAGTATGGTATAAGTGGCCGTTGCAATTACATTACCGAACGTGGTGTGAGAAGCTTGGGGCTGTCGGGAAATAAGGCTCAACATGCGGATTTGACTGTTGAACTTGGTTTTTCAAGTGATATGGGTGTTACCAATAGCCGCTATCCGGAAGAGATATGCGAGGGGCAGTCCCAGGTGAATCAAGGCAGCATGATGGGGCTTTCTTATGCCCAGTTGGATGTTTCTACAGAAGATATGGAAGATGTTGACTTGTATATGCAGAGTCTTGGTGTTCCTGCACGGCGTAATGTGAATGACCCGCAGGTGATAAGGGGAGAACAGAATTTCTATAAAGCCAAGTGCCATCTTTGCCATGTCACCACGTTGCATACCAAGCCTCGGGGCTCCGTGCTGTTGAACGGTACCCGTTTGCCATGGTTGGGAAGTCAGACAATTCACCCCTATTCGGATTTTTTGCTGCATGATATGGGCTCCGAAATTATGGGAGTCGGTCTGAATGATAACTATGTAAGTGGGTTGGCGCGTGGCAATGAATGGCGCACTACTCCGCTTTGGGGTATCGGGCTTCAGGAAAAGGTAAACGGACATACCTACTTCTTGCACGATGGTCGTGCTCGCAATCTTGTTGAAGCCATAATGTGGCATGGGGGAGAGGGAGAAGCATCGAAAAATCTCTTTAAGAACATGAGTAAGGATGACCGTGATGCCCTGATTGTATTTTTAAATTCACTTTAGAACTAATAAGCTTTATATAAAAAGTAATTATGAAGAAATTTTTATATGTCGCCATGCTGGCTGTTTTGCCTTTGACCGCTATGGCGCAACATGAGGAAGATACGGAGAATGGTGTAGTGTCATTGGCCGGAAGAGAAGGTTTTACCATTGAAACAAAGAAAGGTGATTTTGTTTTCAAGCCTTATCTGTTGGTACAAACGAGTGCTAATTTCAATTGGTATGATGATGAAGGCTTGGATAAGGCTTATAACCAAGATAATATTGCCAATTCGGGTTTTTCCATTCCTTATGCCGTACTTGGCTTTACTGGCAAGGCTTTTGGAAAAGTAGCTTTCAATCTGTCCATCAATGCTGCTGCAAGTGGAGGAGCGCTGTTACAGCAGGCGTGGTTTGATGTACAGCTGAAAAAACAATTTGCGATTCGTGTCGGAAAGTTCAAGACTCCATTCTCGCATGCCTATCTGACAACTCTTGGCGAAACACTGCTTCCCCAGTTGCCGGTTTCTCTGACGTCTTCTGTAATTTTGCCTTATTCGTTGAATGCCGTGACGCCTAATATCGGTACGGGATTTGACCTGGGTGTTGAAATTCACGGTCTGGTGGCAGATAAGTTCGGTTATGAAGTCGGCTTGTTCAATGGAACCGGAGCTTCCGTGAATACAGCTTCAAAGACGATGAGTGATGACTGGCATATCCCTTCATTGCTGTATGCCGGACGTCTGACTTATATGCCCAAGGGGGTGATGCCTTCCACACAAGGTAATCCTAACCGTTTGAACGAGGATAAGATATTATTCGGTCTTTCGGGTTCTATCAATGTGGAGAGTGAAAATGAGAGTACCAATGATACCCGTGTGGGGTTGGAATTTGCCATGTTGAAGAACAAGCTCTATCTGGCGGCTGAAGCTTATTATATGAATGTAGGTTTCACCAAACGGCAAAAGATAAATGAATCGTATAGCTTTTTAGGCGGTTATGTGCAAGGTGGTTACTTTGTCGCTCCCCGCCTACAGCTTGCCGCACGCTACGATATCTTCAATCGTAACGGTACGGATGACGACGGTTTCCTGAATATGCCTGCTGTAGGTATGAATTACTTTTTCAGAGGATGCAACCTGAAATTGCAGGCAATGTATCAGTATGTAGCCCGTTGGGGACACGACACGCAGCTCGACCGTGATAATGATAATTTAGGTCTGGCCACTCACTCTGCCACGGTGATGCTTCAATATACATTCTAAATGAAGTCAGGAAAGGATTCGTCTATGAAAAAATACATTCTTTTCTTTTTTCTGCCCGTGCTTCTTATAGGTCTGCATGCATGCGATGAGGGGAGAATTTATGAGAATGCCGTAGTGGCCACGGGTGAAGGACGCACAGTGAAGATGACAGGCCGGATTAGTGGTGTGGATAAGTGGTCGGGCGACTATAGTGTGGTAGTGGCAGGATTTGATGATGAAAGCGATTATGCCATTGTTTCAAAGGTTGTTCCGGCATCCGAATCGGATAATGATGAAATCCAGTTGACAATGTCCGGCATAACGGATGAGGTGACAACTGTCGAGCTATGTGTAATCAATAAGTTGAGGAAGCGCATTGTCAGTTTGGTGGCAATGGAATGTACTGAAATCGCTGATACTATACTTATGGATGCAGGAACAGTTGATGCAAGTATGTACAATGCCATTCAACAAAAAATATTCAATGCCACTTGTACGGCTTGCCATGGTCTTAGCACCACTCCGGGTGGTGGCTTGAATCTGCTGGAAGGACATAGCCATGCTGATCTGGTCAACCGGGCTTCAACGACGGTGGACGGTAAAATGAGGGTTATGCCCGGTAATGCGTCAGAAAGTGTCTTGCATCTCATATTGGGTACGGACATCAGCTCGGATTGGCGTATAGACCATTCTCAGATGATAACCTCATCTGATATGCAGTCTTTGATTGGCAACTGGATTGACGATGGTGCACAGCCGTAATAATGATGGGCCTTACTGGTAATACCGGTACTTTTTTGAACAACAACGACTAATTGATATTTAATATGAAAGATAAACAACAACAAACTAATCAATCGGAGAATACCTTAACCGAAATCTTTAAATATGAGGTAGAAGCGGGTGTTTCGGAATATCATGTAATGATTCATGCCACCAGACCGGAAGCGACTTATGAAGAACAGCTGAATGCGGTGGTCGACACTTACTGCCAACTGCGTGAAAGTGAACTACAAGGTGCTGTTGCCATCTTTAAACGCTACTTTCTAAGTGACGCCGCCAATCAGGCAGATATGCTACTGGCGCTTTCGGCAGAATGTTCGGATTGTGCACTCTCCGTGGTAGAGCAGCCGCCGTTGAACGGTACAAAGATTGCACTGTGGGTCTATCTGCAGAAAGGTGTGGAAACACAGGTGCTTCATAACGGATTGTTCGAAGTGAGACATGGCGCCTACCGTCACCTTTGGGGAGGCGGCTCTTTCAATCGTGCTGCCAATTCGGAATACCAGACCCGTCTGCTGTTGAATGACTATGTGATGCAGCTGATGGAACAGGGCTGTAAGCTGGCTGATAATTGCATACGTACCTGGTTCTTTGTACAGAACGTGGATGTGAATTATGCCGGAGTGGTGAAGGCGCGTAATGAGGTGTTTGTTACCCAGGACTTGACGGAGAAGACTCATTATATTTCCAGTACCGGTATCGGTGGCCGTCATGCCGACCCAAAAGTGACGGTTCAGATGGATACTTATGCTGTAGATGGTTTGAAATCTGAACAAATTCACTACCTTTACGCACCGACACATCTGAATCCCACATACGAATACGGTGTGAGTTTCGAGCGAGGTACGTATGTGGATTATGGCGACCGTCGCCAGGTGTTTATTTCGGGTACTGCGAGCATCAATAATAAAGGTGAGGTGGTATGTCCCGGAGACATTCGCAAGCAGACGGAACGTATGTGGGAGAATGTGGAGGCTTTGTTGAAAGAGGCTGGCTGTACGTTTGATGATTTAGGACAGATGATTGTTTATCTGCGGGATGTTGCTGACTATACCGTGGTCAAAGGAATGTATGACGAGCGTTTTCCGGATACTCCGAGAGTGTTTGTATATGCTCCCGTATGTCGTCCGGGTTGGCTGATAGAGATGGAATGTATGGGAGTCAGGTCTTTAGAAAACAAGGAGTTTGCTCCATATTGATTTTTTACTTTTAATTGATAGCTCTTAATTGAAAAAGTTTCTCATAGCTGTTTATGGTTGTTTGCTGCTCATGCTTGCTGCAACTACGTTTGTAGAGCAGACGTGCAGTACGGATTTTGTAGAAAAGCATGTTTATCATACGATTTGGTTCTGTTGTTTGTGGGGAGCCCTTGCTGCGATGACTGTTGTTGTGCTTGTAAGACTGCGGTTGTGGCGGCATCTCCCGACGTTGTTGTTGCATGGCTCCTTCCTCGTGATTTTGGCGGGAGCCATGACTACGTTTCTTTGTGGCCGGAAAGGATATGTGCATCTTACTGTCGGCAGTGAGGTGAACTGCTTTTTGGAACAAGACGGCAGGCAGGTTGTAGAGTTACCGTTCACCTTACGTCTGGACAGTTTCCGGATTGAGTACTATCCGGGTACGGATGCTCCTGCAGATTATATCAGCTATATTCACGGTGAGACGCCCGTCTCCATGAACCGTATTCTTTCACGGCAGGGGTTCCGCTTTTATCAGTCTTCCTTTGATGAGGATATGCAGGGGAGCTGGCTGACAGTGAATTATGACCCGTGGGGGATAGGGATTACCTATAGTGGATACCTCTTGTTAGGTGTCTCCATGCTCTGGATGCTGGTCAGCCGGGGAGGAGAGTTCCGCAGGCTGCTGAGGCATCCGTTGTTGAAGAAGGGAGGAATGTTTGTCCTATTGTTGCTGTGTCTGGGAAGTGGGGTACATGCGCAGAAGAGAAGCCTTCCGGCACTGGCACGCAAGCAGGCGGATAGTCTTGCCCGTAAGCAGGTGATTTATAATGACCGTGTGGTTCCTTTCAATACCCTTGCGCGCGATTTTGTACTGAAACTGACGGGAAAATTGTCTTATGGAGGCATGACGCCGGAGCAGGTGATTGGCGGATGGCTTCTGCGTCCGGAGGTTTGGCAGAATGAGCCGATGATTTATATCAAAAACGAGGCACTCCGTCGCCTGCTTCATTTGGAGACACCCTATGCATGTCTGGCTGATTTGTTCGACGGTGAGAAGTATCGCTTGCAGAAGTTCTGGAAGGGGAAGCAAGACCATCATCGGAAAATGACTTCTCTGGAAAAGGCCATTGTAGAGGCGGATGAAAAGGTGGGACTGATTTTGATGCTCCAAAATGGTACATTGATTCGTCCTTTGCCGGAAGACGGGAGTGTGGAGCCTGTTTCCGATACTAAAATACAAGCCGAATTGCTGTATAACCGTATTCCTTTCAGCAAATTGCTGTTCATGTTCAACCTTACGGTGGGGATGCTGGCTTTCTTCCGTCTGCTGTATCGCGGCCTGCGCCGTTCGTCGGCATTGTCAGACTCTTCCGGTAGGATTGTAGCGCTCTCTTTCTCTTCGCGTTTGGCAGATACTTTTTTCCCGTTTTCTCTTTATGCGGCGTTTCTCTTTCAGCTCTTCGGGTATGGTCTGAGGTGGTACATCGGCGGGCGTATCCCGTTGGGTAATGGATACGAAACGATGCAGTTCATGGCATTGTGTGCGCTGTTCCTGGCTTGTCTGTTTCGGCGGCGCTTCCCGTTTATGGTGCCTTTCGGTTTTTTGCTGTCCGGTTTTGCCTTACTGGTGTCCTATTTGGGACAGATGAATCCCCAAATCACTCCCTTGATGCCCGTGCTCGTTTCTCCGTGGCTCAGTACGCATGTGTCGTTGATAATGATGTCTTATGCTTTGTTTGCCTTTATGATGCTGAACGGCATACTGGCATTGTGTCTTCGCCGTTCAGCCCGGATGTTGATGCTGCTCAGCCGATTGCTGCTTTATCCCGCCGTTTTCTTTTTGGGAGCCGGCATTTTTCTGGGTGCGGTTTGGGCCAATGCTTCTTGGGGGCGTTATTGGGCTTGGGACCCGAAGGAAGTATGGGCGCTGATTACCTTTATGGTTTATGGAGCGGCGTTCCATGCGCGCAGCCTGCGCATTTTCCGCAGTCCGTTATTCTTCCATATCTATATGGTTGCCGCCTTTCTGACAGTCCTGATGACCTATTTCGGGGTGAACTACATCCTTGGAGGAATGCACAGCTATGCCAATGCCTGATTTACGGGTGGTTCTACCTATTTATGATGACTGACTTGTTTTATTATACCTAATTTAAGTGATTGCGTACTGTCTGCCGATGCCCTATCTTTGCAACATCAGATTTGAATGAATTAGTTAGTCATAATTACGTAACCACTTTTATGAAGATAAAAGGATCCCCGCTTCCCGATGTGATATCGTGAAGCGGGGATTTGTGTATGGCGTGACGGATACTGTGGGTAAGGTTGGATAAGGATACTTGTGGGGCATAAAGAGTCATAGGATGGGGAGGGATGACATAGGGGATGAGCTTTGTCTTCAGGCACAAGATAAACCTTAATCAATAGGCAGAGGGCTTTTCCCGTATGGAGGAGCATACTTTTGCAAGGGATTCATCCGGTTTTTCCCTATAGGCCGCAGCGGGTAGGGAAACGGTTGCCGGAAGAATCTTATAGAGAGTCCTTGATGTCGCTCAATTCTACCAGCTTGTTGACAATAGCGTAGATGGTGAGCCCTGCCGGAGAATGTATCTGCAGTTTGCGTGCAATGTTACGGCGATGGGTAATGACGGTATGGATGGAGAGGTAGAGTTTGTCGGCGATGGCTTTGTTGGTCATGCCCTTCACAACGCAGGTGATGATTTCCTTTTCGCGCTGGCTCAGGGTTTCTTGTTCGCTGTCTTTTTCCTCTTCCTCCTCGGTGTGTAGCAAGTGGTTGATTTTGGAGGCGATGACATCTACGTCATCGCACATGGCGAAGTTCTCGTCATATTCCTTCAATATGTTGTTGTCGATGACGGAGCATACCATAGCAATGTACTTGATACCGGATTTTCCGTGTTCTGCCTTGAAGGCGGGCAGGTCGAACCAGCCACCGAAAGTGGGGTTGATGATGATAATGTCTGCCGGATGCATGTGAATGTAGTTCTGCAGCGATTCCGGAGAAGAAACCTCAATAGGGTGTGCATTCAAGTTGGGAATACGCTTCAAAACAGCCGTCAGGCCACTCCGGATGATGACCGAAGTTTCTGCAATGACAATCTTCAAAGAAGTATTATTGTTCATTTTTCAGTTTCCTTTCTATTTGCGCTACGGCGGGAACAAACATATAATCTTCTACCTGGCAGTGGGTGGCAAGGTCTTGTTCGCAGTTGAATATATCGAACAAGACCGCATTCAGGAGATTGTTGTTCTCCTTTTCCGGGTAGTATTTGATGATGATGTTCTTCAGCTCTTTCAGTTTGGTATCTATCTGATTATGTTTGCTGGCAAAAGTGGCGATGTTGTATTCATCCGATAGGTTGCCTTGGAGTAATTGCTCTACATAGGTGAATACGGCCTGGTTTTCATATTCCATGTGGCGGCGTACTTCCTTGGCATATTCATCGAAGAACTTCAGGATGAGGTAGGCTACATCGTTTGTACTGGAACAATTGATGGCTTCGATGAGTTTGCGGCGGATGGCCGGCAGGTTGAAGTCGAGGAAATATGTGTGGGCACGCTTCAGATAATCCATAAGGGCGGGAATGGAAAAATCACTTTCATTACCGCTGTAAGAGTATTGTTCTTCGCTGATAAAGTTGGCTACGGCGAGGAATGTAGGGCAATCGACGCCTTGTGCTTCGCAGACGTCCTTCACGCTCTTGTCTCCGAATCCTAATGACAGTCCGAAGCGGCTCATCACCATTAATAAGGAGTAATTGTCACAGATGAGGTCACTCATCTTGTCCGTGGAGCGGTACTTATGTTGCTCATTCATTGTATGTTATTGTTTTTAATTCTCTGATTCGTGCGCAAAGTAACGGCTTTTATCCGAGAACTGCAATCACTATTAGTAGGTATTTTGCTTGTCGGGAGACGGTTGGAGACTGGTGTTTGCCGAATAAACTAAAAGCTTTAGTTTTATTTAACGAGAGAAATTAGTTTTTGAACTAAATAATTTAGTTCTTTGCGGAAAACAAAGAATGTTATGAAAGGATTGACTGCAAAAGAAGAAGAAATCATGGGCTTTTTCTGGGAAAAGGGACCCTTGTTTGTGAAGGAAATGCTGGCATTCTATGAAGAGCCGAAACCACATTTCAATACTTTGTCCACCATTGTGAGAGGATTGGAGGATAAGGGATTCTTGAGCCATCATACGTACGGCAACACGTATCAGTATTATGCGGTGGTCAGCGAGGAGGATTTCCGCAAGCGGACACTGAAGAACGTTATCAGCAAATATTTCAATAATTCCTATCTCAGCGCAGTGTCGTCTCTGGTGAAGGAAGAGGATATATCCCTGGAAGAACTGAAGCAGTTGATACAAGACGTGGAAAAGGGAAGGGACTGAGATTGTTGAGACTCTAATAACTCTGGCTTATGAAAAACATCGGATTGGTTTGTTTGCTGCTGGTAAGTATTTGCTGCGGATTGCAGGCAAAGAAAATCGTAAAGGTACCCTATTTCATGGCATGCAATACGCGTAGCATTGAAGTGGAGCAAGTGACGCTTGGAAAAGATACGACCTGGCTGGCGGTGAGGCTTTATGGCATGCAGGGCGATAGGGTCAGGATTGATTCGACAGCTGTGTTGCGGGCATCCGGAAAGGATTACGGATATTTGGGAAATACCGGTTTTGCCAGGGATGAATGGACGCATATTCCCGCTTCCGGTGAAATGACTGCTGTTTTGAAGTTTAGTCCGCTTCCGATGGATACTGAGAGCTTTGATTTTGTAGAGACACCGGACAGTGATGAAGGATGGGTAATTTATGGTATACAGCTCAACGGAGAGAAACCTCGGGTGGATATTTCCGAACGTTTGCGGAATAAGAAACCGGATGAGGTTTTGCCATTGCCCGGACCGGAATTGAATATGGGAAAGACTGTCATAAAGGGGCAGATATTGGGGTATAAACCGGAGTATGGAGTGACGTTACGCTACTATGACTCGCCTTGGTTCTTCATGTATTTCACCGGTAAGGACTTGAAGATAGCGGAGGATGGCACGTTCCGTTATGAGACAGAGGTGCTGTTGCCGAGCGGTGCTACGCTGTGGATATCCCGTTCGAAAATAGAATTGTTTCTCGTTCCGGGTGGAGAACTGGATGTCACAATCAATCTGCCTGAAATATTCTATTCGCAAAGCCGTCTTTTAAGCCGGAAAAGGGATGGTGTAACGGACAACTGTGTTTGGTTTGAAGGAGACTATGCCGGTCTGAATACCGAGTTGCTGCGGTTCGGTGAAATGAAAAGCTTATCGGGAGCTGATGATTTTTATGCAGATATTTGTGGGATGACTCCGCAGGCATATAAAAAGTATCTGTTCAGGCATTATGAAGATATGCAAAAGAAACTTGTAAAAAACAAGGATATGAGCCAGGCTTGCCGTACTTATATCCGGGCAAATCTGGATATGAATCTGTTCAGCCTTATCTATAATTACAAGAGTAACCTTAGTTATGCCCCGATGCTTTCGGGCAGGAAGGGGGTGAAAAGGGCGGACATGACGGTGGACAGTACCTCATACTTCAAGGAAATACTGCAACTGGATATTCTGCATACCCCCGAACAGAAATATTACAATTATTATACGGACTTTGTGAAGACCGCTACCGGAAATTTCCGGGATAAGTTTGTGCAAGACCCTCTTTGGCCGGACATGCTTCTTGCCGGGCGTGCTTCCCGTAATCTGAGCAAGTACATGCCTTTGACTGAGGAAGAGCGTCGGACGGTGGACAGCATCGCTTCTCCCGACCTCAGGCAATTGTTCCTGATGAGAAACGGGAGGATTGAAGCCGAACTGAAATCAGAGTTGGAAGCTACTAAGGGAAAGACCGGATATAAGATTGTTGAGGTGGAAAAGGAGGTAGCGGCAGACAGTTTGTTGCAGGTCATTACTCGTCCTTATCGTGGCAAGATGGTACTGGTGGATATGTGGAACACCTGGTGTGGTCCTTGTATGCGGGCCATGAAAAGCCTGAAACCGTTGAAAGAGGAGCTGAAAGAGGTGGTTTATCTATATATTGTCGACGAAACATCTCCTGAAGGAAAATGGAAAGTAATGATACCGGATATACCCGGTATTCACTGTCGCATTAGCAATGAGCAAAGTACGGCATTGGCAAAGCTGTACGAATATCCGGGTATCCCGACCTATTTCGTCGTGAACCGTGAAGGAGATATTTCCTACAAAGCAACCGGATTTCCCGGAGTGGAGATGCTACGGAATGAACTGACCAAGTAACTGTAAATAGTAAATCGTAAATCCCTAAATAGTAAATAATTCCATGGGTCTGTTTTTTGTTTATATACTCAAATCTTCTGTTTGCCTGGCGATATTCTATTTGTTTTATCGCTTGTTGCTGGCGCGCGAGACGTTTCATCGTTTCAACCGTTTTTCATTGTTGGGCATTTTGCTGTTGTCCTGCCTATTGCCTTTGGTAGAGGTAAGTGTGAAGCAGGAGACGGAAGTGCACCAGACGATGCTGACATTGGAGCAGTTGCTGATGATGGCGGATGCAGTGAATGCCACTGAGGCCGGAGCAAGGGCTGAAACGGCAACAGTCACCTGGATACAAGTGGCGCTGCTTGTCTATCTGGCAGGAATCGTTTTCTTTGCCTTCCGCAACGTATATTCGTTGGTACGGTTACTGATGTTGCTGAAATCGGGTAAAAAAGAGGATATTGGCAGCTACTTACCGGGCAGGAAAGAGCGCGTTACTTTGATTGTACACAACTGTGACATCGCTCCGTTCAGTTGGATGGGATATATTGTCATTTCACGGAAAGACTTGGAGGAGAACGGACGGGAAATCCTTATCCACGAGCTTGCCCATATCCATAACCGCCATTCCTGGGACTTGCTGGTGGCTGATGTCTGCATTTTCTTTCAGTGGTTCAATCCGGCATCATGGCTCCTGAAGCAGGAATTGCAGAATATCCATGAGTTTGAAGCGGATGAAATGGTGATAAAGGAGGGTGTGGATGCAAAACTGTATCAACTATTATTAATAAAAAAAGCTGTCGGCACAAGGCTCTACTCTATGGCCAACAGCTTTAATCACAGTAAACTTAAAAAACGTATCACTATGATGTTAAAAGAAAAATCAAGCCCGTGGGCACGTTTGAAGTATCTTTATGTACTTCCGGTAGCTGCCATTGCAGTGACAGCTTTTGCCCGTCCCGAAGTCTCCGATAAAGTGGAGAAGATTTCAAGCGTCAAAGTTAACGATTTGGCTGCAATTGTAGAAACAAAAGTGGTGGAAAGTGCAGGTGACACTACGAAGCCTACCGATGTGAAGTATGTACCGACGGAAGTCCGCAAGCAGTTGAAGGGAACTCCGGTCTTCGAGGTGGCAGAGGAGATGCCGGAATTTCCCGGCGGCGGAATGAGTGCTTTCATGGATTATATCAAGACGAATATGCGTTATCCGGCATCTGCCAAAGAGAACGGTACGCAGGGACGGGTCACTGTCCAGTTTGTGGTGGATGAAGATGGAAGCATCAAGGACTCCAAGGTGCTCCGTTCTGTGGATAAGGATATGGATGCCGAGGCGCTGCGATTGATAAACACTATGCCGAAGTGGAAACCAGGGAGACAGAAGGGGCAGCCGGTGGCTGTGAAATTTACGGTGCCGGTGATGTTCAGGCTGGACGACGACAAACTTGAAAAAACTTCTTCTGCCAATGGTATTACAGTTGAAGGATATGCGGGTAATGGGAAAGAGCCATTGTATATTGTGGATGGAAAAGAGGTGACGCCATCTGTCATGAGTGCATTGAATCCTGATAAGATAGAACGTGTAACGGTTTTGAAAGATAAATCTGCCACGGATTTATATGGAGAAGAGGGACAGAATGGCGTTGTTCTGATAACCCTGAAACAAGGAACTCCGGGTATGGTTATCCGCCGGGGTAATGAGGTGGCAGAGAATGCTAAAGTACAGCATAAGAGTAGTCTTGATTTAATAAAGACTGTCTATATTGATGGAGAAAAGGTTGACTTGGGTACTAAAACTATCGATGATTTAATACCTGCCGAGAATATTGAGGGTATTGAGGTGAAGAAAGAGGCAGGTGGAAAAGGTGAGATTTACATCACTACTAAAAAAACTAAAGCTGTAGAAAAGACCATTGCCAAAGGCAATATGAAAGTGGAAGGCAAAGTGGTGGATGAGCAGGGTGAGCCTGTTATCGGTGCGGCTGTTCTGATAGAAGGTACCACTACGGGAAGCGTTACCGATGTCAATGGCAATTTTGTCCTTTCTGTACCTTCTAAGGATGCTGTATTGGTTGTTTCGTATATAGGCATGGCTACCGGCAAAGTGAAGGTGCAGCCCAAGCTTACGATTACGCTGAAAAGTGAATAGTCTCTAACAACTATGATAAGGAAAATTCTCTCTTTGTTTCTGATTCTGGTAGCTGTGGGGGCAGGGCTTTGCTCTGCCCAGACAGCCGGTAAGAAATATTATTTGGTGGGCGGGCTTTTCTTCGAAGGCATGCCGCCTGGTGTGGGTTCGGACAACGTGGCGGCTTTCATAATACATGAGGACGGCGCGAGACACGAGGTTACGGAACTCCGCTTGCGCAAGGGCATTGTGCTGTCTGAGGAGGTGAGAGAATATGCTACTCCTGCCGACGAGGTGCCTGGTGCGGAAGCTTTCTTGATGAGTTACCGTGGAGGAACGGGGAAGAAGTTGCCGATAGGCGGTGCCGTACAGACTTTGAAGAAGGAAGAATGGATAGGAAAGGCTTTTCCGGAATTCAAAGTGAAAGACACAGAAGGACAGGAATGGAGCAAGGCCGATGTGACGGGACGTCCTATGGTCTTGAACTTCTGGTATACCGGCTGTGGTCCTTGTATCCGTGAAATGTCGGAGCTGAACAAATGGATAGAAGTCTATCCTGATGTAACCTATCTTGCTACGACTTTTGACAGTGCTGTACAAATAAAGAAAATTGTAGAGAGCCGTCCTTTCCTCTTTACCCAGATAGCCGATGACTTGTTTTTCTTCGAGACCTTTCATGTGAGTGGTATGCCGGTCACTATACTGGTGGATAAGAAAGGCATTATCCGTCATATAGAACAAGGTACTGGAACTGCGAAACTTCGGTATATGCAGGATAAGTTGCAGAAACTTGTCAGCGAATAATTCTTTCCTGATGAATAGGGGATAAGGATTTCAGAGGATTTCTTTTGCCCTTTCACAGATTATCATACCTTTGCGAATATAAATCTAAGGAAGGCAAGGTTATGATAAAACATCTTTTTTTAATATGGGGACTGCTTGCGGCACTCACTGCTGAGCCGGTTCTGGCTTGTACATCTGCCGTCGTTTCTGGAAAGGTTACTCCTGACGGCCGTCCGTTGCTATGGAAAAACCGTGATACGGACTATCTGCGAAATCATGTTGCTTATATAAAAGGGGAGAAGTATAACTTCATTGCCGATGTGAATAGTGCTAACTTTCCTGCCTTGAAAGAGGCATGGATGGGTACAAACTCCGTTGGTTTTGCCTTGATGAACACCCAATCCTACAATCTGGTGGAAGTGAAAGATGGGGAAGAACGGGGGGCAGCCAACGGGAGGATTATCTACCGTGCCTTGGAGGTTTGTGCCACGGTGGAGGATTTCTGCCATTTCCTCGATACCATTTCCAAGCCCAGCTTGATAGAGGCCAATTTTGGCGTAATCGACGCTCAAGGCGCTGCCGCCATGTTTGAGGTGGATTATTATAAATATACGATGTATGATGCCAATAATCCCAAAGATGCTCCTTACGGCTACATTGCCCGTACCAACTTCTCTTTTGCCGGTGAAGCAAATCGGGGGGCAGGTTATGTACGCTATATGGAGGCAGACAGGGTACTGATGAGGGCTTCTGCAACGGGAGGGATCACACCGCAGGGTATATTTAATGATCTTTCACGTTCGTTTCGCAACGGCATGCTTGATATTGATTTGAAGAACGGGAAATTTAATCGCCCGCAAGGTTCCGGTTGGTTTGTCGACCAGGATTTTATTCCCCGTAACAGCACTTCTTGTTCCATTGTGGTGCAGGGCGTAAAACCGGGTGAGAAGGCGGAACTTACTACGATGTGGACAATGCTGGGATATCCTCCTACGGGTATTGCCGTGCCGCTTTGGGTGAAGGATGCGGATAGACTTCTGCCTCCGATGGTATGTTGGGACAAGGCGTGTGCCGCCGCTCCGCTCAGTGATTGGTCACTCCGGCTTTCCAACAATGTCTTTTGTTATAATCAGGGGATGGGAACCAATCGTTATCTGAATTGGGAAAAACTGTACAATATGGAGAATAATGGCTATATGCAGCAGCTTGTTACGGTAGAGGCAGAGGTGTTTCGCCGTACATGCCTATTGTTGGACAGCTGGAGACAGCAAGGAAGCATTGATTCTCAAGAAATGCAGAAGCTTTATCAAGATGTGGAAGCACTTGTCCGAAAGGCTTATACGCCTTTGATGGAACAATGACAGTATTCCAGTATTTCCCCTTCCTGCTCCGGGTGGAACCAGTGGATTTCCTCGTCCCGTTTGAACCAGGTCATTTGCTTACGGGAATAGATGCGTGAGTTCTGCTTTATCTTTTCGATGGCAAAGGGTAATGTCCATTCACCATCCAGGTACTTGAATATTTCTTTGTAGCCTACTGTATTTAGGGAATTTAGACTTTTATGCGGGTAGACCATGCGCGCTTCTTCCACTAAACCCTCTTCCACCATTTGGTCCACCCGGCAGTTGATGCGTTCATAAAGCTCTTCCCGGTTACGTGTTAATCCTATTTTGATGATACGGAAGGGGCGTTCTTTCTTTTGTTGAGTGCGGAAGGAAGTGTAGGCCTTTCCCGTCATGTAGCAGATTTCCAAAGCATGGACTACGCGTTTGGGATTCTTCAAATCTACTATTTTGTAATATTCCGGATCCAACAGCTTAAGTTCCGCACAAAGTCTTTCCAGACCTTCTGTTTCGTATTTGTGCAGCATGAGCTGGCGTGTATCGGCATCTACGGTCGGAATGTCGTCAATTCCTTTACAGACTGCATCTACATACATCATTGAGCCTCCGGTCAGCAGTACGGTGTTATGCTTTGTAAACAGGTCTTCCAGCAGCTTCATCACTTCCGCTTCGTATTGGGCGGCACTGTAATAGTCTGTCAGCTTCAGGGTACCGACGAAGTGATGCTGTACCCGTTGCAGTTGCTCCGGTGTAGGGGCAGCCGTGCCTATCTTTAAATCTGCATAGAGTTGTCTCGAATCGGCCGAGACGATACAAGTATGGAAATGTTCTGCCAATCGGAGGCTGAGCTCTGTTTTGCCTACTCCGGTGGGACCGATAAGTACGATTAGGGTGTGCATGCGGGTAAAAAAATAGGCACGGATTACGCGGATTACACGGAATATTCAATAACAACCGTGTGTTTCCGTGTAATCCGTGCCTAAAAGAAATCTGTATGGTATGTCTGTTTAATATTTCTCTTCTTCAAAGGAGTTTCCGGCTTCGTCCAAACCGCCGAAACCCTCTTTGTCGAAATCTTCCATATCGAAGTCCTGGTCGCCGTAAAAGTTTTCGTCCAAATCAAGGGAACCGCCAGCAGCTGCCATCTCTTCAAAATCAATGGTCTGCTTGGGAGCTTCACCTGCTTTCTTGGTGCATTTGGCTCCTTTCATTTCCTTTCCGGTAATGATTTCAGAAAGCTCGATGAAGAAGCAGCGCTCAGTCATATAATCGAATACATAGAGAAGTTTCTGCTTCTCGTCTTCAACCAGTTCGCTCAACTGGGTCTCTTTCATCACCCAACTGTCCATTTCCGGATTGTCATCCATTTCTTCCAGCGTAATTTCTTTCTCTTTCTCCCAGTCATCATCGCAAATGAAGAAAGAAGTCATCTGGTCGTTAGTGTAGCCTGCCGACTTTAGAATCGCTTCATGGAAGTCATAAAAGGTAGCTTCCGGGTCTATCTGTATTTCTCTGACAAAATCGTCCACCTCATCAGAGATGATTGTAAATCTGTAGATCATGATGATTTATAATTTATGATTTCTGACTTTGTGTAAATCATACGTTTTTCATTTTCCTGCGGGGATAATGCCGCGGGCTGATTCACGTATAAAGTTTACGATATAGCTTATTTCCGGTGTCATTTCCATTTCATCCTCGATTTTCTTCAAGGCATCCGTATTGTTCAGACCGCCTTGATAGATAATACGATAGGCATCATGGATTTTCTCAATGGTCTCGTTGGAGAAGCCACGGCGGCGTAACCCTACCACATTGATTCCCGCATAGCAGATAGGCTCGCGTCCGGCAATGATGTACGGCGGGATGTCCTTGCTGAAACGGCAGCCGCCTTGTATCATTCCATAACCGCCCACATGGCAGAATTGGTGCATCAGTACATTGGCACTGATGATGGAATAATCGTCGATGACAATTTCACCCGCCATTTTTGTAGAGTTGCCAATGATACAGCTGTTGCCTATCAGAGCATCGTGGGCCACGTGTACACTTTCCATCAGGAGATTGTTGTTGCCGACGATGGTTCTGCCTTTGGCAGCTGTACCGCGGTTGACAGTTACGTTTTCACGTATGATATTGTTGTCTCCGATTTCAGCAGTGCTTTCCTCCCCTCTGAACTTTAAATCCTGGGGAATGGCACCGATAACGGCTCCCGGGAAAATGGTGTTTCCATTGCCGATGCGTGCACCGTACAGAATGTTGACATTTGCCATAATCTTGTTGTTATCACCGATTACCACATTCTTGTCAATGAAAACAAAAGGAGCAATCTCTACGTTTTCCCCGATTTTGGCTTCGGGATGAATATACGCTAAGGGACTTATCATATTATTTACGATTTAGCTATTTACGATTTACGATTGAGAATACTTGCGATTTACTGTATATACGATTTTATCCGAATGTGATAATTCTCACGAGTAATTTGAATCGTAAATCGTAAATAGTCTAATCGTAAATTTTATTATTTGTTCTTAACTATTTGCGCCATAAACTCTGCTTCGCAGACAACTTTTTCGCCTACAAACACATAGCCTTTCATGGTAGAGATGCCGCGGCGTATGGGGGCCATCAGCTCTACACGGAAGATGAGGGTATCTCCAGGTACCACTTTTTGGCGGAATTTCACACCGTCAATCTTCATGAAGTAGGTGGAGTAACGTTCCGGTTCATCCACTGAATTCAGTACAAGCAAACCTCCCGTCTGTGCCATTGCCTCTATCTGCAACACACCGGGCATTACGGGTTCCTGCGGGAAGTGTCCTTGAAAGAAAGGTTCGTTGGAAGTTACGTTCTTGACACCTACAATGTAGTTGGCACCTATTTCTATGACTTTGTCCACCAATTGCATCGGGTAACGGTGAGGCAGAAGTTCGCGGATGCGGTTTACATCCATAATCGGTTCGCGGTTGCAGTCGTAGGTAGGGGCTTGTATTTCGTGCAAACGGATTTCCTTGCGCATCTGGCGGGCGAACTTATTGTTGATAGTGTGTCCCGGGCGGGTAGCGATGATACGTCCCTTGATGGGCTTGCCTATCAAGGCCAGGTCACCGATGACATCAAGTAACTTGTGGCGGGCGCATTCATTGGGCCACACCAAAGGTTTGTGGTTGATATATCCCAATTGTTTGGCGTCCATATGAGGAACACCCATCACGTCGGCCAGCTTGTCATAGTTCTCCTGGGACATTTCGCGTTCGTAAATAACAATCGCATTGTCAAGGTCGCCGCCCTTGATAAGACCGGCTTGCAGCAACGGCTCAATTTCGCGTACAAACACGAAAGTACGGCTTGCGGCGATTTCATCCTTGAACTTCGTCATGTCCTCCAGCGTTGCAAACTGGTTGGGGAGGATGTTGGAATCGTATGATACCAATACATTCAAGCTGAAGTTCTCGTCCGGCAACACGATGATGGAAGAGCCGGTTGTTTCGTCACGGAATTCAATTTTGGACTTGATGATATAGAAATCTTTTACGGCATTTTGTTCTACAGTGCCTACGCGCTCTATTTCGTTGACATAATATTGGGCGCTTCCGTCCAGAATGGGAAATTCCGGTCCGTTTACCTGTATCAAGCAGTTATCGATACCCAATGCATAGAGGGCTGCCATACCATGCTCCACTGTGCTCACCTTTACTCCGTTTTTGGAGATTACAGTTCCACGGGTAGTTTCGGATACGTTGTCTGCAACGGCATCGAAGGTAGGCTGTCCTTCCAAGTCGATACGTTGGATTTTGTATCCATGGTTATCCGGAGCAGGATTGAAAGTAACGGTTAGGTCAAGTCCCGTATGAAGACCTTTTCCACTAAGCGAAAAGCTATCTTTTAGAGTCTTTTGTTTTAACATTGGTTACTTATTTAATAGTTGTTTAAGTTCATTCAATTCTTTGCGGAGCTGGCGCAGTTCCACTTGCATTTCCGGCAAACTTCTTTGTGCGATGGATGCCTTGAAATATTGTTTCAGCTCCATAGGAGGGGTACCGATAAGCTGGCTACCGTCCTTTATGCTACTGGGAACACCAGACTGTGCGCCAAGGTTCACTTTGTTGCCAATATGAATATGACCTGCAATGCCTACCTGCCCGCCGAACATGCACCATTCTCCTATCTTGGTAGAACCTGCTACACCTACTTGCGCCGCCATTACGGTGTGGGAGCCTATTTCATCATTGTGTGCCACCTGAATCAAATTATCCAGTTTCACACCGCTATGTACGATGGTGGCTCCCATAGTAGCACGGTCCACACACGTGTTGGCACCGATTTCCACATGGTCTTCCAGGATAGTGATACCTATTTGCGGTATTTTTTCATAGCCCTCGGAAGTGGGGGCGAAGCCGAAACCGTCTGCACCGATAACGCAACCGGAGTGCAGGATGCAGTGGTTTCCTACCCGGCAATCGTGGTAGATGGTGGAGTTAGCGTAAATAATACAGTCATTGCCCACTTTGGCACCGCTGCCAATCGTGACGTGCGGATGAATGACCGTATTGTCTCCCACCTCTGCGTATTCGCCAATGCAGGCAAAAGGCGCAATGTAAACATCCTTGCCAATTTTAGCTGTCTCGGCAACAAAGGCCAGAGAGTCAATTCCCACCCGCTTTGGCTTGCTTTGCTCATAAAGATTTAGCAATTTAGCAAGACTTTCATACGCATTGTCCACTTTAATCAGGGTGGCTTTCACTTCTTGTTCCGGAACAAAGTCCTTGTTTACCAGAACAATGCTTGATTGGGTTTCGTATATGTAGGGGGTATATTTGGGGTTGGATAGAAAGGAGATGGCTCCCGGTATTCCCTCTTCGATTTTCGCAAAGGTGTGAACGGTAGCATTCTCGTCTCCAACAATTTCTCCTTGGATAAATGTTGCAATTTGTTTAGCAGAGAACTCCATGTCTTATTCTTGTTAGATGGTTTCAAAACGCAAATAACGGACTTTTTTTTTATATTTCCTTGTCCTGAGGTGAATATTTTATACTTATCTATGCAAACGTTGGTAGCATAAGTAGTACTTTTTTACTTTCTTGGACAGAAGAGAGATATTGAGCATATCCGATGCTTCGGCAATATTCTTGATGCTGCCGTCGTTGTAGAGGATGTCAATACTGTCATCTGCCTCGTCGTACATATTCTTCTCGATGCTGGGGGTAGAGATGAAATATCTCGCTTCGGAGAGAGGGATGTTCAGTTGTTCACTGATTTGCAAAGTTAGTTCTTTTTTCCGTTCCTCACTAATAGGTTCGGTAGAAATCTCGACTTTGAAGATGTTTCGGTTAATCATGCCGGCGCTCAAGGTGGACAAAACCTTGTCCGAATGGCGGCTCCATACCTTGAGGGCAGTCCAGATGTCATTATCGTCCAACTGAATGAAATTCTCCAAACATTCGGGATTGTTGTAGAATGCCTCCCGGCTGATGTCGTTGTATAGAAAGAATTTCAAGGCGGGTGAGGCAAAGAGGTCTATGCCGCGGCTTGCCAGTTCCTTGGCGCGGAGCAGGGTGCTAATCAGCATTTTCTCGTAGGCAACGGAGGTTTTGTGCAGATAGACTTGCCAGTACATCAGGCGGCGGGCAGTGAGGAAGTTCTCAATAGAATAGATGCCTTTGGACTCTACTACCAGGTGGTCATCCTTTACATCCAGCATCTTGATAATGCGGGCGGAGCCAATGTTGCCTTCGGTCACTCCGGTATAGAAGCTGTCGCGGCGCAGGTAGTCCAGGCGGTCCATATCCAGTTGCCCGCTTACCAGTTGGTGCAGGAAGCGCTTGGGGTATTCATCCTTGAAAATTTGAATGGCGAGTGTCAACTGTCCGTTCATTTCCTTGTTGATACGTTCCATTAGCATCAAGGAGATGTCTTCGTGGGAGACGCCCTGCACGATGGTATTTTCCAGTACGTGGGAGAAGGGGCCGTGGCCGATGTCGTGCATCAGGATAGCGGCTTCCACAGCTTCGGCTTCGCTGTCGAAGATAAAGTTTCCTTTGGTGGCAAGTTGCTGGATGGCCTCACTCATCAGGTAGAAGGCTCCCAAAGAGTGTTGGAACCGTGTATGCTGCGCACCGGGATATACGACAGAGGACAACCCCAGTTGCTTGATACGGTTTAGACGTTGCAAAAGAGGATGTCGTACAACATCGTACAACAACCCCTTTGGTATGTTGATGAACCCGAAGACAGGGTCGTTGATAATCTTTCTTTCGAACATTAAGCGTTAGTCGTTAATCACTTTTTTCAACTCTTCCGCCATCTGTGCCTGCACTTCTTGGGTTGCTTTTCGGCTGGCGGCGGCGAAGTTCTCTGTCTTGTCCACGTAGATGATGCCACGGCTGGAGTTGACAATCAGGCCGCAAGTCTTGTTCATGCCATACTTGCAGACTTCTTCCAGGGAGCCGCCTTGTGCGCCTACGCCGGGAACCAATAGGAAGTGTTCGGGAACAATCTTGCGGATATCTTCGAAGGCGCGGCCTTGTGTGGCGCCTACTACGTACATCATCTGTTCGTCACTGGCCCACTCCTGGGATTTGCGGAGCACTTTTTCGAAGAGGCGTTCGCCGTTGGTGTCTTCCGTCAGCTGGAAGTCGTGCGAGCCTTTGTTGCTGGTCAACGCAAGCAGGATTACCCATTTGCCTTCGTACGTAAGGAACGGGGTCACACTGTCTTCGCCCATGTAGGGAGCTACGGTTACGGAATCTATATCCAGCTCTTCGAAGAAGGTACGGGCATACATGGCAGAGGTGTTCCCGATGTCACCGCGTTTGGCGTCGGCGATGATGAATTGGTCGGGATAGTTCTGCTTGATGTAGTTTACGGTTTTCTCGAAAGCTATCCAGCCTTTCACGCCCATGCTCTCATAAAATGCCAGATTGGGCTTGTAGGCGATGCAGAGGTCGGCAGTAGCGTCGATGATGGCTTTGTTGAAAGCGAATATAGGGTCTTCCTCTTTCAGAAGATGTTCGGGTATTTTCTTGATGTCGGTGTCAAGACCTACGCAAAGGAATGACTTCTTGCGCTTGATGTTCTCGAATAATTGCTGTTTGTTCATATTATTTTTTAGTTACGGGTTACTTATCACTGCCTTACAGTTCGCTCTCTTTCAGTCTTTCTGCATTTTCCGCCACAATCAGGTGGTCGATGCAGTCTTGGATGTCTCCGTCCATGAAGGCGGCGAGATTGTAGATGGTGTAGTTGATGCGGTGGTCCGTGATGCGTCCTTGCGGATAGTTGTAGGTGCGTATCTTGGCGGAGCGGTCGCCAGTGCTGACCATCGTCTTACGCTTGGAGGCGATGTCGTCGATGTACTTCTGGTGTTCCTTATCGTAGATGAAGGTACGCAAGCGCGAGAGGGCGCGTTCCTTGTTCTTGGGCTGGTCGCGCGTCTCGGTACATTCGATGAGGATTTCTTCGACTATGCCTGTGTTGGGATTCTTCCAGTTGTAGCGCAGGCGCACGCCGGATTCCACCTTGTTCACGTTCTGACCGCCGGCACCACCGCTTCGGAAGGTGTCCCACTTGATTTCACCTTCGTTGATAACTACGTCGAACTCTTCGGCTTCGGGAAGCACGGCTACGCTGGCGGCTGAGGTGTGTACCCGTCCTTGCGTTTCTGTGGCCGGTACGCGCTGCACGCGGTGCACGCCCGATTTCAGTGTGCCGTATACATTGTCGCCCGTCACGGAGCAGACAATTTCCTTGAAACCGCCGGCTGCACCTTCGTTGGCGCTGGATATCTCCATTTTCCATCCCTTGGATTCGCAATACTTGGTGTACATGCGGAAGAGGTCGCCGGCAAAGATTGCCGCTTCGTCACCACCCGTGCCGCCACGAATTTCGAGGATGGCATTACGGCCATCCTGCGGGTCGGCGGGGACGAGCAGCAGCTTTATCTGCTCTTCCAGTTCCGGTTGGCGGGCTTGGCAGGCATCCAGCTCTTCGCGTGCCATTTCCCGCATCTCCTGGTCTGTTTCGTTGGCGATAATTTCTTTGGCTTCTTCTATGCCGCCCAGTACTTGCATGTACTCTTTGCGGGCATTCATCAGGTCGCCCAGTTCTTTATATTCTTTGGTGAGCTTGACGTAACGCTTCTGGTCCGCAATCACTGCCGGGTCTGTAATCAAGGTCGACACTTCTTCGAAGCGGGCGACAAGCCCTTCCAGCTTTTCGAGTATGGTATTGTTGTCTGCCATATATTTAATACTTGAACTCTCCGAATTCGCTCTTGATAATCAGTTCTTTCTTGTCGCTTTCTTCCACGCGGCCTACAATCTGTGCATCGATGTTGAAACTCTTCGAAATAGCAATCACCTCTTCTGCATGTTCGGGAGAGAGGTACACTTCCAGGCGATGCCCCATATTGAACACCTTGTACATTTCGCTCCAGTCCGTATCGCTCTGCTCCTTGATGGTCTTGAACAACGGTGGAACGGGGAAGAGATTGTCTTTGATGACACGGCAGTTGTCTCCCACAAAGTGCAGTACCTTGGTTTGTGCGCCGCCCGAGCAGTGTACCATACCGTGGATTTGGGGACGGAGCGCATCGAGCAGCTTCTTAACTACCGGTGCGTAGGTGCGGGTGGGGGAAAGTACCAGCTTTCCTGCATCCAGCGGACTGTCTTCGACACTGTCTGTCAGTTTTAGCTTGCCACTGTATACCAGCTCTTCGGGTACAGCCTTGTCATAGCTTTCAGGGTATTTCTCTGCCAGGTATTTGGAGAATACATCGTGGCGTGCGCTGGTCAGTCCGTTACTGCCCATACCGCCATTGTATTCTTTCTCATAAGTAGCCTTTCCGTAAGATGCCAGACCTACAATCACATCGCCCGGACGGATATTGGCATTGTCTATAACATCTGAGCGCTTCATGCGGCAGGTCACTGTCGAGTCTACGATAATGGTACGTACAAGGTCGCCCACGTCGGCTGTTTCGCCACCGGTGGCATAAACGCCTACACCCATTTCACGGAGTTCAGCAAGCAGTTCGTCCGTACCGTTGATGATGGCGGAAATCACTTCTCCGGGCACAAGCAGCTTGTTGCGTCCGATGGTGCTCGATACCAGGATATTGTCCACAGCACCTACACAGAGCAGGTCGTCGATGTTCATAATCAGCGCATCCTGTGCGATGCCTTTCCAGACGGAGAGATCGCCCGTCTCTTTCCAGTACATGTAGGCCAGACTGGATTTTGTTCCTGCGCCGTCTGCGTGCATGATATTACAATACTCAGGGTCACCGCCCAGGATATCGGGGATGATTTTGCAGAAAGCCTGCGGGAATATACCTTTGTCGATGTTCTTAATGGCGTTGTGCACATCTTCTTTGGATGCGCTGACGCCTCTCATCATATATCGTTGATTACTCATGGGATAATAAGTTTGTTCAATTGAGCACAAAAGTAGTGATTATTTCGCTTATAGCCTTAGCTTTGCGTAAAAAATATCCCCTCATCCGGCATCGTACTTGCAAGTCTGTGCGGGTGCGACACCGGATGAGGGGATGTTTGATATTCAATTCCGTCTTTTTAGAACTCCACCTTAGGTGCTTGTTCGCTTCCTTCGGCGGCTTCAAAGTAGGCACGCTTCTCAAAGCCGAAAAGACCGGCAAGAATGTTTTTGGGGAAACGGCGGATTGCCGTATTGAATTTCTTCGCCGCATTGTTGAAGTTGGTACGTGCCACGTTGATGCGGTTTTCCGTACCTTCCAACTGGGCTTGGAGCTCCAGGAAGTTCTGGTTGGCTTTCAGGTCGGGATAGTTTTCATCCACATCGTCGGCCTCCTGCCTGAGCACGGGCTGACCGTATAAATAAATAGGTAGTATCATATCTTCTTTCGTGTTTTTTTGTTTTTTTGCGTCATCGCCGGCTTTCGAGGAAATCGTTGAGGATGATTGTGGCAGAGATTTCGTCGACAATCGCCTTATCGCGGCGCGCCGTCTTCTTCATTCCTCCGTCGAGCATGGCGCGGTGGGCAATCACCGATGTGAACCGCTCGTCGTACATTTCCACCGGCATCTGCGGCATTTCCTTAGCCAGCTGGGCGAGAAACGGCTTGATGTAGCGCATGCTCTCCGATGGCTCGTTGTTCATCTGCTTCGGCAGCCCCACGACAATCCGTTCCACGGGCTCTTTCGCCACATATTGCTTCAGAAACGTGAGCAGCTGGTGGGTGGGCACGGTGGTGAGACCGTTTGCCACAATCTGCAGCGTGTCGGTCACGGCTATTCCCGTGCGCTTCCGTCCGTAGTCGATAGCGAGAATGCGTCCCATCAGCGGTTTATTTCGTTTACAGCCATGCGCAGCGCCGACAGCCGTTCGAGCAGTCCCTCCATGCGGTCGAGCGGCAGCATGTTTGCCCCGTCCGACTTCGCCACCGCCGGGTTCTGATGCGTCTCCATAAACAGACCGTCGACACCGGCAGCGATTCCGCATCGCGCCATTGTCTCGAT
>ENA-ORMJ01000402-ORMJ01000402.1-human-gut-metagenome-genome-assembly--contig:-NODE-402-length-32891-cov-7.289956_pt1 | contig 32891 bp, 27 predicted proteins | sample MGYA00242100_ERZ508989 | MGnify/ENA primary metagenome ERZ508989 (study PRJEB26280, sample SAMEA2531403) | human gut metagenome | biome: human gut; feature: human-associated habitat; material: faeces...
TTGCGAAAGCCGTGCTATACTTATCTTCGGAGGTACATAAAAATGGATCAAATAAAGATAGGAAAATTTATCGCTGCTCTGCGGAAAGAGAAAGGATTGACGCAGGAACAGCTCGGAGAAAAGCTCGGCGTTACCAACAAAACCATTTCTCGTTGGGAGAACGGCAACTATATGCCCGATGTTGAAATGCTGATACTGCTGTCAAAAGAATTCGGTGTAAGTATTAATGAGCTTATAAGCGGAGACCGGCTTGCCGCGGAGGATTTCAAAAAAGCCGCCGACAGCAACCTTGTTGCCGCGCTCAGCAGCAGTACATTTACGCTGAAAGAAAAGATAGCATTTTTTAAGAGGAAATGGCTGCACGAACATATTTCAACTATCGTCCTGTGCGTTGTGGCGTGGATAGGCGTTATAATATGGACAGCGGTGAAATTGCGAGGCAGCGACTCTTATCCGCTTTTGGGTGCAATAGGCAGTATGCTTGCTATACTTTTCTATGTGGTACTGTATAATCGTATGATGGTATATGTGGAGAACCACGCATATCAGAATCCCAACAACGAAGAGATGAATAAGAAATAAATCCCCGGTTATCTGGAAGGGAGATGCAAAATGCGCACGAGCAACAAATACGATGAGATCCTGTCTCTTCCTCACCACGTCTCCAAGACGCGACCACAGATGCCAATGTCAGATCGTGCAGCGCAGTTCGCGCCCTTCGCAGCACTCACCGGATATGAGTCCGCCATCAAAGAAACCGGGCGTCTAACCGATGAAAGGATCGAGCTTGACGAGGAAGCTTTGACTGCATTGGACATGAAGTATCAGCTTCTCATGGATACCTTTGATGACGCGCCGGAAGTCACCATAACCTACTTCCAGCCCGATGAGCGGAAGGCTGGCGGAAAATATGTATCAGCAGTCGGCGCAGTCAAAAAGATCGATGATTTTGAGCGGCGAATCACCATGCGGGACGGCACAAGGATTCCGATGGATGACGTTCTAAGTATTGACGGAGAGCTGTTCTCATCGCTGGAATAATGTCGCTTGCCATGCGACCAAATGAAGTGAATACCGAAGTACAATATGACTGTAAGGTGAGACGCCAAGCAGTCATATTTTTTATATACGGAGGTACTGAACATGAGAAAGAACTTGACGGAGATCGTATTCATCCTTGATCGCAGCGGTTCTATGAGCGGGCTGGAAGCAGACACCATCGGAGGCTTCAACTCCATGATTGAAAAGCAGAAAAGGGAGAATGGCGAGGCATTGATCTCTACCGTCCTCTTTGACAACATGAGCGAGGTTATTCATGACCGCATACCGGTTCAGAGAGTCGAGCCGATGACCGACAAGGACTATTCCGTTCACGGCTGCACCGCCCTTTTGGATGCTATCGGCGGAGCAATTCATCACATTGGAAATGTCCACAAGTACGCAAGAAATGAAGATGTCCCTGAACATACTCTGTTCATCATCACAACGGACGGCATGGAGAATGCAAGCCGCCGTTATGACAGCGAGAAGGTCAAGAAAATGATTGAGCGTCAGAAGGAAAAGTATGGCTGGGAGTTTTTGTTCCTCGGTGCAAACATCGACGCAGTTGAAACGGCAAGGCATTTCGGAATTGGTGCAGACCGAGCGGTCAACTACCACTCTGACCATGAGGGAACGCAGCTCAACTATGAAGTTCTGAGCGAAGCGGTTTCTGCTGTCCGATGCAGCGTACCACTGGGAACGAATTGGAAAAAGCGTATTGATGAGGACTTTAATTCCAGAAAGGACGGGAGAAAGCAATGAGAACGATCACCGTAAAAGGGACAGGCAAAGTCTCCGCAAGACCGGATTACATCATCCTCTCCTTGAACATTGAAACCTTATCTAAAACCTATGACCGTGCAATGTCGGAAGCTGCCGAGAGAATCGAAAGACTGCAAGGTGCCGCAGTCTGCGTTGGGTATCGCAAAGAAGACTTGAAAACCACGAGCTTTGATGTCCAGACAAGGTACGAGAACGTCAAGGATCGGCAAGGAAATTACAAGCGAGAGTTTGTCGGATATGCTTGCAGCTATCGCTTGAAACTTGCATTTGACTTTGACAGCAAACAGCTTGCAAAGGTCATTTCTGCGATTGCGGATTGCGGTGCAAAGCCGGAACTCAGTATTGTATTCACTGTAAGAAACCCGTCAGCGGTCAGCGATGAGCTGCTAATCAGCGCGACGGAGAATGCCAGAGCGAAGGCGGAGATTCTTTGCAAAGCATCAGGCAGTACGCTTGGGCAACTACTTAATATTGACTACAACTGGGGCGAACTCAATGTGTATTCCAGAACAAGCTATGAGGTCGAAGACTGCATTCAGCCTCTTATGGCGATGAGTAAATGCTCCGCGCCAGAGATCGAGCCGGACGATATTGAAGTGTCGGACACCGTGGCTTTCACATGGGAAATCCAATGATTTTTTGACTTTTTTGAAATCCGGTACTCAACAAACGCTCTTATTGCGTCCGTTGTAAAGTGAAGGGACATTTCACGGAGGAATCTTCGGGGAATACGATTTTGGGAGATTAGCAAGCACAGCCGGTGTATATACACACGGCGATTTTGGATTAAGGAAACCCTCCCCTTAATCCCGAAAATGCTTGTTGGGATGTCTCCCAAACCCTCTATCTTTACGAAAGGACAAACCGCTTATGGCAAACAGAACACGACCAAATCAGATACTCTTCTTTGTTTCAGATGACGAGAAGCGGATTATCAAAGGAAAGATGAAACAGCTTGGTACAAAGAACATGGGAGCGTATCTTCGCAAGATGGCGATTGACGGTTACATCATCAAAGTGGACTACACGCAGCAGAAGAAACTTGCCGCCGCAGTATCTCGTGCAGCGGCAAATATCAATCACATTTGCCGCCGAATTAACTCCACAGGACACTTCTATGAGGACGATGTTGCAGAGCTGAAAGAAAGGCAGGCTGAGATATGGCGATTACTAAAATCAAGCCAATCCGAGGAACTGTGAACAAGGCTCTCGCATACATTCTTGATCCGCAGAAAACAGATGACCAGCTCTATGTCTCTTCCTACGGATGTGCTGCCAGTGATGCCGCAGCGAAGGAATTTGAGTGGACAAGATCTCTTGCCGTTCAACAAGGAATGCAGATGCCAAAGGTGATTGCCAGACATCTGATTCAATCCTTTGCGGTTGATGAAGTCAGCCCGGAACAAGCGCATGAAATCGGTAAGCAGTTTGCCGACGAATGGCTCAAGGGAAAGTACGAGTATGTGATTGCAACGCACATCGACAAGGGGCATTGCCACAATCACATTATCTTCAACGCAGTCAACTATGTAGACTTCCATGCGTACCGAAGCAATAAGAAAACCTATCGTGAGATGCGGCATCTCAGTGATGAGATATGTGCTGAACACGGGCTGTCAGTTATTCCTCCCTCTCAGGGAAAAGGCATGGACTACAAGGAATACACCGAAGCCAAACGCGGTACAAGTTGGAAGCAAAAACTCAAGCAGACCATTGATCGCTGTGTGATCACATCAACGGACTACGATGAGTTTTTGAAGCTGATGCAGGACGCCGGATATGAAATCAAAACCGGCAAATACATCTCCTTCCGTGCCGAAGGGCAAGAGCGTTTCACCCGTGCAAAAACCATCGGAGATAACTACACCGAGGACCGGATCAAGGAACGCATTCAAGGACGCAATGCCCGCAGACGGCAGATGCAGAACGGTAGGAAGAACATCTCTCTCATCAGCGATATTCAAAACAGAATTAAGCAGATCGACAGCAAGGGCTTTGAGCATTCTATGAAGATTAAGATCCTCAAAGAAGCCGCCAGAACGCTAAACTACCTCACTGAGAACGAGCTGCTTCAATATGCCGATCTTGAAAAGAAAGTCGAAGACATTCATAGTTCTTATGAGCGTACCGGCGCTGACTTGAAAGTCGTTGAAGCGCAGCTCCGAAAGGTGCAGCCGCTTATCAAGAATATCTCAACCTATCAAAAGCTCAAGCCGGTCTATGATGCCTACTCAAAGACGAAGAACAAGCCGAGTTTTCGAGCTGCGCACGAGGCAGAGCTTGTCGTTTTTGAAGCAGCAAAGAGTACATTGCTTGCTATGCAAGATGGTGAAAAACTTCCAAGTATGAAGTCTCTGCAAGCCGAGCAGCAACGCCTTTTGGAAGAGCAGCAGCGTCTCTACGACGAACGAGCAAGGCTCAAAAAAGAGGCTAAAGTGATTGATACCATGAAGGCAAATGTCGATGATTTCCTCAGTCCAACGCTTTCACAGGAGCATGAAAAAGCCAAAAGTAGCGAGTTGGAATAACCACCAAAGCCTGAGCCGTATGAATAAATCGGCTCAGGCTTTCTTCTTCGTAATGCGCTCCATGAACTTGAAATATATTTTGAATTTTTGGAGTATCGTATTGAAAATTTGAAGCGTTTGGTGTATAATATAATGAGTCTCACTATAAGCGTTTGAGAGAGGTGCTTTTATGAAGATAAGCTATAAGAAATTATGGGTCATGCTCATCGAAAGAGAGATCCCAAAATCAACTTTACGCAAGGATATAGAGCTGTCTCCTGGCACGATGAGTAAGCTCAATAAGAACGAGGATGTAGCTCTCTCTGTTCTGCTGCGCATTTGCGACTATTTGAATTGTGACATTGGAGATATATGTGAAGCTGTGCGAACGGGCAAGAAGTAGGTCCGAGTTTTCGTGCGGCTATTTTGTTATAGGTAGAGAAAAATACCTCAGCGAAAGGAGCATATATGGATGTCCTTGAGAATGCTGTGACTGAGAAAAATGCCCTCGTTGAAGCGGAGGCGTTTCCCACAGATGATCGAGTCACCTACAGAGACAGCACCTATGAAATTGTTTCTAAGGTTGCATATTTGATTGGTGTTCCGAAACGAATTTTTGATAATGAGCATGAAGCACCCAAAATAGAGATATACGAAAAACTTGATGCAGACAAAACGGCACGGATAATCCGTCATTTGTGTATCATAAGGACAGCGATTGAAAGAAACTTCAAGCATATCAACGAGCGTATGAAGTTTAGTTATCTCTCAATCAGCAGTATGCCGGAATATGTGCCGCAGGATAGCCTTCAACAACTAAATGCGGATGGCATTAGTTTTATAAAGAAGTCCAGCACGAAGCTAAGTCAGCATATCGTTGAGATAAACAAGCTGCTTTCTGATCGGATCAATAATTGCAAGAAGCTATTTCCTCTTTGGCTGAATTGGCTGTATGTAAAAAACCTCTTTCTCATGCCAGATGGCTTGAAAGAGGAAGGGACAAAAGCAGCAGCAGATATTTATTACGCTCACTTGCTCTTTTATCCTTACCAGATGTATATAAACTGGGAACCGGAGGATGTCGGTAATCTGCTCTATAACGATAAAAAATTCGTGACGCTGCTTTATCAAATGAACGGTGACTACTTTACAGAGTACAGTAAAGTTTCTGATGCTGGAAGTTACATTAAAGGAAGCATCTACGAGTTTATTGGTAGCAGCGAAAAGGTTGTCGTAGTGGTAGATTGTGAAAACTCTGATCCGTACAAGCTCTGCGCTACGCTCAAGAATCTTGACTATCAGTACACACAGAAGATAGCATCCATCATCCTGTTTGATGATGTGCATAGTGCATCTGCTTGGCGTATTCTGGATAGTTTTACCCACATCCCGGTCGAACACATGATGACCGAACGGGTAAAGCAGAACAAGTCTCTGGTCGATGTGATGCTGATTGCCCGAACTTGTCAGGAGCATTACAAAAACAATGTGGATTCCTTTATTTTGGTGTCCAGCGACTCCGACTATTGGGGACTGATTTCTTCTTTACCGGAGGCTCGGTTCCTTGTCATGATAGAGCGCGAAAACTGCGGACCGGATTTGAAGAACGCACTTGTCAATGCCGGTATATTCTATTGCTACATTGATGACTTCTACTCCGGCAATGCAGAGGATATTAAGATCGGCGCACTGTTCAAAGAGATGTATCATTACATAGATCAGGCGGTGCGGCTGAATATCTACGAGATGTTCACAGAGGCGTTAAGAGCGACTCGAATTGAAATGAGTTCTTCGGAACAGAAGCAGTTTGTGGACAAGTATTTGAAAACGATGCAAATGTCCATTGCGGATAATGGCGATGTGACATTGGAAATAAAACGAAAATGAGTCCGTTATATCGGACAGTAGCCGTGATAGAATAAAATGAGGATCGGTTGGCAACCAAAAATGATCCTCAAGTATTGGAGATGAAGATATGGCATACCAGAGCGAAGCGGCTCTTGAGCAACAATTCATAGAGCAGCTAAACAAGCAGGAATACAGCACAGTCGATATTCCTGATTATGACGCATTGGTGGAGAACTTCAAAGTTCAGTTTGAAGCCTTCAATGCGCCCAAACTTGATACGCCTATCACCGATAAAGAGTGGGAGCGTATCTTTAACCTCATGCTTGGAAAGTCCGTGTTCCAGAGCGCAAAAATTCTGAGAGACAAGTTTGTCCTTGAGCGTGAGGACGGGACGAAGGTTTACCTTTCCTTCTTCGATCAGGATCACACCAAGAATATCTTCCAAGTTACACATCAGACAACGGTTGTAGGCAAGTATGTCAACCGCTATGATGTAACGATTCTTGTGAATGGCTTGCCGTTGATTCAGGTCGAGTTAAAGCGCAGGGGGATTGACATTCGAGAAGCAGTCAATCAGGTCATGCGCTATAAGAAGCACTCCTATAACGGACTATATCACTTCATTCAGCTTTTCATTGTCTCCAACGGCGTTGATACCAAATACTTTGCCAACTCCGACAGGGACTTGATGTATAGCCTCGCCTTCTTCTGGACGGATTTCAACAACATCCGTATTACCAACCTGAAGGACTTCTCAATCTCTTTTCTGGCAAGGGATCACATCATCAAGATGCTGACACGCTATACCATCCTGAACGATACGGATAAGATTCTGATGGTTATGCGCCCCTATCAGGTGTATGCCGTAGAAGCCCTTATAAGGCAGGCTACGCTCACAAATCGCAACGCCTATATCTGGCATACCACCGGTGCAGGAAAGACGCTGACATCCTTTAAGACCGCTCAAATCCTCGCAGCCAATCCGAACATCAAGAAGGTTATCTTCCTTGTTGACCGTAAGGACTTGGACTCTCAGACCACCGAAGAGTTTAACAAGTTTGAGGCTGGCTCTGTTGATGTCACAGATCGCACAGACATTCTTGTGCGGCAAATGAAGGATAAGAACCGGCAGCTCATTGTCACGACGATGCAGAAGATGGCAAATGCCGTTAAGCGTCCTCAATACGAAAAGGTAATGGACGCATACCGTGACGAAAAGGTTGTCTTCATCATTGATGAATGCCACCGCAGCCAGTTCGGAGATATGCACAAGGATATTGTTCGGCATTTCAAGAAAGCGCAGTTCTTTGGCTTTACCGGTACGCCCCGTTTTGAAGTGAACGGAAAGACGGAGGGCAAGATCACACAGACCACCGAAATGCTGTTTGGGGAATGTTTGCATAACTATCTGATCAAGGATGCTATCTTCGATAACAATGTCCTCGGTTTCCATATTGAGTACATAAAGACGATGGAAGGCGATTTTGACTGGGACGATCCGACATTGGCTGACGCGATTGATGTTGGCGAACTCTATATGTCGGATGAGAGAATGTCCCTCATTGCAAACCACATCGTCCAGAACCACAAAGCCAAAACGAGAAATGGTCAGTACACGGCTATCTTTGCTGTTTCCTCCATTGAAGCTCTTGTCAAATATTACGACATCTTCAAGAAGATCAAACACGATCTGAACATCAGCGGTATCTTCTCCTATGGGCAGAACGAAGATGCTGAGGGTAAGGACGAGCATAGCCGAGATGCTTTGGAGCGTATCATCAAGGACTATAACGAGATGTACGGCACGAATTTCTCTACCGACACCTTCTCCGCGTATCACAAGGATATTTCAGATCGAGTCAAAGGGAAGAAAACAAAGTCGCTGGACATTCTCATCGTCGTGAATATGTTCTTGACCGGCTTTGACAGCAAGCAGCTCTCTGTGTTGTATGTGGACAAGGATTTGAAGTACCATGATCTGCTGCAAGCCTATTCTCGCACGAACCGTGTCGAGAAAGAAACAAAACCGTTTGGTATCATCATTTGCTACCGCAACCTCAAAAAACGGACAGATGATGCGCTGACGCTCTTCTCCAAGAGTCAGGACACCTCTGGCATTGTTGTTCCGGGCTATCAGTATTTTGTTGAGAAGTTCAATGAAATGGTTATGAGGCTCAAGGAAGTGGCACTCTACCCTGAGTCCGTCGATACCATGCAGAGCGAGGATGACCAGAAGAAGTTTGTCATCACTTTCCGTGAGCTGACAAAATACCTCCAATCCTTGCAGACATTCATTGAGTTCAGTTTTGATCAGGATGCGCTCATCATGTCCGAGCAGGAGTATCAGGACTACAAGAGCAAGTATCTGATGCTTTACTCCCGGCAAAAAACTGATCGAGAAGTCGTATCTGTCCTGAATGATGTGGACTTCTGCATTGAGATCATGGAGAGTGACCGCATCAATGTTGCCTATATCATGAACTTGATCCGCAACATCCACTTTGATGACAAGAAGCAGAAGGACTACGACATCAAGCACATCAAGGAAGAATTGAGCAGAACGGATAATCCGCAGTTGCTTCGCAAGGTTGAAATTCTTCAAGCGTTCTTGGATCGTGTCGTTGTCGGACTTGAAAGTGCGGATGAGATTGACGCTGCATACAACGACTTTGAAAATGAAGCAAAACGAGAAGAGATCGTTGCTTTCGCAAAGACTGAGGATATTGATTCCTCCATGCTGACGGACATCATTTCTGAGTATGAGTTCTCCGGCACAATGGATGCAGGAAACATCCGTGACCGTATTGAGAAGCCCATGCCGTTGCTCAAGAAGAGGTCTTTGGTCAACCGGATCGTCGAATTTATCCGGCAGCATACTGAGAAATACCAATAAGGAGAGAGAACAATGGATAATTCTATTCAGGCTCATCAGAAAGAGCTTTGCAACAAACTATGGGCGATGGCAAATGCCCTGAGAGGTAATATGGAGGCATACGAGTTCAAGAACTATATCTTGGGCATGATCTTCTATTACTACCTCTCCGACAAGACCGAGAAGTACATGGTTAATCTTCTCAAAGACGATAATATCAGCTACGAGGATGCTTGGAATGACGAAGAATACAAGGCTGCCATCGTAGAAGAAGCTCTGCGTGACCTCGGCTACATCATCGAACCGGAGTATTTGTTCCGCAAGATGGTCAAGATGGTTGAAAACCGTTCCTTCGACATTGAGTTCTTGCAGAAAGCAATCAACGCTCTGATGGAATCCACTATCGGCAACGATTCACAGGAAGACTTTGACGGATTGTTCTCCGATATGCAGCTCGATTCTACGAAGCTGGGGCATACCGTTAAAGATAGAAGTGCTGTCATGGCGAAAATCATTGCTTCTCTGGACGAGATCAATTTCAGCGTGGATGACACGAAGATTGATGTGTTGGGTAATGCCTACGAGTATCTGATCGGTCAGTTCGCTGCCACAGCCGGTAAGAAAGCCGGTGAGTTCTATACGCCTTCGGGTCCTGCCGAGCTGCTGTGCCGCCTTGCTTGTCTTGGCTTGACCGATGTTAAGGACGCAGCCGATCCGACTTGCGGCTCCGGCTCTTTGCTGCTTCGTCTCAAGAACTATGCAAATGTGCGTAACTACTACGGTCAGGAATTGACCTCGACCACCTATAACCTTGCCCGAATGAACATGATCCTTCGTGGCATCCCGTACCGTAACTTCAATATCTACAATGGCGATACGCTTGAACATGACTACTTCGGAGACATGAAGTTCCGTGTTCAGGTTGCAAATCCTCCGTATTCTGCAAATTGGTCTGCTGATATGCACTTCATGGAGGACGAGCGTTTCAATGAATACGGCAAACTTGCGCCTAAGAGCAAGGCTGACTTTGCTTTTGTGCAGCACATGGTTTACCACATGGACGAAGACGGACGAGCTGTTGTCCTGCTGCCTCACGGCGTTCTGTTCCGGGGCGCAGCCGAAGAAGTGATCCGTAAGCACCTGATCCAAAAGCTGAATGTGCTGGACGCTGTTATCGGTCTTCCTGCAAACCTCTTCTTTGGCACGGGCATTCCGGTATGCGTTCTTGTCCTCAAGAGGGAGCGCAACGGCAACTCGGATAACATTCTCTTCATTGATGCGTCCAACGACTTTGAAGCCGGAAAGAATCAGAATATCCTCCGTGAGTGCGACATTGATAAGATCGTCGAAACCTACGAGCATCGTGTGGATGTCGATAAATACGCCCATGTTGCTACAATGCAGGAGATTGAAGAGAACGGATTCAATCTGAACATTCCTCGTTATGTTGATACCTTTGAGCCGGAAGAGGAAATTAACCTCAATGCGGTTGCAGCAGAAATCCGCAATATTCAGACTGAGATCAAGGGCATCGACGCACAACTGAAACCGTTTTTCGATGAGCTGGGACTTGATTTCCCCTTTGATGTGGAGGGCAAATAATTATGGCAAATGTATCCTCAAGTAACGGTCTTGAGAAGCGTCCGAAACTCCGGTTTCCGGGCTTCGATGATCCGTGGAAAGAAACTACTTTATCTGCACTTTTCTCTAAAAGCACACAGAAAAACGCTGATGGTCATATCACAAATGTAATTTGCAATTCAGCAAAGCTCGGTCTTATTCCGCAACGCGAGTATTTTGATAAGGACATCGCAAACAGCGATAACACAAGCGGCTATTATATCATCCGGCAAAATGACTTCGTATATAATCCGCGTAAATCATCCGACGCTCCATACGGTCCGATCAGCAGCTACAAGTATGCAGAGGATGGCATTGTTTCACCGCTGTATCTTTGTTTTCATGCAAAAGGCGAAATTAACCCACTGTACTACGAGTGGTATTTCCGGTCATCGGCTTGGCATAGATACATTTATATGTCTGGCGATAGTGGTGCGAGACATGACAGAGTAAGCATCAAAGACGATACTTTCTTTGCTATGCCCATCAATCTTCCGTCAGAGCAGGAACAGAGCAAAATTGCATCCTTCCTCCAAAGTCTGGATGAGAGAATTGCTGCACAAGAGAAACTTGTGGCATCCCTCAAGAAGTATAAAAGAGGATTATCTAAGGCAGTTTTTTCAACGAATAGCGAACTGTTCCCTAAGAGTACGGTTGCGTCACTTGGCGAACTATTTCCTTTCATTCGGAATGGATTCGTAGGTACGGTAACACCGTTCTTTACCAGCCAAGAAAACGGTGTGCGGTATCTGCAAGGGACTAACATCCATGACGGTAAAATCTCTGATGAAACTGCTTTCTATGTCACTCAAGCTTTCAATCAGAAACATAGCAAGAATATCCTAAAAAGCAATGATATTCTTGTCGTTCAATCCGGTCATGTCGGAGAGTGCGCAGTCGTAGGTGATAACTATGCAGGTTCAAACTGCCATGCACTTATCATTATGAGCAATGGAGGCGAGTGCGCATCTGACTATATTTGCCAGTATATAAATTCGGATGACGGGAAAAAGAAAATCGCCGCAATTACAACAGGTAACACGATTAAGCATATATTGGCGACATCTATTGCAAATATCGAAGTCCCTTTACCATCAAAAAAGGATCAGCAACGAATCGCAGAACTATTGAATAGTTGGGATAATCGTATCGAGCAGGAAATACGCAACCTCTGTAAACTTGTCAGAATAAAAGAAGGCTTGCTACAACAGCTCTTCATATAAAAAGTTGCTGCATTAAGGCGTTTTTAGTTTGAAGTATGCCCTCAAGTTCTTCGTTTTCTTGTGCGCATTTATGCTCAAGGGCAGCAAGAAAATCAGCGATGTGGCATTGCTCTTCATATATAGGCAGACTGAGAGGTATTGTCCGGCATTTCTCCTGATTTAACTTAGGCTGTGCTGTTCCGGTATTGTAGCGTGTATAGTCAAGGCTTTCAAGCAGTTCACGCAGGAATCTAATATTTTGCCCTTTGTGCGGACGCATTACATGAGCGTGGTTATTAACCCAGTATTTGCCCGTCGCAATAAAACATAACGGAGAGCTACGGTTAATGATATTTGCCCCATCTTCTCCAAGAAGAATAAGTGGCTCATCGAAAATATAGTCATCAATACTGTCAATAATTCCAGATGCACCGTAGTACGGATATTTTCCCTGCCGTTTGGCACGATCAGCACTTTCGAGCGGCTTGCGTTGACCGTCAAGAAAGTCAACCGCATCTTGGAGAGTGCAAGCTGACCATTCAGGATATGGTTTTCCGTTCTTGTCCACAAAGCGTATTTGTTTAGTCATAATCGCCTTAACGACACCTCTTTTATACTTCTTGAGGTTGTCCACGAGGGACTGCTGCGCCACTATTCGACGCTCTAACGCAATCATGAAGTTTGCGATTTTTCGCTGCTCCGCTAAATCCTGCGGAATGTAATGCTTTGTGTCAAAGAACTCATCAGTTGGCACATTCAAAAGCCCGTGATTTCTCGCTCCTTCGGCAGAGATCATGTAAATCTCACGATACCATTTGAGTGAATCAAAGTAGGCTTTTATAAAATCAGAATCGTGTTTCTTGAGTGCAAAGCAAATGTAGAGTGTAGAAAGCGCACCCATATCATAGCGGTCAAGACGCTTGACGGAGCCAAAATCGTACCCGACTGAATAACTCTTGTTGTAGGCATATTCACCATTCTTCAAGAGATAATAGCCACTCATGTCTTTGCTGGCTACGGTCTTATTGAAGTAGCTGATCTGATCCACAAGCCCATCTTTGGACGAAATTGTGAGAGGCAGACTCGTTTCGTTATTGGTGTTCTTCCGTGTGACACGCTCTGCAAAATCTGAAAGTTTCTCAGCTTTCCACGGATCATCGAAGCCCGGAAACCGGAGTTTCGGACGCTTCTCAAGACCGTTACTTGAGGAATATACTGCCCTGATTATCCCTCCAACGGATAATGTTCGTGGAGGTGGTCAATATGACTAACAATACACAATTCAAGACGCTTGTGAACACTTGGCTAAATCAAAAGCAGCCAATGATCACGCCGTCAACCCATGCCAGCTTTACTCTGATTGCCGAAAATCATCTAATTCCATACTTCGGCAAGCGTAAGATCGGCAGCATCACCGAAACGGACATCCAGAGCTACATTTCGTACCTCCATGATGCCGGTAGGTTGGACAAGACCGGAGGGCTAACGGTAAAGACCATCCGGGATGTGATCCTCGTTCTCAGACTTTCAATGGAGTTTGCGTACAAAGAAAGGGCAATTCCACTGCTGAACTGGGATCTCGTCGAGTACCCGAAGGAACTTGGCATTAAGAAGGTAGTTTCTCTTTCAAAGGATCAGGAGCAAGCTCTGATTCAGTGTATCTACATGAACTTGAACAGGAAGACTGCTGGCATTCTCATTGCACTCTTTACCGGAGTACGCATTGGAGAACTCTGCGGATTGCAGATGAAGGACATCTCGTTGACAGATAAGACCATCAGCATCAATAAGACTGTCCAGCGCATCTATGACAAAAAGAAGGGCGAGTCCTATCTTCACATCGGACCGCCCAAAACGAAAACTTCTGCAAGGACGATCCCTGTTCCGTCTCTTCTGATGAACATTATCAAGAAGTTCTACACGGATAACCCTAACCAATACTTCTTGACCGGCAAAACAAAGCCGACAGAGCCTCGTACTTATCGACAGTTCTTCACCCGTTTCCTGAAACGGAATGGATTGGAGAAGGTGAAGTTCCATGAGATCCGACATACATTCGCGGTCAGGGCGATTGAGATACCGGAGTTTGATATAAAGTCGCTCTCTGAAATTCTCGGTCATAAGAATGTGTCCTTTACACTGAATGTCTACGGAAGTGCAAACCTCCAACAGAAGGTCAAGTGTATGAATCTACTGAACGATCTACTGTAATCTTATTCAGTTCTAACTCGGCGTTTGCAGTGCAGCAGAAACGAATAACCGTTTCCAGCGATTCAAATTCATTGACTCAATGCGCTGTTCATAGGAGGCACTATTCGACTTTCCGAAACAGAGTGACTTCTTCTTGAGCCGTGAAAGGCTGCACAAAAAAATGAACGCAGTACACGGATTCCACAATCGCGGAATAGTGTACTGCGTTTGTATTTTAGAAATGATTTTTGCGATTTAAGCAAGGATTGATTTGCGGAGGCGTTTTTGGGCATTTATAACCGTTCAACCGTGAGTGTTGCCGGATTGACTTTGATGATTACCTTCCCCTTGCTTTGGGCGTACATCACTGTCTTGCCTGTACCGCTGGGCTTGCCGTCCCATACTGCAATGATGTAATCAGCGTGATCTACCATGTACCGATTGCGCTTGTCCATGCAGTCAGGAGTATAGTGCGTTTGAAGAAGCGTTTCTTTATCACATTGAGCGGCAATGCCATAGTACCTTTCGCGCATTGCTGCATTCCACTTGGCTGCCTGTGTTTCGCACGGTATAGCACTCTCAAGCGTAATGCCTGGATAAGTCTTCTTCAGTTCCAAAACGATTTCGGCGGCGTACATATCAACGCCGAGAGCCATGCCAGAGATAAAGTGGGTGACATTTTCATCTGTAATCAAAGAGATAATTTGTTTTTTTAGGGTTTCTTTGAGCGCAGTGCAGCGTTCATCATCCTCACGAAAGCCAAAGGGTAAATTTTGAGGTCGGTGTCCGGTGAAGGCACAACTTTTCATATTCTTGATCTCCTTATATGTATTAGCGTGTGTTTCTAAATCGCTTATACATAGATTATAGCATAGAAAATCAAGAAATTTGTAGAAATAAGTCGGCAAAAGAAAAAACTGCGTGAAAAATCACGCAGCCTTCAATGAGCTTACTTCATGTTATCCTTCTCTTGCTGGATCATCAACTCAACCATTTGCAAAATACGCTTTTGCGCTTCGGGAGGAAGATCAGCAATTTTCTTTGAGAGTTCTGAGGCTTTTGCCTCTCCGCTATGCTCTAAGACATCGCAGAAAATTGAATCAGCGGATGTCTCCAAGCCATTGAGCAAAATAATCAGCTTCTCGCAACGCGGAAATGACATCCCTCTCTCGACGGTGGAAATATAATTTGTGGTTAAGCCGGTCTTTTCTGCAAGATCCTCTTGTGTAATACCAAGACGCTCACGGGCTTGCTTAACGCGCTTTCCTATTCGTTTATCAATCATGGGCGTTTACCTGTTCCTTTTCTAAATCGCTCATGAATATTATATGGATTAGAACCATAGTGATACAGAAACGCTAATGGTGTTACTATGGATTAGCGAATGATTTTACGGTAAAATTAAAGGAAAAGACACAAAAAAAGAGCCTCTGCCGACACCCAAACGGGCATCGACAGAGGCTCTTGGCTCGTTTTCCGGGCATTCAAATAAGTGCCGAAATCGACACTTATTTCCGCGCTAAGGATGAAACCGCGCAGGGAATACAATCACTTAGGTTGGTCAATTTGCGTCGCTCTGAGGCTTGCAATCACAGGCTTTTTCGACCCCTAACTGTCTACACCTCGATGCCTTGCGGGAGAAGTGCGGACAGGCGATGAGATCCGCACGGAAGCTCTGCTTGCAGCTATGGACGCAGCGGACGCAGAAGCGGTTATACTTCCGGCGTCCGCTGTCTCCGATGAAGAACGACCACTCCTGCCGCCATTTCTGACTTCTGCTCACAGCTCAATCTCTCCTTTGTGCTTTTTGGGAGGGCAGCAGTCCTTCTGCTTTTCTGCCTTTGCAGACTTGAGCCTGTCCATGATGGAGGACTTTTCGCCCCTTTCGGGGGCTTTGACCTCTGCGGTCTTGTCTTCCTTCGGACCGTTGTTGATAATCCCGTCAATCATGCCGTAGTCATCCTCCATCGACATCTCTGCTGCCTTGAGGTAGTTTTCCTTCTCAAGTGCCGCCATCCAGCTTTCCTTGCTGATACCGAGCATTCCGCCCTTTGCCGCATGATCGGCAATCTCCTTGGCATCCACGCACAAGCCCTCGGTGTTATCCGAATAGAGACGGTAAACCTCGCAGCCCTTCTCCAAAGCCTTCTCAGCCGCGTCCTGACCGGCGGGAAGAACGCCAGCCCATGCGTAGCCATAGTCCTTCATATTCTGAACGGAGAGCGCAGGATCGGGCATTTCCGGCACTTCCTTGACCTCAAGGTCGAGAAGGCGGAGCGTGTCATCGTCAAAGCCATTGTAGACATCATCAAGGACGAGCTTGCCGCGTTCATCGACGATGATGCAAGCCGCCTCATCGCCGTAGGTGTCATGCTCCATCAGGTAAAAGCTGTGACCGCCGACCTCGTGCTGGTCAATGGTGTGCCACGTCCCGATGTGACCGGCAACCGTCAGACCGGAGGTATCGGCGTTCATCTCAAAGTCCTTCTGCTCGATGCTTTCCTGCTTCTGCTGCTCCTTCGAGATCATGGGGATCGCCACAATCTTATCGCCCAGCTTGACAAACTGCTCCGGCACTTTGAAGTGGTCAGAGAACTTCTGCATCTGCTCTACGGTCAGAGAGCCGAAGCTGTCATCCGTCAAGCCAACTACCATGAATGTTCCGGCAACAATATCGTAGATGTCACCGTCCTCATCACGCAGGGCGCGGTTCAAGGGCAGACCTTCCAGCTTGCCTTCCTCGTTGCAGACTAAGGCAACCGGGTCCTCGTAGGGATAAATTGCCTCGATGTAGCCGCCGACCTCATGCTGCAAGGACTCCAGACCGGAGTCAATCTCCTTCACATAAGGCTCCTTTCCCGGCTCGACGATAAGAACAGCGATGGTGCTGTCATGCTCGGCGGCTTCACCTGAGCCGGTAATCCGGTATTCGTCGGGAATATCGTCAAGCTCGCCGTTGAACTGCCTGTCCCAGCGTTCGCTTGCGACACGGACATAGCCTTCATCGGTGAAGCGTCCCTGCTCATCCATCGCAATGTCGCGCCCATAGCGTTCATAGTCGATGTAGTTTGCCAGAGGACCGAGATCCTTTTCAGAGTAGATACCAGCTTCGTGGGCGTAATAGTAGCCGAGGTCGGATTCATCGTTGATACCGGGCATGATGTCGTAGCAGTCCAGATTGAACGTCAGGTTGATGAGATCGTCGATGTCGCTGACCTCATCGCAGCCAGCCTCCATAATGGCAACGAGCTTTTCCTGATCGCTCAGGGAAAGCTCGTCAATCAAAGCGGCAAGGTAGTTGAGCTTATCAAGGCTCTCGTACTCGCCAAGCATCTTCTGAACACCGTAGATCGGGCATTCGTAGTCGGTGATAAACCACTCTTCGTAGGGCTGACCGAACTCATCCTGCTTGCCGATCCCGATGCGCTCAAAGACCTTCTGCATCTCTTCTTCGGTTGTCGGGAACTTCACCCACTCACCGACCAGCATACCCTCGTTGTACTTGCCAAGGTTCGTGACGAAGGCTTCAAAATCACCGTCTAATACGGGCATAGGCATCCTCCTTTCAGTCATCCACCATGCCGTCCGGCATGATATACAGTTCTTCAAACTCCGCGTCCGTCATGGATTCGAGCTTCCGGACGGTTTTGTACATCAGCTCTGCGATCTCGCCGTCCATGTCGTTCAGGGTGCCGCTCTTCATATCGTCGATCAGCCGCTTCCGGCTGGACGTGTTGAAGCAGCACATCAGATTGGTTTCTTCCACGGTAAAGTTTTTCATATCAGAGTTCCATATCCTTTCCTTTGTTTTTCTGCGGCTTCTGTGTGTGGATCGGCTGTGCCTTCTGTGCGGATTTCAGTTTGTCACGGATGGATTCACGGGCAGCGGACTTCTTCGGAACGGTGTCATAGACGGCAATACCGGCATCTTCCACATACGAGCGGACATACTGGATGCTTTCCGAAAAGCGGATGGGGCGGCTCTTGTCCTCGATGTTGGTCAGCCGGACTTCATCAGCGGCAAAATCAACCGCGTCGATTCTGCACTTGATGCCGTCCACATTCAGCGTCGCGCCGACAGGAATGTAATCTGCGGCTTTGAGTTCCTTGAAGGTCTCGCCGTCCTTGCTGAGAAAGACATCCGCGCCGGACTGCCAGAGCTTCTTTGATGCTGCTACCCACGCGGCTTCACGGAAGCCGGTCACCGGCATGGAGGTCTTGCCGCGTACCTTCTTCTCAAGGAGCTTTGTGCCGAGCAAGGGCGCGGCTTTCTCCGCGTCTTTGCCATACAGTTCAAAATAGCCGTTCTGGGCAAAGCAAACCAGCGCGTCGGGATGCGCCTTTTTGACTGCCTCGTACTTGCGGAGTTCTGCAACGGGCAGAGGGGCAAGCGTCTCTGTCCTTTCTGCCTCCGGCAGTCTGTCACGGCGGCTTTTCTGCTTGGTCAACACTTCTGTCAGAGCCTCCGCGTCCCTCGGGAGCGTCCGGTGGGCTTGTACGCCGCCATGCTCACTAACCAGAGCCATTGCTGCATCGAAGCTGCTGCGGCAGGGGGCGTCCAGCACAAAGCCGTCTGCGAAGGTCAGCCGGTCATGATCCGGCGCAACCGAGTTCTGCGCTACGTTTGCCGCCTGTTCCCGGTAGTTGATCTCAAAGACATCCCCGAACACCTTGCCGCGCTTGACAGCTTTCGGGACAATGACGCGGGCAACGCACTCGTCGTAGGTCTGTTCCGCGTAAAAACGGAAGGTGTTGTGATCTCGCGTTCCCTGAATAAAGACCTGATTTTCATTGAGACAGTGCGTTCCATGCGGACGGCAGAACCACATCAGCGTTTTCTCTTCGGGATTCCGGCTTTCGGCAGTGCGGCGGATGATACGCTTGTCGATGTCGAAGTCTTCCTTGTAGCTGTCTACATGACTGTCCACGAGCTTCTGCAGCTCCGCAACGATGTCAACGTCTGTGTATTTCTTCATGCTTCTCCTTTCTCACAACTCCATGTCGTGTGTTTTGGATTTGACCGGGGATTTCTTCTCCGGCTGCTGCTTTGCGGCAGCTTTGAGCTGATCGCGGATAGAGGGCTTTTCCTGCTTCTGCTCCTGTTTGATGTATTCCAGCGTCGGCATCAGTTCACGATAACAGCCCTGCGTTTTCCGTGCCGCATGACGGCGATGGATTTTGAACAGCGGCTCACCGTTCTGCGTGACCGTGTTGCCCTCAATTTTGACGCCGTTCCGTGCCAGCAGATTGAAGGAGTGGTTAGAGGCGCGGTAGGAAGCCCGCATCCCGTCATTGTGATAGGCAATCTGCCCCTTGAGCGTGTCCATGACGGCGGCTTTGATTTCCTTCTCTTCGGCAGTCAGGCGGTGTCCCTTCGGTGCTTTTGCCGCTTCCTCCGGTAAGGGAGCAAAGGGAGACTTGACCTCCACGGTTTTTACCTCAATCGAGGTGATCTCATCGTTCTCCCATGCAACGACCTCCGGGTCCCTTTCCTCCGTTTTCTCAGAAACAGCTTCCTTCTGGGGTTCGGTCTGCTGACGGAACGCATCGACGAAAAGTGCCGTCAGTCCGGGATTGGGTTTATCCACAAGGAAGCGGGAGGCGTTCTCCGGGCAGACCTCAACGCTCTTCGCCCATTCCTTGAGGGGCTGCGGAATGCGCCCGTCGAAGTCTTTCTGCTGAATGGTGTTTGCAAGGACATACCGGACGCGCTCCGGAGAGAACTGCTCAAGGACACTTTTCACGGCGGCATCCGCATCCAGCCGGTTATCACCGTAGTTGGAGCTGATCGCCGCTTCAATCGCACTGCGGCATTCCACGTTTGCATCGAGAGAAGCACGATATGACTCCAACTCACCGGCTTCATAGGCATAATTCGCCGTCTCGCGGTAAATGGGGACTTCCGGCTTTTCCTCCGGAACGGTTTCCTGCTCGACGGACTGTGCTTTCTCTGCCAGCAGCACCTTGAGCTTGGCGTCAATGCCCTCGATCATCTCAGCCGCCGTCTTGCGGATGGTGTCCAGAGAGCTTTTCAGTTCCTTGGTTTCCTTGCCGGATGACCAACCGGCAATGTAGCCGAAGGAATAGTCCGAGGTTTCAATGCCGTAACGCTGGCAGACCGTGTAGGCAACGCTTTCCGCCTCAACTTCCTTGGTATGCCGATCCTTTTTTTCTTCGGGGGCGGCTTTCTCATCCGGCTTGACGGCGTGGAGCTTTGCGTGGGCGATCTCGTGAATGGCGGTTTTGACCGTCTGGATTTCGCTCATGCCCTCCTGAATGGCAATGCGGCTTTCAACCGGCGAGAAGAATCCCTTTGCACCGCCCGGAATGTCCTCAAAGGAAATAGGGACGGGAGATTCCTGCCTGAGCGCGTCTAAGAACGCCTCGTAGTTTTCGACGGTGCCTTTCAGCTCATCGACGATGATGTCCGGAAGCTCCTTGCCGTCCGTCTGGGAAACATCAAAGACACTCACCACCTTGAAGGCAGGACGCAGAACCTCAACTGTTTCTGTGACAGCCTTCCCATCTGCGCCGATTTCCGGTTTTTGTGTCAAAGGATCAATCTTCTCACGCTCTTCCTGTGCCTTGTACGGCGCGGGCGCAAGAATTTTGATGCCTTTTTCGCCCTTCATGACCTGACGGTCAAAGTTGCGCTGCCACGAGGTATAACCGGCAACATAGGTTGCCTCCGGCTTCTGCATCGCAATGAGCAGCGTGTTGTTAAAGGAATAGTTGTAGAACTTGGACATCGTGCGGAGATATTCCTTGAACCGCTCGGATTCAAAAAGCTCCTTGATGCCCTGTTCCAGCTTGTCCGTGATTTCGCGGACTTGCTGTGCATTTTTGTTTTCAGCCATCTCAAACCTCCATTTCTTATTTGCTTTTGGGCGAAGAAAACCCCGTCTGGGATTTGCTCAGTAAACGAGCCTTTACCTCAGACGGGGTTTCTCTGCGCGTCATCCGACGATGGAAGATGTTATCCTCGTTCTCCCATTCAATCAGACGGTCAAACATATCCGGGTGCTTTGTGATCATGTGCAGCAGCTCCGAGTCACTGGCGTTGGGACAGAACCAGCAGCCGTTTCTTCGGCAGTGAGCGTAGATTGGGGAAAGCAGCCCGTGTTCCTGACAGAGCTTGTAGGCGTCCGCCTCGGTCATACCGTATTTGGCAAGCAGACTGACCTTCGTTATTCCATCCAGACGAGCAAGGCGTTTTGGCTCATCCTCCGCGATGCCGACATAGCTCACAGTGTCCGGCGAGAGTGCGGCATTGTACTTGCGGACTGGCGGGATTTTGCAGTCACGATTGACTGCACACATACCAGCCCATGCAAAGCCGCGAACCTCGCCCTTGTGCGGTCCGCGGGTGATGACATGATGGAACACCTCATCGTAGGTCTTGTCTGCATGGAGAATGGTGAACTTGATGCCCAGCTCCTTTTCGCAGAAGGGCTTGATCCGGTCATAAATGAAGTCCCGGTGTTCCGGGACTTCGCCGCTTGTGTCTTTGTCGAACATGACCTCACTGAAAACCGCTTCGTCCAGCGGCTCATTGTGATGTGCAGCCAGCAGGAGCGTCGCTACGCTGTCTTTGCCTCCGCTGCATGAAGCAACATACTTTGGGCGGGTCATCGATCAAACTCCATCTTGAAGCTGACGTATTTGCCGCCGCTGTCATCCAGACGAATGACCGCATCATAGAGCTGAGGCTTCTTCGGCGTGTAAAACCCGGTCACTCGGCACCAGCCCTTGTCCAGCAGCTCCTTTGCAATCTTCTTGGTCAGCTTCTTTTTCTTGCTGGAAAAGAACTTGTTGTCTTCCCACAGGCAGAAGGAGCATTCCTTGTTCGAGCAGTAGAAGTTGCCCTTGCCGACATAGACCGGAGAACCACAGCGGGGACACTTGCCGATTTCCTCCCTGCCCGTGCCGAAACGCTGGGCTTCGGCATCGGAGAGAAACGGATAGGCTTTCACGAGATCCCCGGTCATCCGGACAATGCCGCTGAGAAATGCGTCTGCATCCGCATTGCCGCGCTCAATCTCCATGAGCGTGTTTTCCCATTCCGCAGTCATTGCGGGAGACGTGATCTGTTCCGGCAGAACACAGACGAGGTTGCAGCCGTCCTTTGTGGGAATGAGGGATTTGCCTTTGCGCTCTGCAAAGCCGGATTTCACCAGCTTTTCAATGATACCGGCGCGGGTCGCGGGTGTTCCGAGACCTTTCTTCTCGGTGTCATCGTCAAACTGATCGTTTCCGGCAGTCTCCATTGCAGACAGGAGCGTGTCTTCCGTGTACTGCTTCGGAGGCGTTGTGAAGTGTTCGGTGACGCTGGCAGACACACCATCCAGCATATCGCCCTCATGGACTTCGGGCAGGGACTTCACGGGATCGTCTTTTTCCTTCGCCTTGAGGGTAACCTTGAACAGCTCTTCGATGGCTTTCCATCCGTTTTGAACGACGGTCTTGCCCTTGGTTTTGAACTCGTAGCCCTCGCAGGAGAGCGAGATCTGCGTTTCTGCGTAGGTGTGCTTCTCGCCGGTCGCACACAGAAGGCGCATCCCGACAAGATTGAGAATTTTCTGCTCCGACTGAGGGAGTGCGGAAACATCCTGCTTTTCAAGCTGGACGGTCGGGAGAATGGCATGGTGATCTGTGACCTTGCTGTTGTCGGTTACGCGGGCAATGTCCGGAGTAACCGAAACACCGGAGAAAAGCGGAAGCTGGCGGCAGACAATAGAAATGACCTGACGGGCGGTGTCCTCCATATCGTCCGTAATGAACTGGCTGTCCGTGCGCGGATAGGTCAGGAGCTTCTTTTCGTAGAGTGTTTGTACGAGATCGAGCGTCTGCTGGGCGGTGAAGCCGTAGTATCGGTTTGCCTCGCGCTGCAAGGTGGTCAGATCATAGAGCTTCGGAGGGTTGACGGTTTTCGTCTCCCGCTTGAGAGAAGAAACGACGGCTTGCTTTTTCTCGCAAGCCGCCGCAATCTTCTTTGCTTCCTCTTCGGTTTTGACCTTTTCCAGATCGGCGGTCAGATCGCCCTTGCCGACGTGGACGTTGAAATACTTCTCCTTATGGAACGTGGAGATTTTCCCGTCACGCTCCACCAACATTGCAAGGGTCGGCGTCTGGACGCGCCCGACCACCAGCTTCTTGTGATAGAGCGTGGTGAACAGGCGGGTGCCGTTGATACCGACAATCCAGTCTGCCTTCGAGCGGCTGAGTGCCGCTTCATAGAGACGGTCATATTCCTTGCCGTCCCGGAGATGGTTGAAGCCTTCGCGGATGGCGGAGTCCTCCAACGAGCTGATCCACAGACGCTTGAAGGGCTTGGTGCATCCGGCTTTGTTGTAGACCAGCCGGAAGATCAACTCACCCTCGCGTCCTGCATCGGTTGCGCAGACCAGCTCGGTGACGCGCTTGTCCTTCATGAGAACGGACAGCACCTTGAACTGCTGTGCTTTGTCCTTTGTGACCTCGAACATCCAGTTTTCCGGAACAATGGGCAGATCGTCATACCGCCACTTGGCATACCGCTCATCGTAGGAGCTGGCGTCTGCCAGCTCCACCAAATGACCGAAGCACCACGAAACGATGTAGTTGCCGCCCTCCATGCAGCCGTCCTTGCGGGACGTCGCGCCCAACACCTTTGCGATGGACTGGGCGACGCTGGGTTTTTCAGCAATGACTAAGATCAATCTTCATCACCTTCCGTTTCGGCATCCTCCGCAATCTGCGGCTCATCATCCTCGTTGATGTACGGCTCTTCCTCGTAGCCTTCATCGTCGAAGAAGTCCATGTCCTCATCCTTGGGCTTTCTGCCCTTGACGAACTTGATGTAGTAATAAGCTGCACCCGCAGCACCGGCAAGGACAAAGATGACGAGGATCATGCCGATGTTGGATTTCTTTTCGGGCTTGGGGGCGGGGACATCGGTTTCCGCATCCTTGTCCGGCTCAGGCGTAACGGGGGCTGTGCCGGTGCATTCGCTCATGTTGGTCTTGCAGACCGGGCAGTCGGTGTTGACCTGACCGGCAGCGCATTTTTCTTTGCAGTTACAGGTGGTCAGCGCAGCCGCAGTGTCCTCATCCAAAAGCGCAAGCAGATCGCTCTCATCGACCATGTTCAGGAAGTACGTCTGATACTGTTCCTCATCCTCGTTGATGGGCGCATCGTAGTCGATGACAATGAAGAAGGTGTTGCCGTTCTTCGTCTGGACAGTGATGATCTGCTTGTTGGTTGCCTTGTCATAGAGCAAGTCGCGGGTGTGGGCGTTGCCCTCATCGTCAATCGGCTCACCCTTCGGCTTTTCAGGGGCGGGAGTGACTGCGGGCTGCTGTTCCGGCTGGGTTGCCTCCGTAACGGGAAGGTTCTGTTCGGTGTCATCGGCATAGGCAAACGCCGTCACCGAGAAGCAGGACAGCACCATGACGCAGACCGCAAGGACGGTCAGAAAACGAAACTTCTTACGCATTGTCGATTACCTCCGTATTTTCAGCGGGCTTGGTGCCGCCCTTCATGGAAGACAGGAACGCCATGATCTGATCCTTGTCCATCACCATAGAGCGCACGGTATTGATGATTTCAAGGTTTTCCAGCTCTGTCTTCTTGTCGTACAGCTCCTTGAGCTGACCTTCGATTTCGGACTTCTTCTTTTCAGCCTTCTCAATGTCGGAGAGGACTTTCTGATACTTGGGATTCATGCAAAACTCCTTTCTTTTAATAGGCGGGTCTTCCGAAGGCGTAGAAATGCTGCTGCCAATAGGAAGAGTTGATGGATGTGTACTGAATGGGATCGCCGCAGTGGATCATGACCCCATCACCGACGTAAATGCCGACGTGAGACACGCCGGGGGTGTCATACGTCCCAACGAAAAAGATGAGATCACCGGGCTGTGCATTCGCCTTTGAGACCGGCGTACAGACGTTGTAAAGCCCTTGTGCGCCCAGCCGACCGGTATTCACAAGACCGCTGTTCGTGAGAACGTAGCTGACAAAGCCGGAGCAGTCAAAAGACGTGTCGGGATTGGAGCCGCCCCACAATAGTGATAGGTAATCCTTTGATGTTATCTCCGGATTTTCCCCCACTTCACACCGTGCATGCGACTTTCACCGCACACGGCGTTCCATCGTTAGTCATACTCACAATCTATTACAATCTACCTTGTTCATTTTTAGGGGTTGTGTTCCCCGAATTTCTCCTAAACCTGCTTTCAGGCGCAGAGCGTTCAGCTTTTCCATTTGCTTCTTATTGAGATTGCAGACTTCAAGGTAATAAGTAATCGTTTCAACCGTTTCTGCATGGACGAGCCGGTGTACCAGTTTATTTATCAGCACCAGATTTTCGTAGCTGTCATTCCCACCGTATTTTTTCGGCTTGATGTGGTGGCAGTGTATTTCATCTGTTGTCAGAAATGGCATTCCCGTAACAGCACATTTTCCGTATTGTGCCGAGAATAGGGAAATCCGGTTATCAGCTAATTCAACGCTCCTGTTTCCTATAGGCTGTCGCATAAGTGCCAGCATCAGATTCACGTTGATTTTCAGATTATCGTGCAATCCCTTCCGCCCCGCTGGGGTGTAGCAGTTGATAGCCCTTTTTCGGCTTAGAGGGATGCTATGCCGGATATAGCTGATAGGATATACTGGTTCGTCCGTCCCTTTCACATAGCGTAGCGATTTAGACTTTCCATATTTCTGCGATTCAAAGACTGTTAATTTTCGGCCGTTTCTCACAAGTCTGCTTCCCTGGCGTTCCTTTAATCCATTGGTCAGCACTGTCATGACAGAACGTCCCAGGGAACTGCAATCTTTACTGATACAAGTTGCTATTCTGTAATAGTCTTGCAGCCCCACGACGATTGAGTTATACAGCGAAATCTCACCACGCTCATGTTTTTCCTTTCTTGGGTGGATTATATTTTTCGCCTGTGTGATCAGTTTTTGACGCGCATGTTCAAGCTGTTTGTCACCTACATGAGATTTGATGACATATTTATCTGCTCTGCGAAACACCTTCATCTTGAACCCTAAGAACTCTGAATAGCGATGTTTTACATTCACTATCTTTGTTTTTGTTGGCGAAACTTCTAAATGCAGACGTTCCATTAACCATTGTGTGACTGCCTTCATCGTCCGTTCCGCTTCATCTTTCGTCCTGCAAAATATTCTGAAATCATCAGCGTAACGGACAATATACATCTCCTTTAGATTTGTCCTTCGCATAAACTTGTAGGCATTGGATTTATTGATACTGCCATTTGCGTTTATGGAGGTCTTGTATTTTGCCGTGACCGGATTATCCTGCCATTGGCTGTCAACCCATTGGTCTAATTCATTCAGCACGATATTCGCCAGAAGCGGGGAGATAATACCGCCTTGGGGTGTCCCTTTGGTCGGGTATTCCATTGCCCCATTTTCTAACCGTATTGGTGCTTTAAGAATCCGTTTCAGCACGAACAGGAGATTTTTGTCCCTGATTCCGAGCGACCATATCTGCTTTATCAGCTTGCTGTGGTCTACATTGTCAAAGAATCCTTTGACATCAAACTCAACGACATAGTGCAGTCTTGTATTCTGTATTAAGAACTCCGCTCTTGCGATGGCGTTTTCAGCAGACCTGTTTGGACGGAATCCATAACTGTTTTCGCTGAATTTCGCTTCACAAATCGGCTCCATGACCTGCTTGATACATTGTTGTACCAGCCGGTCCCAGACGCAGGGGATTCCCAGCGGCCTGGTTTTTGTCGGGTCGTAAGGTTTTGGTATTTCTTTTCTTCGGACAGGTTTCGGACGATACCCATGTGTACTGCCGATTGTAATGAAACGGACTGTATCAATAACCTCATCCGGCATCAGCTTTCCGATGTCATCGAATGTCACGCCATCTGTTCCCGGAGTTTTGCTTCCGTCATTTGACTTGATATTTCTATATGCCAGCAGGATATTTTCACGTTTTAAGATGATGTTCATCAAATTTGTGAAAGTCTCATTTTTACTGCTTTTCGCATACAGACCGTCAAACACTTCCTGCATTCCGTAATACTCAGCATGGCGCAGTCCGCTCATACATAATGATTTTTCGGCTTTCTCTTTTGGCATAAGGCATCACTCCCTTCTTTTGAATTGAGTGACTTTTTTGTCCTACTCGAATCCTTACTGCGATTGAATGATTGTTTCATATATGACTAATGACTTGAGGCCATCCCTCCGAATCCTTCTTTTTCGCGGGATTCATCGTAAGTCCGACCTCTGCTTTTCAGCACCGGTTCGGCAGCTTATTTTCTTCGTCTGCCTGCTTTACCACTATGGTAAAGCCCGATACCTTTCCTTGTTCCGATAATTCTATCTGTGCATATACCCTTAGGTCTCCGCTTTAGTCCTGTCAGCTTGGATGCGCCTTTAACGCATCATGGTCGTTCATACATACGATTTTTACTAAACCACACTGACGGCGAATTAACGCCACCATACATTTCTATATGGCCTACCTTTAGACCTGTACATTCGCGGTTTTCGTCAGTGCTTCCGCACATTCTAACCATAAGTATTTTATAGAGCCCCGGCCTATAGGTGACACCGCCCACCTCTGGGCGGCTTTCGTGTGGCTGGTTGTTATCCAACAATTCTTACGGTCACTCTCAGCCGACTTCACCGAGCTTCTGACCCATAGCGTTTCCGCTTTAAGCCAGTCGGAGTATTAGGCTAGCGTTTCAGGGCGTTACCCCATCATTCCACCAATCGAATTACCAGTTCACCTGTCTTTCTTTTCACCTCCAATCATTGGACAAGTGCCCAACCTTTTCAGTTGGGAACAAGTTGCACCATACGGATAACCGAGATACTTTTCCGCCTCGGTAATCAGCGCTGCAAACTTCTCGTCGTTCAGGTATTCCGGGTTGACATCGTAGTCGGCGGGAGGATTTGTGATGTACTTGTCCACATAGGGGGAGTTACCGAACAGATCCTCGCGGTTGCCCAGCACCGACATATACGTCGCGTACATGGAAAGCTGTTCCTGAGACATGATGTAGACCGGGACATGGGAGAGATTGAAGTTTTCGAGCTTCACGTTGCAGATGTAGTAGTCATACGGGACGCGATAGGTTTCCGTGTGCGTGTTGCCGTCTGCGTCCGTCCATGTGTCGGTTTCCGTGCGGTATCTGGTTTCGATGATGACCTCTTCTGTGAGGATATACTGCTTTTCAAACAGCATTTGGAGCGTACCCTGCACCTCGTCCAGCGTGAACTCGCCCTCATGGAGAGCCGAGAGAATGGAGATCAGCACATACGGGTCATGCTCAATATCGTCCAGATCGAAGTGGTATTCATCGTAGTTGTGAGTGCTTTCGTAAGTGTCGAGATAGCGTTGCAGCTCTTGCTCCATCTGGCAATACTGCGCCTCCGCGCCCAGCATCGCGTCATCCTCGCTGAGATAAGAGGAAGCGATCACCGACGAACCGGTAGAGGTAAGCATCGAACACGAGCTGATTCCGGCACCGAGCAAAACGAGAAGGGCAATTCCGACGCCGATCCAGATGAAGACCTTCTTGTTCTTCTCAAAGAACTCCTTGATCTTGTCGGACGCCTTCTCACCGAGCTTCTTGCCGGTATTCTTTGTGGCAGTCCCGGCAGTCTGAGAACCGGCATTCCGTGCAGCGGCATATTCCTTCTTGATGTTCTGCTTCTGATAATGCTTGTTCATGTTCTGCTTCTTCATCTCAGGATGCTCCTGCTGATTTCTCTCATATTGGAGCTTTGCATCAGCAGCATCCGCCTTGTGTTCCAGCTTGGAAACCTTCTCATAAGGCTTGTTGACGCTGTTTTCCCGATGATGGCTGAAATGCCGAGCGGCAGTCTCGGCAGCGATCTCCGTTTTATGCGCCGCCTCAACCGCCGTGTTTTCCTGTTCGACCTCATGGATTTTGCCGTGAATGCCGGAAGCGAGGGTGTCACCGACCTTGCGGACGGTTTTATCCGCTTCAAATTGCAGCTTGCCTTTGCCCTTTGGTTTTTTCAGCTCATCCTCAAAATGAAGGCGGGTTTTGCCATTGCCGGTCTCTTCATCGAAGACGCGCTCTTTCTTGAGAACCTTGTGCGTGGGCAGCTTTTCACGGGCGGCATCCAGACGCTCATGCGCCTTCTCGGACTTCCTTTCGAGCTTCTGCATCCACTTCGTGGGCGGGGCGGCATCGTCCGAGACCGGCTTTGCAGAGGCGGTTTCCGCCGCTTGAGTGAGAATAGCATCCGCATCCACTGCTTCAACCGCAGAGGTCTTGCGCAGCTTGTGTGTGACAACCGTTTCGGCAATCACCGTGCCGGTATGAGAAGAAACGCCGTGCTGCTCTAAAGTTGGAGGCTTGAACGGCGTTTCCGAGGGCAGCGGTTCAGGTACATTCTGGGGTGGATTTTCTGCCCTTTTCTCTTCTGTGACGGACGTTTCCGAGGGCGGCTGCGTGTCGTTATTCTCGGCGTGTTCCGCCTGAAACTGACGCTGCTGACGGCGCATCTGCACCTTTTTCTGTTCCTCCGCAGAAAGAGCTTCGGAAGGTTCTGCTGTCTCAGCGGGCTTCACCAGCTCTACATCTTCCGGACGTTTTGACACGCGCTGCTCGGTGCCAGCCGTCAGGTTGTTCTCGACCGCACCTTCCCGCGTCATCCGCAGAACTACCTTGTCGCGGGCTTTGAGTTCCGGTTCCTTCGCCATTAGATTTCACCCCCAATCCGCTTGTAGGCAAGCTCGGTGTATTCAGGGTTCAGCTCTACGCCTACAAAATGCCGCCCCATCTGCGCGGCAACCATGCCGGTTGTGCCGCTTCCCATAAAGGGGTCAAGCACAATGCCGCCTTCTGGACAACCGGCGAGAAGACAGGTTTCAACCAGCTTCGGAGGGTAGGCGGCATAGTGACCGCCCTTGAAGGGGACGGTGTTGATCTTCCAGACATCGCGCTTGTTGCGGAGCGGATTGATGTCACAATCCTTGATCTCGCCATGCTCACGGGGGCGGTTGATGGACTGCGGCTGGGGCTGACCGGGAACGGGTTTGCCGTATTTGTTGCCGCCCTTCATGCCGCGCTTGAGGCGTTCTGCCGTTGCGGGGGCAATCGGCTCGGAGATCGCCTTGTAGTCAAAGAAATACTTCTTGGACTTTGAGAACAGGAAAATATGCTCATAGCAGCGGGCGCAGCGGTCTTTGACGCTCTCCGGCATGGGGTTATCCTTCATCCAGATGATGTCGTTGCGCAGATACCAACCGGTATCACGGAGGGCAAAAGCCAGCATCCACGGAATGCCGATCATGTCCTTCGGCTTGCAGCCCTCAACCTTGTTGTTGAGAGCCACAGCCTGACCGTTTCTGCCGTTGGGGTTCTTCGGGTCAATGAAATCTCCCTGATTGCCTTTCCCAGCGTAGGTGTCCGAGATGTTCAGCCAGAGCGTTCCATCCGGACGCAAAACGCGCCTGACTTCGGTAAACACTTCCGTCAGGCGCGAGATATATTCCTTCGGCGTTGTCTCTCTGCCGATCTGAGCCTCCATACCGTAATCACGGAGCGCGTAATACGGAGGGGACGTCACACAGCAATGAACGCTGTCATCGGGCAGAGTTTTCAGGATTTCAAGGCAATCGCCGGTATGAATGATGTCAAGTTGTATGGTGGTGTACCTCCTGTTCTGTTGGATTTGTGTTTCCATTGAAATATTGGCTGTAAAACCCGACAACATTTCAATGGGCATCAGTCGGAGTAATACTCGTCCGGCTCGTAATCCTCATCTTCCGTGAAGTCCTCGTCGAGATCGTCAATCTCGTCCGCCCAACGGTCGAAGATTTCCTCGGCTTCCTTCGCCGCCTCACGATAGAGGCTCAGGCGGTTCTTCTCAAAGGCGGCAAAGGCGGGGACGAACTTGCCGAACTCGCGGATTGCCTTCACATCCTGCGTGCGCATATCTGCGACGCACTGGATGATTTCGGACATCGTGAGCAGATCGTCGATCATCAGCTCATACTTGTCCTTGGGGATAGATACGGCTTCATCATCCGCCGCGTCAGCGAAAGGGGTATTCTCATCGCTGTTGCTGCACTTGGGAACATCAACATTGAAGTAAAAGCCGATCATATCCACGGCTACTTTGGTCATAATCTGACGCGCTTCCTTGACCTTTTCGTCGATGTCCTCCCTCACATGGAGGTAGGCGCGGTGATGCTTCTTGAGATCGCTTTCCAGTCGGATCAGATCGGTCAGCTCCCACAGAGCCTTAAACAGTGCGGAGGTGTTCTCTCCGTATTCGATAGCGTCCGCGTAGGGAATGGTAATCATCTTGTTGTTCATATTCAAAAATCCTCCTATCAGTTCTGTACGGTTTCTTCGGGTTTGGTGGTCATGATGCGGTAAAGCTGGGTGTCCTTCGGGAAATCGTCCTTGAAGGGAACGATGGTCGAGCCATAGAAGATCAGCCCCTCACCGGCATTGGAATTGGTGATGTAGTTCTGCTGGCTGGGAGAGATGTTCAGCGCCTTCGAGAGAATCTGCCGGTCGCCGGATGCCTGATTCAGAAGGTAGACAAAATCCGAGTTTTCAAAGATGTTCTCCACCTCACGGGACGCAAGCAGATCCTTGACGTTCTGCGTGATTCCGGTCGGAATGCCGCCCCATTTTCTGAAACGCTTCCAGATTTCCACGCTGTACGCGGCGGTCTGTTCCTCCTTCAAGAGCAGATGGAACTCGTCCATGTAGTAGCGCGTTGCCTTGTGCTGGGCGCGGTTGATGGTAACTCTGTTCCACACCTGATCCTGCACAATCAGCATACCGAGCTTCTTGAGCTGCTTGCCGAGTTCTCGGATGTCATAGCAGACGAAGCGGTTGTTGACATCCACATTCGTTCTGTGATTGAAGACGTTCAGAGAGCCGTGAACATAGATTTCAAGGGCAGTTGCGATGCGCTGTGCCTCCGGTTCCTTCTGATTTCTCAGAATGTTGTAGAGGTCTTCGAGGATCGGCATTTTCTCCGGCTTGGGGTCTGCAAGAAACTCCTGATAGACCATGCGGACACTGCGGTCGATGATGGTCTTCTCAACCGGCTGCAAGCCGTCCTTGCCGCCGACAATCAGCTCACACATGGAGAGGATGAAGTCGGATTTCAGCGTCAGCGGGTTTTCTTCTTCGGAGTAGTTCGTGTTGATGTCCAGCGGATTGATGTAATCCGTGCTGACCGGCGAGATACGGATGACCTGACCGCCGAGCTTCTGCACGAGGGGGAAATACTCGGCTTCGGGGTCGCAGACGATGATGTCATCCTCCGTGATGAGGAAAGCATTGGTCATTTCTCGCTTGGCGGAGAAGGACTTACCGGAACCGGGCGTACCCAAGATCAGTCCGTTGGGGTTTTTGAGCCGCTTGCGGTCAACCATGATCATGTTGTTGGACAGCGCGTTCAGCCCGTAGTAGAGAGCTTCGCCGCCCTGAAAAAGCTCCTGCGTGGTGAACGGCACGAAAACCGCCGTGCTGGAAGTGGTCAGTCCGCGCTCAATCTCCACCTGATTGACGCCGATAGGCAGAGAGGACATCAGCCCTTCCTCTTGCTGGAAGTCAAGACGCTTGAGCGCACAGTTATACTTTTGGGCAATGGCGGCGGTTTGGAATACCGCGTTTTCGAGCTTCTGGCGATTGGTTGCCGTGTTCATGATGAGGATAGTCACAAGGAACAGTCTCTCATTGCGGGTCTGGAGATCCTGCAACAGACGCTTCGCCTCACCGCCGAAGGTAGCGAGATCGGACGGGAATAGCGATAGGTAAGCCTTTGAAGTTATCTCCAGCTTTTCCCCCGCTTCAC
>ENA-ORMJ01000410-ORMJ01000410.1-human-gut-metagenome-genome-assembly--contig:-NODE-410-length-32581-cov-3.821374_pt1 | contig 32581 bp, 19 predicted proteins | sample MGYA00242100_ERZ508989 | MGnify/ENA primary metagenome ERZ508989 (study PRJEB26280, sample SAMEA2531403) | human gut metagenome | biome: human gut; feature: human-associated habitat; material: faeces...
GTACGGCGAGGACGTGAAAAATAATAATTATATCTGCCCGAAGTGTAAGGCATATTTCCGGGTGCATGCCTACCGCCGGATCGATCTGGTGGCAGATCCAGGAACCTTTGAGGAGTGGAACGCCCAGATGGAGTTCTCCAACCCGTTAGGCTTCCCAGGCTACGAGGAAAAGGTACAGGCAGCTCAGGAGAAAACCAGGTTAAATGAGGCCATTGTCACCGGAAGCTGTAAGATCCAGGGGCAGAAATCTGCTATCGGTGTCTGTGATGCCCGATTTATGATGAGCAGCATGGGTCATGTGGTAGGTGAGAAGATCACACGGATGGTAGAGCGGGCAACCGAAGAAAAACTTCCGGTGATCATCTTTGCCTGCTCCGGCGGCGCCAGAATGCAGGAGGGGTGTATCTCCCTGATGCAGATGGCAAAGACCAGCGCGGCGCTGAAACGGCACCATGAGGCAGGCCAGCTATTTATCAGTGTCCTGACTGATCCGACTACCGGAGGCGTAACTGCCAGCTTTGCCATGTTAGGTGATGTGATCTTAGCCGAGCCGGGAGCGCTGATCGGATTTGCAGGACCGAGAGTGATCCAGCAGACCATCGGGCAGAAACTGCCGGAGGGCTTCCAGAGAGCAGAGTTTTTGCTGGAGCACGGTTTTGTCGATAAGATCGTAAAGCGTGAGGAATTAAAGGAAACGCTGGCGATGATCTTAAAGCTTCATAAGAAGCCGGAGAGCGGATGTCTTGCGGACTGGAAAACGGAAAACACAGTTGACAGGGCGGCTTTTGAGGAAAAAGAGCAGAATTCTTCTGCGAAGAGAGCGCATCATGGTTCCGGAAAGGCAGCAGGAGCAATCCGCAGCGCATGGGATTCTGTCCTGCTTTCCAGAAAGGCGGACCGTCCGGTGGCTACGGATTATATCCGTGCGATCTTTGATGATTTCATGGAATTTCACGGAGACCGTTACTGCAAAGATGATGGTGCCATCGTCGGCGGAATCGCTTCCTTCCACGGAATGCCTGTGACAGTGATCGGGCAGGAAAAGGGTAAGAATACAAAGGACAACATCAAGCGCAACTTCGGAATGCCGTCCCCGGACGGATACCGGAAGGCGCTGCGTCTCATGAAGCAGGCAGAGACCTTTGGACGCCCGGTAGTGTGCTTTGTAGATACCCCAGGAGCCTTCTGCGGACTGGAAGCCGAGGAGCGCGGACAGGGAGAGGCCATCGCGAGAAATCTCTTTGAGATGTCAGATCTCACCGTTCCGGTGCTCTCCATCGTGATCGGAGAGGGCGGAAGCGGCGGAGCACTTGCCATGGCTGTGGCGAACGAGGTCTGGATGATGGAGAATGCGGTGTACTCTGTTCTCTCCCCGGAAGGTTTCGCATCGATCCTCTGGAAGGACAGCAAGCGTGCGGACGAGGCGGCGCGGGTCATGAAGATGACCGCGGCGGAATTAAAGGAACTCGGAATTATCGAGCGTGTGATCCCGGAGCCGGAACCGGCAGACCCTGAGACGCTTCCGGAGATCGCGAAGACTATGGAGAATGCCATGGAGGAGTTCATTGAAGCGTGGACACAGCTTGACGGGAAGACGTTAGCAGAGCGCCGGTATGAGAGATTCCGGAAATTTTAGGCAGCGCTCCAGCAGCGTGCGGACCAGCATATGGTCATGTTAGAGATGGAACAAATACGGGGAGTTATAATTTAGGAGGAAATATGGAGGCAGCAATCGGTCTGAAACCATTAAAAATAGGGAACCTCGTGGCGAAGCACCCGGTGATCCAGGGAGGAATGGGGGTCGGCGTGAGCCTTTCGTCCTTAGCCGGAGCAGTCGCGAAGGCGGGAGGAATCGGAATCATTTCCACAGCCCAGATTGGATTTAAGGATCAGGATTTCGGAAAAAATCCGATGGCGGCGAATCTGAGAGCGATCCATTCCGAGCTTAAGAAAGCCAGGGACAAAGCGCCCCAGGGAATTCTGGGCTTTAATATCATGGTCGCAACGAAGGAGTACGCGTCCTATGTGAAAGAGGCGGTGAAAGCCGGAGCGGACGTGATCATCTCCGGCGCCGGTCTCCCGATCGACATGCCGAAATTTGTCGCGGAGGCGGAGATTGAGAACGGAGGTTCTGAAAAGAAAGAGCGGCGTACCATGATCGCGCCCATCGTTTCCTCTGTGAAATCTGCTCTTGTGATCTGCAGGATGTGGGATAGAAAGTACCACACAGCACCGGATTTCGTCGTAGTGGAAGGACCGTGCGCGGGCGGTCATCTCGGATTTTCCAGGGAACAGCTCACTGAGCTTGGAGCCGACACAGACCATGTAGCCGAGACATTTAATGAAGCGGCTTATGATAAGGAGATCCGCGGAATCATCGAGACGGTGAAAAGCTTTGCGGAGAAGTACAAAAAACATATCCCGGTCATCACGGCGGGGGGAATTTTTGATCATAAGGACGTTCTGCACCAGTTTGAGCTTGGCGCGGAGGGCGTTCAGGCGGCGACGAGATTTGTGACGACTGAAGAATGTGACGCGGATATTGCATACAAAGAGGCATATATCAACGCGAAAGAGGAAGACATTGTGATCGTTAAGAGTCCGGTTGGAATGCCGGGCAGAGCGATCAAAAATAAGTTTTTAGAGCGTGTTGCTCAGGGACCGGTGAAGGTGGAGCGGTGCTTCCGGTGTCTGGAACACTGTAATCCGGCGGAAACACCGTATTGCATCACGAAAGCGCTGATCAACGCCGCAGAAGGAAAGATTGATGAGGCGCTGCTGTTCTGCGGAAGCAATGCATACCGTTGTGAGAAGATCGAGACGGTGCCGGAGGTTATGGCGGCGCTGTGCGGAGAGTAAAAAACTCAGAGAGGCTGTTGTGCAGATCATGTGAATCAGCCAGAATATAAATTTTCAGGAAAGCAGTTTTATAAAGTTCATAGATCCCGTATTTCTGTCATAAGATAAAGAAATTCAGGTGGTGGTTTGGCGTATCTGCGCTTCGAGTGCAGGCAGCCGAAGCGTCGCCGACTTTGACAGAAATGCGGGATTTTTTATGTTAAATATGCTCTGGGCAGGAATGATGGCAGCCGGGATCTTCTGGGCGGCGTTTCATGGAAATATGGGGGCAGTGACGAATGGGTTGCTGGATTCGGCGAAAGAGGCGGTGACTCTGGGTGTTACGATGCTTGGGATCATGTCGTTCTGGTGCGGGATCTTAAAGATCGGGGAGCGGGCTGGGCTCATCGAGGCGTTGACGGAGAAGATGCGTCCGGTGATCCGGTTTCTCTTTCCGAATCTCCCGGACGGACATCCGGCGGGGAAATATATCGCGACAAATATGATTGCGAACATGCTGGGGCTCGGCTGGGCGGCGACACCGGCAGGGTTAAAGGCGATGGAAGAGTTGGGGAAACTGGAGGATGAGAGACGGGAGGAAAAAGCGCCGGATAAGAGGAAAAATACGGCAGGGCAGAGCAGTCTGGCGAGACAGTCGGGCACTGCCAGCAATGAGATGTGCACGTTCCTGATCGTAAATATTTCCTCACTCCAGCTCATTCCCATCAACATGATCGCCTACCGCAGCCAGTACGGCAGTGTCAGCCCGGCGGCTATCGCAGGACCGGCGCTCCTCGCGACCATCGCCAGCACGGCGGCAGGAATCACGTTCTGCAAGGTCATGGACCGGAAAAACGTTGATTTTTGAAAAAAAGTCTACTATAATATTACTATTATGTGGCTGAAGCCCATACTCATAAAAGAGTTCCCCGCCCAAGGCGGTTTAAACCGAGAAATATTTACTGACGCAGGCATCGGAGCCAGATGCACAGTCTATAGAGACAAATAATACAATACCAGGAAGGTTGATGCATACAGAAAGTATGCCTCTTTCTGGTATTTTTAGTTGTGTGAGGCTTTGGATATTTTTAGGTACTAAAAAACATAGAAACGGGGATAAATTCATGAAAAAACAAACAATAAAGACAATAGTGACGGCTTTGACCGCTGCTGCTATGGTATGTTCCCTGGCGGGCTGCGCCGGAAATAGTTCGGGAACAACAGAAACCTTAAACGCGGAAAAGTCGTCTGAGGCGGAGAAAACAGAAGCAGCTGCCGGGATAGAGCAGGATAATGAAAAAGATTCTGTTATCGTTGTAATGGGACCATCATCTGAGCCTGAGGCTGGATTTGACCCGGCATACGGATGGGGCGCGGGGGAACATGTCCATGAGCCGCTGATCCAGAGTACGCTGACGGTAACAAAGGCAGATATGACGATCGGTTATGATCTGGCGACAGATATGAACGTCAGCGATGATGGGATGACATGGAACGTGACGATCAGGGACGATGTAAAATTTACGGACGGGGAACCGCTGACAGCGGAGGATGTAGCATTTACCTACAATACACTGCGGGATACCAGTTCTGTCAATGACTTTACGATGTTAGAAGAGGCAAAAGCCCTCGACAATACCACTGTGGAATTTGATATGACCCGCCCGTATTCCATATGGCCATATACGATGGCAATTACCGGAATCGTCCCGGAACATGCTTATGGACCGGACTATGGTTCCAATCCTATCGGCTCCGGCCGCTACATCATGAAACAGTGGGATAAGGGGCAGCAGGTGATCCTCACGGCAAACCCGGACTACTACGGGGATGAGCCGGAGATGAAGACGGTGACAGTTTTATTTATGGATGAGGACGCCGCCTACGCGGCAGCGCTCTCCGGGCAGGTGGATCTCGCCTACACTTCCGCGGCGTACTCGGATCAGACCGTAGACGGATTTTCCCTGTTGGCCTGCAAGACCGTGGACAACCGCGGCTTCAACCTGCCGGCGATCCCGGCGGGGGAGACGGATGAGAACGGAGTGCCGCTGGGAAATGATTTCACCAGCGATATCAATGTGCGCCGGGCCATCAACCTGGCGATCGACCGGGATGAGATGATCGAGCATGTGTTGAACGGATACGGAACAGCGGCCTACAGTGTCTGTGATCAGATGCCGTGGTACAACGCGGCAGCGGAGGTGGAGTATGATCCGGGTATGGCGGCCGCGATCCTAAAGGAAGCCGGATGGAGCGCGGGAAGCGATGGAATCCTGGAGAAAGACGGTGTCCGGGCTGAGTTCACCATGCTCTATCCGACGGGCGATTCCGTCCGCCAGGCACTTGCGGAGGACACCGCAAACCAGTTGAAAGAGATTGGAATCAAGGTGACGACAGAGGGCGTCGGCTGGGATACCGCCTATGACCGGGCACAGTCCACGCCGCTTATGTGGGGATGGGGCGCCCACACACCGATGGAACTTTACAATATTTACCACACGGCACTGGGAAAGGAATACGCGGAGTATTCCCCTTATGCAAACGAAAAGGTGGACGAATATATGGACGAGGCCCTGGCGGAGAGCGACCTGGAAAAGTCCTATGAACTCTGGAAAAACGCCCAGTGGGACGGAACATCTGGAATTACCCAGGATGGTGACCTTCCGTGGATCTGGCTTGTAAATATTGATCATTTATACTGGGTGAAGGATGGTCTGCAGGTGGCAGAGCAGAAGCTTCACCCACATGGACATGGCTGGTCGATCGTAAACAATGTCGACCAGTGGACATGGAAATAAAGAAAACGGGTCTGTGGATTGGCAGACAGGCAGTGCGGATGTGTCTGATGGTGCTTCTGGTGAGCATTCTGGCGTTTGGGCTCCTGGCGGTCTCACCCATAGATCCGCTTCAGACAAATGTCGGACAGACAGCTCTGGGCTCTATGAGCCCGGAGCAGATCGCAAAGCTGAAAAGCTACTGGGGAACAGATCTGCCTCCGGTGGAGCGGTATCTGAACTGGCTGAAAGACTTTCTCCACGGAAATATGGGAACATCCCTTTTATATCGCCGTCCGGTGGCAGAGATCATCGGGGATAAGGTCATGAATTCCATCTGGCTTTTATTCACGGCATGGTTGTTTTCTGGTATTCTTGGCTTTTTCCTCGGCGTTCTCGCAGGAAAAAAGCGCGGTGGGATCATGGACCGGATCGTGACGGGATATTCCCTGTTTGTGGCCAGCACCCCGGCATTCTGGGTGGCAATGGTGCTGCTTATGGTATTTGCGGTGAAGCTTCACTGGTTTCCCATCGGATTCAGTGTGCCCATCGGCATGGATGCCGGGCAGATCTCCATTGCGGACAGGATTCGCCATGCGCTTCTCCCGGTGGTGGCTCTCAGCATCACGGGAATTTCCTCCATCGCCCTGCACACGAGGGAAAAGCTCATCGAGGTCATGGAGAGCGACTATGTGCTGTTCGCGAGAGCCAGAGGCGAGTCGGACTGGTCGATCTTACGTCGTCATGGACTTCGGAACATTCTTCTGCCGGCCATGACGCTGCAGTTCGCGTCGGTGAGTGAGATCATCGGCGGCTCCGTCCTTGTAGAACAGGTATTTTCCTATCCGGGATTGGGCCAGGCGGCTGTGACGGCAGGACTTGGAAGCGATGTGCCGCTTCTTCTGGGGATCACGGTGGTTACAGCGGTGATCGTCGCGGCGGGAAACCTTGCGGCGAATGTTCTCTACGGCGTGATCGACCCGCGGATCAGAGAGGGGGCGAAGCGCTGATGAAGAAAAACCGCAGAATACAGAGCTTCGCGCTTCTGATCCTGGCGGCTGTGCTGTTAGCGGTCATTGCGGTGCTCGGAAGTTTCTGGCAGGAAGCTGCCATCAGGACGGATTTTACGAGAAAAAATCTGGCACCGTGTATACAATATCCTTTTGGAACGGACTGGATGGGACGTGACATGTTCGTGCGGACAGTTGCGGGACTTTCTTTGAGTATCCGGATCGGACTTCTGACGGCGGCAGTCAGCGCGGTGATGGCCTTTATATTGGGACTCAGCGCGGCGGTCTTCGGAAAGTTCGTGGACAGTGCGGTGCGGCTGCTTATCGATATCGTCATGGGAATTCCCCATATGCTGCTTCTGATCCTGATCTCCTTTGCCTGCGGGCGTGGATTCTGGGGTGTTGTCTGCGGAATCGCGTTTACCCACTGGGCATCCCTGGCGCGGCTGATCCGCGGGGAGGTCTTGCAGCTGAAGCAGAGTCAGTATGTGAAGATCGCGGAAAAGCTTGGAAAAGGGAAATTTTACATCGCGTTTTCCCATATGGCACCGAATCTTGTTCCGCAGTTTATCACGGGCCTGGTGCTCATGTTTCCCCATGCGATCCTGCATGAAGCCAGCATCACGTTCCTGGGCTTCGGTCTGTCTTCCGAGAGTCCGGCCGTCGGAGTTATCCTTTCGGAAAGCATGAAATATCTGGCTATGGGAAAATGGTGGCTGGCGCTGTTCCCGGGACTTTTCCTCGTTGGGACCGTGCTTCTGTTTCATTATATCGGACAGGAACTCTGCAGACTTTTGGATCCGGGCAGTGTTCATGAGTAAGGAGGCGGGGAAGATGAATGATACAATTTTGGAAGTTAAGGACCTCTCCGTCACCTTCACCCAGTATGAACGGGGATTTTCCAGGCGGACGATCCACGCGGTGGAGAAGATGGACCTGGAAATAAAAAGTGGTGAGATCGTCGCGGTGGTGGGATCCAGCGGTTCGGGAAAAAGTCTGCTGGCCCATGCGATCATGGGAATTCTTCCATACAACAGTGAAATGGACGGAGAGATACGGTTTCTTGGGGAGCCGCTTACGGAAAAAAAGGTCAAAAGCCTCCGGGGACATGAGATCGTTCTGGTGCCCCAGAGCGTTTCTTACCTGGATCCGCTTATGAAGATCGGGGATCAGATCCAGAACGGGAAAAAGGATGTTTCTGTGAAGGAAAAATGCCTGGCGGTGCTGAAGCGCTATGGCTTAGCCCCGGATATCCGGGGAAAATACCCATTTCAGCTCTCCGGCGGCATGACGCGGCGTGTCCTGATCTCCACGGCGGTGATGGAGAAGCCAAAGCTCGTCATCGCGGATGAGCCGACACCGGGACTTCACCTGGAGGCGGCAACCCGCGTCATGGGACATTTCCGGGAGATGGCGGACGATGGGGCAGGCGTGCTGCTGATCACCCACGACCTGGAGCTGGCGCTCCTGACAGCTGACCGGGTCATCGTGCTCTACGGCGGCAGAGTCGTCGAGGAGACAGATGCGGCGGCATTTCAGGATGAGAGGAATCTCAAACATCCGTACACGAAGGCGCTGTTTCGGTCCATGCCGAAGAACTGGAAGAAGGATGGGGAACAGCTCTGCGATATGGGGGAGATCTTAGAGGACATGCGAAAGGAATACGGCAGATGAGGCTGGAAGCGAGAGATATTTCTTTTAAATATGGAAAAGGGACGAGACAGATCCTGGATCATGTGAACCTTACGGTGGAACCCGGAGAGAGTGTGGGGATCATGGCGCCCAGCGGATACGGGAAGACGACGCTCTGCAAGATTCTGGCGGGGTACGAGAGGCCGGATTCGGGGGAGGTTCTTGTGGACGGGATGACGGTTCTTGAGCTTCGTGGCTACTGCCCGGTGCAGATGGTATGGCAGCATCCGGAACTCTCGGTGAATCCGAAGAGACGGTTGAGTACGGTTCTGGAGGAAGGCGACTGGACCTTTGAGAATCCCAGCGAGCGGGCACGGATCGAGGCGGGACTTGGGATCCGGGACGATTGGAAAGACCGGTTCCCAGTGGAGATCTCCGGCGGCGAGCTTCAGAGATTCTGTATTGCGAGAGCGTTGGGGCGACGGACGGAGCTTCTGATCGCGGACGAGATGACGACGATGCTGGACCTTATTACACAGGGACAGATCTGGGATTTTGTCTTGAAGGAACTGAAGCGCCGGGAGATGGGGATGATTGCGGTGAGCCATTCGCCGGAGCTTCTGGAGAAGGTGTGTGATCGGGTGGTGCGGCTATGAGTCGTACAATACAGTGGTGGTAGTGGATTTGCCGATTTGGAATGCGAAGCAACGGCGAAGATATTGAAAGTAGACCGTCTGCGGACAATACATTGACAAGTTTTGTAAGATTCCGTAAAATAACATTATAAAAATATTGAATAACATCATAAAAATATTGATTTTACACGGTGCAGTGGATAACTGCACCGTTTTGTTTTACCGCAGGCGGCTACGCCCAGCACGGAAATAGGGGGGAAAGCTTTGTATGAAAAAGCGTAAAAAGCTTGGAGCAGAAAGGCTGTCGGAGTTTTTCAGGCAGTTTTCTGTCCTGGTGGAGTCGGGATTATCAATTCCGGAAACATTGGAGATCATGCAGCAGGATGATACCGACCGGGAGTTCTGCCTGGCGTGTCGAAAACTGGGAGCGTTCATGACCGAGGGGAAGACCGTCGGGGATGCCATGGAAGAAACCGGGCGGTTTCCGGAACCGGCGATCCAGATGATCCGGGCAGCGGAGATGAGCGGCCAGCTTGTCAGGACGACGGCACGGCTGGCGGTCCATTATGAGAAAGAACACAGGACAGAGGGAAAAATCCGCAGCGCGGTTTTGTATCCGAAGATCCTGGTTCTGATGATGATCTTTCTAATGCTGTTCGTATTTCTGGAGATCCTGCCGACGTTAGAGCCGATCCTGGTGGATGTGACGCTGCCGCTTCTTACAAGAATCCTCATGGGGATCAGCCATTTTCTGTATGCGTACCGCTATTTCCTGCCAGTGGCGGCTGTTATGATCCTGGCAGGATGGAAGATCCTGACGGAAAGAGTATGGTTTCGTTACAGCTATGACCGGGTAATCTGCAAATTTCCGGTGGTCGGACGGCAGATAAGGATCATCTGTACGGCAAGATTCTGTGAGAACATGTCCAGCCTTTATTCCAGTGGACTTCCGATCACATCCTGCCTGAAATATACGGAGGGAACGATCGGAAACAGGTATCTGGACCGGGAGATCAGGACGATCATGGCGTGTGTGAGCAGCGGAATGCTTTTGAGCGAGGCAATCCGGGAGAGTGGTGGATTTGAAAAGAAACTGGCGGCGGTGATCGTTACGGGAGAAGAGGCGGGTCACCTGGATAAAATGCTGGAGCGGATCGCGGGAAGCTATGAACATGAGTCAGATCTGGCGCTGAATAAGCTGGTGAACCTGCTGGAACCGGTAATGATCCTGCTGATCGGGATCTTTACCGGAATCCTGATCCTTGGAATCATGGAGCCGATGTGGAACATGTATGGAAGTATTCGATAAGGAGGGAGTGGCGGTGAGAAAGAACCGGAGCGAAGGATTTGTGATGGCGGAGGTTCTGGTGACCGTGCTGTTTGTCACGGTATTTACCTCACTTCTCTTTTCGTCTGGGGCAAGGCGCTATCGTTCAGCATTGAACTTTGCTGCTGGAACGGAAGCGAGGCTGGCAGCCGAGGCGGTGGTGCAGATCCTTGTGGAGAATATGTGTCAGGAGGAGCCGACAGGAATCCTTGAAAAATTACAGGGACCGGAGGGACTTCCGGAGACGGAGGCGGCAGTGTGGGCAGAGACTGGAAATGGGGAGAAAAAGAGGATCGAGACAGTCATCTCCTCCTATTGGAAAGAGGACGGTTCAGGACTTGTGTTACAGGCGGTCTGTACTGTAAATGACCGGAAGGAAGGTGCGTCGAGACTGATCCCCATGGCACCTGTTTTCGTGAGTACGCCGTCTTCGGCGGAACGGAGTGGGGAGGAAAAGCCATGAAAAAGAGATGGAAACGGAATGAGAATGGCTCAACACTGGTGGAGCTGATGACGGCGTTTCTGATCCTTCTTCTGGTAGCTGAGGCGATGCTTCTCAGTGTCTCCGGCTATTCAAAGACCGTGAAACGGTATCGGGAGATTTATGGGGCAGGAAACAGACTGGAACGCCATATGGGAGATACGGAATACGGGGAACCGGCAGAGATCCATCTGGCGGTTGATGGAGAAGAATTTCTGGAATCGGGATATTTCGCGGAAGAAACGTCGGATACCGGAACCGTCCAGGTCTCGGGATTCTGGGTGTCCATGACTTCGGAAGAAGAGACAGGTGAAAGGAAAGATTAAAGATGGAGAAGGGTCATAGACGGGGGTTTACACTGGTTGAGGTTATGATCGTCATGCTGCTTTTCAGTATGCTGCTCCTTATGATCTTTCCGATGCGGCGGATGGCGGTGTGGGTACTGGATCACGCAAGGACACAGGAGCAGGCAGAAATGCTTGGGGACGCGGCATGGAGATATGTGGCGGACCGGCTGGAGACAGGTGCTGTGGAAGTGGAAGAACTGGACGGACTGTCCATGGACGCGTTTCATATCGATACGCTGAAACCGGAAATTGAGGTGGAAGAGAGCCGGTCTGGCCGCGTCCTTGTCACGGTACGGGTGATGGATGGAAAAAAGGACCTGTATGAGAGGAATGGCAGTGTGCAGACCGGAGATGGTGCTGGATACAATCCCCGGCAGCCGCGGATCCGAAGTACAGACAGCAACTCACGAACCGTCTGCGTCAGCGAGGGGGGAATGAGTTATGATAGAAAGAGGAAAATGGGATGTTGGGCATATTAGGCGGAGAAGGAAAACAGGAAAATAAGAATGAGGTCCAGGAGATGGAGAACTATGGGGCAGAGGCCGGATCTGCGGTGAAGCTCCTTGAGGAACTTTTAAATCTGGGATACCGGAAAAATGCCAGTGACATTCATCTAGAACCGCAGGAAGACCGGATGGTTGTCCGGATGAGGCTGGACGGCATGCTGCTCCATGTGCGGGAATATGACAAGGAAATGCATCAGCCGTTGGTGACGAGGGCGAAGGTCCTCAGCGGAATGGACATTGCGAAAAAGAGAGTGCCGCAGGACGGGCATTTTAAGGAGATGATCGACGGGATCTGCCTGGATGTGAGGACCAGCGTGGTCCCGACGATCTTTGGCGAGAAGATGGTGCTGAGACTCCTGAATATGAAAACGGAGATCGATCATGGCAAAACCTTTGGAATGCGTGAGAAAAATTATGAGAAGATGAAGAGGATCCTCAGAAGTCCGGGCGGGATCCTGTATCTTACAGGACCGACAGGATGCGGGAAGACTACCACATTATATATGATCCTGGAATATCTCGCGAAACAGCCGGTGAATATCGTGACCATCGAGGATCCTGTGGAGCGATATCTTTCGGGGATCAGCCAGATGCAGGTGAATGAACAGGCGGGGATTACTTTTGAAGCAGGACTCCGTGCCGTTTTGAGACAGGATCCTGATATTATCATGGTCGGCGAGACGAGGGATCCGGAGACAGCGAAAATCAGTGTCCGCGCGGCAATCACCGGTCATCTGGTGCTCTCGACTCTGCACACGAAAAGCGCGGCGGGCGGAATCACGAGAATGGCAGATATGGGTGTCGAGCCGTATCTCACGGCGGACAGTTTATGCGGCATGGCGGCACAGAGACTGGTGAGAAAGGTATGTCCGCACTGTGCGGAGACGGTGGAACTTACGAATGAGGAGCAGAAGTTGTTTGGAAGAAAGATCCGGAGCGCAAGGCGCGGACGCGGATGTGAATTCTGTCGGAATACAGGATACAAAGGAAGAACTGCGGTTCATGAGATATTTGTGATGGACCGGGAACTGAAGAAGATGATTGCGGAAAACCGGCCGGAGTGGGAGATCGAGGATTATGTGGTGAAGACACAGGGGATGCGGACCATGCGGGAAGAGCTGGCGGATCTTGTGTGCGCCGGAGCGATTTCGATGGAGGAATTTTTGCGGACGGTGGAGACGTGGTAAGACAGGTGAAAGGCAGGACGTGCGCGGCATGTCCTGTCTTTTTTGACATCGAAAAATGCTTATAAATAATGCTTTTATTGGCATCGGTGAAAAAATGGTATGGTAAAAGTGACGAAAATGCAAAAATATTTTCGTGAAACTGGCTAAATAATGGGGCTTTGGTTTTACGGATCCGATATGGATTCCGGGTATGGCCTGTGATATAGTTATGGACAAACGGAGGAACGAACCGGTTGGGGAGTTCCAGTCAAATCATAATAGATCTTTTGGGAGTCTTAAAAATCTTTGGAGGCAGATATTATCTGCTTTATCGAAAAGCCGCCGGCGGCTTTAGCCGGAATATCCAGGAGGAAAAATGAATCGAAAGAAAGTGGCGAAGTGGCTTGCTGCGGCCGGTTCTCTTGCTGTACTCACAAGCTGCCGGGGAGAACTCGTTCCCTACGCGGCGGAGAGAACGGCAGAATTTCTGACAGCAGAACCTGTGATCCTGAGGGATCGGGAAGCGGGCAGGCGGTTTCTGATGGAGACGGTATCTGCCGCAGAACGGGAAGGGCGGCAGGAAATTGTGGTAACGGGAAAAGACAGCTCGTTCGATACGCTGGTGATCGCGCAGATGTTTCCCGGAGTGGTAAATATTTCAAAGCTGGATCTGGGGACCAGGAATGTGAACGGTGAGACGGTTACGGACTGCCGGATCGGCTTTGAATGGCGGGGGCGGGCGCCGGATTCCGGGGAAAATACCGTTCCAGGAACGGGAGACAAGTTCGGGGAGAAGGAAGACCGGGCCGCATGGAGGACCGGGGATGTGGTCTCGCGGGAGATTGCGGGAAAAATATGCCGGTTTCGATGTATCGATGATGATTACCAGGACGGCAGAGGCAGTTATGGGAAACGTGCGCTGTTTCTGGCGGAAAATGTGATTCGGTCCGATGTGGACAGTACTTATGAGGAGCGGATCTTACTTCCGTTTGGAGAAAACAATAACTATAAGAAATCCCGGGTGAGAGAATGGCTGGGGGAACAGGCGGAGACTGCGGTTCCAGATGCATCTTTTGTATACACGGGAGCATTGACGGCATTTACAGGGAAAACAGGGGATGGTGATTTTGCTGACAGCCGTCTGGATGGTCTTGAGAGCCATTTGCTGCCATACCAGGACTGCAGGGACAGATTCTTTCTGCTGTCTTTGGAGGAAGCATACCGGTATCGGGATGAGATCTGGAATCCGGAAGGAAAGGGAAGTCCTTACAGCCGGGGGTTCTGGCTTCGGACACCGGCTTATGAGGTGGATGAAAGAGGCAGTTTTGTATATGGAAACAGGGAGTATGTTGTAGATATTGAAAATGGATGCTTCAGACAGGCGGATGTGTCAGATGTTGGGATCGGGATCTGCCCGGCATTCTGTCTGCCGCAGGCATAGAGGGGAGAAAAGAAATGAAGAAGAGCAGAAAAAACAGAAGCAGAAAGAGCCAGATGATGTTAGCAGGGTTAGGACTCTGCATGGCGCTTGGAACGCCGGTAAGAGGAATGGCAGTTTTGAGAAGTGTGGAAACAGCGGCGGAGAGAACGGCGACGGCATCGGATGCCGTGGAAAATATTGCTGTGCTCGCTGCGGATGAGGAGATCTGGGGCGCTGATGTGGGTGATATGAGCTTTTTAAGCGGAAGAACTGGGGATGGAACAAAGGAAAAGCCGTACCAGATCACAACGAAGGAGCACCTCATTGGGCTCGCTGCCCTTGCGTCCATGGGAATGGAGGTTGGAAGTGGAGAGGGCACTTATCCGGGAAATTATAAAGGTGCCTGGTTTGAGCTGGGGAAAAATATTGACCTTGGTGGAATGAACTGGATCCCTATCGGATTCTATCACACCGGGGCGGATATGCGGGCCGGAAGAGTGTCACCGTTTGAGGGGCATATTAGCGGAAACGGGAAAACTGTGTCCAATTTCCGCATGTACCAGCCATCCTGGGACCTTGGCGGACTGTTCGGCGCAGTGGAGAACGCGGAGATCACAGATCTCAAGGTAAAACCGGGTCATGTGATCACGGTGAAGGAAAACGGAGGAATTCTTGCAGGACGTGCGAAACATTCGGTGATCCGGAATGTGACGGTAAACGGCACATTAAGGACTACCGGTACAGCCGGTGGAGTTATTGCGGATGTCCTGGAAGACTCTGTGGTGGAAAACTGTGTTTCCGACCATGTGGCTATCGATACGGGAAGCGGAAAGGAGATTTTTGCCGGGGGAATTGCCGGACGGGCGGCAGAGTCTTTGATTGCGGATTGTGAGGTCAACACAGGGGACAGTCTGAGTGCCAGGATCCAGGGAGGAGGCTATGTGGGCGGAATCGTGGGATTCCAGAATTCCGCGGATATTTTCAATACGCATGTGATGGGAACCATCGGCGGAAGCGGCTCCCAGTCCATCGGCGGTATCACGGGAAAATACGCTTCCGGAAAGATGAAGGTGGCACGGTTTGAGGGGACCATCGCATCTTCAGGGCTTGGAAGTGCGGCGCGTGAGGGAACTTTTATTGGAACTCATGACACTGGCTTCCACTTCCGTTATGGGGTTGAGGACGGAGCAGATGTGGCGTACCTGTTCGCGGATACGGAGGAGAAGATCGCAGCCGGTGTCTGCGGCTCAGGTGTCTCGGATGACAATAGGTTCACCTATGATGCTCATATTGGCTTCTGGAACAAAGGAGATAATTTCTACACATTGGTGCAGGGACAGAACACGAAGAAGGAGGACGAACTCTATTTCTATGAGGAACTCGAGAATGGCGTTCTCCATGTAGTGGATACCGAGGCTGCGGCGAGACAGGATCTCTATACTCCAGATCATTTCGCACCGAATTCCGTGGGACGACCGATGCGGGGATATCTGCTGTCGGTCCTTCAGGTGGATACAGCGGCAAATTCAGGGAATTTCTATGATGTGGCGGTGTTGACGGCGAGGGGTCCGTCTGCCTACAGCAAGGAATTCCACAAAGCATACCGGGGCGCGGTGGCTGCCGGAGACACCGTTACAGTCCTCACGGCTCCGAAGAACACAGAGACAGAGAAATTCCAGATGGATGGTGTGCCGACCTATACAGATTCTCTTGGGCGCAGAAGGAAGACGACCTATCAGACAGGAGGTTCCTACCAGTTTGTGATGCCGGAACATGATACGGAGGTCTCTGCGGTCTATAAGAAAGTGGCAGCAGGTGTGCGGGTAGAGCCCCAGGAATTTGGTTTCCGGGTCATCGAGGAGCGCACCGGGGACCGGATGAGCCCGTCGATCACCACGGAAGTGAGGGATACCGCGGGGAAATTGCTGGCGAGATATTTAAACGGAAAGCTGGAGTCGGGAACGAAGGTCCAGGACGTGAAGATCCAGGCTGTGGTCGATAAGAACAACGATGTCGCCGATGAGGCGGTGAGATGGAGTGTGGATGACGATGAGTTGATCATCTTAAAGAAAAATGATGATGAGGATGAGTCCGGATATACGAAAAAGAGCGCATCCATCGAGTTGAACCTGAATGCAGGATTTTTTAAGGATATTGTGGAGAAAGCGGAGACAGAACAGGCGAAGAAACAGTACCGGTACCCCATCGAGGATACGGTCTACGGAAACGGTACCCAGGGCGGACTTGCGGTTCTGACAGCAAAGACGAGACCGGCATCCAGCTTTGAGGAGAAGTCTGTGACCGCAAACTGCAGGATCCCGGTGACATTCCAGATCAAGGACCGGACGAAGATCGCAGCGGAAGGCGCGACTCTCGACAAAGCAGCATTGAATTTTATGGTGACAAGAACATTGACCGGTGACAGGAAAAAGCCGCAGGAAACGATCACGGTATCCGCGCCGCAGATCCTGTCAGGATCCTTTGCACCGGACTATTTCGATAAAAAAGATATCAGCTGGACCGTCGGCGATAATGCCATTATCCAGGTGGACGCCGGTTTTGTGGAAGAGGGAATCGCGGACGGAGATTACCGGAACGCAAAGGTGATGGCGAAAAAGGATACGAGATGGATCCTGGATCTCATAGAGGCGGATGAAGCGGCTCATAAGGAACATATCTATGAGAAACGTACTGGGTGTGGAACAAGAAGCACGGAGGTAGTGATGGCGGCAAAGGATGCCCTTGGAAATATCCAGTCGGCAGTCTGCAGCGTGAAAGTGGATTTTGTGACAGATGACAGGACTGTGGTGATGCCGGAGGAGATCAAGGTGGATCAGGGAGAGCTGGTGTTTGACCTGATACTCACGAAAACGGGATCGAGATATAACCCGGCGGTCATATGGCAGGGCGCGGATGCACAGAAGATTACGGCAAAGCTGATACCGCAGGAAGCGTTAAAAGGAAATGGGGACGGTAGCTTCGAATTTAACTGGAACGTAAAAAATGGTGCTGTAAAGGTAGAAAACGGTGCGGTATCAGTAAATACGGAGGCATTCTGGATCGCGGAGGGGATGAAGAAATATCCGTATACGGCGGAATATGAGGACGAGATCACGGTCAGTGCTGGGGCTTTGGAGAAAAAGATTCCTGTGAAATTAAAGTTTAAGCTTGTGGATAAGACCTGGTCCGGCAGCTCAGGAGGACGTTCTTCCGGCGGCGGAAGAACGGGAAGTGTGCTGAAAAAGGCCCAGAACACAGGGGAACAGCCAAAGGGCAGTGTCACCGGTGAGTGGAGAAAGCAGGAGGATGGAAGCTGGAAATTTGTTTCCGGCGGAAGAACGTATGCCAATGAGTGGGCCTGGATCTACAACCCATATGCGAAAGAAGGTCAGGAAAAGACTTCCTGGTTCCATTTTGCGGCTGACGGTAGGATGCAGACAGGGTGGTTTCTCGATGAAAAAGATGAAAACTGGTATTATCTCCAGAAGACAAGTGACGGAAGCCAGGGAAAAATGCAGACTGGCTGGATAAAAGAAGGAGAAGCGTGGTATTATCTGGGACCGACCGGGCGGATGACGAAAGGCTGGAACTGGATCGATGGAAAATGCTACTACATGGACCAGAAAAACGGACATATGCTTGCGGACTGTGTGACGCCGGATGGCTACACCGTGGATGAGACAGGCGCATGGTGTGTCAGAGGCGCTGTGCAGACGATTGGAAAGAAATAATGGCGGGGGATCAGTATGGAAGAGAAGAAAAGAAGGCGATGGTTGGCTGGATTTCTGGCAGTCATTATGACGATCACGGGGGTGGGGATTCCACTCCCGTTCCCATCAGAGGCATCGGATGTGTGGCCTCAGAAATCGACGGCGCCGTATTACTGCCTCGATGGGGGAAAAGGCTGGAAGAAGGTCGACCGGTATGATATGTATAAGTTTGACACGATGCCGTCTCCGCTTACGGAAACGCAGGCGAAACGGTTATTCTGGGCATATCCGGACAACTGGTCGGCACTGAAGGACGCGGCAAAAAAGTTTGATCCGGGTCTTTATGCGGAGATCGCGTCCACGACATCCAGTGCCAATATCGTAAAGTATGTGAAGGACGATGCCGGAACAAAATTTGCCTGGGTGGCCGACAATCCGGAAATTGAAGACCGCGCGATCGCTGTTATGGAGCAGGCGTCCTCCGTCGGGCTGGCGGCGGGAAAAGAGGCGCCGGATGCGATCCGGGAAGCAACTTCGGAAGATACGGCAGTGCCATTTCAGGTACTGCCTTTTTCTGACGGACCTGGCGCCCTGGATACGGAGTTTGTTCTTGGAAAAGAGTTTATCCGGGATATCGCGAAGATCGAGCCCCAGAGTGTGTGGGACAATGGATCCACAGGGGGAAACGTGGGATGGCTTGACGCATCCCAGGATAAAAATATCGCAAAATCGGTGATGGGACAAAATCTGTATGAGGTGACCTGGAGCGGGGATGCGATCCGGATCCACAATAATGGTTCGGTGACCGCAAATGAGAATGCTGTCGGAAGCAATATGACAGATGAAGAGAAATACAACAAGACAACGGTGCGGTATAAGATCACTATGAAAGGCAATTCCGGCTGGTATACGGAAGGCAGCTGGAATCCGGAATATCTCAGGGAGTGGATGGACTTTAAGGTCTGCATCAACGCGCCGGAACATCAGAGACTCTATAAGGCGGATATGAGGATCATTCCCTCTGATATGGTGTTTTATCTGGTGATCAGCCAGGATGGGGAAAGCGGAGAACCAGGAGGCGCGGGAGACGGGGAAATACCGGAATACGGCGTGGAAACACCGACGTTTGAATTTCAGATTTATCGTCACAAGGAGACATTTTCAGCGGATTACAATGTCAGGCTTGTAAAACATGACGATGAGACTGGAATGCCGCTCAAGGGAAGCCAGTTCTATCTGTATGAAAGGTTTGAGGACGGAGGAAAGATCTCAAAGACAGACGGCGAGGGAAAACTTGCGGAAAAGAACCTGAGCTTTCGTCCATGGAGCGGATTTCAGGTATTTTCGGAAGGAACCACGAACGAAAAAGGGGAGATAACTTACAAAGATACCAGAAAGTATGCGTATGAAAAGACATACTGTGACGGACATGCCGCGCCGTCATGGGCAAATATGCCGGAGGACCAGGAAGATGGGGATTCCAGCGATGAGGACGGGAAAAAGAGCGATGCCTATGAGGAGGCCGCAGAACAGACCAGGGATAATAACAGGGCTGCGGCAAAGCAGTGGATGGAACTGGTGGAGGCCTGTGAGGCAGAGGCGGAAGGAGGCTGCCATTTTCACTGGCTGGCGGATGAGAGTGTCTACGATGAGGTGCAGGAGGTATTGGAAAGCGGAGAACCGGATGGGAGAAGCCGAAAAAATGCTGGAAATGAGCGAAAGCTCCGGGCTGCATCCGAAGCCGCATTTGAGGAATCCGGCTGCAAGGCGGACTGTGAGGAGACATACCGGAGGTTTATCGGACTGCGGTTTACCTATACATGGAAGGAGATCCAGGCAAGAAACGGGTATATCCTCCACGATCTGCATATGGATGATATCCCTGTGGAGATGATCACGACGGATTCTTCCCAGGCGGGAGCAGACGCGGAAAAGCGATCCGGAAGCAGCCGTGAGATCACGGAAAACATCTGGTATTCGGGAAATGGAATGACAGGCGGGAGTACTGTTTCGGAGAGAAAAATACCGGTGGTAAAAAGCCGCGCGGAAACAATTATGAAGAGAACGGCGTCCAATGCGGAAGCGGATACGAAAGAAGCTGCGGTTAAAGCAACGGCGTCCAATGCAGAAAAGAAAAGTATTTTTGATCGGTTTTATGGCTGGTTTATAGGAAGAAGCCGGGATGAAGCTGATGATGGTGAAGAATCTGATGACTGGGGAGAGTTTGAAGGCGTCGGGGACTTTGAGGATATTCTGGCGGATGCAGAGGAGGACGGAATCCGGCATCTGGATCTTGGGGATTCCGAGAGGTATTCGCACTGTAATGGCGCTGAGGAATGCGGGGATGCCTGGCATGTGTATGACCATCGAACTGAGGGGCGGATCCATATCACGAAAAAAGACAGAGATCTCTTTCGGGGAGAATCGGATGATTATTCGTCCTACGGGGATACGGAAGGAGATGGAACACTTGAAGGGGCCGTTTATGGTCTTTTTGCGGCGGAAGATATCGTTCATCCGGATGCGGAGGTGACAGGAAACGGAATTCTGACCAATACTGGCGTTGTCTATAAGAAAAATGATCTTGTGGCAGCGGCAGCAACAGATCAGGATGGAAATGCGGATTTCCTGTGTTATACGGAAGCACCGGGAGTGGAGTACGATTATACGGCCGGAAAGATCAGAAAAAGGACGGATATCTCCTGGAACGGGCCAGGAAACCTGTATCAGGAGAACATGGAGAAGAACGGAAACTGGTGGATCGGGAGACCGCTGATTCTGGGAAAATATTATATAAAAGAACTTTCCAGAAGTGAGGGATACGAGCTTTCAGTAAATGGAATGGATCAGGAGATCACCAACCGGGGAGCAGGCTTTGAAACTCCAGGATCTGTGACGGATGCAAATGGAACGGCTGTGGTCACGATGCCGGAACTCGCAGCGGCAATGGAAGGCGATGACGGAAGAGGAAAAGGATATGATGAACTTCCATTTTCGGTCACATCAGCGGGGGCAGCAGGGGAAAATGGAGATGGAGGTTATGAGATCTTTGCCTATGGTTTTTCGGAAGGAACGAAATTCTACCGCGTTGATACAGGGGAGGAGCTGGTGACAGGACCTCATGTGACGGGAACAGAAGAGGTGTTTGTAAAAGATGGGGCCGGGAGAACCGTATGGAAACGGGCGGAGAGCGATACCAGTGATCTTCTCTATCAGCCGGAGCGGGATGCGGCGGGAAATATTACCGGACAGGAACCGGTGAGCCGGATAGAACCGCAGATCTTAAAGGCAGAACAGATTCCGGAAAAGATACCGATGAGCCTTTCAAATCTGTCTGTCAATGAGGAAGATGAGCGGTTTCAGGTGAAACTGGAGGACTGTGACCTTTCAGACGAAACGTCGGAGAGCTTTCTCTTCTTGAAGGCTCAGACAGAGGAGATCCTTGGAAGAAACGGGTATGAAGTTCCGGTTACGGCCGGAGGTATCCGCTCGCTGGAGGATGTGCCGGTCTATAGCCGGGGAGTAAAAAAGGGACAGAAAGATCTCTGGGGAATGACAACAGATCCGGGAGAGCCGGCAAAAAAGACCGTGTATGGTGCGGCGGTGCAGGAAATTACAGTGCCTGTCGAAAAGAATTCCTGTGTTCTGGATCTTATGAGAAGCATTTTCACCTGGTATCAGGAACATCCCCAGTGGAACTTTTGCGGAATCGATGGGATCAGAAAAGAGGATGCTGGTTATCAGGTAACGCTGTATGCAGGTGCATCTTCTATTGGAAACCGCAGATTTTTTACCTCAAAAGTGGAAAATGGGAAAAAGACGACGGACAGTGTCTATGCGGTGTACGAGGATCCGGTAAATCTCCGCTGGGTGTATCAGGAATATAAAAATAGCGGAAACTTCCGGTTCCAGATCGACAGACAGTATGTGATGGGGTCCGCCGGAAACAGAAGATATTATCTCGATGCGACTTTGACACCGGCTCTGATGCCGGGAACAGATGGAAAGCTGACAGAGATCATGCATCAGGTCATGGTTTATCATAAAGAGGGAGAAGAGGTGATCGATTATCTGTCGGGAGATCCGGCACATGGATACCGTGTTCCGCTGACGAGAACGGAAGATAAGATCGAGGTCACAACAGAAAAGGAGCTCGTGGAAAAAGAAGTGGAGCTTCAAAGCGTGGTGAGGGAGAAGTCTGGTGTATACAGAATTCAGGTTCGGACTTCCGGAAAAGATTCGTTCGGAAAGGACTTTACCGATGGAAAGACGAGTCTCACCTTAAACTTTATCGTAAAACTTCCGGAAAAAGATCATGTCCTGACGGAAAAGGAGATCCAGACGATCGGAAACGCGAATGTCTGGGGATATCAGGAAGGAGACCGGATCGGTTATGCGGAATACCTTGTGAAATTCTCGGGGACAGCGCTTGCTGTGTCAGTCTCAAAAAATCAGGACCTTTCAGACACTTACATCACTGCGAAGCGGTTGGTATACCGCGGTCAGGATAAGATCAGCGAGGATGGAGATACGGGGCTCACGCCTGTTCTTGTACTGGAGCGTCCGGTAAAGCAGAAGATACGGGTAGAGAAAAAGACGGATGACGAGAAAAACATCGGAAATTTCCGGTTTAAGATCTATCTGAAGTCCAATCTGGAACGGATCTTTTGCACAAGAGACGGAGAGATCTTCTGGGTGGATAAAAACGGGAAAACGGTGCAGATCGAAGAATACCAGAAAAATTTCCCGGAGCTGGTCCAGAAGATCTATACGAAAAAGGCGGACCGCCAGGTACTGGAGACAGTGGGGCGGAAGATAGATCCGGATCATGGGGAAGCCGGGACGGATAAAGGGTATAACTATGAGAAATTCTTTGCAGCTGTCCGGACAGCAGACACGGATCGCTGGAAGAGAAGGGGATTCCTGTGGAATACATCATTTAAATCGTTTGCGGCCAGTCGCATTACCGGAAAGCAAAATGAGATCAATACCTCGGAATACGCGAAGGAGAATGCGAAGCGCTCGGACGCAGTCCGACAGTTTGCCATCGACTGGTATCTGAAAGCGGAGCAGGAACAGATGAAACAGGGAGAAAACGCATATTCGGATGAGCAGTATGATCATGCGCTCTATCTTGCGATCCAGAAAGCGGAGGACTATCTGCAGCCGTTTTTCAAGTATGATCTGGGAAAAATCTATGCGATTGCCTGGGACGGCGAAGAGAATGGCGGACTAGACGGGGATAGGACGACTCTGGCGGTCCGGAAGGAAAATGGACAGGCACAGGAAGAGGCAGCGTCAGCGGTATCGAAGTATCTTCCTTACGGAGAATATGTAATCGTGGAGGAACAGCCCCATGCGCCGGAGCTTCTTGACTTTAAGAATAAGCATTATGAGATCGATGCGCCGAAGGAGATATTTCTTCCAGTGGCAGGCGGACAGACTGAGGCTGGAGATGACTGGAAGGAGAAGTATGTATACAGGACTGCAGATTCTCCGTGGGATCTTGCAAAAAAATATCTGATACGCTTTAACGAGGAGTCGGCGGAAAACCAGAAACAGGAACTTCGGGAGTATGTGATATGTGCCCACAGCAATGATGGGGATTTTGAAGTCTATCCGTATGGACTTTCTGAGAAAAAGAGAGCAGGGCATTACGAACCTTACGGGAATGAGAAGGTAAAGCAGTACTATCATTACCGGTCGGACAGTGAAAATGGAGCGAAGAGAGAGGGAAAGGAGATGATGACAGGCATAAAGACTGCCTATGACGGGGAATATGCGCCGATGCTTGTTCCATGGAGCATTGTGGATCCGAATGAGGAGAAGGAGGATACAGTCTGGGCCGGTTATGGGGAAAAGACATTTTTGAATCGAAAGTATTTCTCAAATCTGAGAATTGAGAAGCTTGACGTGGAAACTGGAGAGCCGATCCTTCATGATGACGCGGTATTTGGAGTCTATCGGGCGGAAAGAAATGAGGCGGACGACGGGGATGGTGCCGTGCGATGTTATACGGCGGATACGATGATCCTTGGAAGCCAGCATTTTCTTGAGGCGATGGGGGCAAAGGAAATCCGGACATTTGCGAGAAAGGCAGCCGGGGCCGGAGAGCTTTTCTATGGAACGGTCCCTGCCGGGACACCGATCTGTCAGGAGAGTGATCTGGTAAGCTTTACGGATAAAAATGGGCTGCAGACAGGAACACTCATGGCGATCCCGACGATTCGGGATATCGAGGAAAAGGGGATTCTCCAGGCAGTTGGATACGCAAAAACACCGAATCCGCTTCCCGCGGGGGTTTATGTGCTGGCAGAGGTGAAGCCGCCGGCCGGGTATGTGCGTTCAGGACCTGTGGCAGTAGAGATTTACAGTGACCGGATCTTGTATTCCGGAGGCTGGACAGAAGGAAAAACGGCGGCAGCAGTTTACGGGTACGAGCAGGATCCGGATGGGATCCACCCGGAAAATGTCATGGATACTGCCAAGATATATGTGGAAAATACCGCAACAATTCTGGAAATTTCAAAAACAAAGGCAATAGACTCAATTCGTGGAATGAAAGTATCAGGGCGAGTGGAAGGAACGATATCGGAACTTCATGCACAGTACGGGCTTGAGAATCTAGATCTTGCCTACAATCATGCAGGTACATACCAGGGATTTGGCTGGAAAAAGGGGACTCTGGAGATGCTGGAGCAGAGGAAACGCGGCGGAGAACGGGTGGAGATTGTCTATGAGAATGGAATCTTTCAGGGTTACGGTTATGTGACGAGAAAACTGGAGGCGGCAGATCATCAGAATCCGTATGTAACAGGAGCCAAGCTTGCACTTTACGATGCGATCCGGGTCAATCAGACCGGGGATTCACAGGATCATGCATTTGAAGGTGTTGAGGTCACAAGGGACAGAAACGGAAATGTGACAGATATTGTTGTAAAAGAGGGATATGCCGGAGAAAAGCTGGAATTTTCCCGGGACAGAGCGTCAGTAGATGAGATGCGGGGAGAAGATACCTGGGAAATCAAGACAGTGAAGCGAAGGGATACACCGGTCTTATTCTATGATCTTGGAAATCTTGATGTGATAAAAAAGGGAAAAGACGGGACTTTCTACGGCTATGACCGGGAAGGACGGCAACAGAAGATCACCTTTGATACAGAATCGATCTATGCGTTAAAAAACGGACAGCCGGTATTTGAAATATCGGGAGGCGATTTTACAAAACTTGTGTATGACCGGAAATCGAAGGTATTTACTGCAACGGATCCGGAGACCACACTGTTTCATCTCGATGGATCTTTGTGCAGGGATGCGGAGGTTGATGCCTACACAGGCTTGGCATATGTGAAGAAGACAGAAATCGGATCGAATGGAAGAGAACAGCAGGTATTCTATGTATGGCCCGTGGTAAAGGAAACAGACACCGCGGGAAATCTGACTGGAAGAAGAAAAATACTGACGGGAAGACCGGCGGAGATCATGGAAGGAAGTGAGAATGCCTATATTACGGGAACATGGAGCACGGAAACAGGGGTTTTTGAAAAATGGATGGAACCGGTTCTCGATGAGTTTGGCCTGGTGAAATATTATCCGGAGAGCGGAGCTCTGTATAAAAAGGGTGAGCCGGTCTATGACCGGGATGGGGACTATGTGACATACCGGTATGAGGAGCTTCTGGAGATGGAAAACCGGGCTGCGTATCATTTAAATGAGAGAGAAAAGCTGCTTGATGTGGGAAATCCGGAGAATGAGGCGGATGACGTGCCGCTAAAGCACAGGAAAGGAGAGTCCTATCTGATTCCAAATGTGTGGATCAGCGGCGAAAAAACGATTCAGGATGGACGGATGGATGAAAGTACGGACGGACAGCCGGACCTTTTAAGGCGGGTGATCCCGGGCAGCTATATCCTGGAAGAACTGGAAGCGCCGGATGGCTATGTCCGCACATTTCCGTCAGCAGTGGAAGTGAAGGAGACGAATGAGGTCCAGAGAGTACTCCTGTCGGATGAAAAAACAAAGGTGGAGATCGCAAAAATCGACGGAACAGAAGATTACCGTCAGAAGGTAGAAAACCGCACAGATATGGAGACAAGTGAAACAAGCACAGAGATCCGGGGCACATACAGCCAGACCTTTGTAACAGGGGCGAAGCTTGCGCTATTTAAGGCAAAGCGGGTAAATACTGCCGATCATGATAAATATCCTAAAGGATATTATCTCGTGAAGACAGAGGAGACACCGGCTGTGTGGAACTCGGAAGACCCTGTGGATAACCGTAAAGCTTCAGTCACTGCAATGTGGATAACGGATGGAAAACCGAAATATTTTGAAGGAATTCCTGTAGGTGATTATATTCTGGAGGAACTGGAAACACCGGGTGGCTACATTCCTGCATCCATGGAGATTACAGTGGAGGAAACAGGAAATCTGCAGAGCTTTGTTTTGAAAGACGATCATACGAAGCTGGAGGTCTTTAAGCTTGAGAGAAATGCATCCTGGGAGAAAGAGCCGTTATCCTGGCCTGCCGCAGCAGAGTTTGTCCTCTGTGAGGCAGTTCTGGATGAGAATGGGGGAGCAAAGACGGAAAACGGCGCTTATCTGTACCGGAAAGACCGAATCGTGGACAGCTGGAAGGCAGATGATCTGTCGGAATATGTTCCGGCGATTCCAGAGGCGTATGAAAAGATGTTTGGACAGTATGGAAATGAATTCCGGCAGTTCTCGTGGAAAAAGGAATCTCAGGGAAGAGTCACTTCAGGAGATGCCAGACTTCTGGAGGATATGGCGACGGAAAACAGAAAAATCATCACACAGATCTGGGAATTATCGGATGGAAGCAGAATGCGGGTCTCAGTCACAGTTGATGGAGATCCGAAAAGATTAACATCCGACGGTCAGCTGTCACCGCGGTTTGAATACCAGTTCCGCTACCATGACAGATCATCCGAGAGGTATCCGGGAATGACCAGTTATGATATGAGAGCCGGTCTGCACCGAATTGACCGGATTCCGGAAGGAAAATATGTACTTCTTGAGACGAGAGTTCCGGACGGTTATCAGGGAGCGGAACCGATCCTTATCACGGTAGACCAGACGGAGAATATCGTCCGTTATGAGGTGGAAAACAGACGGGAACCGGAAGAAAAGATAGCATGTGGCAGGATCAGGATCCGAAAGACAGATGCGGAAGATAAAGAATTGAAACTTTCCGGGGCATGGTTTGAGGCGGTCTGCGTACAGACGGGAGAAAAGACGATATTTATGACAGGTGCGGACGGAATTGCGCTGTCACCGGAGCTCCCGATCGGTTATCTGAAAAATGGTGCCTGGGTCATGTACGAGTATGAGGTTCAGGAGATCCAGTCTCCACCTGGATATGGGTGTTCGGAAGAGACGTTTTCTATCGTATTTGACAGGGAAAAAGAAGCGGTGATCCAGTTGTATGAACTTTCGATTACGAATAAAAAGACGAGAGCACAGTTCAGCAAGTTAGATATGGCGACGGGAGAAGAACTGCCTGGAGCGTCCCTGGAGTTAAAAACGGTGGATGGAACGGTCATCGATTCCTGGATATCAGGAAAAACTCCGCATTTTGTGGATGGAACGCTGACAGCAGGAGAGACGTATATCCTGACGGAAATATCTGCGCCGGATGGGTATGAGATCGCTGAATCCATCAAATTTACAGTGCCAATAGATGGAAGCTTTGTAAAAATCGAGATGACAGACCGCAGAAAAACACCGGACGAACCGGAAAGACCTACTGAACCGGAGCTGCCGACAGAGCCGGCCGAATCTGAGACAACGGCGCCAGCGGAGACTCCGACAGCGCCGAAGGAACCGGAGACGTCTGAGAGACCGGCAGAGCCGGAACAGCCAACAGCGCCCACTCCGCATGACAAACCGAAGAAACCGGTGGAGGCAGAGTGGACAGAACCGGAATCGGAGGAGGAATCGAAACAAGAACGGGACCGAGAAAAGACGTATGGCAGGATTACGGTACGCTATGAGCGGGAATTTTCCGGCAGCACAGAGGGGCGAGTCCGTCAGAAGGACAGGACAAGTCTCAGGACCCCGGAGACTGGCGATACCCGGAGACCGGAAATTGCGGTATTTGGTCTGTTTATCGGATTCCTTGGTCTTTGGTATCTGCATATAAAGAAGGAGGAAAATGAGAGAAAAGAAGAACGTAAGGATAAAAAATGATGGGAGCCGAATATTCCGGCTTCCTGTCAAAAAAATTTCCGGTTTTTTAGGAAGTGTGATGTTTCTGTCATGTCTGGCATTTCCGCTGCCTACGTTTGCAGAGGAAACACTTTTCACGGAAGAGGCAGCATCTGGAAATAAAAAATCAGAAGAAAAAGAGACTTTGATCTATGAAAGCCCCATATTTACGGATGGAGGTGAGGCATTCATACCGGAAGAGACAAGGATCGAGGGGGAAAAGGAATACCGGTTGGTATCAAAACGAATCAGAAATGCGAAAAAAGCCGGAGAAATAACATATGCCCAGGTGACAATTCCCTATGACCTGGAAGGTGATGATACGGTGCCGGAGACGGCAGACGTTCCGCTTATCGATGAGGAGTCCGGCACAGAGTTTGAGCGGGAACTTTCTCTTGTAGATGTGGAAGAGACGTCGAGAAGCTGGTCGGATACCTTTTCCTTTTCTGTGACGGTATCTGGATACGGGGCAGATTCATTCTATTTGGGAGATATGGAGATTCCTGGCGATGCAGATCTTGCTGATTATGGAGAAAAACTTTTAGAACTTGCAGGGTTGTCCCGGGTATATTATCGGGTGGACCGGGTGGAATGGGACGGAGAACCTTATATGGATGGGGAGGTGATGTTCAGAAATGCGACTGCAGGCGGAAGTAAGCTGATTCGAAATGTAAAAGCAAAATATGGAGGTCAGATCCGAACACCGGATCTGAAAGGAAAGCAGTATATTGGAATTTATGAGGAAGTTCTTCCAGAAACGGAAAATAAGACAGAAAACGCACCCGAGGCAGAGATCGTAAGTCGGGCAGAAGAAGAAACGGATCCCCCAGATCTTTTGAGAACCAGTCTGGCGGAGCGGATCATAGAATGGCTGGAGAGCCATGTCACAACGCTAACGGTCAGTATCGGGATCCTGTTCTTTTTAGCAGCGGGAATCTGGTTATTCGTGAAGACAGGAAAAAAGCCAGGGCGTCAGTCACCCTAGCTTTTCCTGCCAGTCTTTTTCCTTAAAACCAGTGAGAACAAAGGAGTCGCCGATAACTAACGGACGCTTTACAAGCATTCCGTCTGTTGCGAGCAAGGCAATCTGCTCTTCTTCGTTCATTGTCGGGAGTTTATCCTTCAATCCCATGGATTTATAGATAAGTCCGCTGGTGTTAAAGAATTTTTTCAACGGAAGTCCGCTCTTTTTATACCATTCTGTCAGTTCCTCCGCAGTGGGATTGTTCTCCTTGATGTGGCGGCTGGTATAGGATACATGATGCTCATCAAGCCAGCGCTTTGCTTTCTGACAGGTAGAACAGGGTGGATACTCTAGAAAAAGAATACTCATAGTGAAAAACACCTCCATGGGCTTAGTATAATGGATTTTTGCGGAGAATACAATGAGAAGGAAAAGAATTGAAGGGAGATTGCTGCGGTTCCCAGGATAGGACTGACGGGAAGAAGACATTCTGTAGAGTATGTGTTAATGTCGGGAAGTTCTAAAGAAACGGCAATCGCAGGGCATAGAAGAAAAACATGGATATATTGATTTTCCTCTCAGAATTCATGGTTCCGCTCACGGTATTTTATATCGTTGGTTCCGGAATCCTCGCAAAACGGCCGGTATTCGACGATTTCCTGGATGGTGCAAAAGAAGGAATGCGGACAGTGGCGGATGTACTTCCAACCTTGATCGGACTGATGACTGCGGTGGGAGTATTGAGAGCTTCCGGGATTCTGGAGGTATTATCAGAGCTTCTGAAATTCCCAGCCGCACTCTGCCATATCCCGGTTCCGGTAATTCCGATCATCCTGGTGAGGATCATATCCAGTTCCGCGGCTGTCGGTCTGATCCTTGATATTTTTAAAGAATACGGTCCAGATTCCTTGGTGGGAAATATGGTCTCGATCATGATGGGGTGTACGGAGACAGTATTTTACACCATGAGTGTATATTTTATGTCTGCCCATATCCGAAAGACCCGTTGGACATTGCCGGGAGCTCTAGTCGCGACAGCGGCCGGGATAGCTGCAAGTATCTTTCTGGCGGATTTATTGTAAGACCGCCAGAATGCCAGGCAAAAAGCCAGGCGTTCTCAGCGGCGGAACAGCAGCAGAACAGCAACGGGGACATAGCAGGAGAAGAGGCTGTAAGTCCTGAAATTTCCCGGAAAAAGGTCGGAAACACTTGGAAATCAGTTGTGCCGTCAGTTGGAATCGGTTATAATAAAACCCATAAAAGACAAAAGATCCGGGCTGCCAGAAGAGATCAGACAGCCCAGGGAGAAAGAGGATTCCGCTGTTGGACGATTATAAGGAACTGAATGAGATCCTGGTGAGATTATTCCGCAGCATCATGGATGTTGAGGAGAAAGCGATCATTACCCGGGAATTCCAGGATATAACAAATAACGATATGCATGTGATTGAGGCCATTGGTATAGGAACGCCGAAAAATATGTCCTCGATCGCGAAAAAGCTCTCCGTCACGGTGGGAACCTTGACGATCGCAATGAACAGCCTGGTTAAAAAGGGCTATGTGAAGAGAGAACGCGGTGAGGAAGACCGCCGGGTCGTATATATTTCGCTTTCAGATAAGGGCAAGAAGGCGTTTGTTCATCATGCAAGATTCCACAAAGAGATGATCACATCCATCATGGATGAATTTGATGATGATGAGAAGAAGATCTTGATCCGGGGTCTCACGAAACTGGATAATTGGTTTAAGAATAAGGAAGAAGAGAATAAAAAGAATCGAGAGTAGAAACGATAGACTACCAGCTCTTGATAAGATGTGTAAAAGGCAGATGTTCTTCAAAAGGATATCTGCCTTTTTGAGTATGCGCGCCATGGGCGCGCTCTAACGGTGAAGGTTCCGAACACGCCCAGATAGTGGGAAGTCTAATAACTATCACCTTTGTAGTGGCAGTGAATGCAAAATAGCAATTAAGAAAATAAAGTAAAAACAAAAACAACTTTAAGAAATTAAGAATAATTCACAAAACACATATTAATTTAAAGAGAGTCAATAGTTTACTCTGAACAAAATTTCCAGGCACATTGTAAAAAATAACTAAATGAACTGGCAAAATAGTCTGAATATATATACATAATCGTTAATCGACAAATCCAATTATGGACAGTAGAATAAAACGCAATTACAGGAGCAGAAAAAGCAAAAAGATAACTGTTGAGCACACAATGGTGTATCAAAAGACGCATTGTGTGCTTTTTTATTTGTTTTTTCTGGATAGCAAGAAGGGAGAGGACAATATGAGAAAATTCATCGTAGGACGGTTACTTTCCATTATTCCAGTATTGATCATCGTATCCGTCGTTATCTTTTCAGTAGTGCACCTGACACCTGGTGATCCGGCAGCTTCTATTCTTGGCGATGAGGCCACGGTGGAAGATATCGCGGCGCTCCGGGCGAAGATGGGGCTGGATAAACCTGTGGTAGAACAGTATTTCGTCTGGATATATATCTGCACATTTTCACAGGTACCGATTCCGTCCTTAAAGCTTTATTTTGGACCGAATTACGCAGGCTGGAACGATGATGAAACCCTGCAGAGTCTTTTAAATGACATGAATACCTCCACAAATATGGATGACGCGAAGGCGGCCTGGGAGAAAGTTCAGGAGTATTCCTGGGATTATCTGGCGGTCATCAACTTTGGCCATTATATTGCGAATTATGCATGGAATGATCATGTAAAAGGCTTAAATAATTACAGCGGACTCTACTTCTGGAATGCGGAGTATGTAGAGTAGATCAGCACAAAGATTCGGATAAAAATACCTGGCAGAGATGGATTACTTCACTCTGACCAGGTATTTTTATGTCTGTAACTGGATGTGTATAAAGACTGGCACCGCGGTAAACAGCAGCGCCGGAAAGCTTTCGATTATTCGATATAGGCAACTTTTCCGATCCGCTCTTTCGGCTGGATCACAGTATCCGGATCCGGATAGCCTAAAGCAGCCATCCCATAGACTACATGATCGGCCGGAATACCAAAATCATTTAAGATGTCACGGATCGCCGGAGTATCGCAGATATTCTGGAGCTGGTTGATCCATACGGAACCGACGCCGTAGGAGTGGGCAGCCAGAAAAATGTTTTCAAGGGCGCAGGCATCATCCTCTTTTCCCCAGATGCTGTCACGCAGGTTTGAGGGCATGATGATTGCCGTTGGGCAGTACATGTTGTAGCCGGGGCGGTCTAAGGTCGTCTCGATCGCGTCTGCCAACCGCCTGATCGCTGCTTTATTTGTGATAACTGTAAACTTCCAGGTCTGTTTTCCACATCCGCTCGGCGCATGGAGCGCAGCCTGCACCAGATCATCCAGAATCTCTCTGGAGACAGGTGCATCAGTGAATTTCCGGATGCTTCTTCTTGTCAGTATGTTGTTCATGATCTCGTTCATTGAAAAGTCCTCCTGTTATGTTTGATTTATGTAATATGTTGTAACTGTTCAGTAGGTCTGCGCACTTGCTGCGCTGACCGTAAGAAAACATAG
>ENA-ORMJ01000412-ORMJ01000412.1-human-gut-metagenome-genome-assembly--contig:-NODE-412-length-32488-cov-5.263867_pt1 | contig 32488 bp, 48 predicted proteins | sample MGYA00242100_ERZ508989 | MGnify/ENA primary metagenome ERZ508989 (study PRJEB26280, sample SAMEA2531403) | human gut metagenome | biome: human gut; feature: human-associated habitat; material: faeces...
TTCCGGTCTTTTCGAACTTCATATTTCCCTGATAAGTGTCATAATAGCAACCGCATCTATCACATTTTCTTGCGCGCATTCCACACCTCCGTTGAGTTTTCCCGCCTTAACTCAACTCGGAGTTAAGTTAAAACGAATTAAATTGAGTTAAAAACGAATTAAATTGAGTTAAATCAACTTGGTTTTCTCTTCGTCCGTTATCCCTGCGGCCTTTAGCAACGGCCACAGTTCCTTTAACCGCATCGAGCCGGGGTCCTTTTTCCGCAGCCGATACGTTGCCAGATTCATACCCGCCATTTTCGCCATACGCTGATCGTCCAAACGCTTGCGGGCTTTAATAATATCAAGGAGTATCTGGACATTCTCCCCTTTTTCGTCAGCGTATGTCTTTTTTCTCAGCATAAGACCTCCGCTCTGGTAAACAAAAATCCTGTAAGCATCCAATCTTGTGCGTAAACAGCTAAGTCGTGCGTATCTCCTGTACCACGCTATTCTGATGTGTTTACCACGTTGCGCCTACTTACGGGCCGGAGTAACCGCGTTAGCTCCGGGCAAATGGTTTTATATATTTACATTTACATTATCATTTACATTAACATTTACATTTACATTAGGTTTTCAGATTCAAAACCAGTGGTTTATTTTTCCAGTAAGTCATCTGCAAGATGTCCCACCAGAATCCTTTCTCCCGGCTGAACCTCAACAGCCTTTGGATACTCCAACCTATCTTTGTTCCCGGTCAGCAACGCTATGGTCAGCTGATTAACTTGATTCTGCAAATGCCGGATGTAATCAAAAAGATAGGTTTCGTCTTCTTTCCTCAATTCTCCCCAATCACCTCCTGTTGACTTTTCCAATGATTACTCCTATTCTTTAAACACAGGCACCTCCATGCCAAGTCTGGAGAAAGGAGAATCTCATGGTTGAAACAGTTTCACGGTTGTACCACTGCCATAAAATTCATAAACACATCACTATTTATGAAGAGTATGAGGTTTCTGGTAACAATCGCCGCCTACTGCGCTGCTCATGTCCATATCATCAATACAAGGAAATGACGCCGCACTGTGATGGCAATAATGATTTTGGTTTCCAGTGTGGTTATGCAAAAAATCAATAACCAGGCTCACTAATTCATCTGGCCGCTCACTAGGCGATAAGTAACAGTAAAGCCGGAGGTCGCATTTGCAACAGTCTCCACCAGATTCTTTGCAATGCTGGCTGACGGCTTTATTAAATTCAAGTGCGTCCATCACTTCTCCTCCTCATCCTCTAAAAGAGCTTCGATGCCGACTCCGAAGTAAGTTGCGATCTTCTTGATTTTGTCAGCTTTCGGCGTATATCTGCCAGCTTTCCAATTGCTCAGCGTTGCGGTAGATACTCCGGTTCTTTTTGCTACTTCATAGTCAGTAACACCAGCTTTATCCCTCAATTCCGCATATTTGTTATACATTTTCACCATCCTTTCATAAATATATATTGACAATAGTTAAGATTTCTAATATAATGAAGTCGTCGAACAAAGTTATAAAAGAAATCGAAGCTATTATCTTTGTCTGTAGCTTTGCTTTCAAAGCTATGCTCAGAGTATAGCATTGATTTCAAAGTTTGTCAACAGATTTTAGCTAATTTTTCAAATTTATTTTAGAGGTGTAAACTATGTATAGTAACTTTGAAAAGTTATGCTCCGAAAGAAACGTAACCCCTTACCGTGTATGCAAAGAAACGGGCATTCCAACTGCTACGATAAGCAATTGGAAAGCCGGACGATACACACCTAAACAGGATAAGTTAAAAAGGATTGCTGATTTTTTCGGCGTGTCTGTTGACTTCTTAATAACAGGGAAGGAGGAAACTGCCGTTGCACAAGAAACACATGTTGATTTAAAAGCGGAATTTAACCGCATCAAGAAACTGTTGGAAAGCGGGGAAAACGCACCGTTGTATTTTGACGGTCAGCCCGCAGATCAGGAGAGCATCAACTTGCTGCTCGATCAGATCAAGATATCCTTTGCGCTTATGGAACGTATGCGCAAAAAATAGGAGAGGTAGAACATGACAGATGCAAAAAGGACAGCCGTAGAGTTATCAAAAATTTACCATACAAATGATCCGTATGAGATTGCGGAACGACTGGGGGTATATACACAGGTTGGACCTTTAGGGAAAATATTCGGATGCTGCTTAACCATAGCGGGGCAACGCTTCATTTACATAAACAGTGATCTGGATACACCTACACAGAAGATGGTAGCGGCTCATGAACTGGGCCACGCCGTGATGCACCGGGAAGACTACTTCTTTTTTAACTGGATGAACGATACGACATACCGGAGCCGGGCAGAAATCGAAGCGCACACCTTTGCCGCAGAACTGCTTGTACCGGACAGTGTTGTACTGGAACATCCTGGATTTACATTGAATCAGCTATCCGCATTAACCGGATATGCAGAAAATTTTTTGAAATTTAAGAAAATTTGAGGTTTTTAATGAACACCACAATAAAAGGAATCCGGCAGGAGCTTTTATATTCTGATAAGAGTTTTTTGTTGTCCGAGTTTTTAATGCCATCGAAAGCATCTTCTTTCAGAAAAATAAAGGAAATAGCATATTGCTATGGAGATCATGGGAGATTTGGATATCTGAGATTTCACGAAAAGAATGGTTCTGTTGAAACGTTCTTGTTTCGGAAGAAGAGGAACGAACAGGTTTCAGAATTTTTAGATACCGTCCAAATTGGTTATCCAGATGTGAAACTGAACGAACAGTATGAAAGAATTGATTGCCGATCGGCATATAATTACATGCCCGGAAGAAAAAAAGCATTATGCTGGATATCTGCCTTCATCATTCTGCTGGGTTCATTCTTTTTCTACATGAATAATATGTCTTCCATTATGAACGACAAAAAAATTACGTTGGAAGCGTTTAATCAGTGTGAAATTGGAATGACATATGAGCAATGTGAGAAAATAATTGGATCTGCTGGAACTCCACTTGCTGAGTCCGAAATAATAGATACAAACATGACAGCATATATGTGGTATGCCAATGAATATAGCGGCGCAAACGCAGAGTTATACTTTATGGACGGCAAGCTATATCAGAAAGTACAAATCGGCTTGGAATGATATTCGGGAGCTTGTAGTATGAAAAAAGGGTGTTTATACTGGTTGGTACTCGGCTGGTGGCTTGAACCTATACTGTATTTGGTAAAACAAACTCGTATTGTTGTATGGGTAGCAGCTATTGCGGTGCTTGCCGGATTTTTGATAATGGCCGGAGCTTTCCTTGTTGCTATGGCGTTCATATTTGCCGTTCTGGCTGTTTTCATCATCATAGCCAGTCTGATTATCAACTTGATAAGAAAAATCTATTCTCGGTGCCATAATTGCACCGATATGGAAGACCTACACGAAGAAGAGTTTGAAGAGAAAGAAGAACAATGCCAGTCAGAGCAAGTCAAAAAGCAGATTCCTACACCGACAAAGGAACTGGAAATGTCAGATGAACAGGCTTTAATGTATGGCTTGATCTGCAACGCATATCTTAACCACCAGGAAGAAATGGAACAATACGAACCACATGAAAGAAACAACGAAAAAGGCAATATACAAGATGATCTGTGATTCTATGGAACCGCAGACGGAACAGGTATTTGATGTGCTCTTTTCCGGCACATCCGAACAGGATTCGGAGCAAAAGATATACTCCCAAATGCTCCTGAACGGAATTAAGCTATCTACTTACCTTTCGGTACAAATGATTCTTGATCTGCTGATTGAGAATCAGATTGTTGAGCTGGATGAGCGCCAGATTCAAAAACTTCTCTTACAGCAGCTTTCATCTGCCGCAGAGGAGAGGGGGCATTCTCAGGAGTGACGATGCTTTCCAGACGCTCAACACGATTTACTAAGTTATTCCATCGTTTTTTTGATATAAACATAAAACACCATCCTTTTTATTTTTATCATATCAGAAAAACCTATGGTTATATCACCAAAATAAAAAACGCCCGGTGCTACCAACACCAGACGTTTTAAGGATGTGATAAAATCACAAAACCTACACTGATATAATATCACATCCGGCAGCAGTCACGCAAGATAAAATTAAAATCTGGTGGCTGTATTTTTATACCCAAAAGGAGTGATACTACTATGGCAAAAGCAAAAAAGTTACCATCTGGATCATGGAGAGTTCAGGTATTTGACAGATTTGAGGATGTACGAGATAAGAACGGGAAGCCGGTTCTGGATGATAAAGGCAAGCCGAAGAAAAAGAGAATCTACAAATCATTCACAAACGATGACCCTACATCAAAAGGGAAACGTGATGTTGAGCGGGAAGCTGCTATATGGGCCGCAAGCAAGGAAAACGAATCAAACACCCACGCGGAATTAACATTAGGCGAAGCCACCGATCTATACATAAGCCAGCGTTCCGCTGTGCTGTCTCCTTCAACTGTGAGGGAATACAAAAACTCCAGAAAAAGAGATTTACAAGGGCTGATGAATGTAAAGCTTCAAGATATCACGCAGGACATGATACAGGTAGCTATAAATCAAGAATCACTCTCCCACTCTCCTAAGTCTGTAAGGAATATGCATGGGCTTCTCACGGCTGTCCTTGCCACTTACAGACCCGGCTTCGCAGTCCGCACAAAGCTGCCGGCAAAAGTAAGACCTGATCTTTATGTCCCATCTGACGCAGACATAAAAAAGCTGTTGGCCTACGCAAAAGAAACTGACATGGAGCTGCCTATACTCCTTGCGGCGTTCGGCCCAATGCGCCGCGGTGAAATATGTGCGCTGGAATCTGACTGTATAGACGGAAATGTGGTACACGTTGCTTATGCGCTCGTACAGAACGATAAAAAAGAATGGGTGAAAAAGAGTCCAAAGAGCTACGCAGGGGACCGGTACATCCCTTACCCATCGTTTGTGTCGGATATGTTTAAAGAAAAGTCCGGTCGCGTTGTTGATATGACACCGATGCAGATCACGAAAAAATTTTCCAGGCTGTTAAAAAGGGCCGGTCTTCCACACTTCCGGTTCCATGACCTGCGGCACTACTCCGCCTCCATACAGCACGCTATAGGGATACCGGATGCTTACATCATGCAGCGTGGCGGTTGGGGGAATGATGGAGTTTTGAAACAGGTCTACAGGCACACCATGATAAGCCAGGAAAAGGACATGAGCCAAAAAGCGAATGACTATTTTGAAAATATCGCGAAATAAATTACTATTTTGTGGGGTAAAACGGGATAAGATATGGGGCAATAAACAGGTGCTTCGGATGGGCTATGCAACACGAAATGCAACACGATGAGTTGAGAATGCCTATTTTAAGCCATCGTTAGCCGAGAGGTCGCAGGTTCAAATCCTGTTGCCCCGATTAACTGGAAAGCCGCATAGAACCTATAACTTAGGTTTTATGCGGCTTTTGATGTTATAAGCATTTATCACTTGTCGCATAAATATATCAAAAATGGTACATTTTTAAATACTATGCAACACGAAATGCAACACGAAATATTCTGGATGGGCGGTGTATCCATCATCTCAAATACTCCATTTGGAGTGTGTCGGGAACCATTGCCGACCTCAGAATATTCGCATTATTTCACGCCAGGACCATGCTCTGGATCCTGATCGTGATTGTGACGTGCGCTGTCTGGGGTAGTGCCTGCATCAATGACACCGTTTACCGGATGACCGCCGCCAGCCGGTTTTCCTACGCCCGGGCCGGAGTTAACATAGTGGCCACAGTCATCATCTGCCGGAGACAGGTTATGATGATCGTTGATATCGCAGTGTGCTGCATCATGAGGTGCACAGTTTCGGTGTAACGGTTCCTGGGTGTTCATTTCTTTTTCCATAAGTGTTTTTCCTTTCTTTCTGTAAGATTTTTGATACATTTATGGTACTATTTTTTCGCCGTTTGAGTGTCCCCAGCAAAATAGTTCTTTTGATGTGCTCAACACCAAGACAATAAATAGATATCTTCATGTCGTAGCGGATTCTATAGTGTTATTCCGTCCAAGCAGCTGGTTTTATGTAAAAGATTTTGGCACATATATTCCAGACGAGAGGGTATGTTTTATTAAAGATACGAATACCTTAACCATTTATTTTCTTAATTCTGACGGAACAGAATCAATAGGCACAAATGAGTCTGATAGGTTTATGGGAGTGTTATTATGGAATATTTGATTATTTAATGTAATATAAATTCCAATCATCTGCATAGGTTGAGAACCGACCCGTCCATAACTTACCATTCCATAGATTTGTAGCAAAAAATCCATAATTTGCATTGTCTCCAGCTACCAAAATGATAAAGTTTCCACTTTCTCCAAAAAATGAAGTATTCACACTGTTCAGTATGGTTACAATGGAATAACTCAATTTCCCACCATTTATAGATGCCGATATGAAGCTTTTAATGTCATGGTCTGTGGTTGATGCCGTTGCTATTAATTGTTTTCGTGTTAAAGAACTATATAGCGAGTTAACGCCGCTGGACAGATCGGTCATGCCGCCGGTCAGCGCAGCTGTGCCGATCTTATTTTCAGCATCCACAAGGCGGCTTTCCTGCCCCTGTATAACATCGACAGCAGCATTTAACAGGTTTGTCACTCTCATGATTCCCTGTTCCGCGTGATTTAGATGCTCTGCATCAAGGTCTGGTTCAGAGTTATCAACGTACTCAGTTGGAACATACGCTTCTATTTTTGCAAGCGCTGATGCTAGTGCTTGCGCTACTGGTAAAGATACGTTTTCGTCACTCATAATTATCTCCTTTATTTATTAAATTTAATGTAGCGAACTTTCGATACAAACGCGCTTGTATTATAATCTGCTGGAATTCTAAAGGGTAGAAATGTAACAAAATTGTATTGGCCTGAGTTTGGTATAGTATATGTTCTTGTTATCCATGCATCTTCGTCCGATGTTGTATCAAGGTGATATAATTCAAATGCCCCAAGAGTACCTGAATAAAAACTTCCGTTCCTATATAAAGGATTCTCATAGAAAACGCCTGGTCTGTTTTGAGATAGTATAAACACAGACAAGTCCTGGTCATAAGCTCTTGCTGGCAATGTGTAACATATCGTTACGCTTTTTGCGGATCCGATATTTATTTGTTTTTCGAACGTCACAAACGGAGCCACCGCAGTTGCGGGTGCAGAACGTATTCTTTTCCCCTCAATTCTAATGCATTTTCCTTGCAAAGAATCATCTACATCATAACTCCAATCTACAGACATCTGAGCATACACAGATGTTTTGTAATTGTCCCAAGATGACCCGGCACTACTAGGATTTTGGTAAAACGCACTGTCATAAAAGCCAGTTTGTCCAGGTGGAAACACACCATACCAATACGGCGTAAGCTGATCTGTATTCACATATCCTTCGAATGTGCCAGCGACAGAACCGATAAAAGCACCTTTTTTGATGTTCTCGGGCTTCAAATTATCCACGCCAGTTACAACTATGTCTCCGGTCATATACTTACCGGATATATTGAGCAAGGATCCATTTGCGACCGGATCAACAGTCATTTCACCCTTTGTAACAATATTCTGAGTTACAGCAGATCCTGCATCGACATATCCAGCCGGAATAACATACGTCTCGTTTGCCCCAAGCACCTTACTGATCCTTCCGATCTTTTTCTGGATTCCAGTCTGAATCTCATCTGTTCCGGATCCATAAAACTTTTCTCCGGCCACAACGTCCGCTGGTGCGGCTGTAAGATCTGAAACATCTACTGCGCCGCCCTGACGCTTAATTATACACTCTCCCATTAGCTGTACCCCTCATAAGTTCCGGTAACTCCAAGTATAGTTACGCCTTTTTTGATGTTTTCTGGCTTAAGTCCGGTAAGTGGTGCCACATATACATCGCCAGTCATGTATTTATTCGCGGTTTGCACAGTCTGTTTTTCACTGGTTGGATATACTGTACCGCCTGAGCTTGTCTGCAAACTCTGTACCACCTTGCCGTTTCCAGAATGGATGCCTTGCGGTATGGTGTAAGATCCATTCAGCGGTAGCTTTACTGTTTCTGCCGCAATCTCGGTAACAGTTCCTGTCTGTATGCTGTCGCTTCCGGATCCATAAAACGTTTTCCCATTCCTAACCTTATCCGGCGTAGCCGTAAGCTGTGAATCATCAAAACCAGACCCGCCACGTAATACTATCGCATCTGCCATACCTACACTCCTTTTATAGCTACGGTAAAATCTACCGTCGGCTTTGAGTTATAGCAATAAAGCGCAAGCTGGCCGCCTCCGGAAACAGCGCGATCAACATATCCATATGCTTTGCCTTGCGCCTTTGCATCTGAGGATGTGGTGCCGTCTGCAATATGTAAAGATATGATAGGCACATCGTTTACCGTCATACCCTGTACTACAACACGCTGAATATAAGGTGCGGACTGAGACCAATCAGCGGCCTTAAATGTGGCATACCGCAACTTTTGTATGTCCTCTATATCATCGGCATTTTGGTTAACTGCCTTATTTGTTGCATTAACATCTCCTGCACTGTAAATATCGCCATCTTGCGTGTAATCAGTGACATCATCAAATGATACTGTTCCATCATCATTCTGGATCATTCGATAGCGCCGTTTCCCAGAATAAATATCATCTTTATAATCCGTTTTTAAACTCATAGATTAACTCTCCTGTTTCCAAAGCCGCGAGATCCAAGATTAAAGCTCAGATGATTCAGCCCCGGCTCAATTTTTTCTGCAATCATCCCGATATCGTAAATGATCTGTTCTATGGCATTTGCCTGCCAAATGGACGTATACGTTATCTTTGCAGGGGTCAAAGGGGTGCTGACCGGTGCATAAAACGCGGATCGAATAGAATTGATGTTTGATCTAAGGCGTTCCATATCTTTTTCAGTGCGGAAATCATTCATGCTCCAGTTCGTTTTGTTCCGCGTAGTGTTTTTGTACCCACACCGATTTAAAAAATAAGACACCCATTTTACTGCCGTTTCTACACGGTTTAAATCCTGATAGTCTATATAAGCTTTCTTAGTAAGAGACTCAATATCGGCCTGAGTCCGATCAAATATAAGCCCATTCAAAATGTCACTCATGAATCGTCACCTTTGCTTTTATTGCATTTCCAAAACTGTAGTCTACGCTTTCAATTACACCTGACTTTTTTCCATCATATCCGGTGTCGATTTCGACTCGCTGACCGACAACTTTATCTTTTAGTAAAACATCTCCGGTAACGCTTTCGGCGCGCATATAGTACCGATAGATCCGGTCTATGGCCTGCTCTGCATTTTGTGCATTTATAAGCGTAGCATCAGTAACTTCTTTAATGTTTTTATTAAATACAATGTCAGGATTTTCCTTTAAAATCTGGCTTGTATTATGGATATATTTCTTGCCTATTATAGTAACTTTTTCTCCGGTTCCAGATACCACCACATAGTTTGCGCCACTTTTTACTACGGCACCTCCAGAAACAGAAAGGTCATGGTAAGGTTCTGAAAAAACTATCTCAGCCGTTCCAGAAAGTGTCTCGTTATAGATTTCCTGTGTTTCAGCTGACGGCTGATATGTATGTGTTGTAAGCCTTATACCGGTCACGATATCAGAGCGTTCCAGGGTTACGCCGTCAAACGTATCTGATGCCGGAAATGTTCCTGTTACATCATTCTGTTGCTGATACATTGCTACGCCATCTACGTTCGATGTGTCAACTATAGCTCCTATCGCAAACGCAATCTGCACCAGAGCATTACGCTTTGTGGTATATGGTATGTACCCGTAAAGAGCCTGATCTGACAAGGACGGGTCTATAGCGCAGGTAAAGTCCTCACCAGAAAAGATATCGGCTACCACATCTTTTACCAACTCCCCAGAGTATATCCCACCGACATACTCATTTCCGTCAAGGACGCCCAGCGCATCATGCGCATCCAGGTAATAATCAAAGACATTTTTCCTAGCTCCATTTTTAAGGTAAAAGTTCCCAATCAGATCATTATCAAAAAAAACTGCTAATTTCTGTTTTTTCTGGAGATCGAACGGAATATTGCTTTTGGTGCGCACAGTGAAAGACAAGGTATTTATACTGATGTTCTCAGATATTGCATTGATCTCTTGTATACAATCAGTAGTAACCAGCTCATCGGACAAGAAGTCTCTGTAGATTCCGTAATCTATTCGGGTGAGAAACACCGGCCTGTACGGCTTTGAAGTCTTTTTAAATGTAATTGCAATCATATTATAGTTCTGAACATAGTTATTGCAAAAATATCGGCTACTGTCCGGTGCAAAATCCTTAGATGAAAGCAAATGGCCGTCCTCGTACCATTTGATATTTAACCCGGTTGCATAATCTCCAGAGAGAAGATTGAACGTAAGCAGAATACCTACACTAGAGAACTTGCCGTTAAATGTTATGGTAAGGGTCGGCTGATTCATCATAATGTCCCGTCCGCCAGACGGATAAAGGAACACACGTGGATAAAGGCCAATTTGCGGCATAAGGCCAGGAGTTTTTATAGAGTAGCCGAATATGCCGTCTTCGTTTGACCACTCGTCACTGATATATCCATAATCTTCATGATCTTCTGGGATATTTATGTACTGACCATTCAAAAGGGAAAATCCCGGATAGCATAGTGCATATCCGGGATAAGTCAGATCATCCCGCCGGAGATCCGGAAATTCTCTTCTTGTCGTTGTTGCATTTGGGTATAAACCAGTTTTTGGATATAAACCTTTATGTGGTCGTAAACCAGTATCCATGATTTGGGGAAAACTGTTATCTTTTGCATATGGAGCCACATCATCATATACTATTTTTAGTCCTGTCCCGGCTGTTTTTGATCTCGCTTTTTCTTTCATATCATGTCCTCTGCGGCTCCATTGCGATAAAATCAATAGATAATCCGCCCCATTTATTTATGTCGATTCCGTCTTTGTTCTTTTCTTTTTTCAGCTTGTCTTTTCCGTTTGTTACATAGGCTTCAAATTCAAGCGTTTCCTGCCCGTAAGGGAAAGACATGGTGTGTGACTCTACAGGGGCCGAAATGATATCATAAAACGTATCATAATCGGCCCTGTTGCTTTTTTCCGGATCTACGGTGAGTGTATAGTTATAAAAAGTACCTATAATGTCCCTGTACATCCTACGGGATTGCACACGCCCGGAATTATCGCTGTCGGTAACAGCAAAGCTGCGTTCCAGGTCTGTAACCTGGATGCGCAAATCTAAGCCATCAATAGTAAAAACACCGTTTATCATACTGTCACCATCCTTACACCTACACGCTGTTTTTCTTCATTGTTTGCCTTATACACGGCCTGTCCAAAGCGCCGACCGTCCACTTCCATGATAACCGTTATATCCCGACTACCTCCGCTTTCTGCCAGGGCTTCTTTCAATGCCTGTTTCATCGTGCTTAATGGGGAAACAACCTCTGTCTCGCGCTTGTTATCTCCAAGGATTGCGGCAAACTCTCCGGCACGTGGCGGTACTACAGTTCCAGTAGCAAGGCGTGGCATATTGTACATTGAAGCCGCAGAAGCGTATTTTGCAGATCTTCCACCCCCAGCATTGCTGTAGATAGACTGTGTCTGCCGTTTGCCTGCATTAATCGCAATCGTTGCAGCCGCTATTCCTGCCGCAAGAGATGCCGCCACAACCGCCGCGCCTACGCCACCAGAAAGTGCACCAAGAGCAACAGCAAGAACACCAACCGCGGAGGCTGCTGCCAGAAGGCCACTTATCATTCTTTCTTTCGGAGTCATTTTATCCCAGTTTCTTGCCAGTACTGCAACCAAACTTATTATTCCGCTTATGGATAAAGCAACTGGGTCGATTGCATCAATCATTTTTAAAAACATAACAATAAGCTCACCTGATTTGGCTATGATTTGTGATACTCCATTTAAAAACGCAAGAAATTTCCATGCGGCAAAAAACGCAAGGACAGCTACAGTTGCTGATTCTACAAGTGACTGATTTTCATAAATCCAATCAGAAAACTTAAGCAATGCATTAACCAGTTTTTTTAACGCTGCAATAATAACTTTGCCACTCCATTCACCAAACGGCTGTAAAAAAGTGTTCCAAAACCATTCAGCGGTAGGTGCCAATGTTTCGATAACCGAATATAAAAGATCGAGAGATGCTGCTATAAGTTCGAAAACCTCCGGTAATCCCTGCTCAAGACCCCATTTTGTTATTGGAAGCAAAACATTATTTAAAAACCATAAAAGCAAATTACCAATAGCCAGTATAACCGGATTCGCTGATGCAAGTACATTATCAAAAGATTCCAGGAGCGGGGAAAAGTCTAAATTGGATGACCAATCCTTAATGCTTTCAGACGCATCACGGAAGAATCCAGATAATGTAACAAGAATATCTCCAAGATGCCGCAGTATGTTCGTTCCGGTATTGCCTGAAACCCATGCTTTATCAAACTGCGTTATAAGGTTTGCAACAGTTTGTACCAAATTGGCAAACGTTATAAGCAGATTGTCCGTTATTGCCTTTCCGTAACCCTCCACATTCCAGACCTGCATGAACGATGCTCCAGCATCTTTTGCAAGCTGTTTTGCTGATACAAACAGATTCGTGAGTGACTGCATCACTTCCGGTCCATTATCAAGCCACGATTCTTTCAGCGGAGCAAACAGGCCGGAGAATATCTTTTTCACTGCATCAGCACGGGCCTTTATGTCGTTTGATACCTCTTCCGTGGTAAACATCTGATCTGGTGTAGGTCCGACATACCCGGTCTTGTCCTGATCTGATTTGTTCCCGGCCTGGATAAGCTCATCAAACGAATACGTCAGCTTTTTATTCGCCTTTTCCTGTGCCTTTATCTGCTTGTTACTCTCTTTTAAGGCAGCGCCGTAGTCTTCCTCTACCTTCGTTGCTTTGGTATATGTGTCCTTTCCGGTAAGAGCCGCAAAAAACTGGGAAGTCCATGTAACAGCTTCCGAAAGCAATGAGATGAATTCTACCAGTACAGGAGACGCATATTCTGCGACCGGAGAAAACGCAGTAGCAAATGAATTTTTCAGCTGCGTAAGAGACGAAAGCACATTTGATATGGCCTTGTTTGTCTCTGGAGAATACTGAGCAAGGTTCTCCATTCCCTCACGGGCCGATCTAAATGCAAGAGATATAGTAGAACGCAAAAGCCGAAACATAACCAAGCGCCGTACCACGCCACTCAATGCCTCTCCATACTTCTTGGTTGGTTTTTGACTCTTTTTCATCTGAATCCCAAGTTTTTTTGTTGAGTTTGTGGCTTTTTTGCTGGCACCGTCAATACCAAGGAGCCGTTTTTTATACTCCTCAAATTCGTTTTTCACTCGGTTATACGATATTCCTAGAGATTCATTCATCTGCTTGAGCTTTTTAGCTTCTGTTGCATACTTGTCGTACATCTGGGAAAACTTATCTGTATCTTTTCCAAGTGTAAAGGCTCCTCCAGAATCTTCCAGATCTTTCAATTCACCTTTTGCATATTTTAACGAATTATTCAGCTGCTCTATGTCATACTGCATTTTTTTATAGGTGCTACTGTTGGTTCTGCCTCCAGTGTCCAAAAACTTTTGCTGACGTTCAAGCAGAGCTGTTAATTTCTGGTTCGTCTTTTCTATCTGATTCCGAACCTCAGCGTATGCCTGTGTAGGTATCTTCGTTTCGGCATACGCTTCCAATGCTTCACGTAGCTTTTCAACCTTCCGTTCCTGCGCGGCATACAGGCTATTCAGTTTCGCAAAAGCGGTGACCTGCTTCTGTACTGCAATTTCTGATTTTTTCCCAAGATCATCAATCCCATTTGCCATTCTTCTTACGGCGGCTTCTACCTCTTCTGTTCCTGGCTTCATGCCCTTGGTGCTTATCTCTGTGTCGATTACTATTGATCCGTCTGCCGTCAATATATCACCGCCTTACGTTACGTGTCGAACAGAGCGTCCACAGCTTCTTGTTCAATGCGCCACTGTTCTTTTTCTTCGTTGGACGTTGCCTGTTTTAATTCCACCATAGACCTGTTGTTTTTAAAAAATTCTAATTCCCATTTCTCCAGTTTCTCGCCTTTTGCCCGTTTTTGCCGAATTGCAAGAACCTGAGAAAATGTTCCATCTCCGATCTCATCAAAGTACCCGATGAAGGTCCACCAGTGCATATATTGGTTCGGATCGCGAACCTCACGCCCAGATATCTTGTTAATTGCAGAAAAAACAATTGGTGCATCCTGTTCCCAATCCATAACACGCGGGCGCGGTATATTATCTGCAGGTTTCCCACAGTCCAGGAACCACAAAGCCTGTTCTATTGCTTCTGGAATATCATCTTCTGGAATACTTTCTTCATAAAGGATATCCACCATGACCTGATACTTTCCTGCATCGTCAAGATTTGCATCATTAAATGCCGTCATAATATCCAGGCACGGTCTGAAATCTGTCCGTATACCATAAGACTTACCACCAACCGTAAGGGTTAATGGTAAGTCCCATGAGTGCATCATTTAAGTGGGGAAAGATATCTTCCCCCAGGAGCTGCCTTGTATTTCTGCGTATATTCTTTTACGCGGTTCTGCACGGCCTGGAGCCGGATTCCACGCTTCTGCTCGATAACAGTTTTGATGGCATTGATAACATTTTCAACGAAAAACTGGCCAGAATTAAGAAATGTAAATGGAGATGTAATCGAGAAAAACTTTTCGGACACCGGAGCTGCGAAAAGGTAATCTATCTTTTCGCACATTTTCCGGCTGATCTCATTGAGATCAGTATTTTCCCCTCTTTCAAGCTCGACCTGTAATTCCTCGAATGTTTTCACCGTCTCATCGTATCTGTTAACGATGTCAAAATCCGATGGAATAAAGGTAAACTGGCCCAGATGCTCGCCACGCTGATTTACGATGTCAAAGACCTCACTACCATCATCAATGGTAATAATATTTCCCATAATTCACTCTCTCCTCTTAGGTCAGCGGAATCTCACCCTCTTTAAAGGACGGCGCCCCTGATTCAATGGTTACATAGCCTTTCTTTCTGCTGCCATCAAAATATATAGTAAACGGAATGGTGAAACCATCGGTACCACCGCCGTATTCGCTCGTTTTAATAACAACACTTTCAGTCCATGCACGATGGTTAGTTTTCTCGGTGTCCTCAATGATGACTTCGAGGATTGTAGTCTTGCACTCATCTCCGCGAAGTCTGTTCATTGCGATATCGCGAATCATCGGATAAATTGCATCAGTAGGATCTGCATAATATGTTATATCTTCGATAGACGGCTCATATCCGTTATCCTCAACATAGGTCTCATCCCAAATGTTTTTGTTTGTGGACACATCCGGGTTCAGAGCTACGCTCATGCTGTCGTTGTATTTACCGATACGCCACCATTTAGGTGTACCAGTTCCACCAAAAGTTGAATCAAGAAAGGTTCTATATGCACCTCTGGTAAGCTTCATAAATTCGTCCTTTCTGCGCTACTACGCTTCATATTCTATGTCATTGGTGTACTGCACCGTAACAGGCAGTACCCAGTCTTGCACCGCTTCCTCATTTGGCTCTAAACCGTATGAGTTATCGCGGGTAATGCGTTTTATCACTCGACCATCAGACAGAGCCGGAAAGGCCTTTAGGCGCGTCTGAGTGCCGTTTATAACAACAGGCTCCCGGCATATCCACTTGCCGAGGGTGTCAAGGAAGTCTTGTACATTCAGTTTAAGCCGTTCTTTTGTGGCTGCTGTGCGGTATACCACGTAAAACGGATACTGGCATTGCTGATGGATGCCGCCGCAGACATCTTCCGATTCTGCGTACACCAGCGCCCCATTGTCGGCCGAAAAGGCTATTCCTGATTCTTTCCCAAGCTCCTCAAACTTAATGACCTCGCCATCTTCCAGGCCGGGATATTGATTTAACAGGGATTTCACCGCGCGGGTGAGAATATCAAACCCGCTTGCGTCCCGCCCTATGACCTTATCCATGCTTACCACCTCCAGCTATGCGCTTTACTCCTTTGATCCATGTCTTTCCGTCTGCCTGCTTCGCCGCTTCAAACCAGTGATCCTGTGCTTTTGGGTGTGCCTGGTGCGTGTAGGTGATGTTTTCCCGGGCATTGGTCTTGCCCGTGTACTCGCTCACAAGCACCTTACGTGCTCCACGACGCGCAAATGGTGATCCGGTCAGTTCATCAACCATAACCTTACCCTCGTACAGATAACGCCCTTGTGGGCCATATCCGGCATACACAAAGCCGCTTCCCTGTACCGCCGCACTGGCAGCACGGGTGGTATTGATAAAGCTGCCCGTTACCATCGGCATATACGGAACCATACTGTTCATGACAGCGCCGTCCAGATAGTATTGTGCCTGCTGAAACTGCCGTTCAAAGCGGGACATATCAAGTTTCAGATGAATGCTGCCAACATTGTATGACAGATTTTTAAGATAAAAGCGCTTGCTTCTCCTTGCCATATTACCGCCCCTTAAACCTGCCTACTTTCCTAAGATTTCAAAGTGCGGGATAACCGTATACGGTCCACCTACACTGGTTATCTTGTAAACATTATCTCGGCTGCTGTTCATGTACTGGTAAAAACCATTTCGGTAATCATCATCCACAACCACACCACCAGTCCATTCACCCTGCCAGAAAAAGTCCTCTGGGCCGAAGGTGATGCTGTCCGGAAGATCATCATTTACCTGCGCAGCCCATGCTTTCGGGGGCAACCACGGCACCGCTGAACCGTCCGACTGCTGCGCCATCACCTTTTCCCCATTCGGGGTGTAAGCAATATGCAGTGCGGCATTGTCGGTGCTGTCCGGGCCATACTTTTTCAGTATTGCGCCGTGGTCGGTTATCAGATCAACGCCGGACAGGATGTGCGGATACCAGTATGATTTTCCTGTGGTTTTTGAGGCATACCCGTTAAAAACCGTTATCGTTTTGTCATACATGTTTTATCACCCGACGATCATTACTTTTTAATGTCAGTCTTACTCATTCTTTTCCACAGCTCCGTGAGCTTTTCCCAGCCATACATAGCCACAAAGGCAACGATAAAGCCTGCCATGATAGCTGCCAGAATCATGTACCATAATATCTGCATCTGGATATACTGCATGTATGCCACAAAAGCGGCTACAGTAATACCGATGGAAAGAACGAACACCAGTGCATCGGTCGGAATCCTGGACAAGACACCTACACCCTTAAATACCTGGGTGATGACCGATACGCAAAATGCCAGAATCCCGATCACTGCCAGAATCAAAGTCATGTTTGCAAATAATACTTCCATTACTCTGATACCTCCAAATCAACTTTTTCCATAACTGCCCTTGCTTCCAGAACAGCAATATAATCCGCCATTGCTCTTACCTGCATATTGTAAGTGCTTCTCGGACAAGTAGGAGTAAATGGGAGTTCTCCTTTGTCCCATTTCTCAAGCATATTAGCAAGTTTCTTATATCGAATAACCACCTGCATATATTCTGCTTTAAAGCGTTCCTTGTAATCTGCGCTATTCATCATTTCAACTGTCTGTTTTAATTCCATTATTCAGATACCTCCTCGTAAGTCTTTTCAAATATGTCTGGTTTGCACGGATATAATTCTCCGTTTACACCCTGGATAACATAGTCTCCAACAGAAACATGATGTGTTCCCTCTAATGTTTCGATATAAAGCTCACACGGAGGTAAATCACAAGTTTCTGCGCCGTAATACATAATACCTTTCTTATAAGCTTCTTGCGCCCAAAATGGAACGTAAAACAAGCCGTTCCGGTCTTTCAGATCACCATCATACTTAAATGCTTCAACGATAACAGGCTTTTTTCTAAACTTCATATTCACACTCCTGCATACAATACTGGCATTCCATCATCCGTCCTTACTCCCATTAGAAGCGGTAACGCTGTCTTTAAGAGTAAGTCGTTCGTTTTCTGTACATCTCCGGCGGCGGCATACACCGCACTCCATTCCTTTGCACTTGCTCCAATCTGCTGAGGTGTGGCGTAAGATCTGGATTCACTGCCGGATGATACAGATGTCACTATTCCTGTGGTCGTGCCGCCACCCGGTAAGGTGGTAGCCGTGCCAGTTGCCGCCGCTGCCGCGTTCTGCTCCGCAATATCAATCTGATACAGGATATCAGCCGCAGCGCAGACAGCTTTCTTAATGCGCCTCTGCTGCCGCTCATCCCCAGGCAGACCGTCCACCAGTCGGTCAAAGGTCAGTGTGTCGATAAAGTCACTCGCCCGTTCAGCGAATCGCATAAAATCAGATTCCGGCACGACATTGCCGAAAAATGATGTTTTGTAAAACTCATAGTCTGCATATGCCATGCCGGAACCCTCCTTACGCCTTTGCGGTTACTGTCGCATGTCCTGCGCTCAGTGCCTTATAGGTGCTGTCACACTCAACTACGGTAATGGTCTGACCTGTAGTCGCGGTGATGTCAGACTTACCATCCCATGCGCTCCAGTTCTTTACGTTCTGTCCATACTCTACAGTGGTCTCAGATGATGCCACTTTGTACTTATAGACGTTGCCAGCGTTGCCCTTTTCTGGACTAACAGTAATCTTCGTTGTTCCGCTGGATGAGCCTGCTGCAGACTGCACAGTCAGATCACCAAGAGTCTGAGATGATCCGAATGTAATGACAGAGATAGCGTCCAGGTACTCAGCAAACAGCACCATACCCATGATCGCAAACGCCTCGGATACTGCGGTGCTGTAGTTGCCCTGAGTATGGAAGCCAATCAGGTTTGTTTCACCGGACACAGTGTAAGAGAGTCCAGCACGCGCAAAGTCTGAATCACTCGGGTCAACATAGTAAAGCACAATGTTGTCCACAGGCGTAGCAATCACCTTTCCACGCGGGATTTCGCTGTCAGACAGAAGGAATACGGTATTAAAGCCCATAAAATCCTTCAGGTACTGGAAACCGAACTGATTCTGAACAGTAATGTTCGCAGTACCAAGATACTCATAAACGTCAAGGATGTTTACGAATCCAACAACACCATTCGGAATGGAACGGTGCATGTTTTTAAACTTGTCCTCAACGCGGCCTTTTGCCATAGCGAGAGCCATCTGGAAAGTGTTCTCGGTAGAGGTAAGAGTACCAGTCTTAAGATAGGTGTAAAATTTTCCGGTTACATCCGTCTGGAGCTGGAAGAGGAACTCTTCATCCGTCATCTCCACAGCCACATCGTAGCCATAAGTCTTGATCGCCTCGATGGATACAGCCTTTGCATACTTCTCCACATCCATTTCAGCATACTCTTTTTCTTTTACCTCGAATTTGGAGTAAGGGATTTCGTCACCCTCTGCGACCTTACCGCTCTGTAAGGTTCCGGTGGCGTATTTAGATTTCAGAGTTGCTCCAGGTTCTTTTTTGATCATCCTCAGCACTCCGAGAATTTCCCGGAGGTGTTCCCAGTTCCGTTCGAATCTGGTAACAAAATCAATCTCTCGGGCGCGCACCTGGATGTTTTCGGTTTTGATAAGATTTTGTTTTGCCATTAAAAAATCCTTTCTACCCATAGCTTTTAAAAGGTTTGTGGGTTAGCGGTCATACTCAAATCGCATGATCGGTAAGCGAATTACTCAAACAGAGCCATGTTACTTGCAATGGCCGCCTGGCGCTCGCTTGTGTCCTTGATGTCCTTGATTTCTTTCTTGGTCATCTTGCCCGGCTTGTTGTTATGTGTAATACCAGTAGTAAATCTTGCCTGGTTCTGAATTGCCGTCTGCTGGTCATCGTCAACAAACGCAGATGCATCGTCTTTCTTCATCTGCTCCAACAGGTCATTAAGGCCAAGAATCTTTCCGTCCTTAATCTTAAGACCGGCATCCTTGATATCAGCCATAACCGCCTTTTTCGCCGATGTGGAAGAGAATTTAACATCTTCCAGTGCGGTTTTGAGAGCATCCGCAAAATCTCTTTCATAGATCTTGTCATTGTACTCTTTCTCTGCATCTGCCGCTTTCTGTTTCCAGGTTGCAAGCTCTCCTTTAATGCTTTCCGGGTCAATTCCCTCAAAGCTCTTAAGGGTGTTTTCTGCGGTCTCCGCACGTTCTTTCCAGGCATCACGCTCACCCTCCACCTTCGTGAGGGTTTTCGTAACCTCTCCGGCGTTTTTGTAATGCTCAGACAGTGCCTTTTTCACATCTGCCTGCTTATCCTCCGGGATGTCGATGCCAAATGATTTGAGTGTTTCAATAAGTTTCTGCATATCTATCCTCCTGGCCGTGTTTATTGACCTGCCGCCGCAGGTAATGGATTAAGCCCGATAGACCACGGGCGGGGTAATGGACCGTCAGGGATTCGAACCCCGGACCACCCGGTTATGAGCCGGGCGCTCTCACCGCTGAGCTAACGGTCCTAAAACACCGGCTACATATTGCAACCGGTGTTTTGAGAAAGAAGTCGATGCGAAAAAGTCTTGCTGCATTGGCTAGGGGTGAACAGCAAGAACCCTCACGGCGGTCGTAAGCCGCCTTAACAGCCTATCAGCTATGAGGGGAAAGGAGGATTGCTATGAAATCACACAGTCAATCCGGCCAGATGAATAAACTGGCAATACGCACGCCGGGAATTTCACCCGCTTTTAACCTCCGGGATAAACCCGTTTATATTAAGGGCGTGCGCGGGAGGTGTAAATTGGCTAGAAAGATTCACAGGAGGTTAATCTTTGCTGCACTTATAATGTATCATTTATCCGTATGTAAGCTATCCACACGTTTATAACATATCTCTAAGTTTATCAACATACCGCTTCACAAGGTCACGTTCTTCGCGGCACTCCGCGTCCTTTGACATGTCCCCAATCTCAGCGGTCAACCCATCCAGATGCTCTTCCAGTGCGGCAAGCATCTTCCTCTTGCAGTCTTCAGATTTGCCGGAACGATAGCTTTGCTTCTGTGTCATGTAATCATCGTAAGCATCCCGTCCATCATTGCGGCTGTAATGCCCTCGCACGTAATGTTCGCCTCGGCGCATGTAAGAAGATCCGCGGTCATAGTCCGGCATCATTCGGCCATCAGAAGAACTGTAACGGCCCATGCTGTCTCGTCCACGGCGCTCACTGTAATCACCTACACCGTCACGCATCTGATCCAGCACGGTCATATAATACTCGCCCTTTTTATCCCAGTACTCTGTGTTTTTGATATCCTTATACATATCAATCAACTTAAAGGCGGTGTCCAGATTGCCAGAGGTGAGGCCTTTTTCTGCGATATTGGATATTTCATCTTCAATTCGTGCGCACAGATCTTTAATATCTCTCATCATCCCACCTCCTTATGCTACCCGTGTTACCACAAGATTTGCGTTTGCTACGGTTATAGCCTGCGTGCTGGTGTTCTCCACTGCAATATTTGAGCAGCACCCACGCGGCACATCAATAAAGATACCTGCAGATACGTTGTTAAACGCTTCCACCACCGCAGGAGTAGATATCATCTGAGATGATAAGACCGGTTCGCCGCCGATCGCGATTGCAAGGGAAATTGCTTCTGCTGTCCCTCCGGTCGGAACGGCAATATTTGCAGAAAAGGCCACAAAATAGCGGGCCTTACACTGGTTCGTCATTCCTCTGAGAGTAACTATTCCGCTTCCCTCCCGGTGCTGAACACATGCGGTCCCTTTTACCGCTGTGTTGGTATATACTACATTTCCATTCGCTGCCACATCCTGAGCGGCAACAGCTACATATTCAGCCATATTGTTTTCTCCTTTTTCATATCGCAAAAAGGCAGGACTGAGCCTGCCGATTTGCGTAATACCGGCTCTGGGCCGAACATCCAATGTCTTGTTGAGGTCAACAAAACATCAGAAGATACAGATATGAGGTTGTCAGCAGTTGCATCCAGTGTTACAGCCATAGTATACGTTCGGGTTCGGCACCTGGTAAGCCGGAATCGGCGCCGGATTGATCGCATTAATGAGCTGCTGGGTCTGTGCTGCCATAGCGGTAGTAAGCAATGCACTCTGGCGATCCTGAGATGCAGCGCGTCTGAGATCATTGTTTTCAGCCTGTAAGTTGGAAATCTTCTCGTTGCACAGGTAATCAAGGATTGCCCTTGTTCCTGCGTTCTGGCTGTCAATAATGTCTCTGGTGTTGCTGTTCATGGTGTTCTGGAGTGCACAGGTGTTCTGCGCCATGTTGTAGTTTACACCCTGGATTGCTTCCCGGGTCTCACAGCAACACTGAGCAAGCTGCGCCTGGAGTGCGTTGGTGTTCTGCATGTTGGCTACAGTATCGGCATTAATAGCCTGCTGGATGCCGAAGCCAGTCTGCATGACGTTTGTATTGATGCCGTTGAATCCGGTAAGCATACCGTTATTCATGGCATAGAAGCCATCACACAGGCCGCTGGACAGGCCGTCCAGTTTGCTGATAACTGCCTGGTTGTCAAAGCCACGCTGGATTGCAGAATCGGTGTATGCGCTTCCGGCTCCTCCACCGCCGTTTCCCCAGCCATTGCCGTTGCCCCATCCGCAGAAGACGAACAAGAACAACACAATGAGCCACCAGGCGCCGTCTCCACCAAACATTCCATCGTTGTTTCTTCCGTTTCCGGTTAAAAGAGCAACGTCAGAAGCTGTTAAGTTTCCATCCATAATCATTTAATCTCCTTTGATGTATTTACATTGATTTGGCCAAATCATAATGTACTTATTTTACAAAAAATGCTATAATATATATGTACGGATAGGGTAGCTCCCGAAAGTCTCATGTCCTAGAGATTTCCGTACATTGTTTATAGGACACGCACTGAAAGGACAGGTGTTATTTTATGAAAGAAATATGGAAAGATATATCCGGCTATGACGGATTATATCAAGTTAGCAACTTAGGTAACGTAAAAAGTCTGAATTATAACCACACCGGAAAGCCTAAGAATTTGTCTATAAAAAAGCATCATACAGGCTATAGAATGGTTACATTGTGTCGCAATAAAACACATAAAAACTTAAACATACATTTTCTTGTGGCACACGCCTTTATCGAAAACCATGACAATAAACCATGTGTAAATCATATTGACGGCAACAAAGCCAATAATTGCGTTTCCAATTTGGAGTGGGTTTCTTATAGCGAAAACACAAGACACGCCATAAGAACAGGTTTAAGGGCTGATTCTAATATGATTGGTCGAAAAGGGCGATTGAATCCGCTTAGTAGACCAATTTATCAGTACACAAAATCAAGTCAGCTTGTTAAAAAATGGCTGTCAATATCAGATGCAGCAAGGAATTTGAATTGTTCGCCATCATCAATTATAAATAATGCAAAAGGGAGAACAAAAAGTTTACGTGGATATATTTGGAAATATGAGGAAGATTAGTCTTCCTCTTTTTTATTTCATGCCGCCCAGCATCCGTTGAAACTGCTGTGCCATCTGCTGAGCCTGATCAAGCTGCGCCTGTGATATTCTGCCAGACTGCAACATCTTTTGTACCTCGGCTTTGGGATCTCCCTTAAAGTTTTGCTTAAACTGCGCAAACTGCTGCATCATCTGCAAGGGGCCATTTCCGCCCATCGGCATGCCACCGCCGAACATTTGGAATAATGGGTTACTCATCTGCTGCCGCACCTCCCTTTGATCTCCGGCTCTCCGGTTTGGCAGTAGAGCCGCCGCTTGCTGGAAACGAATTTATCTTGTCCAGAATCTCATTGTATTTGTCGAAAAGGTCCTGGTACTCTTTACGGGTAACATACATATCATTCATGGCAGCTTCCGGCTGCTTCTGCGGCATTCTGCCGTTTATTTCGTGGTACTCAAACACGCGTAAAGGTTGCGGCATGCCGGATACATCCGTTGACTTGATGTAAAACCGCTCCGCTTCGCTGTCCATCAGCAATACGCATGATCCAGGCGCAACAAGGTAAGACTTCGCCCCGGTCTCGCCCTGGACCCAGAGTATTCCCTGGTTATTTGTCGGCGCTGCCATCGGCTGCGGGACGGGCTGGTATTGGTTTATCTGCGCCATACGGTCTTGATACGGCTGGTATGGCTGATACATGTTCGGATATGCTGCCATGTTCGATTTCCTCCAATTCTTCCAAAAAGATCAAAATATCGTGGCAATCGGTTTTTATAGGTATCTCTACCTCATAGTCATCGGAAAACATCTGCTCCATGCTTATATTTTGGCATAAAAAATAAGCCCCTGACAGTTCGTCAAAGGCTCAATAAAGTATCTATAAAGTTCCACATATGCGAATGATCTTTGAGTTTACCCGGCGGCTGATCCGCTTCGCGGTGGCAAGGCTGACATTCATGTTTTCAGCGCATATCTCCATCGGAACGCCAGCGGCCCGGTACTCAAATAAAGTTCTTTCATCGGGTGTAAAATTCGCAAGCGCCCGGAACCTATTTAATTCCGGTACTGTAAAATCATACACTTTCAATATCAGACCTCTTAATTCTTCGTTAAGGCTTCCAGCAAATCGTCCCGGGTTTTTTTTAAACCCTCCACATTGTTTCCGGTTATCTTGTTTTCGATCAGGTTAAACATGCTCCTCATAAGCAGTTGGGTATCTTCCCGGTTCTGCTTGATGTTGGAATAATCGTTGTCCAGCTTCTCCTTGATGTCCTTGATATCCGTCTCAATAGCGCCCACGCGCTTCTCTATATCCTGCTGCGGTTTCTTAGCATGGGAATAGACCGTGTAAAGCACCCCCGCGGCGGCTCCGATGGTGCCAATACCGCTGCAAATTGATACGATAGTACGCACAAACTCTAAGTCAATCATCTGTTTTCTCCTCTGGTTCAAAAAATATGCAACTTCGGCAATCATCCTCACCTGTATCCCAAGTGCAAAACTCGCTGTTTGGGTTACAGCATATTTGGTTATACATATGTCTGCATCCATTAATATCTGCTATTTCTTCGCGGAGTTCTCCGTTCGGCAATTTATCTACCCATCTACTCATTGCTTTTCTTCCAGTAGTATACTGGGATTTCGCCGCCGCTGTCCCAGGTGTCAAATATATGGCCGTCCTGCACACATACTGCATGACCGTCTATGCACAGTATGTAAGTACCGCGCGGATGCTCCATGCAGAAATCCACTACGGTATAGATATTCTGGCCGTGATCGTCTATCAGGTGCCGCCGATACCCCAGGCTTTTTAGATACGCGCCCCAGACATAGTTCGCGGATGGCATATCACACAGGGCGCAGGCCCTTACCATTATCCCAGAAAAGACCGTTGTCCAGTCCTTTCCTGTTGCCTTGCAGATGGCCCTTATCACGCAGTCTCCTACCCGCTTCCCAGCCGGATTCGGGTTGTAATATTCCCACGCAACGTCATAATCAATCATACCAGTCATCCTTTCAGATTTTCATACCGCCGTGCGGCTCCTCGCGCCTTTGCCGCCTGTTCTCTGCCCCACCTTGCTATCTTAAGGCGGTCGGCTAACGGACGCAGCTCATTAGTTTTGCAATACTCGTTGTATGCCTTGTTCTGCTTCTGGAGTAGATAAGACTTCCTGTCAAACTCGGCTTGCAGTTCTAAGCGCAGTGCATCGTCCTTGCAGTTTTCTACCGCCGTCTGTAGGCCCATAACCGCTTGCTTTGTTTTGCGGATTCTGCGCTCTAAGGCTCGTTGCCGCTGTTCCAACTTCTCCATGCGCTCGTTGTCCGCAGTTTGGATATCCTTATACGGATTATTCACCCCGTCACCTGGGCCGAAGCTGTGGCGGCAATTCCAACCGCCCAGGCCCTCGCCCGTGCCATATCCGGTCAGAGAAAACGGAGGGAAGCGCTTGTCTTGCCCGGTTCGGCTGTAAAACTGCCCCTGCCACCACAGGTGGTTTCCCGGATTCGCCCCGCCGTCTCCCGTTCTGGCTCCGATATGTGCCGAAACAAGAATGATGTCCCACTCCTGCTCTTTCATCCGCTGCATGGATATGTCACCGGAAGCCTGAGATATCCCGGTGCGCACCGCTCGCGCTGTTGCCGTCTCAATGGTGTCTCTATGCCCCGTTGGATACCGGACTATAACACCATTCTGCGCAACCGTATCAACAGCTTCTCTGACGGCCTGTGCGTACGATACAGCCCCACTTATGACCTTATGGTACGCATTGTCGCACTCACTTATAAAAAGGCTCTGTGCGGCTTCTGCGGTCGTTCTTGTCATATTTGACCACTCGCCCATAGTAGCCTCGTAGTCCCTTTGCAGTATCCTGACCAGCACCGGAGAATGTTCTAGGGCTTCCGTGGTGATTCCGGCAGCTTCGTATACAGCCTTATCGTAAGCCATAGCCTTTACTCCGGCTTCTTCCATTGCGGCGGCTACCTCTTCGCGCTGTAACTTTGTGCAGCGGGCTATCTCCTGCGTGATATCCTGCAAAAGATACCCGGCATCCTGTAGTATCTGGATGCGCCAGCGGTCGGATGATGTGAGTATGTACTTCTCCCCGCGCCCCAAGCGGATCATGATAGATTCGATGATTCGGTTTAGGATATAGCTATGCAGCGAAGATGATATATCCTCGCTGCCCTCTGCAACACGTTTGAGATACTCCGGTGTCAACATGATATCACCCACTCAACATACCAGATTTCCATGCTGCCATTGTCCCGACTGTGCCAACAAGCGCCCTCCAGCACACCACCGGCGGTCTCATCAAGATAATACCAGTCCCCAGTGTTGTCTGCTGGGTCTACTGCATACCCGTCCCACCTGTGCCAGCCGGTCAGCATATAGCCGTCTGCGCCAAACAGGTACCAGTGATGGTTGATAAGTTCCCAGCGGTTTTTTAAGGCTTTTCCGCCGGAGAAATACATATATTTACCATCAGATGTTTTTCTCCATCCCGTTAAAAGCGTTCCTATGGTTGCATTCTTTCCTTCGGTCAGATTAACCGCTACATGGTGCCCTTCCAACAGTAGGATATCACCAGGGCGAAGATACGAGTCTCCGCTAAGATATTCTTTTTCGGTGTACGCATCGAATCCGGCTTTCACAAGTGCTGCCCGGAGGTTGCCAGTATAACAGTAGATGCTCACGCCCTGGAGCTTTTTGTCCTGCATCAGATATCCCACAGCCTTTACCAGTGCCGCAACGCCGGAGCTACAGTCTGCTTCGCAGTCAACCGCAATCTTCGCCGGATCGTAGCCGGATGCTTTCAGCTGCTGCCAGAATGTGTAACGGTCTCCCTGATCGTAGCCAATATGGTCATTCTTCGCCGCTCTTTCCGCAAGTTCAGCAATCTTTTTTCCTACCGCTGCGTTTGGGTGGCGTAGCATAACGCCCCACGGGCGGCTATACCACGGGATAACGGCCCACTCGTCACCTTTCTGATCTCCTGCCTTGCCGCCGGAATACTTGCCGCGCTCATCATGCCCACAGTTACTTATCATCTCCATACCTCCTATTCTTCATCAAACAGCCCTTTTTCTTCCGGCTGTGCTTCCTCAACCATTGCTTTCGCATCCTCTTTCGTCATGCCCTCGAACTTCACGAAGTAGTACCACGCCGGAACCTTGCCTTGCGTAACATACTGCCACCAGCGGCTACGATCCGCTTCCCGGTCATACAGGATGTCACCAAAGTCATATGTAACATCATAAGGCCCTACAGGTGACAGGTTGTAAAGGTCTGCGTATACGTTAAGTGCGTATATGGTGGCATTAAGGCACGCTTCCAGCTGATCGCGCACATCCTTGATAAACTGGACAGTGCGCTGTTGGTCAGCTTCCACGCCTGTAGCCGTCTGGATGCCAGAGGACTCGTTAAAGACAAAGTACCCGTTCGCGAATCCGGCCTTGTATCCAATCTGGCTTAACAGGTTATTGATGCCCTTGATTCTGACATCGGTATTAAGCTGCGGGTTAATCTCCTTGTAAAACTCCTTTGTATCGTTGCCGAATACATTTTTAACGTAATGTGGAAGACCAACCGCGTCCGCCGGGCCACTGTGTTTTATCTTCTGCCCGCTCTCACACATCAGTCTGTCATCTGCCAGTATGATCTTCTGGCTGTCAAATATCTCTCCCGCATTCCGGCTATATGCTATGTCGAGGTCTTTCAGTTCCTCTACGGCTTCGCGGAATATCGGCAGCCCAAGTGAGGACGATATATCTACGTTATTGGCCTGCGGTGTGCGAAAGACACCAAACATCGGCTTGTCCAGCGGCTCCCCGGATGCTTTAAGAATCGGCGGCGTGTCCTCCAACATATCAGCCCATTTCGTCTTCGTCAGCGGCACCGGATCACCAAGGCTCTCAGCAGATTTAGAAACGTATGCCCGGTTACTCACATAGTAGGGGTAGAGCGTCACGCCATCCTGTACCGTCTCCATAAACCTGTGATACTCCAGACGGGTGTACCATTTCTTCCCGGACTGGTAGCTGTCCTTGAAGATGATGCCGCGCACATCCAAGTTGTCATAGTCAACAAGCAGCACGTCCGCCGGGGTGAATACATCCAGGCTTGTGCCGTTTGGCTTTAAAAACACGGTTCCGTATGCGCATCCATACTCTACCCAGTCGCGGAGTTTTGAATAGACAAGGTCTATCTGCTGCTGCAACCACGTTGCCCGGGTGCTGCCCTCCAGATGTATTCCGATACCCAGTGTTGCCAGGCGGGCAGTTTCGGAGCAAAGAGCCTTTGCAAAGTTGATAGTCTTAATACCCTCATCATCGTCCAACCACTCCGGCTGACCGTGGTATATCTTTGCACATTGGTCTATGGCCTTTTCCATGTCTGGAGATACGATGGATTCCACATTAAAGTCATTCTCTGCCTGCCGTTTAAATATCATGCTAAACCACCTTTTTATCGTTGATAAGATTCCCAATTCGCTCACCTATCACCTGTTATAAAATTCACATACCTTTCTGGAGATTTTACCGTTACCACAGTCTCTATATCATTGCACGGAAACTTGTCCAGATCGTTGTATTCTACCGTAACATATCCCTCTTCTGTTACGATGTTCCTTACCCTATCAATTGGAATGCGAGTCCCGAGAATTTCTACAATTTCAACTCTCTCCATCATGCCTTTGGTTCTTTTCATTCCGCTCCTCCTTTTCGTTTCTGCTGTTGTGTAACCATCATATTGCTTCTTTTTTGTCCCGTCAACCGCCAAGTTTATCGTTCATGTCATCCACGATAACACCAGTGCTTCCGTATTGAGCACTCAGCTTTACGGTCCGCACAACGCCTTTTTCGATATCATCCCTGTATTCCACCTCAACCTCGCCGTATCTTGCATCTACGTCCACTATATTCTCAACAGGTATAACTGTGCTTCCAACAACCATAGCTTTCTTCCGCTACCTGCTGCCCGCAAACGGGGCAATATTTAAGGTTGAACGGCCATGATGTAACGCTCACCTTAGAATCTTTTGGGGTAGCATATAATTGACATCCGTAATTAAAATTGCTTCCAAACTTGTTTTTCCACATTTTTATTTCTTCGCAACAAATACACATTATGCACTGTTCCCCCTTCTCTCCCACAGCGATTCCGTAGCGTAACGGGTCGCGTCAATTAAATGGTTGTCCCGGTCTGGATATCCGCTTATGATGTTGCCGTCCTTATCCCGGTCGTACTCGTATTTCTTAAATTCTTTGCAGGCTTCCGGTGTTCGGTTCGGGTCCATAACCAGCTTCTTACCCTGTAGCCACTTCATGGAGTATTCAACGCTCCCCGGGCCTTTCTTTGCCGCTCTTGCTGGCAAACCATCGTCTCTGTAATCTGTCACAGATTTAGGCTCTGCGCTGTCGCAAGTTATAACGTAGTCATCATATCCGCGCCGCTTTATCTCCGCAGATGTCCAACTGTTTTTCTTTTTATTCTCGCGAATTTCGTCAATAAAGAATATAGTTTCACGCGCTGAATCGTAATATATGCGCACAAACGCATACGGATCTGGATACCATCCCCAGTCAACGCCCTGATAGATGCGGTCCATCTGGCTGATTTCTTCATCAGTGATCGTCCGTTCTTCGATAAATTCAAAGACATTGCCGCCGTTTCCGTTGGCTTCGCCCATGTACTCGTTTTCGTAGGCAGCAGGATTTACCTCTTTCAGATGCTCGGCATCATTGATGAACTGTTCACCCAGCCATTCTGCTGGGACATCCTTATATGTGCTTCGGACCACCTTTGCAGCAGAATCCTTGAACTCTGCTTCCGTGGTGTACTCATTCGCCCAGTTGTTTTTGCTTCTTGGCGGGTTGAAAGACTTAAACCTATACGCCTTGTCACCGCCACGGATAGCCGACTGCTGTATGTTTCTGACCTCTTCCGGACCGGCGAACTGGTCCAGCTCCTCAAACCACGAGATACCGATATAACCAAACTCCGGCTTTATGGACTTAATCTTAAGCGGATCGTCAGCGCCGCGGAAGTATATCTTCTGCCCGGTCGGCTTGTATGTTATCTCAAACGGAGAAGTCTTGAACTTAAATTCGTCCTCCAGTCCCATCTTCGATATGGCCCACTTAATCTGTGCATAAACGGAATCCTTGATAGTGTTGCCGACCTTACGCAGCACCAGGGCGTGCATATCTGAGTTGTTTTTCAGTATCTCTGTGATAATGCACGAAATCACGGAAGACTTCGTGCTACCGCGTCCGCCGGGCAAAACATATTCTGTGTGCAGGCCGCGCCGGATGTCACGCACCATCGGGTGAAACACATCGGCTATGATATCAAGGTCAAGGTGGTACTCACCCGCCGCTCTGGCGGCTTCTGATACTGCAGTAAGTTGCTCCCACTTTTCAACAGCTAACATGTTCCCTTTTAATGCGCTCCTATATACAGAAGCTGCAACAGCTGCGTTGTTGTCAGCGTTCTCCTCATCAATTCCAAGCTGTACCAGTTTTCTTTTTACATTATCAGGAGCCGGGTTATCTGCAATCATTCTGGCAAGCTCTGAAAGCGTCTTTTTTTTTCGGCGTGCCTGTCCGGATTTTTTTCCGCCCTTGGACTGTTCATCGACAGTTAGCTTATGTGCTCCTGCGATTAAGTTTTTCTCGTTTGCCATGCAATCAGCTTCTCACCTTTCTTTTTCTTCAACGGACCAATTCTGCTTTGTTACCCGTAAACTTTTCCCACCTATCCACTATGACATCACAGTAAGCAGGATCATACTCCATTATTCTGCATTTTCTTTCCATCTGTTCGCATGCAATCAGCGTTGATCCGGAGCCGCCGAACAAATCAAGCACGATGTCGCCGCGCTCTGTTGTGTTTCGTATCGCAAACTCGGACAACTTAACTGGTTTTTGCGTTGGATGCACATAACTGGACGATGAATCTTTTTTGATGGTCCATACTGACCCTATTCTTTTTCCTGTTAATTCCTTACCATTGCTTGCGCAAAGTATAACTTCATAGTCTGTGCTAAAAGTGTGTTTTAAATCTCCAATTCCACCGCCGCCCTTATTCCAGATAATCATGTTGGTTAGCTCATGATATTTTTTAAAAAGCGGCAGCCATTTATCAAGAACTTTCCACGTTGTGCATACGAATACAAAGCCATTACATACTAACTGTATATTTGGGAAAAAGTCTAATATCTTATCATCATTTTCGATAACATCAAATTTTTTACTTTTATTTCTCGCATTGCTCTGATACTCATATCCATAAGGAGGATCCGTGAAGCACATATCTGCTTTTTCACCTTGCATCAGTTTTTCGACATCTGTTGTGCACGTGCTATCACCGCACAACAGAACATGCCCTCCCATTTTCCAAATATCGCCCTTTTGTGTTACTGGTTCTTTTGGTTTTACAGGCTCGTAGCCGTCCTCTTCAACTTCTTTCTCTTCTTCCAGTACCTCAAAGCCGAAGTCAGTCATGTCAATATCGAATATTTCTTCCAGTTCTTCATTGAGCAAATCTATGTCCCATTCTGCTTGTTCCGCGACCTTGTTGTCTGCCAGCCGAAATGCTTTTATCTGCTCATCCGTAAGGTCATCTGCGATAATGACCGGGACAGTATTTATACCAAGTTTTTTGGCAGCTTTATATCTGGTATGCCCCGCAACAATGACATTGTTTTTATCAATAATTATCGGAACTTTAAACCCAAACTGTTTTATGCTTTCTGCTACATATGCTACAGCACTGTTGTTTTTGCGAGGGTTTTTCTCATATGGCCTTATGTCTTTTATGTTAATTTCTTTTACGTTCATAAAATCCCCCTTGCAGTTTTCTTTGTATCTGGTTAAGGTTCATACTATCACCCTATTTTCATTTTATTTCAATTAAAATAAAGGTGTATCACCGCTTTGTGATGATACACCTTGTTGGTTACCATTATATTCTTATACGCTCTCCTCATTATTGTCCTGCCAGAAGCATGCAGAATTTCAGTATACATACCTTACTCTTTTATACTTGGTTCTACACTTTCGTAGTCAATTCCCGCAAATGTTCTTAAAATAG
>ENA-ORMJ01000452-ORMJ01000452.1-human-gut-metagenome-genome-assembly--contig:-NODE-452-length-30882-cov-15.047329_pt1 | contig 30882 bp, 24 predicted proteins | sample MGYA00242100_ERZ508989 | MGnify/ENA primary metagenome ERZ508989 (study PRJEB26280, sample SAMEA2531403) | human gut metagenome | biome: human gut; feature: human-associated habitat; material: faeces...
CCTGACCCGAACTTTCAAAACTGAATACCAGCCGCCCACCGGCGGCACCACCGAGCAGGAAATCAGAAACGGTTTCCTGCTTTTCTTTTGCCCAAAATGAGGTGGCAAACCACCACCCCATCCAATCAGCCACAGGAAGGAGGAAGCCGTTATGCCCTGTCCCCACCATGATATAAAGATCGTCCAGCGCAGCAACCGCCAGTCAGCCGTAGCCGCCGCAGCTTACCAGAGCGGCGAACGGCTGTTTTCCGAGTACGACCAGAAGCAGAAATACTATGCCGAGAAACGAGGGATCGTCCATACAGAAATCATGCTGCCGCCCCATGCCCCGCCGGAGTACGCAGACCGCAATACCTTGTGGAACGCCGCCGAAGCGATTGAGAAACAATGGAACTCCCAGCTTGCCCGGAGAATCGTGCTTGCCATACCGAGGGAAATTCCCCCGGAGCAGCACGCCGACCTGCTCCGGGACTATTGCCGGGAGTTTTTCGTTTCCAAAGGCATGATTGCCGATTTTGCCATTCACGATAAGGAGGATGGGAATCCCCACGCCCACATCCTGCTGACCATGCGGGCAATGGACGAAACTGGGAAATGGCTTTCCAAGAGCCGGAAGGTTTATGACCTTGACGAGAACGGCGAGCGTATCCGGCTCCCGTCCGGGAACTGGAAAAGCCACAAGGAGGACACTGTAGACTGGAACGACCAGAAGTATGGCGAGATGTGGCGGCAGGGCTGGGCGGCTGCCGCCAACCGCTATCTGGAAGCCAATGACCGCCCAGAACGCCTTGACCTTCGTTCCTATGAGCGGCAGGGGCTTGATAAAATCCCCACCGTCCACATGGGGCCAGCGGTCAGCCAGATGGAAAAACGAGGGATACAGACCAACATCGGCAACCTGAACCGGGACATTACCGCTGCCAACCGGCTCATGCAGTCAATCCGCCAGATGGTGCGCCACCTGAAAGGCTGGATTGCAGACCTGAAGGAGAAAAAGGCCGCCCTGCTGGAAGCCTTGCAGGAAGCGAAGGAACCCACCCTACCGGAGCTGCTGGGCAAATATCTGGATTTGCGCCGGGAGGAGCGCACCGGCTGGACGAGCAAAGGCCAGCTCAAAGGCACTGTGAACGACTTCAACAAGGTTATGGACGCCATCCGCTATCTGCGGGAAAAGGAGCTGTCCACCGTGGAGAGCCTTGACACCTATCTGGATACCGTCAGTGAGCAGGCCGTTTCCATCCGGGCAGAGATGAAGCCGAAGGAAAAGCGTATGAAGGAGATTGACACCATGCTTTCCCATATCGCTAACTTTGAAGCCCACAAGCCGGTTCATGCGGAATATGCCGCCATCCGGTTTAAGAAACCAAAGGAACAGTTTGCTGCTGCCCACCGGGACGAGCTGGACGCCTACAATGCCGCTGTCCGCTATTTCAAGGTGCATTTGGAGGGAACCAAGTACAGCACCAAGAAATTGAACGAGGAACGGACGCAGCTTGCCGGAGAGGTGGCCGAGTACAGGGAACGCCTGTCGGCGGTGCAGGAGGATGTGAAGATTCTCCGGGATGTGCGCCACTGGCTCAATCAGGTGCTTCCGTCCGAGCAATACCGCCAGACCGCCGAACCGGGCAAGAAACCGTCCATTCAGCAGGCAGTCAAAGGCCGGGCGCAGCGTATCCAGGAGGAACAGGCCGAGAAACGCCAGCAGCCCCGCACAGAGAAAAAACAGGATATGGAACTTTAACAGGCGCTTGCCATTTTCTTTTCGAGAATGACAGGCGCTTTTCTTATTTTCAGGAGGATTTAGTTGAATGTATTTGAAGCTGTCAAGCAGTCTGTTACCACCCGGCAGGCTGCCGAGCATTTCGGAATCCGGGTGGGACGAAACGGGATGTGCGTCTGTCCCTTCCACGCCGACAAAAACCCAAGCATGAAGGTTGACCGGCGCTTTCACTGTTTCGGCTGTCAGGCAGACGGGGATGTGATCGACTTTGTTTCCCGTCTGGAAGCTGTCAGCCCCAAGGAAGCCGCCCTTATGCTGGCGCAGGCGTTTTCCATCCCCTATGAGGACAAGGAGCCGCCCAGCCACAGGAAACCACCGCAGGAAACCCCGGAACAACGGTTCCGCCGCATGGAGCGGTACTGCTTCCGGGTGCTGTGCGACTATCGAAACCTGCTGTGCCGCTGGAAACGGGACTATGCCCCAAAGACACCGGATGAGGATTTCCACCCTTTGTTTGTAGAAGCCCTGCAAAAGCAGGACTATGTGGACTATCTGCTGGATGTGCTGCTCTCCCCGGACATGGAGGAACGGGCAACCCTTATCATTGACTGTGGAAAGGAAGTGAGCAATCTTGAAAGACGAATGGCAGAGCTTGCCGCCGGAGATACGGCAGGCCGCAGAACAGACCATGCAAGAAGCACCGCCGCCCCGGAGCGTTGAGGAAGTCAAAGCCATGCTGGAAAGCACCGAAAAAGGCGGCGTCCGCAACAGTATCCGCAACTGCTTGACCGTCTTTCAGAATGACCCGCTGCTTTCCGGGGCAATCGCCAAAAACCTCTTGACCGAGCGCACTGACATCATCAAGCCCATTGGCTACCACCGTACCGGCACCGCTATCACCGACACGGATATGAACTATCTGCTCCTGTATCTGGAAGAAACCTATGGGCTGACCAGCGAAAAGAAGATTGCCGCCGCCATCGGGATCGTTGCCAACGAAAATGGCTATCACCCCATCCGGGACTACCTGAACGGCCTTTCATGGGACGGAACCGAGCGTATCCGTACCTGTCTGCACCACTTTTTAGGAGCCGACAGCGACCAGTACACCTATGAAGCCCTGCGGCTGTTCCTGCTGGGAGCCATCCACCGGGCATTTCATCCTGGCTGCAAGTTTGAAGTCATGCTCTGTCTGGTGGGCGGTCAGGGAGCCGGAAAATCCACCTTTTTCCGGCTGCTGGCCGTGAAAGACGAGTGGTTTTCCGATGACCTTCGCAAGCTGGACGATGACAATGTGTACCGCAAACTGCAAGGCCACTGGATTATTGAGATGTCGGAGATGATCGCCACCGCAAACGCCAAGAGCATTGAGGAAATCAAGTCTTTTTTGAGCCGACAGAAGGAGGTCTATAAAATCCCATACGAAACCCACCCGGAGGACAGGCTGCGACAATGTGTGTTCGGGGGCACTTCCAACGCCCTTGACTTCCTTCCCCTTGACCGTTCCGGCAATCGGCGCTTTCTGCCGGTCATGGTGTACCCGGAACAGGCGGAAGTTCATATTTTGGACGATGAAGCCGCTTCCAGAGCCTACATGGAGCAGCTATGGGCGGAAGCCATGACCATTTACCGCAGCGGGGATTTTAAGCTGTCTTTCAGCCCCGAAATGGTGCGCTATCTCAAAGAACACCAGCGGGATTTCATGCCGGAGGACACCAAGGCCGGGATGATCCAAGCCTACCTTGACCGCTATACCGGCAGCATGGTGTGTTCCAAGCAGCTTTTCCGGGAAGCCCTGAACCACCCCTTTGACGAGCCGAAACAATGGGAAATCCGGGAGGTCAACGACATTATGAACCACTGTGTCACAGGCTGGCACTACTTTTCCAATCCCCGGATGTTCCCGGAATACGGCAGGCAGAAGGGCTGGGAGCGTGACAACCCGGCAACGGATACCGTGGGCGGAGCCGAAAAAATCCCGGAGGGATTTGTGGAGGTCACAGAGCAGATGGAGCTTCCTTTCTGAAAATCCCACCCCGTTGCCGACTTTGTTGCACTCCCGTTGCCGGGCTGGTTGCCGGGAAAAGCCCCGTAACTGCGGGCTTTTTCCCCTATCAGCAACCAAAGCAACAGAAAAATAAAAGAAAATATAAATTGTAACCAAACCGCCAGACAGAGATGGTTTTGAGGTTTTTTGAAGCCCGTTGCCGGACTTCGTTGCCGACCTTCTCCTTGTCTGGCTATTCTATTATGGAGGATAACTGCCTATGGCAAAAACGAAAACAGAGATTCATGTTACCACAGTTTTTGACGGCGAGCTGGACGCAGCGGATGTCTTTGTGAGCCTGATTGCCCAAAAATATGGGCAGAATACCGGCAAGAAAAATCTTGCGAAAACGCAAGATTTAGGATATAATAAAGACGAGGTTCAGAAGAACCGTGTTCCGTCTGGATTGTGCGGGTAAACGGTTATGATGAACGGATACGAATACACAGGCATGGACGCAATTCTGGCGGGCAGCTTCCGGGCGGCCATCTATTGCAGGCTTTCCAAAGACGATGACCTTGACGGGGAGAGCGCCAGTATTGCCAACCAGCGGGATATGCTGGAAAGCTACTGCGAAAAGCAGGGATGGGAGGTTGTGGCAGTCTATCAGGACGATGGCTACACGGGGCTGAATATGGAGCGTCCCGACCTGAAACGGATGTTAAAAGCCATCGAGCGCAGGCAGATAAATCTTGTGGTAACAAAAGATTTATCGAGACTGGGTCGAAATTACTTGCAGACCGGCACACTGATCGAGGACTTCTTCCCCCGTCACGGCGTCCGCTATATCGCCATGAATGACGGTATCGACACCATGCGGGACAACAACGACATTGCGCCGTTCAAGAACATCCTGAACGAGATGTACAGCAAGGATATTTCCAAGAAGGTACATTCCTCGTATCTTCTGAAAGCCCAGCAAGGCCAGTTTACCGGCTGTGTGGCTCCCTTTGGGTATCGGAAAGACCCGGAGGACAAAAACCACCTGCTGGTGGACGAGGAAACCGCCCCCATTGTCCGGCAAATCTTCCTTTGGGCGCTGGAAGGACACGGCCCAAACTTCATCCGGCGCAGGCTGGAAGAACAAAAGGTGCCTTGCCCTACATGGTGGAACCGGGAACGGGGCTTCCGCAATGTCCGCACCAAATGGGAAAAGAAAGACCCGGAAAACGGGCGGTATATGTGGGACTTCTCCGTGATAAAGGACATCCTGATGAATCCCGTTTATACCGGGGCGATCGCTTCCCAAAAGAAGGACTACCGCTTCAAAATCGGCACCATTGGCGAGAAGAAGCCGCAGGACTGGATCGTGGTGGAGGAACGGCACGAACCGTTGATTGACAGCAAAAGTTTTGCCATTGTGCAGGACAAGCTGAAATCCCGCCAGCGCCCCCGGCAGGACGGGGAAACCAGCCTGTTTGCAGGGCTTATCAAGTGCGGCGAGTGCGGCAAGTCGCTGACCATCCGCACCACCCACGCCAAGCACCCGCAGCAGATTTACGCCTGTAAGACCTATGGGGCGTTCGGCAAGAACCATTGCACCCAGCACCGGGTGGAGTACGACACCCTTTACCACCTTGTCCTGAACAAAATCCGGGAGTGCGCCAAGGCTGCCCTGACCGATGGGGAAGCCATTGCCGGGAAGCTGACCAACACCTGCGAAGCCGAGCAGAAAGGCCAGCGGGAAGCGTTGGAGCGTTCCCTGACAAAAGACGAGGAACGGATTGAGGTTCTGGAAAAGATGGTGCTGCGGCTCTATGAGGACATGGTTGCCGGGCGGATCAGCGAAGCCAACTTCAATCTCATGCTGGACAAGACGCAAAAGGAACAGGCCGAGTTGAAAGAACGGGTTGCACAGGGGCGCAAGAAGCTGGCTGATGAAATGCGGCTGGCGATGGACGCCAAACAATGGGTGGACGCCATTCGGGAATATGCCGACATCACGGAGCTGGACGCAGCCACCTTAAACCGCCTGATTAAAGAAATCGTTGTCCATGAGCACATCGACAGCGATAAGACACGACGCATTTCTATCGAAATTCACTTCAATCTCAAACCTATCCCGGAGGTGGAACAGGTCACGGCCTGACCTGTTCCCGCCGGGCGGTTCTAAAACAATTCCATATATTTCTTGACACGCCGCCCGCCATCGAGCAAGGTTATACTCCTATTTAGGGGTAAAACAGCTGGTCGCGGGCGGCGGCGTTGCCCTGATCGGCGTGACCCTTGTCCCGCTGCTGTCCGGGCTGCTGGGCTAAGCCCTGCATCGCTGCCCACAATTTTCCTAACAACTAACACTTAAAATCCTACTCCGCGCTCTCCCGCTCACATGGGAGGGCGCGGGAAAGGAGGTATCTTTGCTTGATTAGTGAGATCATCGAGAAATGGATAAAAGGCATTTTGATCGATGGCATCACGGGCAACCTCTCCGGCCTGTTCGATAACGTGAACGCCAAGGTGGGCGAAATCGCTTCGGATGTCGGCTCTACCCCGCAGGCGTGGAACAGTGGCATCTTCAATATGCTGCGCAGTCTTTCCGAAACGGTAGTACTGCCCATTGCAGCGGCCATCCTTGCCCTTGTGATGTGCCATGAGCTTATCCAGATGATTACCGAAAAGAACAATATGCACGACTTCGATACTTCCATGTTCTTCCGCTGGATTTTCAAGTCTGCCTTTGCCATCCTCATTGTCAGCAACACATGGAACATCGTCATGGGCGTGTTCGATGCCACCCAGAGCGTTGTCAACCAAAGTTCCGGCGTTATCATCGGTGAAACATCCATCCACTTTGACCGCCTGATACCCGGACTGGAATTTCAGCTGGAAAGCATGACCATTGGCAGTCTGCTCAGCCTGTGGTTCCAGACCCTTGTGGTGGGCCTGACCATGAACATCCTTTCCATCTGCATCTTCCTTGTGACCTACGGCCGCATGATCGAGATTTACGTTGTGACCGCGCTGGGGCCTATCCCGCTTGCCACCATGGGCAGCAGCGAGTGGCGCAGCACCGGGCAGAATTATTTGAAGTCTTTGCTGGCACTGGGTTTCCAAGCGTTCCTGATTATGATTGTCGTGGGCATTTACGCGGTGCTGATACGCAACATTTCGGGCGCAGCGGACATTGCCGGGGCCATCTGGGGCTGCATGGGCTATACTGTGTTGCTCTGCTTTTGTCTGTTCAAGACCGGCAGCATCAGCAAATCTGTGTTCGGTGCCCATTGAGAAAGGAGCGTTTGAATGGCGTATGTGACCGTTCCGAAAGATTTGACCCATGTAAAATCCAAAGTCTTATTCGGGCTGACCAAGCGGCAGCTGGTCTGCTTCGGCGGTGCGCTTCTCACGGGCGGGCCGCTTTATTTTTTGACCCGGAACTATCTTTCCAACAGCGCGGCGGCCCTGCTGATGATTTTTGCCATGCTGCCGGGGCTGCTGTTCGCTCTGTTCGAGCGGCACGGCCAACCCCTTGAAGTGGTGATTCAGCAAATGATTCAGTGCTGCTTTATCCGTCCCAAGGAAAGGCCTTATCAGACCAACAATGCTTACGCCGCCCTTGTGCGGCAATACCAAATGGAACAGGAGGTAAAGGCCATTGTCCAGAAAAACGATACCCCGCGAAACCGAAAAGCCCAAAAAACTCACCCGCGCCCAGAAAAAAGAAATTGATGCCGTTATCCGCAAGTACAAGGGGGATGGTAAACCCCGCACGGCGCAGGCCACCATCCCGTATGAGGCCATCTACCCGGACGGTGTGTGCCGCATTGACCGACGCACATTCTCCAAGTGCATTGCCTTTGAGGACATCAGCTATCAGCTGGCCCAGCCGGAGACCCGGACCGCCATCTTTGAACACCTGTGCGACCTCTACAACTATGTGGATGCTTCCATCCATGTGCAGCTTTCGTTTTTGAACCGCAAGGTTGACCCGGTGCAGTACGCAAAAAGTTTTGAGATCGCACCGCAGGGGGATGATTTTGACGACATCCGCGCCGAGTACACCGCCATCCTGCAAAAGCAGCTTGCCAGCGGAAATAACGGCATTGTCAAAACCAAATATCTGACGTTCACCATTGAGGCCGACAGCCTGAAAACGGCGCGGGCCCGGCTGACCCGCATTGGCCTTGACCTGCTGGGCTATTTCAAGACCATGGGCTGCGTGGCGCACGTTATGGACGGGCAGGAGCGTTTGGAAGTTCTGCACGGCATCTTCCACCCGGACGGCGAACCGTTCCGCTTTGACTGGGACTGGCTGGCACCCTCCGGCCTGTCCACCAAAGATTTTGTGGCCCCGTCCTCCCTCTGCTTCGGCACGGCCAAGACTTTTGGACTGGGCGGCAAATATGGAGCTGTGAGCTTTTTACAAATCCTTGCGCCGGAACTTTCGGACGAAATGCTGGCCGACTTCCTCAAAACGGAAAGCGGGATTCTCGTCAATCTCCATGTGCAGGCCATCGACCAGACCGAGGCCATCAAAACCATCAAACGGAAAATCACAGACCTTGATGCCATGAAGATTCAGGAACAGAAAAAGGCTGTCCGTTCCGGGTACGACATGGATATCCTCCCCAGCGACCTTGCCACCTACGGCGAGGATGCCAAAAAGCTGCTGAACAAACTGCAAACAAGAAATGAGCGATTGTTCATGCTGACTTTTTTAGTGCTGAACGTGGCCGACACCAAGCAAAAGCTGGGCAACGATGTGTTCCAAGCGGCGGGGATGGCGCAGAAGTACAACTGCTCCCTTGTCCGGCTGGACTACCAGCAGGAGCAGGGCCTTGTGTCCAGCCTTCCGCTGGGTATCAACCAAATAAAGATTCAGCGCAGCCTTACCACCTCCAACGTGGCGGTGTTCGTACCCTTTGTAACGCAGGAGCTTTTCCAGAGCGGTGCGGCCATGTACTACGGCATCAACGCAAAATCCCACAACATGATCATGCTGGACCGCAAGCAGGCCCGATGTCCCAACGGCTTGAAGCTGGGCACGCCCGGCAGCGGCAAATCCATGAGCTGCAAGTCCGAAATCGTCAGTGTGTTTTTAACGACTGCTGACGATATTTTCATTTCAGACCCAGAGGCCGAGTATTCCCCGCTGGTCAAGCGGCTGCATGGGCAGGTCATCAAACTTTCGCCTACCAGCAAGGACTATGTGAATCCGCTGGACATCAATCTGAACTACTCCGAAGATGACAGCCCTTTGGCCCTAAAATCGGATTTTGTGCTGTCGTTCTGTGAACTGGTCATGGGCGGCAAAACAGGTCTGGAAGCGATTGAGCGCACCGTGATAGACCGTGCCGTGAAAGCCATCTACCGCCCCTATCTGGCGAATCCCTGCCCGGAGAATATGCCGATTTTGTCTAACCTCCACCAAGCCCTGCTCGACCAGCACTTGCCGGAAGCTGACCGGGTGGCGCAGGCATTAGACCTGTATGTGTCCGGCTCACTGAATGTGTTTAATCACAAAACGAATGTGGACATCCACAACCGGCTTGTGGTCTTTGACATCAAAGAGTTAGGCAAGCAGTTAAAAAAACTGGGGATGCTCATTATCCAAGACCAGATATGGGGCCGCGTCACCCAGAACCGCAGCCAAGGCCGGGCTACATGGTATTTTGCAGACGAGTTCCATTTGCTCTTGAAAGAGGAACAGACCGCCGCGTACAGTGCCGAGATTTGGAAACGCTTCCGCAAATGGGGCGGTGTGCCCACGGGTGCCACCCAGAATGTGAAGGACCTTCTTTCTTCCCCGGAGATCGAGAACATTCTGGAAAACAGCGACTTCATCACGCTGCTGAATCAGGCATCTGGCGACCGCAAAATCCTTTCGGAACGGCTGAACCTCTCCGCAGACCAGCAGAAGTACATCGACAATTCGGAACCGGGCGAAGGACTGCTGATTTTTGAAAATGTGGTGCTTCCGTTTTCTAACCCCATCCCGAAAAACACCCAGCTCTATAAGATCATGACCACCCGGCTTAGCGAGGTGGTGGAACTATGAGCCTAACACATTTCAGCTTGTTTTCCGGCATCGGCGGCATCGACCTTGCCGCAGAAGCAGCGGGTTTCACCTCTGTCTGTCAATGCGAGTGGGCAGCCTTCCCCGCCGCTGTGCTGGCAAGCCACTGGCCGGAGGTGCCCCGATTTCAGGACATCACCACCGTAACAAAGGAGGCTTTCTTTGAAAAAACAGGACTTCGCACCGTCACCCTCATTTCAGGTGGCTTCCCGTGCCAGCCGTTCTCCACCGCAGGGCGGCAGCGCGGCTTCCACGATGAACGCTATTTGTGGCCCGAAATGCTGCGCGTTATCCGGGAATTGCAGCCCCGTTGGGTGCTTGGAGAAAATGTTGCTGGCTTCCTCCGTATGGGACTCGACAAAACGCTCATTGACTTGGAGCAGGCAGGTTACGATGTTCGGGTTTTCGTATTACCTGCTGCTGCCGTTGGCGCGTGGCACGAACGGAAACGGGTATTCATCATCGGTTCTTCTGCCAACACCTCTTGCCAGCGACACCGGGGATGTGGGCAAGGGACTGGACATCCAAATCTCTGCGAATGGCAGTTACCGCAAGATGAACAAGGACGGCAAGGCGTGGACGGCGCGGCTTTCCCATGTGGTCTACCGGATGACCCCCACCACGCTGGAAAAGCCGTATCTCAACCCGGACTGGGTAGAGTGGCTGATGGGTTTCCCGCGCAAATGGACGGACATTCCCTTTGGGCCGAAGAACCCGCCGACATCCCGCGTCTGACCGAGGATGTGCCGAACCGCAGCAAGCGGATGAAAACGCTGGGCAATGCGGTTTCGCCGCCGCAGGTATTCCCGATTCTCAAATACATTGCGGACATTGAAACGGGCCGCTGTCCGATGGGAGGTGAAGAACTTTGAAAGAATTGCAGGCAAAAGCCAAAGTCACCCAGACCATGACCCGTGACGGTCTGGTAGTGGAAAATCAAGCGGACGGCACTGTAGAGAATGTTTCCAGCCGGGAGGCGGAACAGGATTATTCTACGGATTCCGAGGGCAAGACCGAAAAAATACTGGAACGCACCGAGGACGTAAAGGACAAGCACAAGGCAAAGAAAAAAGCCAAACAAGCTGCGGCCACCGCCGAAAGTGAAGATGGCCTGCACGGTTCCGCCGCCCGTCTAGAACTGACCGAGGAAGAACGGACAGACCCGGCATTGCAGCCGTTCATCCGAAACGCTGAAAAGAAAGCTGACAAGCTGGATGCGGCCCGCGCTACTCTGCCCAAAAAGCGTGTCCCGGTCAAAGAAAAAGTCTACGATGCCGCCAGCGGCAAGGCGAAATCCACCCTGCGCTTTGAACAGCAGGACAAAGGCCCGCCCAGCCTGAAACCAAACCCGGCCAGCCGTCCGCTGTCGGAAGCATTGCTGTTTGCTCACGGAAAAATCCACGAGGTCGAACACGAAAATGTGGGTGTAGAGGGCGGCCACAAGGGAGAAGAACTGGTGGAACATCAGACCGCCAAGGCCATCCGCAGCGGCATCCGGCACCACAAGATGAAGCCTTACAAGGCCGTGGAAAAGGCAGAGCGTCAGCTCATGTCTGCCAATGCAGAATACTTTTACCAGAAATCCTTGCGGGACAATCCGCAAATTGCACAGGCGGCCAGCAACCCCATTTCCCGGATGTGGCAGAAACGGCGTATCAAACAGCAGTATGCCAAAGCTGCACGGCAGGCCGGACAAGCCGCCGCGCAGGGTGCAGCCGCCACCGTAGAGAAAGGTTTCCGGGTAACGAAGCCGGCAGCCGAGGGCGGCGAACGAGTGGCCGAATTTGCGGCCCAGAACTGGAAAACCATTCTGATCGTGGCGGTGTTCGGTCTGCTGGCTCTGCTCTTGATAACGGGCCTGCAGTCCTGCACCGTAATGGCGGGTACCGCTGGAACCGGCGTGACGGCATCCTCTTACTTTTCCAAGGACAAGGATATGCTGGGTGCAGAGAAAGCCTACGCCAAACTGGAACAAAAGCTGCAACGGTATCTGGACACCTACGAGGCCACCCACAACTACGATGAATACCATTTTTATCTGGACGAAATTGAGCATGACCCCTATGTGCTGATCTCGATTTTGTCCGCGCTCCATGATGGCGTTTTTACATTGGCCGAGGTGCAGGGCGAACTTGAAATGCTCTTTGAAAAGCAGTACATCCTGACCGAGACCGTGACCATGCAGATACGTTACCGTACAAAAATGATGGTCATTATTGGCCCGTATGGTGTGCCGCAAGTTATCACCTACCAAGAACCGTATGAATACTACATCTGCACGGTCAAGCTGAAGAACAAGGATTTATCCCACCTGCCCGTGGAAGTACTGACCGAAGAACAGCTCAGTGCCTATTCGCTCTATATGCGCACGCTGGGCAACCGGCCGGATTTGTTTGGCAAAGCGCAGTACCCCAATGCGTCCACCATCAAGCAGCCCACCTACTACGATATTCCCCCGGAAGCACTTGAAGATGATAAGTTCGCTGCCATGATGGAGGAAGCGACAAAGTACGTCGGCTACCCGTATGTGTGGGGCGGCAGTTCACCCAGCACCAGCTTTGATTGCAGCGGCTACATTTCGTGGGTGCTGAATCACTCCGGCTGGAATGTGGGCCGCCAGACAGCGCAGGGCCTTTACAACCTCTGCACTCCTGTTTCGGCGGCGCAGGTCAAACCGGGCGACCTTGTGTTTTTCAAGGGCACCTACGATACCCCCGGCGTGAGCCATTGCGGTATCTATGTAGGCAATTCCATCATGCTGCACTGCGGCGACCCTATCTCTTACACAAACCTCAACTCAAAATATTGGCAGGAATATTTTTATAGCTATGGGCGTTTACCGTGACGCCAGAAAGGATTTTGTATGGCAAAAAGACTTTCCCGCATTGAGCGCGACATCGAACGGCTCAAAGAAAAAATCAGCGAATACCAGCAGCAGTTGAAAGAACTGGAAGCTGCAAAGACCGAACAGGAAAATTTGCAGATCATTCAGCTGGTGCGCAGCATGAACATGAAACCGGACGAGTTTGCGGCTTTTCTGCGCAGCGGTGCGCTGAACGCCGCCCCCACCGTCACCCCGTACCACAAACAGGAGGATGCTGCCAATGAAACCTGATTGGAACCGCCGTTTTGCAGCTGGGCTGCTGGCTACCCTGCTCTGCCTCTGCTCCTTTTCCATGCCCGCTTTTGCAAGCGGTACTGACCCTGCCCCGGAACCACTGCCGGAAATTACCGAGGAAGAACCGACTACGGGCGGCATGGAGCTGGAGGGCGTGTCCATCACACCCAAAGGCAACGCAACACTGGTGGATGATTTCTACGGGGACAAACAGCTTATCACAGTGACCACCAAGGCCGGGAATTATTTTTACATTCTCATTGACCGTGCCAACGAGGACAAGGAAACGTCCGTTCACTTCCTGAACCAAGTGGACGATGCCGACTTGCTGGCCCTGCTGGATGAAGAACCGCAGGCCGCCGAAGTCTGCACCTGCACGGTGAAATGTGAGGCCGGAAACGTCAACGAAAACTGCCCCTTGTGTGAAAAGAGCCTGCGCAACTGCACGGCCCCGGAAGCGGTGAAAACTGATACCGAAACGCCGCAGGAAAAGCCGAAGTCCAACATGGGTAGTCTGATGATCCTGCTGGTGCTGACTTTGGCTGGCGGCGGCGCGGCCCCCTATTATTTCAAGTTCCGCAAACCCAAGGCCGATACCACCGGGCACGATGATCTGGACGAGTACGATTTTGGCGAGGACGAGGATGCAGACGAGGAACCGGCTGAAATCGAGATTCATTCGGAGGACGGACAGGAGGATGAAACATGAGTTTTCAGCTGGTGATCGCCGAAAAGCCCAGTGTAGCCCGCAGCATTGCCACCGTGATCGGGGCCGATGAAAAGCAAAACGGCTACTGGCAGGGCGGCGGGTATCTTGTCAGCTGGTGCATCGGGCATCTGGTGTCCTTTGCGGAAGCGGGCCAGTACGATGAAAAATACTGCAAGTGGCGGTACGAAGATTTGCCCATTCTGCCCCAGTTGTGGAAGTTCATCGTCCCGGACGAAAAGAAACAGCAGTTTGAAATTGTGCGTACCCTGCTCAACCGCCCGGATGTGGACAGTGTGACCGCCGCGACCGATGCAGGCCGGGAGGGAGAACTGATTTTCCGTTTCGTCTACCAAATGGCCGGTTGCACAAAACCTGTGAAGCGGCTCTGGATTTCCAGCATGGAGGATGCCGCTATCCGGGAGGGCTTTGCAAACCTGCACCCGGATTCGGATTATGATGCTCTGTATCAATCGGCCCTCTGCCGTGCAAAGGCGGATTGGCTGGTGGGCATCAACGCAACGCGACTGTTTTCGGTGCTGTATCACAAAACCCTGACGGTAGGCCGGGTGCAGACCCCGACGCTGAAAATGCTGGTGGACCGGGATGCAAAAATCCTGCGCTTCCAGAAAGAAAAGTATTACACGGTCAGCATCCAGTCCGGCAGCTTGAAAGCGGACAGTGAGCGCATTTCGGATGCAGAAACCGCAAATTTTCTCAAAGAAAAATGCACGGGTGCAGTTGCCGTCTGTACTTCTGTCAAGCGGGAGAAAAAGACAGAACAGCCGCCCAAGCTCTATGACCTGACCACCTTGCAGCGGGAAGCAAACCGTCTGTTCGGTTTCACCGCCAAGCAGACCCTTGACTACGCCCAGCAGCTTTACGAAAAGAAACTGCTGACCTATCCCCGCACGGACAGCCAATATCTGACCGAGGACATGGGCCAGACAGCACAACATCTTGTATCTGATCTGCTGGAGCTGCTGCCCTTTGCCCAAGGACTTGCGCTGACTGCGGAAGTAGGCCGGATTCTGAACAGCAAAAAGGTATCGGACCACCACGCCATCATTCCCACTGCTGAATTTGTAAAACAGGGCTTCGCTGGTCTTGCCGAGAGTGAATGTAAGCTGATGAATCTTGTCTGCTCCAAGCTGCTCTGCGCCGTGGCTGTACCCCATGAATACGAAACCGTGACCGCTGTGTTCTCCTGTTTCGGGAACGAGTTCACCGCCAAGGGAAAAACGGTGCTTGTTCCCGGTTGGAAAGAGATCGACCAGCGGTTCCGCTCCACCCTGAAAGCAGATACCGAGGAAGAAGTGCTGAACACCCTGCCGGAACTGGCCGAAGGACAGAGTTTTTCCGTGACGGCTAACGTTTCGGAACATTTCACGTCCCCGCCGAAAACCTACACGGAAGATACACTCCTGTCAGCAATGGAGCGGGCCGGGGCCGAGGATATGCCGGAGGACAAGGTGAATTGCTCCGCAGGAGCAAGAGAGGGTGGCCTGGGCCAAGCGGAACGCAAGGGGCTGGGTACTCCGGCCACCCGCGCCGCGATTCTGGAAAAACTGGTGCAAATGGGCTTTGTGCAGCGCAAGGGCAAACAGCTTGTCCCCACCAAGGACGGCATCAATCTGGCGGTGGTTCTGCCGGAAAGCCTGACCTCTCCCGTCCTGACCGCCGAATGGGAAAACCGCCTGACCAAGATTGCCAAGGGCAATGCAGACGCGGACGAGTTCATGGCCGAAATTGAAGCGCAGGTGCGCCAGCTGGTCAAGACCTATTCTTGTATCAGTGCAGATAAGCAAAACCTGTTCCAGTCGGAACGGGTTATTATCGGCAAGTGTCCCCGGTGCAGTGAAAATGTCTATGAGGGCAAGAAAAACTTCTACTGCGGGAATCGCAGCTGTCAGTTCGTGATGTGGAAGAATGACCGCTTCTTTGAGCAGCGCAAAAAGGCGTTCACACCGAAGATCGCCGCTGCTCTGCTCAAAAATGGTAAGGCAAAGGTCAAGGGCCTCTATTCCGAAAAGACAGGCAAAACCTATGATGCAACGGTGCTTCTGGCAGATACGGGAGGCAAGTACGTCAATTACCGGGTAGAGCGCAAAGAGTAAGGCAAAAATACGAGGGCCGGTTATGGTAAGGTGAAGCATTCATTTTGCCATAACCGGCTCTCTCTATCCGTAGGATAGCAAAAAAGGAGTGTGACCAAATGAGCGAATTATTTTCCATCCAGCTGCAAAATCGGCAGCAGCAAGGCAGGGATGGCGTCTGGCTGGATCTGCCTACCACAACCGAACAGGTACAAGCAGCCCTGCGGCAAATCGGCATTTCGTCCGATAATCCGCAGGGCCTTTTCATTTCCGGCTATTTTGCCGAGGTAGAAAAGCGTTTTGCCATCCCTTACAACATGGTGCTGGCATCCAATGTGGACGAGCTGAACTTTCTGGCCGCACGGCTGGAAACGCTTTCTGCCGGGGAACGCGCAGAGCTGAACGCCGCCCTGCAAGCCCCGCAGAGTGAGCTTTTCAGCATCGGGAGAATCACCGACTTTCCCGAAAACGTGGACTACTATGTGCATCTGCCGGATGTTCACGGGCCTGCCCAGCTGGGCGACTACTATCTGAACCGTTCCGGCATGGTGGATATGCCGGAGGAATGGAAAGGCGGCATCGACACGGCGCAGTTCGGCCGGTATGTGGCCCAGCAGGAGCAGGGCGTGTTTACCGAGTATGGCTACCTTGTCAAAAGCGGGGATGCGTGGCAGAAAGTCCACGAGGGCCAGCCTGTGCCGGAAGAATACCGGGTACTGTCCTTTCCTGCGCCGGAAGTTCTGCGGGATGCGGCCAACATCCCGCCGCCTGTTCAGCCTGAAACGGAACCGCAGAAAGTTATCCCCATCATCCTGAACGGCAAAGACAGCGCGGAACGGATGAAAGAAATTACGGACCGGCTGGAAACAGGGATTCAAGAGCTGTTCGACAGCGACCGCTACAAAGCCTACCTCACCACGATGGCGAAATTCCACAATTACAGCTTCAACAACACCTTGCTGATCGCCATGCAGGGCGGCCAACTGGTGGCGGGCTTCAACAAGTGGAAAGACACGTTCCACCGCACCGTAAAGAAAGGCGAAAAAGGCATCAAAATCCTTGCTCCTGCGCCGTACAAGGTCAAGCAGAAGATGGAAAAGCTGGACGAACAGGGCAAGCCGATTCTGGACAAGGACGGCAAGCCGCTGACGGAAGAAAAAACGGTGCAGATTCCGGCCTTTAAGGTGGTGTCTGTGTTCGATGTCAGCCAGACCGAGGGCGAACCGCTGCCGTCCATTGCAGTGAACGAACTTTCCGGCAGCGTGCAGGACTACCAAGATTTTTTCAAAGCGTTGGAGCAGGCTTCCCCGGTGCCCATCGGGTTTGAGGACATCGAGGGCGGGGCGCACGGTTACTTTCATCTGCTCGACAACCGCATTGCAATTCAGGAGGGCATGAGCCAGCTGCAAACCATCAAAACAGCCATCCACGAGATTGCCCATGCCAAGCTGCACGCCATCGACCCGAACGACCCAGAACAGACTAACCGCCCGGACAGCCGCACCCGCGAGGTACAGGCCGAAAGCGTGGCCTATGCTGTTTGCCAGTACTACGGGCTGGACACATCCGAGTATTCCTTTGGCTATGTGGCCGGGTGGAGTTCTGGCCGGGAACTGGCCGAACTGAAAGCCTCTCTGGAAATTATCCGCAGCGCGGCCCATGAGCTGATCTCCGCGCTGGACGAACATCTGGCAGAACTGCGCCAGCAGCGGGAAGCAGACCTTTCCGCTACACAGGAGGCCGCATTTGCACTGGATAATGGCAATACGCTGTTCATCCAGACCTGCGATTCTGGCTATGACTACACTCTGTATGGCCCGGACCACACGGCTCTGGACGGTGGGCAGCTGGACGCGCCCGGTCTGACTCTGCCGGATGCCGGGCGGGAAGCACTTAATCTGCTGGGGCAGACAGCCGCGGTGGCGGAAGTTCTGTTGGGCGATAAGCTGGCGGCGTTCCAAGAGGCGGCGGAAAAAGCAAATGAACTTTCTGCCCCGGAAGCAGAAAAAGCCGCTGCGACAGATTTATTCGCAGAGCCCACGGTCACAATTCTGTGGAGTGAAAGTGACAAGCTGCAGGACGGCGAAACCATGCCACTGTCCGTGGCAAACCGCGTCTTTGAAGAACTGGACACCACCCAGCACACGGAACGGGAAAAGGACGGCTACACAGGTGGCTGGTACGACAAGACCGCATTCCGCATTGATTTTACCCTGAACGGCCAGCCAGACAACTACGAGGGGCGGCAGGATTTTGGTGACGGAGAGGGTTCTTTGGTTCAACACATCCAGAACTACCACGAATACTACGCCAAAGATGAAAACTGGAAGAATTTTGTTCTGCATAACAAAGGCCCGAAAGCATGGGAGCAGGACAAGGCAGAGCGGGAAATGGTGCTGACCGAGTTTATCCCGTACCTCAAACAGCATTGCAATCTTTCCGCTATGGAGCAGACGGCTACCGCCGCTTTGCGAGAGGGACAGAACATTTCGCCGGAACAGGCGGCCTATTACAACGCTGTTGTGGCCTATGTGCAGGACTGCCGCCCGCTGCTTAACCAAGGCCAGTATAACTTGCCGGAACCGCCCAAGCTGGCTGACTTTGACCAGAGCTTGCAGGATTACAAGGCACAGGTGCAGGTCGAGATCGCGCAGGAAGCGGCTGCTGCCGGAATGACCGTAGAGGAATACGCAGCGGCAGGCTTTGAAGCACCGCAGCAGGACAGCTTTTCCATCTACCAGCTGCGCAATGAAGATTCCACCCGCGATTACCGTTTTGAGCCCTACGACCGCCTGCAGGCTGCCGGTTTGACCGTGGACAAGGCCAACTATACGGAAGTATACGCCGCGCCGCTGACTGCTGGCACCACGTTGGAGGACATCTACCGCACATTCAATGTGGACTATCCGGCAGATTTCAAGGGACACTCGCTGTCTGTTTCGGATGTGGTGGTGCTGCACCAGAATGGGCAGGACACCGCCCACTACTGCGACAGTGTGGGATTCCAGCAGGTGCCGGAGTTCTTGCGGGAAAATCCGCTGCGTACCGCAGAACTTTCCACGGAACAAAACGAAAATATGATTGATGGTGTGTTGAACAACGCACCCTCTCTGGGCGAATTGGAGGCAAAAGCAAAAGCCGGAGAACAAATTTCTCTGACAGACCTTGCCGCCGCAGTCAAGGCCGAGGAAAAGGCGCCAAAAGCCAAGAAGTCACGCACAGCCAAGCCGAAAAAGCCGTCCATCCGGGTACAGCTTGATGCCGCGAAAAAGGAGCAGAACAAGCGACCGCCGCCACGGGAAAAGACAAAGGAATTGGAGATGTAAGCCATGCAGAAATTTGAAAACATGGATGTGATCGCCGCGCTGGAAGCCATCATGCACCAGAATACTGCGTACTACCAGAGCGATTTTGCCTTTGACATCAAGATGCTGCGGGAGACCGCCCGCAGCGACCAGCCGGAAGATAAGCTGCTGTTGTGGCTGTCCCGGCCCTCTGGGACATTCTGCTTCCGGGAACGGGACGTGCTACTCAAAGATACCCAAGCCTACAACACATGGAAATTCTGCGGCGAACAGACCCACGACAGGATTCTTGCCTATGCGGTAGAGCTGACCGGCACAGCCAATGGAACATTGCAAGGCAATCTGTATGAACTGGACTACCAGCAGCATTTCCAGCACATCCGGGATGCCGCCCTGCCCGTGGGTGCCAATCGCCTGATCTACGAAAGCGGGATGCGGGAGATTGGCCCGAAAGAGCATTTCGACAGCCGCCCGGATAAATATTTCGGAGAGTTCGTGCGGTATAAAATGCAGCCCCGTGACCCGGAACTTCTGCAAGCGACCATCCGGCAGGAGCAGCGCAGCCGGAAACCTGCACGGCCCGGTGATTTCAAAGAACATCTTGCGGCACTGCACACTGGGCTGATCGAGGCCGAGGCCCAGCGCATTGCGGCAGACATGAAACGTATGGCTGCTCCCAACAGCCCGGACAAGAAGCATTTTATGGTTGAGGTATCGCCCTACTTCACCAAACTGGCATCCAGCCGGGACACGGACCAGTTGCTTGCCATGCTGCCGTACAAGTCCCTGCACCTGTCCAGCGTGAAAGACCGTTTCGGTATTTACGCACTGATTGACAAAAACGAGAACCGAGATAAGAACATTCGCAAGCCCCGTGCTTCTATCCGCAAGCAGCTTTCCGAAACAAAACAGGCTGCCAGCCCTAAAAAGGCAGCGGCCCACAGAAAACAGTACGAAATGGAGGTCTGACCATGAATTTCAGCGTAGAAGAAGAAAATTTGATCTGTATGTACCACACTTCTGACCGCCGCCGAACGATGGCGCGGATGCTGGCCGCCTTGCCGGATATGGACACGGAAATGCGGTGGCTTGCGAATGGCCCCATTGCCAAGTTGGAGCACATGACCGATGCTGACTTTGACGGACAGAGGTTTGATTTTACGGGTGAGTGATATCGCCAGCTCGACAACCACACATTATTTTTAATTAAAGTAATGTGTCATTGTCAACACGGAAATAGCCGGACACGGTGGCCTTGTGGCTGCTGTGTCCGGCTTCGTATATTCACCCTTTTATTTTATACACAATTATGGTAAACTAAACAAAGAAAGGATGTGATCATGTGTATCTTTCGTTAAAACAGCACGATTTGTTTCGTACTCTCTTAATGGGGTTTGAAGTTCCGTTTAGATCGTATATTGCTGATGTTGTAATATCTCATTACCCTACATATATAGATTTTTCAACGGAATTAAACAACCGTAAGGCCACACTATCATTAGCAGACCCAATTTTTTTGCGAGATAAACTTCCCAGCAGCTGCACAGAAAAGAATTGTGCAAAATTATATGCTCGCTTTGTTACAGCTAATCAAAATCGCCATGTAGATGTCATTACTTCTGATAATGATGTGCCAATGGTGGGACATCTAAATATTGTCACGTTTGCATTTCAAAACCTTTTTGCTGACCTTTATCTTTTATTTGGTGAGTATCATGACTATTGTGTTTTGGCTGAAAAATATAGATATGCCCGGAACAAACTTGATCACCCGGATTGCAAAACACTCGAAGACACTGATTTGATTCCCGTTTTGGCTTTTACGAAAGATATTATCAATTTCTTGGACAACGGTTACTTTTCTCGAAAGACCAAGGAACAACTTCTTGTTGAAATAAGTGTCTTACAAAACAGGAAAATTGAAATTCCTGTAAAATGCCATAACTTTTCCAGTATGCCGTATACTGAATCTCGTATCGTCTGTCGTGAAAATGAAATTGAACGTCTCAAAAAATTTATCTGCGGAAATCCCGGAGATTTGCGTAAGCAACACTCTTGTTGTGTGTACGGGTATGGTGGTGTAGGAAAAACCGCGCTGGTACTAGAAGTTGTAAAGCGAATCGTTCAGGATATTTGGGATGAAAACACATTAAATGATTATCTTCCTTCTTATATTCTGTTCTTTTCAGCTAAAAAACAAAAATTGGAGATTGCATCGGCAAACGGCAGGATAATCGAAAGCCCTATACACAAACACTTTGAAAACTTAGATGACTTAAGGAATCTCATTCTAAACAATCTTCAAATTTCCGATTTCAAGAATTTCCATGACGAGGGAATCATTATTGTTGATAACCTCGAAGCAATATCAGAAGATGAGCGAATAAACATCAAACATTTTATTGATGCTCAAACACCAGCCGAAATGCAATTTCTTCTTACCTCCCGTAATAGTGAAGACTATGAGGTGAATTTTAAACTCTCTGGATTTGAAAAAGAGAGTGGAATAACCTTTGTAAAGGAATATATATCGGAAAACTGTTTAGACCTAAATTTAGACGTTTGTGAAATTGAAGAACTTCTAACATTAGCTAAAGGAAACACACTCGTTTTGGTTCTTTGTCTACGCAGACTTAGTCAAAATTTGTCAAGTATAAGTGGCCTTCAAACTGAATTTTCAAGTATAAATGCTTGGAAGAACATCCGAAATGGGTTGAAACGTTTTCCGGGTAACGCTTATGAAGTTATTAGTGAATTTATGTTCAAAGATACCTTCGAGGAAATTGAGAAAGTTTTTTCTAACGACTGTGAATTGTTTTATCGAATCTTAAAAATATTTGCAGTTAGCCAAAATGATGGCATAGACCTGAACACAATCTGTCTGTTGTCTAATGAACCCTATCCACGTGTTGAGGCTGTTGCAGATACCCTCTGCAATTATCTAATTCTTGAAAAAAGTGGTGACCAATATAGTTTAAATAATTTTGCGGAAAAGTATATTATAAATCGCTTTATGCCCGATGCCACTACTTTTGACTCTGTATCAACGGAAATACGCCAGCGTGAAACTCAAGTTCAGCAAGAACTTGATGAACTAAACCGTGATATAAATAGTCGAAATGAACTAGCTAAAATTTTAAATGACTGGCATATAGTTTCGGGCAGCGATCGAATTGCTGCAGCAAGATTGTATAGGCTATATGGCGAAGCTGACTATGAGTGTAAGAAAGACAGCAGATTTAAAGCTCAATCTATACTCGAAGATGTTATTAGAGAAAGCAAAAATGCAGAGGCGATAACGGCTCATCCTTATATTAAATTTCAAAAATCAAGAATTTTGCAGGTAATTGATCGCGCAGGTGTTTTACCCGAACGTCATACAGATGAAATCATTGATGGTTTCAGAAATGCAATATTTGTCATTAAAACGGTTGAACAATTTTCAGATATACAAAATACGAAGTCATACGCTTCGTTACTATGGCTATTCGGACAATATTTGGCTGAAATAAATAAAAATTTAGAAGCCATTCGCTATTTGGAAGAAGGTGTTGACGCTTTTGAGGCTATGAAAATCTTCGACAAAGAATATTATCAATGCCTTTCTAAACTTGGTAGTGTTTACCTTGATTATTTTGAGGAAGATAAACTTGCTCGAACAAAGTATTTGGTACTGGCAAGGACTATAAACAAAAAACTTCAACCATCTTTTAAGAACTTGGGTGAATCTAAAGTTTTCGCAACGATGCTAAGAAAGCGTGTTGAAAAATATAATAAATTAAGCGTATAATACAGAATCCCCACTCTGGTGTTATCCAGAAGTGGGGACTTTTCATGTCAACAACTTATTACATCATTACTTTTTGCATAATCGAATAGATAGCATTGCAGGTATCATCAAAAGAAATATCCTTTGCATAGTCGTATTCCATGCTATACTTGTTCCATTGCTTACGGAGTATATCGCTCTCCCGGATTTCCTGCATAATCTCCGGGTACTGCGTTAAAATTTTAGCGCTGCCGCGCTTTTCAGTTGTCCGTTCCATTGCCCGCCGCAGCGTTGCCTTATCGCACTCGGCCCCGCGCAGGGCGTACAGAATATAGATGTCATAGTAATCTCTCGGACGGGTATTTGCAATGTTGCGTGACAGCACGGTTTCCAGCTTTTCGGCCAGAACCGTTTCAAGATTGTAGGCCAGAACGCTGATCGTGCGGTCATCGAACAGCATGGAAAAGGTGTACTCGATCTCGCGGGGCGTTATCATATCGCCGGTGGTGACATCCACCGTCAGTGGGACGCTGATCGGCGGGTAGTTGGCTTTCAGCGATACCCTGATTCCGGGGTAATCGTCTGTTTCCCGAATATCCGCAACGCCCACAACTTCAAACTGTACATCATCGTCAATCTGGACTGCACACACATCTTTGAAAATGGAAAGGATGGCTTCATGGGTCAGCGTAAAGCCCTTGATGGTCGTGTCCAAATCCATAGTGGCCCGTGTGTCCAGACCAACGATAGCCGACACCAGAAAGCCGCCTTTGATGATAAAGTTATGCTTATACGGTGAAAGCGAAATGCGTTCCAGCAGTCTTTCCAGCATATAGTTCTGCATCACAAGTTGCGCGGAAATATGCTTCTCGGCTGCTTTCTCTTTAATATAGGCTTTTAACTGCATCGGATTTTTTGTAATCATAATAAAATCTCCATGTAGCGCAGAACCTTTGGCTTCACACGAAGTCGTTCTGCGTACTGCATCAATTTGTGAATGTCTTTGTCTTTGGATGCGGCGTAACGCTTCATGGCTACACCAACAATTTGTATATCGCTCCCACTGCCGCGCAGGATGTCGCACAGCGTCCGTTCCAAATCGTAAACACGAATGGGATTGCCGGATGGCGATTGGATTTCAATAATGCCGAAGTCATAATTTTCTGGAATAACACGCTTGACGATCAACTCCTCCTGCTTCAAGGACAGTGCATTGTAGCCCTTGGGAAAGGTCATCGTGTATCTTGCCGGGGTGCGGTCAGAATAGCCCAGCAGATAAAGGGCGGTATCATGCGAATAGATGCCGCGGCTATACTTCCGCTGCAACAGGTAAAAATCATCTTCCCATGCACTGCTCTGTACATAAAGGCCGCGCCCGAAACGGTACAGTTCCCCACTCTCGACAAAATTATGCAGATAGCCCCGATGCAAGCCGGCTTTCGTCAACTGTGCGGCCGTAATGATGCCATTGGGGGCAGACTGCACTATTTTTTCTACTTTGCCCATGTTGTTCATGCTATCACCTCACTTGACATTCACACATTATATTATATAGAAATAATGTGTGTTCGTCAACAGTGAATTGACAATCGCACATTATTTCAGTTAAAAGTAATGTGTCGTTGTCAAGTAATGCTCACAGGGTCTTATCCCTCTCCTGCCTGTGATTCTGGAATAGAACACCGTCCACATTCTGCTTGATGATGCCATACTCCTGCATCTGGCGTTTGGCTTCGGCGTACTGCCGCTGCAGCTGGTCTTTCTGCTCGGCCAACTGCTTATACTCGGTTTTTAATGCGTAGAGGTCGGGCAGCTTTTGGAAGCCCTGCCTTTTCAGGGCCTTGATTGCGGCCTCATAGAGAATCAGGGTGCCTTCATGCTTGCGCCGGAACTGCTTTTTGTCAGCGGCCCGTTGGTACTCCTGCACCAGTGGGCGCAGCTCCCTACAGGTGGTGGCATCCTTTATCAGCACGGCCATTTCCGCAAGCTGACGTTCGGCCGCTTTTAGCGCGGCGGCAGCTTCGGTGCTGGCGGCGGTGATCTCGGCCACCCGGCTTTCCAAATCCGGGTAGCTGTCGATTTCATGCTCTGTCAGGAAGTTTAGCGTCCGGGCCGCCTGTTTCAGATTGTGGAACTTTGCCCACTTCTCATACCCTGCGGACTGCTGGGCCTTGATACTGTTTTCCAAATCAATCCGCAGCGAAATCTTGCGGTTTTGTTTGGGCTTCCGCTCCACGAACCGTCCTTTGATGCGCTCGATGATGGCTTCCTCGATGTAGGTTTCGCCCAGTGTTTTGCAGCGGGCAAACCGCTCCTGTCCGGGTGCGCGGAACGAAATATACTTACCTCGTTTGACCTCATAGCCCTGCTCCTGCAGGAGCCGCAGAAAATCGTCAAAATCCTTGGCCTGCGGGATGACTGCATCTATGGCCGTTTTCAGCGTTGCCTTCCAGCTTGTGCCCTTGCGGTGTGCGTCCCACTCGGCATAGCTCTTGCCCCGGTCTTGACCGGGCATTACCACGGATAGGTTATGTTCCTTGCACAGCCGGTCACTGGTGCGCCGGATGTAGGCATAACTCTGTCGGTTGGAAACATACTTGCGCTGGTTCACCATGTCCACAGCGCAAAAGATGATGTGGTTGTGGACGTGCCCTTTGTCAATGTGCGTTGTCAGCACATAGGGATATTTTCCTTGCAGCACTTCATCCGCAAGCTGCCGGCCAATTTCGTGGGCCTGCTCCGGCGTGGTTTCGCCCGGCGCAAAAGACTGTATCAAGTGGTGGGCCAGATTGTTGCCTTTCTGCATGGCCTGTGACAACAGCAGTTCAAATTCGATGTCGGCGGTTTCGTAGGAGCAGGCAAAGGAGGACACCAGTATTTTTTCATCCGTCTTGGCCGGATTCTCGATGTAGTCCAGTGCCTTTTTCAGCGTTGACTTGATAGGATGTATCTTTGTAACTGCCATATCTGCGCCAGCGCTCCTTTGATGTCCGCAACATCTTGTGTGTACAGCGGCCCCATGCTGTTCAGCCGCCGCGCGATCTGGTTAATATTGACACCAATCTTTTGCAATTCGGCGGTCTGCGCCCGGATGTCGGTGGTGTCGATGTGGACAACATAACCATCTATCAGCATCTTCCGGGCGTAGGCAGAAAAATTCCGTGTGTGCAGCAGAGCCATCTTCTGCCGGATAAGTTCCTGTTCCTCCGGCGTCACGGGAACACGCAGAACAATTTTTCGGGTTCGGTTCGCCATAGTTTCACCTCGTTTCTTGGGGGTCTGGGGTATTCCCCAGCAAGCATTTCTGCCGGGAGTGGCTACACTCCCTATGCTTGCTACGTTACCTTTCCCCACTACTATGACACCACAACACCCCCGTTTTGCCCGCAAAATGCAAAAAAATAAGAGGACGCTTTTGCATCCTCTCAATGACCGTGCATGACAATCAGACACACACGGGCTCTTTTTCCTGTTCATGGATTCGTAAGGCACCGTCAATGGCACCTTCTACGATGGGTAAGTATTCTTCCGGGCAAAGCTGCAGCTTGTGGCTGACCCGCTGACGTTCCGCACTTTCTTCCCGCATGAGTTCCGGGTTGAAGTACCGCTCCACGGGCAGACCACATATTTTTATCAGCTGAATCACCACCGGCAGGCTGGGCAGCGTGCCTTCGTTTTCGATGTTCGCAAGATACCGGCTGTCACAATGTATCATGTCAGCCAGCGCACTGCGGGAAAGTTGTTTTGCCTTTCGAGCTGCCTTGACATCCGCTCCGAACGTTTCAAAGCCGGGACAGTCCTCAATTTTCGCCATTCTGCATCACCCATATACATTTTATAGTTCATGAGCGATTGGCGAAATGTTGCTATGTCCGTTCTGTCTACATTTTATAATTCATAATCCGGGGTTGCGCACCTAGTTTATCAGATACCAAGCAGCTTTCAACAGTTGGTCATTACAATATTGCATGAATCAAACTCTCAGTACCTGCAATTTCTGCTTCAACAATATATTTAGTTCGTTCAATATTAGCTTTTGCAATGGAAGGTATGTCGTCTTTTATGACTGTTATCTGCTGCTCAATTCCCTCAAGATAGCTATTTAATATTTTCAAACGCTGTGAAAGCAGACTTTGCGGATCATCTAACGCATCAATAAAAAATGCGGCAATCGAGAAAATGTTGGTATCATAGTCGAAGGACAAAATTGATTGCTGTAATGTTGCCACAAATTCTTGTTTCCCTTTGTCTGTAAGCGAGTAAATCGTCTTGTCGGGCATATTTCCATCCTTTTCAACGCTGCCATAAATATATTCTTTTTTCTCTAAGACTTTTAGTGTAGCGTAGACTGTCGAATTGGCGATGTTGTACCAACGATGAACATTCATGATTTGTAGTTGCTTGATAATTTCATATGGATTAAGCGGTCTTTGATTGATCAGACCCAATAACATAGTAGCAGATTTCGAGAGCATAACGCATACCCCTTGACTTTAGTTTTAAGTTGTAGTACTCTATATATAGAGTGCTACAACATTATATTATAACTGTACCACAGTTATAATCAAAATACAAGGGGGAGTAAAATGCCGCAACTAAATAAGGGTGGAAAATATGTATTTGGACTTTCTGCCATCAGCAATAGGCGAGAAATACTTTTTCCGGCAGAGACTCTTGAACAATATCCCGTTCAAAAAGAAGGACGCATTATTATTTTCACGGGGAGCAAAATCACGGGCGGATTTTGCGTGACCAGCAAACAATTACTTGGGCAATCAAAATTGAAGCATATATTAGATGATTGTCCCGCATTGTCACAGTACACGATTGATGAAGGAGAATTCGTTCGCTATAAAGGACGAGGCTATACTTGGCTGCATATTTCTCAAAACGGTGTTGTGAGGCTGCCCGAAAACACGATGCGATATTTGAATCTTTCCTGTGGGGATATTCTCATGTCGATTAAAAGCAGTGACATCGCATTTACAATGGGAGCAAGAGGGCCGCTTATGGACAAAGTACATTCTTACCCCGGTCATATCAAGGAATATCGGGTTACTTGCTGCGGGCAATAAGGATATGAGTCATATTGAGTGGGTATTATGTCCTGTCTGCGGCAGTAAAACACGATTAAGAATCCGCAGCGATACCATTCTTGAAAATTTCCCATTGTTTTGTCCCAAATGCAAGCATGAAACTTTAATCGCAGTTCGACAACTAAATCTATCCATCGTGCAAGAGCCAGACGCTAAGACGCAGAGCCGATAACACAGAGAAAAAACTCCGATGTTATCGGCTCTGTTTTCACTTTTTCTGTGATTCCCTCGGTGGAAGAAAAGGAAAATGCTACTGGGTAGATGGCTTAATAAGAGGGCCAACGAAAAAAGTTTTGAAGTTCATTTTTGGTCAGTTGCCTTGACTTTTGCTATCATTAATAGTACTATTGATAATAGTAAAAGTGGAGGTGTCGTTATGTCATCAATCGATTTAGTTATACTTGGCATTGTTTTGGAGAAACCCCAAAGCGCCTATGACATTCAAAAGGATGTGGAGTACCACCATCTTTCTCGCTGGACAAAAATAAGTGTACCTTCTATTTATAGAAAAGTACTCCAGCTGAGCGATAAGGGCTATCTTCAAAGCGATATTGTCAAGGGCGATAAGTTTGCGGATAAGGCCATTTATTCCATTACCGATCAGGGCAGAGCGTATTTCAAGGAGCTGATGGCCTCTTGTGCCGCTGGCACAGTACCCTTGCTATTCGATTTCAATGTGGTCATTACCAATTTGAACAAGATGGACAAAGCCGAAGCGTTGGAGCTGGTTTCGACTTTGCGCCGGAGCATACAGTCCTCGGCTGAATCGAACGAGGGCTATGCGCGGGAATTTGCAGGCATTCCTTTGGTTGGGAGAACGATTTTTGAGCAGCAGCAGCTTCTCTATCGAGCCCTTCTGGAATGGCTGGATCACTTTGAAGGGCAGTTCTTAGAAGAATGAGTACAGGCCCCCAAAGCAGTTTGACCATCCTGTTCGAAGCTCCGTTTTGGATCGGTCTATATGAAAGAACGGATAACGGTAAGTACGAGGTATGCAAAATCACTTTTGGCTCAGAGCCCAAAGATTACGAGGTCTATGAGTTTCTGCTGAAGAATTGGCACAAGTTGAAATTTAGTCCCCCAATCCAGGCCGAAGTAGCCATGGAGCGAAAAATCAATCCCAAACGTATGCAGCGCGAAATTCAAAGCCAACTGCAGGATAAAGGCATTGGAACAAAGGCGCAGCAGGCGTTGAAACTCCAGCATGAGCAATGTAAGCTGGAACGACAAACCAAGAGTCGTGAGCAGAAAGATGCGGAGAAAGACCGCCAGTTTGCCATACGGCAGGAAAAAAAGAAAGCCAAGCACAGAGGAAGATAACATGAAGATAGAATGGATTTTATGCCCCTTTTGCGGCAGCAAAACGCGATTGAAAATTCGTGATGATACAATATTGGATAATTTTCCGTTATATTGTCCTAAATGCAAACATGAAACCCTGATTGCGGTAAGAAAACTAAATTTATCTATCATCCAAGAGCCAGACGCACAGACGCAGAGCCGATAATGCACAAGGTAAATTCACTTGTGATTATCGGCTCTTTTTTATTTTAGTATACGATAAGAGCCTGCCCCGCCCAACGGGGAAAGAAAAAAACCGTTGGTTTGAGCAGGTGACTCTTTGCGCCCATTTTGAACCGGCGGTGTTTGAGAAAATCAAGGCCGCCGGTTCTTTTTGCTTATCAAAGCGTTTCATCGTCCGTATGGCGGCCACTAGGAGGATGCCGCCATGCGCCTGATATTCTATCGAACGCCTAGCTTTGAACTGTCAAAAAAAGCCTTGCTCCCGCACAGGGTCAGCAGGGCTTTTACTATGTACTATACGATGTAGATACTGCGCGTTTCGTGCTACCATTATGTCCGGTTGGCCGTTTTCGGTCTGCTGGGCTTTTCTATTGCCGCCTGAAAAGCTGCCTGTTTCAAAAATATTTTTGGAAATTTTCAAAAAAGCGGGCAGAATCGGGTGTTTCAGGTGTCATATTAGCGGAAAGGGAAAAATCCACCCGACATCCCCACGGAAAGGGGGTGAGAAGATGGAAGCTATCCCTCGCAACGATGGCGAACAGTACCGATTCGATGCGTTCTGCAAAGCGGTGCTGCGAAATGAGGCCCGGAACTATCACCGAAATAAGAAACGTCTGCTTGACCGTGAAAAGTCATTCAGCGTTCTTTCGTTGGAAGAACTGGGGCAGCTCACGAGTGTAGACCATTATCCAAGTGAAGAATTTGTATTTTCATCCTACGGCTGTGATCTGCACATCGACAATGAACTTGTTGCCAATGCGTTTGCCGCTCTGCCAAAGCAAGAACAAAGCATTCTGATTCTGTTTTGCGTTCTGGAACTGGGCGATGGCAAGATTGGCGACCTCATGGGAATGTCCCGGAGTGCTGTACAGCGCCACCGGACAAAAACGCTGAACGAGCTGCAAAAAAAGCTAAAGGCGCACTTGCCGGAGGGAGGTTAGGCGTAAATGAACTCCTATGAACACACGAGCAGAGAGTTTTTACCGCTCTCGGTGATTCGCTCTGCCTGCGCTGGGGACCCCGATGCAGTTGAACAGGTTTTGCGACATTACAGAGGCTATATCATCAAGCTCTGTACAGGCATTTTCTATGACAAGCACGGTCAGCCTCATGTGTGCATAGACGAGTACATGAAACGCCATCTGGAAATCAAACTGATTTCTTCTATTGTAACCAAAGCCGAAACGGTCTGACCCTTTCCACGTTTCGGGACTGCACCTTGAAAAATATGCCCGCAGGACAATGGCGGTGCATCATAGGGCAAACGGATACGTTGCTGTCTGTATCGAGCCGGACGGCGGGTGCGCCACGATGCTTTTCTTTGAAAAGTGGAGCGATCACCACCCCGCCGCAATGCAAGCGCGGCTGCTTGCGGGCCATGACATACAGGCAGGCTGATACTCCCTTACCGTCAAAGTCCGAGCGTTCAGAGCGTCGCAGGCAATGAGTAGGGCTGCATGAGGAATGCAGGGGTGAGATTCCCGTGGG
>ENA-ORMJ01000473-ORMJ01000473.1-human-gut-metagenome-genome-assembly--contig:-NODE-473-length-30154-cov-25.354032_pt1 | contig 30154 bp, 15 predicted proteins | sample MGYA00242100_ERZ508989 | MGnify/ENA primary metagenome ERZ508989 (study PRJEB26280, sample SAMEA2531403) | human gut metagenome | biome: human gut; feature: human-associated habitat; material: faeces...
TACCGAGCGTATCCGATAAGTAAGCCTGTAGTAAATGCTGATTTCCCTCGTCCGTAAACAACTTCTTGAATATTATATCCAGCTTTGCCTTTACTATATTCGAATCCCTCTTGGCGTGCCAACCGCTTTGATTACCAAAGCGGTTTTTCTTTTGCATATTATATACAGAAAAGGCGGAACGGTTTTTTATGCTGTTCCGCCTTATATTATTCCGTTTTAACAAATTCAGATACCCATTGGATCCCCCAGAACACCGTAAGATGAATAGCCGGGTCAGACAGCATAAGTACCGCACGCTCCGTTTTACTTGAATCATCGTCCTGCACTCTGAGTATCTGATAAGCAATACCCGCAATTCCGATGAACACGGCAGGAAGCATACTTGTGGCGAAGCTCATTGCAACGCCGTATAAAACAACCAGTCCGCATGTGCCTATAAGCCTTTTTAAAAAGTAACGTGACGTATCGACCTTTCCACAGAGTGTTATAATTATTGCAATTACACTGCATATTATAGCTCCGAAGCAAACATACCGCCACAAAGCGTCAAGCCGTGTAAACGCTGAAATTCCGCCTGCATAAAGAAAGTCGGTAACAGTGCGTGCAATGCCCCATATAATAATTAACACAGGAAAAAGCAATGATTGCAAAAGTGCCGACTTGTCGTTTGTGAACATGGTACACCCCCATTTATGGAAATCGCATTGAAGCTGTTATGGTATTTATTTGTGATACCTTTTCCCCGCAATAATACTATACGCCCTGTAAATCTGCTCCAGAAGCATCACCCTTGCAAGCTGATGCGGAAACGTCATCTTCGACATCGACAGTTTTATATCAGCCATCGCCTTTATCTTCGGCGCAAGCCCGAACGAGCTTCCGATTATGAAGTTCACCGCCGACTTTCCCTGCACCGCCGTATCGCTCAGCTTAGCGGCAAGCTCCTCGCTTGAAAGCTGCTTTCCCTCAATGCACATAGCAACGGTAAGAGCGTTCTTCGCCAGTTTCTTTTCTATCATCTCAGCTTCTTTCTCAAGTGCGTCCTCTATCTGCCTGTCAGACGGCTCATTCGGCAGTGCGACAGGCTCAAGCTCATATATCTTCAGCATACAGGAGCCTCCGAGTCGCTTTTCATATTCCTTGCAGGCATCTCTCAGATAGCTTTCCTTCAGTCTGCCGAGGCAGATTATATTAACACCTTGCATCAGCGTCTTTTAGCGTAGCTTTCAAAGCGGCGCTTCTCCTTTGATGCCAGCTTTCTGCGCTTGGAGTTTTCTATCGTTCTTGTAACGATAAAGCAGATAAGCAGTACAACTATTCCGACAGCCGAAACCTTGAACCACGGCTTGTCGAACTCGTCCTTTGCTTTTTCTATATAATATTCCACATCCGATCTGGCAACATTGTTGTTTGCCACAAGGTTCATCGTGGTGATAGTTTCGCCCTTGAATTTAACGTCCATTACGCCGAGTATATCGCCCTTTTTCACGGGAGCCTGCACGCTTTCATATGCCTTAAAGACCTTCTGCACTCCCGATTCCTTTACCGATTTCGGCATAAGCGCAGTGTAGTCGCTTTCGGGTGTCAGTATAACGTGCGTTGCGCTCTCGCCCATTTCGACCTTGACTTCGGTTATCTGCTCGTCCTTATTTACAACGGTAGCCATTTCAAAGTTTGTGAATGCCCACTTGTAGAGGTTGAGTGCGTCGATCATCGAATACCAGTCGTCATAGTATTCGCCGTTCTTGTCCTTTACCGGTGCGCCGAGCGTCACAAGAATATAGTTGTACTGATTCTTAGCGGCTGATACTAAGCATCTTCCGGCTTCGTCCGTAGTACCCGTCTTTGTGCCGTATGCGTATTCATATTCGTAAACACTGCCGGGACGAAGAAGTGAGATAGTGCTGTATATCGAGTAACCGCTGGGGTTAGCGTCATTTTTCGGCATCTCATATTCATAGGTGCTTGTTATTTTTTTGAACAGCGGAAATTTGTCGTAGGCGTATTTTGTCATTTTATACAGGTCTTCCGCAGTTGTGTAGTTGTTTGCATTGTGAAGACCGTGAGCATTTACAAAGTTTGTTCCGGTACAGCCAAGTTCCTTCGCTTTTTCATTCATCATTCCGATAAACTTTGTGATGCTTCCTCCGCCTATATTATAGGCAAGAATGTTTGCCGCCTCACAGGCAGACGGGAGCATAAGCGCATACAGACAGTCCTTGTATGTCAGGTTGTCCTGCAGCGGCTCTATCGCCGCATTTGACGGGTCGCTGTAGTTCGGGTCCTCGTAGAAATCGTTGAAGCAGTCATAAGGCACTTCCACCTTCTTTGACAAAGCCCCCTCGGACAGATGCTCAAGCGCAATTATGCAGGTCATTATTTTTGTGGTTGAAGCAGGGTACATTTTCTTGCTCTCGTTCTTCTTGAAAACAACGTCGCCCGTGTCGGTGTTGACCATATACACAGCCTCACTGTATATCTTGTCGGTGTTCGGGTCAAAATCATATACCTCGTCGTCGTTTTCCGCAAAAGCGGTAACGGAAAGCGAGCATAACAGCATAGCCCCGCAAAGCAGAGCAGACGCAAAGCGTAATATCTTCTTCATAATTTATTCCGTTCCTTTTCATCGGAGATTTTTTAAATATGTTCCCTATTATTGTATCACATATCGCCGAAAAAGAAAAGACTTTTTTGCTTGTTAATATTTTATTTTGCGTATTCTTCTTGTCGGCTTTCCTTTTTTGTGTTAAAATAGAATAAGAATTTTCTTACAATTCGGCAAGAAAGCCGTATCCGCCGAAAAAGCGGAGTAAAATACAAAGGGGTGATAGTATGAACGGAAATGTGCGGAGAAATACCAAAACAGCTTTTGTCTGCGTATTGTTTATAATAATTGTTTCTTTGTTTTTCTATCTTCTTACCGCAGGCACAATGCCGGAATCTGTCGATATACCGTCTGCTGAAAAAATAGCGGATGTCGATTTGTCGAAGGGAGGTGTCGGTATAGATATATCTTCCGGCGAATATTACACAGGACGGCTGTATACCCCGGACGATTTTGCAAAAGGCGAAATATCGCAGGGCGATCCCGATGATAAATACGCCACATTCCGCATAGTACTGCCCCTTGAAAAAGGCGTCACCTACGGACTTTCCGGAGAAACGGCGACTTATGCGCAACAGGTTTATATTGACGGAAAACTGCTCAGCGAGGTCGGTAAGGTGTCCGACAATGCCGAAGAATTTGTCCCTGCGACAGACAGATACACGTTATATTTTACCGCACAGGCAGATACTGCGGAGATAATAATCCGTCACGCATGGTTTAATCACAGGACAGGCACGATACAAAAGCTGTACCTTGCAAAAGCTCCGCTTATATCCGCAAACGACAGGGCACAGACCGTTTGTGACGGACTTATTGCAGGAACTCTGCTTGCTATGGCAATATTCTTTTTCGGAATGTTCCTTCTCGGAAACAGAAAACGCAGTATGATGTGGTTTTCACTCACCTGTCTTACTGCGGCTCTGCATTATCTCATATACGAAAGCAAGCAGATAGGCGTACTGTTCCCCTATCTTGACTGGTACACGGAGCATAAACTCGAATACATCACGAATATACTTTACTTCGTGTTTATACTGCTCTATGCCTTTGCCGCACTCGGATTAAGACCGCATAAGCATTTTGTTGTGACTTCTATATGCTCGGCAGGTGCGATATTGCTGTTCTACATCTTTGCGCCGTCAACCGTTTATACGCATTTTACCGTTGTTGCAGGCGCTGTTATGGCGGTATATCTGATTCTTTCTTCTGTATATATCTGTGTTACGGCGGTAAAACACAGGCTTATGGGCTACATTGACAGCATTATAGTATGCTCAACCGTTGTACTTACCACAGTCGTTTATTTGATAGAAGGGCTTACCTACTTCACAAAGATATTCTATATCCGCTCCTATGCGACTATATTGTTCGTGTTCTGTAATGCGGTCATGCTTACTATAAATCTTTCAAGAACAGAGCGCCGCCTTGACGAATCGAAACAGCGTGAATCGCAGGTCACCCATATGAATGAAACGCTTGAAAAGCTCGACAGGCTGAAAACCGATTTTATGCACAATATCGCCCATGAAATGAAAACTCCGCTCACGGTAATGAGCGGATACGCACAGCTTACCGAAAAACAGATAGAAAAGAATGTCGTAAACGATGAAACATTGTCAAATCTTGAAACGATTTCAAGCGAGGCTCAGCGTCTGTCCGATATGGTGACAAAGCTGCTCTCGGTATCTCATAACGAGGTCACGGCAATGGAGCTGAGCAGATTTGCCGCAAGGGACGTTCTTTCCGATGCGGCGGCGGTTTGCAGACCTATACTTGCAAAGCACGGCAACCGGCTTGTCACAAGGGCGGATAACTGCCCCGATATAATAGCAAACCGTGAAATGCTGCTTCAGGTGCTTATAAATCTGGCTGTAAATTCGGGCAAGCATACCGAGAACGGAACAGTGACATTTTCTGCAGAAAGATCCGCCGACGGTGATAATTTCGCCGTGTTCACAGTATCCGATACCGGAACGGGAATATCCCGTGAGGCGCTTGCACATCTGTTTGACAAAGGCTACAGCACGGACGGCGGAAACGGGCTGGGACTTTATATCTGCCGTGATATTATAGAATCGACAGGCGGCAAAATAACCGCAGACAGCAGTGAAAACGGAGCGGTGTTCCGCTTTACCGTACCGTGTGGAAAGGAAGATGCAAAGTGAGTACGATTCTGCTTGTAGAGGACAATCCGCATATAATGAAGATAAACAGTTCGTGTCTTTCTATGGAGGATTACAGCGTTCTTGAGGCGGCAGATGCGGCGCAGTGCCGTTATATGCTGTCGAATAACGATGTCGATCTTGTGATACTTGATATAATGCTCCCTGACGGTGACGGAATATCGCTTTGCCGTGAGATAAAGGCAAAATACGATATTCCGATACTGTTCCTGTCCGCACTCAGCGAAAACGATGATATTATAACGGCACTGAGAGCAGGCGGCGATGATTATCTGCCGAAGCCCTACGATATACAGGTGCTTATTGCAAGGGTAGAGGCAAGGCTTCGCTCAGTACGGAAAGACAAGCGTTATATCTCATTCGGAAGGCTCAGACTTGATACGGTTTCAATGGCGGCATATTTTGCCGACAACGACCTGCTCACCACCCAGAAAGAGTTCTCGATACTGCTTATGCTTGCCCGTAATATCGGCAGTACAGTGCCGAAAGCCGAGCTTTATGAAAATGTGTGGGGTCTGCCGTATTCCGACAACGCAAATGCGCTGTTCACGGCGGTTTCACGGCTCAATAAAAAACTCGATGATAACAAAGCCGATGTGACTATCACCTATGAAAGAGGTAAAGGCTACGCACTTGAAAGTATATAGTCAAAATGGAGCCGCCTGACAGGTTATGTGCCTGACAGGCGGCTCTGATATTTGCATATTTGCGGTTAATTTAGGGAAACGCTTATATCTTCGTAGGTGATGCTGTCATAGAAAGAAAAATAAGTAACGGCGTTTATGTTGCATTTGCCGATACGAAGACCGTCTGCTGTTTTTTCAAGCGTTATTTCAGTGCTGTCTTTGATGTCGTTGTCTGTACCCCAGTTTTCTTTACTTCCGAAAGAGGTAACATTGATGGTAAGTTTATCACCGTCCTGCTTTGCAGAGTCAAGAACGAGCTTATCCATGCCCGTTCCTATACCGCCGGCACCCCTTGAAGCAACATATAGGTTATCATCTTTGTATTCAAAATGTCTTTCGGAATCGGCAAGAAATTCACTCTTCATCTCAGGCGTAAGCATTTCGTCAAGTTCGTTTTCAAATTCATCTTTTGTAGTGGGTGCATCTTTTATCACTTTGTAGAATGTAAGTGTCGTCTTGTTTCCGCTTATCGTTCTGTCTGCTGTTATGCTCTGCGAGGTGTCAACTATATCTTTGTTGATATCGTTTATCGGAAAGAGCTTGTTGTAAAGGCGGCTGTATCGGCTTACAAGTTTCAGTGCCTGCTCAGTATCTGCGGGTAAAGAGTCCGGCAGACTGACGGTTGAAGAGCTTTCCTGTAAAGCTGTCGATGAGTTTGCAGAGGAAGCATTATCCGATTTTGTTGCAGAACTGCAACCTGCCGATATAATGAGTACTGCTGAGATTATCGCTGTGATTTTGAGAGATTTCATGGCTTAAGTCCTTTCGCTTATTAATATTCATTTGTAAGAATTACATAATCAAGAACCGACCCGTTATTCTTATAAATTTCCATTTGATCTAAATTGCGCTTAGTGCCATCCCAGGGATCTATAATTTGATATTTTCCGTTCTCTTTGCCTATTATCGTTGCCCAATGTTCCGAAGAATATCCATTGACACTGTAACCTTCAGTGTGTATTAACACAGGGTTTCCTAAGTATAGCTGTGCATCTATACCGCTAAAAGTTTCAGAACCTTTGCTAGCTTTAATTCTATATGCTGTCTTTGTGCTTTTTCCGTCTTTCCAATTCCATTCCCATACATCGCTATTAGTTGTATCCTCAATCATTAAACCATTTGTAGATGTTAAAACATCTTTTGGAGTTATTTTTTTATTGTACTTAATGCTAAGAGCGGTAGCAAAAGAAAAAGCGGCACATGCGGTTCTGGGAGAAGAAAAGCCGTAACTATTGCTACCGGTTTGACTATAACAGTATTCTTTACGATAATTGATTTTTTTGGGGTTATTTTGAATTTTTAATTTGGCACTGTTATATGCTTCATAATCGAATTTGCTGTTTATAATAGGTGAACCAGTATCATTGGTTTTTAAACCTGCGATTTTCGCTGCCAACATTGAAGGTATATTTCTGGCTTGCGTTTTCTGTGCTACAGAGCGAGAACTCTGTCGGAGTGAAGCACCGCTTATTTGTAAATGTTCAGATTGATCGGAAAAAACAAATCTATCATGGTTTTTGTTTGAGCTGGGGCTTGATAAACAGGAATTTGAAAAAGTTGAATGATTGTTTGTTTTTCCGGCACTAACAGTGCTGAAAAGCATCGTGTTATATAATTTCGATATCATAATAAAAATCCTTTCTGCTGTTTAGTTAAATATGATTATATTATTACGCTTACCTAAGATTATAAAAAAGTTAACTTTACTATATTATACACTGATTTGTGTATAATGTCAATAGTTTTACGGTCGCTTTTTGTAAATTTACCACATATATCAAAACCGCTCCCGTAACACTTCGGGAGCGGTTTTGTATATCCTTATATTATCAGTTTGCAACGATGTTTACAAGCTTGCCGGGAACAACTATCTCCTTGCGGATCGTCTTGCCCTCAAGCGACTGTGCGATAGCTTCCTTTGCCATCTTCAGCAGTTCGTCCTTGTCGGCGGCTGTAGGCACGTTTATGCGAGCCTTTATCTTACCGCACAGCTGAACTACTATCTCAACGGTGCTGTCAACGCAGAGCGCCTCGTCGTATGTTACCCACTGCGCTTCGTTCAGTATGCCGTAGCCGAGCGAATTGTACATTTCCTCGGTGATGTGGGGAGCAAAGGGATTCAAGAGTATCAGCAGCGATTTCATCTCGGCGTCGTTTATCTTGCCGTTTGCGGTAATCTCGTTGATAAGCGACATCATAGCGGCGATAGCCGTGTTGAATCTCATCTTCTCAATATCTTCGCTGACCTTCTTTATCGTCTTGTGCATTGATGTTCTCAGCTCGTCTGAGTATTCATCGCCGCGGACAAGCATATTCTGAAGATTCCATACACGGTCAAGGAAACGCTTGCAACCCTTCATACTGCTGTCGTTCCAGGGAGCCGCCTGCTCATAGTCGCCCATGAACAGAACGTATACACGAAGAACGTCTGCGCCGTATACGTCAACAACGTCATTCGGGTCGATTACGTTGCCTCTTGACTTGCTCATCTTCTCGCCGTCCGGACCTAAGATAAGACCCTGTGCGGTACGCTTTGCATAAGGCTCGGGAGTGGGAACTTCGCCTATGTCGTAAAGGAACTTGTGCCAGAAACGTGAGTAAATCATATGACGGGTAACGTGCTCCATACCGCCGTTGTACCAGTCAACAGGAAGCCAGTATTTGAGCGCTTCCTGTGAAGCAAATTCCTTGTCGTTGTTGGGGTCGCAGTAACGCAGGAAGTACCAGCTTGAGCCTGCCCACTGGGGCATTGTATCTGTTTCTCTGCGTGCGTCCTTGCCGCACTTGGGGCACTTGCAGTGTACGAATGAATCTATCTTTGCAAGCGGACTTTCGCCGTCCTGACCGGGCTGGAAGTTCTCAACGGGAGGAAGCTCCAGAGGCAATTCCTCATAAGGTACGGGAACAATTCCGCAGTCGGGGCAGTGTACTATCGGGATAGGCTCGCCCCAGTATCTCTGACGGTTGAATGCCCAGTCCTTCATTTTGTACTGTACGCCCTTTTCGCCGCAGCCGAGCTTTGCAAGTACGCCGAGCATCTTTTCGATAGCGTCCTTCTTGTTAGTGATGCCGTTCAGCTCGCCCGAATTCACCATCTCGCCGTCGCCCGTGTAGGCTTCCTTCGAGATGTCGCCGCCCTTGATAACCTCGATTATATCAATGCCGAACTTCTTTGCAAATTCATAGTCACGGGTATCGTGAGCAGGAACCGCCATTATAGCGCCCGTGCCGTATCCCATCATTACATAGTCGGAAATGTATATCGGAATCTCCTTGCCGGTAACGGGGTTTACGCCGGTAAGACCGTCTATCTTTACGCCCGTCTTGTCCTTGACAAGCTGTGTTCTTTCAAACTCGCTCTTTTTGCTGCACTCCGCCTTGTAAGCGTCAAGGTCGGCAATGTTCTTTATGGAATCCCTGTACTTTTCTATTATGGGATGCTCGGGAGCGATAACCATAAAGGTAACGCCGTAGAGCGTGTCGGGACGGGTCGTGTAGATGCGGAGTTTTTCGCCGTTTTCCTTGATGGAGAAGTTTACGAAAGCGCCTGTAGACTTGCCTATCCAGTTCTCCTGCTGGAGCTTTACGTTAGGCAGATAGTCGACCGTTTCAAGTCCCTGTAACAGCTTGTCGGCATATTCGGTGATACGCAGGTACCATACTTCCTTGGTCTTCTGCACTATCTCGCTGTGGCAGATGTCGCAGTGACCGCCCTGTGAGTCCTCGTTTGAAAGTACGACCTTACAACTCGGGCAGTAGTTTACAAGCGTCTTATCCCTGAATACAAGGCCATGCTCGAACATCTTGAGGAATATCCACTGAGTCCATTTATAGTACTTTTCTTCGGTGGTGTCGATGACCCTTGACCAGTCGAACGAGAAGCCGACACGCTTGAGCTGGTTGGTAAATTTTACTATGTTGTTATCGGTGACCTTACGGGGATGAACGCCGGTCTTGATGGCGGTGTTCTCGGTGGGCAGACCGTAAGCGTCAAAGCCTATCGGGAACAGTACGTTGTAGCCCTGAAGCCTTCTCTTGCGGCTGACTACCTCAAGGCCCGAATAAGCCTTGATATGACCTACGTGCATACCTGCGCCGGAGGGGTAGGGGAACTCTACGAGAGCGTAGAATTTCGGCTTGGTACTGCCGTTTTCAGCCTTGAATGTCTGATGCTCATCCCAGTATTTCTGCCACTTACTTTCTATGGCAGAAAAGTCATATTTTTTCTCTTCCATTTTGCGAGTTGTCCTTTCATACGCCCGATATGGCGGTATAATTCAATTTCAACCTTTATTATAATACAAAAACGGCTGTTCTGTCAAGTAAAGCGGCAAGTAAAGCGATAACAGTAAATAAATGTAAAATAAAGGCGAAATATGTCATTCGCAGCGTGATGATTTATGCTGAACCTGTTTTTATGTCTAAGGGGGCGTAAACCGTTATGTTATCGGGGGTGACGGCAGATTGACGAAAGAATAACCGAATGATGATTTTTGATGATTTTAGATTTTTTCGACACGAAGGGAGAGATATTGCAAAAACTTGAAAATTATAGGAGGTTTTTGGTGGCGGATGACTTCGGGCGGATAATGCGGTTCGGCTTATCAGCGATAATGTCAAATATAGACAATTACGTTATATTTGATGGAGAATAGTTGAATTGGAAGTGTTACGAAAAGAGGGGAAGAAAGGGAAATTGCAGAGGGTGGGATAACGGAAATAAAAGGAAGTCGTAAAATTATATTGCAATTACAATATAATTATACAAATAGTAGTGAAAAAAGAAATATAACTGATTTCGGTATAATTAGTTATAAATATAGGAGTTTGAATTGTAACGAAAAGAGTGGAAGGAAAGAAAATCAAGAGGGTCGGACTTATGGTTCAAGATGGAAAATCAAGGAAGAGGGGGGGAACGATAATATACCATCAATATGATAAACGGCAAAATTAAAATTAGCCGTAATTAGTATATTGAATAAGAAAGATCGATGCGAAGGTAGCAGTATTCGGTGCAACGGGGGCAAGCAAGGCAAGGGTGTTGGTGCTTTTCGTGGGATTATTGTCTTTTTGCAATTGTTGTGGGAATGGAAAGGTTCGGTGCAACGGGAGGAGCGAGCAAGGCAAGGATGCCTTAAGCGTGTGTGCCCAAGGGCTTTGCAAGGACGCAAAGCCAACTAAGCACACACAGACCCTCACCCTACGAAAAGCGAGTGGGATAGTGCGGATGTGTAAGCATATAAGTGCATACAGATGTTAGCTTACGAAAAGCGAGAGGGATAGTGCGGAAAATCTCATTGATGGTGCGGATGGGGAGCAATCCCCACCGTCACGGCTCGGAATAGTTTCAGAATCGTAAAAGCAGGACTATCTGAATACTGTACAGCAAGCCGAAAAACCTCTACAGCCGTGCCACCTCCCCTTTTTCGAGGGGAGGCAAGGACGTGGTGCTGAGCGAGGGGCGGTTGTGATTTTGCAATGGTTGTGGGAATGGGAGTATTGGGTGCAACGGGAGGAGCGAGCTCCTCCCCTACGAAAAGCGAGAGGGATAGTGCGGAAAATCTCATTGATGGTGCGGATGGGGAGCAATCCATACGGTAGTCGCCCGAATTTTTTCGGGCAACAGAAGTTCGCCTTTGACGAGGTGGGCAAGGTGGATAGTGCTTTTTGTAGGATAGCACTTCTCGGGTTCGCTATTCGAATCAATACACTTGTCAATATTGACGAGGGAAAGAACCAAAGAGACTAGGGTAAGGGACTTGACAGCCCAGTGAAGCAAAGCGAAACGTCCGAGTGCTTGCGCAAGCAAGACTCAGCCCTATACTCTTAGGTTCTCTCCCTCGTGGCTCCCTCTTTCCTTACTCACACCCCCACCCCGTCGGGGTGTTGGATAAACTCGAATAACCACCGGAACATTGTATATCCTGTTAATGCAGGGACGCTTAACGCTACACGTCCGCATATTAGTACATATATCTCAGGTTAGTGGCGTTTTTTTGAAAGGTAAATGTCAGTGCAGTTGCACAGATACACTCACGAAATTATTAACGCCTTGTCAGTACGCAAAGTGTTTTCGGCGGTGTTGGTGCGAAGAATCCTCAATAGTTGGCTGAGCGAAGCTCAGCAACATAAGCTCACCTTTGACAAGGGAGGCAAGGATGAGGCAAGGATATAATGCTTTTTGAGGGATAGTGCTTGGCGATATATTTCACTTGAACGGTGGGTGTAGGGTGCAGTTTTTTGTATTATGAGCCGCATTTATGACCGTTTGCGCCGTTATAACAACCGTTCGTGCCAAAAAGTTGAAATCGCAAAGCAAATGAGTTATGATATAATTATAAAATTATAAGGGGGAGAGGTATGCTCATCTGCGTTTACGATACCGCAAACGAGGCGGAGATACTGAAAGCGAAAATAACACAAATCGCAACGGCGGCATATCGAAGAATTGCCTACAGGGTATGTCAGAGGTATGAGAGCTTTGTGAAGGAGTGTAAGACGGCTGACCTTATAATCGTGCTTGCCGACGGAGCGGACGGTATGGAGGGTGTTATTGCGGCGAAGAATGCCGATAGGGATACGCCTGTAATATGGCTGTCGGACGATGAGGGATTCGGGGCGCAGTCATACAGGCTTGGCTGTACCTATTTCCACAAGAAGCCGATACCGCTTGAAAAGCTGAAGGAGGCACTGCATAAGTGCAGGTGCATGGCATAAGCACGGGTAAATCTACAGGAGGAAAAACATGAAGAAAAAATTTGTACGGCTCATAAGTGCGGTGCTGTCTGCGGCAATGACGCTGACGGCTGTACCGTTATCGGCATTTGCCGAGGGCGAGGTGCATACGCATGACGGCGAGAGCAATGTCATCACGACACCGCTTGATTTCAGAGAAAAGACGGCGGACGAAAATGGTGTCGGCTGGAGCTGGGATTATGACACAAAGACGCTGACGCTTGACGGAGTGAACATTCAGGCGACAACAGACAGTATGAGCGTCGTAACAGTCCCCGACGATACGGAGATAGTGCTGAACGGTAACAATACTATCGTACAGACGAACACCGGCGACAGCGATACATACGTTCTCAGTGCCGTAAATACGGATACTACTAACTGTGACGGTACAATGACGATCAGCGGCGACGGTGTGCTGAATGCAGAGAACCGCTCTACAGACAGTATGGCACGCTCTCTCGGCGGATCAATAATCCTGAACGGCGGTACAGTAAACGCAACAGGTACTGTAAAGACAAATTCGCTTGAAATACATAATGACGGTGTGCTGAACGCAAATGCGACAACTGCATCTTTTGAGGGTGTGGCTGTCAATGTCAGCCGTGGCATTACTGTTGACGGCAACGGCAGTCTTACTGCAGTAGGTTGTGCTAATGAATCTACGTTAAACAGTGCAATATTGCTTACCAGTAATTTCGACAAAATTTCCGTCAGCGAAAACGGCAGTATTACTGTGCCTGAAGGCAATGCAGCAAGAGTCGGAATATACTACAGCGGAAACAACGGCGACGGAATGGATGCCGAAATAAGCGGCGGTAAGGTCACTGCTTACGGTACTAAGTGTGGCATTTACAAAGTAAACCTTATAATGAGCGGAACAGGCTCGGTTTACACTACGGGCGGTTCATACGCTATCGGTCAAACTGTACCGACAATAGACGAGGACGAATTTGTAGTAAAGGGTTCGACCGAGTCCAAGGCTTCAGAAAGCGCTGTAACAGGCGAGGTCAAGCTTAACGGCGGCTATTATGAGATTGACGGAGCGGACGCTAAGACGGTAGTTATAAAGCCTGATACTTCTCCCCGTATAATACTCGGAAAGCAGACAGGAATATTCAAGACGGAAGAGTTTGAAATAATTGAAGGCGAGACTGATACCAAGCTCAAGGGTACGGTTTACTTTGATATTACTCTGAAGAATATGAGCGATGAAGAGTTTGCAGACGCAAGAGGCTATTTCGGCGGCGATGAACCCGATTTATCAGCAAGCATAATCAAGACCGATTACGGCTGGGTGTGCATGGTCTGCGATACCGAGTTTTCGGTTACATACGACACTGATAATACTCTTACAATAAAGTGCGGAGATATTGTATCCAATACCGTTCAGGTAAAGTCGAATGCAAACCGTTTCAACAAGGTTACACAGGGTGACAACACAAACAGAACGGTTTTCTATACAAACACTTCGCAGGAAGAGAAGGACAATTACAAGCTTGTAAGCACCTATACGGTTGACAGTGAAAGCATAAGCTATAACTGGTACAGTACGAACAGTGCATACAGTGCAGATGAGCTCGGTGCGGCAGTATCCGGAAGCAACGGCGAATTCAAGCTTGCGGATAACATTCCTGCCGGAAATTATGTTCTGTATTGCGATATAACCTATTCAGACGGTGACAGCACAGAAACTGTTACAGAAAAATTTACATTTACATATAAAGAATGTGCACATGAAAACGGTTATTCCGACGGTAAATGCACAAACTGCGGAGCGTTATGTGATCACAGCGATATTGATATTGACACGGGTAAGTGTAACGAGTGTGCGCATCAGCTTGTTGCTACAATCAGCACAGACGGCAGTGCGCCGATAGGCTATGACACGCTCGCAGACTGCCTTGACAGCATTACTGCCGATACCGGAAACTATGTTAAGATCTATCAGGATATCGGCGATGCATCGGCAACTGCAGCTTTAGATACTATAGATGTAAAACACAATGTTATGATCGACCTTAACGGTCACAAGCTGAACAATATCAAGCTTGGGGTCAACAAAGACGTCACACTTACATTAACCGGCACAGCGGGCAGTTATGTTAAGCAGGTGTATGTTCGCAAAGGCGGATCATTCATAATTGACAGCGTTGCAAATGTAGAATTTGATACAATTTTTGTTGAGGCAGGTGCAGGGCTTGCTGTAAACGATGGTGCAAAAGTAACTACAGCGTCTTTGACTGTGAAGGCATCCGTGAATGATGACGGAACTACAACGACATCTGTAAAGCTTGCTACGGGAATGAAGATAGGTGTGCTGACATATTGGCGCCAAGACGGTTCCGGATTACTGAAATTAGGTGATCTTCTTGATGTTACCCGGCAGGCACTGCAATATGACGAAAGCGGCGAGTATCTTGATCTTTATAAAGAATTTGTAAGTAAGGGTTTACCCGTTGCGCTTACTGTTGTAGAGCATACTGACGCTGACCACAAATACAGCACTGGAACAGGCAAGTGCGAGAAGTGCGGAAAGCCCTGCGAGCATGGCGGCAATATAAACACGGACAACGGCATCTGCTCAATCTGCGGTGCGGTTGTATCTGTCGCACTCTATACAGACGGGGACGGAAACTTACAGTATGTAGATACCGATGAGCTTCACTCTTTACTGGATGAATACAACGGAAGCGGCACGATAAAGCTGTTTAAGGATTATTCTAAACCAAGCGCTCAGTATGACTTATACGGAGAGCTTACAATTGACTTAAACGGACGCCAATTTAATATCCGGAGTATTACTCCTTGCAAAAACGGAAAGCTTACGATCAAAAACAGCGGCAATCCGGTTATGCTCGGTTGTAATGTATATCCGACAAACGACGCTTCATACGCCGGCGGTACGCTTATAATAGACGGCGATGTAGTTTTAGACACTTCGATCTATGTATATGATTCGAGTACGGTTATACTGAAAGCCGGTACATATCCAGCCGGACTTTATGCAAGGGACAGCAAGACATTATATGATATGCTCGGCGAGGGTAAGGCTTTCTTCAAGACTGACGGAACTCTTTTCAACGCAAGCGTTAAGGAAATATCAAGCAGTGTAACGCTGATAGTCAAAGACCACAGCCATACCTATACTGACGGCAAGTGCGACTGTGGATATGTTTGCCCTCACAGTGATGTTGACAGCAAAACGGGCAAGTGTACAGAGTGTGAATATCAGTATGCGGCTGTTATCGTAAAGGACGGGGCTGTAGCTTCTGTTTATAAGGAAACTGAGATGGGAGCGGCTTTTGAAGCGGCTGACATTGACGCAAACACCGGCTGTACATTAAGAGTATACAAGAATTATACAGGCAGCTATACAACACTCAGCGGTAAGTTCACGCTGTGGATCGCTGAGAAAGCCAATGTAGGTACGTTAACTGTTTCGGGAGATATAACCGTTACGGGATCGGGAAAAAATAATAGTTTTTATGGCGATTTCAAAGTAGCGAACGGCGGTAAGCTGACATTTGACGAAAACTGCGGCGCTATGGGAACTGTGTCGGTAGGTGCAGGTACATTTGACTGCTATTGTTCAATCGGCATAACACTCAATATAAACGATGCAAGCAGTGACGTAATTCTTCACGGCGGATCTTTCAGAAAAATATGCTATAACGGCGGCGGGGACAGAGCAAACGCAGAAATACTGACTTTGTTGGCTGAGAACCGTATGTTTATGAAGTATCCCAATGCTGAGCCGATAGACGGCTCAAAAACACTGTTGAAAGACGGTCTTGCAACTGTTTTTATAGCATCACATGAAGATCACAGTTACGACAGCACAACGGGCAAGTGTACGATTTGCGGTAAGCGGTGCGGTCATACGGATGTTGACAGCAAAACAGGTGTATGCCTTACCTGCGAATATCAGCTTACTGCGGGCGTTTCGGGCGTGGGAACAGCGAAGTATTTCGATAATATAGACAACGCTTTTACTGCGGCATTATCGGCGGAAAACAACGGCTGTACGCTGACATTGTATAAGCACTGCGAGATAACACAGAGCGTAGAAATCGGCAATACAACGGTTACTGTCGATGTGAACGGATATTCACTCGGCGGAGAGGCGGATATAAGTGTAACTAACGGTGGTGTGCTGTACCTTAAGGACAGCAGGAAAAGCACCTACTACGGATGCATAGACGCACCTTTTAGTGTAAACGGCGGTACGCTTATAAACGGTACTGCAGACGGCGGCAGTTCAGCCGCAGATGTACTCAATTTAGTCATTAACAGTGCTAAGTGTGTCGAAATATACGGCGGCATATTTGAGAATGTTTATATTGCACACGCAAGCGGTGTAGCTTTATACGGCGGAAGGTACAACACCATCTGCGGCGAGGAAAGCAACAGCACACCTGTAAACGATCTGCTTGCAAAGGGTTATGCATTTGCGACCTTAAACAGTGTCACACATCTCCCCGAAAGTATAGTTGACGGCAGTGCGAAGACGATCGGCGGAAACCTTACAAATGTCATGGTTGTAGCGCATACTCATACATACACCGAAACAAATACCAAGTGTGCGTGCGGTGCTGTGCTTTATGCAAAGGTGACATCAGCCGACGGTACTACTGACGAGTATTTTGACAGCATTGAAGAAGGCTTATTATATGCCGATAAGGCTGAAAACAAGGGCTGTGTTTTCACTCTTGTAACAAGCGGTAAGCTTAAGGACTATATTACACTGTCAAACGGTCAGTTTACGATTACCGCAAATAATTACGGTACTATCGGTAATTATTACGGTGGGCGAATAACTATTGACGGTGCAGATGTTGTTGCCAAAGGTCATCTGTTAATCAAGTGCGAGATATATGTGAACAGCGGTTCTCTTACGTTGCCTGAAGACTCAAGTACCCGATTTGGTCAAATTTATATATTAGGCGGTACTGTAAACATCAGCGAAGGCGTAAATGCCGACAATAATGCCGGTGCTGATAATTTGATTATAGCCAATGACGCAACCGACGCAAAGGTGACTATAGGCGGCGGTACTTACGGCCGTATCGTTCTCGGACAGCATAAATTTAAGGACGTGCTTGTAAGCGGTGCGTGTGTTATAAGGTATGATAACTCGTCAGATTCGACTGCGGAGAAAACAGCAACGGCTTTATTATACAGCGATATAGCCGAAAAAAATAATTTTGACTCCGAAAACGGAACTGTAAGCTATTATCTGTTTACCAAGTGCGAGCATAAGAATGAGGACGGCAGTTATGCCTTTAATGAGGGCGGTATATGCAAATACTGTGGCTCTGAGTTTGCCGCAAGCGTAAGCTATACGGTTGACGGAAGTGCAAAGACAGAGCTGTTCGGTGATATTTATGACGCTTTTGACAAGGCTAATGAGATAGGTACGGCTACAGTAACGCTGTATAAGGATATTACAGACAAATGTACACAGGAGATTACCGTTATGGGCAATGTAACGCTTGAACTGAACGGTAAAACACTGGGTGGTCGTTATGGCATAGCGCGTATACCGGTATCTGACGGTGGCACGCTTACTGTAAACGGCGATGGCGATATGGATACACCTATTTACGTTAATGAAAACTCAAAATTAGTCATTAACGGCGGTGGATACTTCAATTCTGTGTCAGTTAAAAAAGGAGGCAACGCAGAAATAGGCGGCGGCACTATACGAGGTCTGTCCGTTCGCGGTAACGTAAAACTCAGCGGCGGTAAATTCAACGACATCGAGATACTTAACGGCAATCTTGAATCTGTTCTGGCTGACGGTTATGCTTATAAAGTGGACGGCGGTGCATGGCTTTCAATTGCAGAACGTGCAGAGAGCGTTTATAGCAGTTTGAATAACAACGATAAACCGTTGAGTGTAGAAGAAGCGCCGATAAAGAGTGCAAGTATTGCGTGGGCAGACGAAGGAACGTCTGTTATATACCGTAACGGAGAGAAATATTTATACGTCAATGTTACATACAAATTGGCGGACGGTTCAAGGGGTGTAACCTATTCGGATTTCGTAAACGGCAATAATCGCATTAAAGATTATAATTTGTACACTAAATATATGGTACACTGTTATGAAATCGGTAAGCTTGCGGCGGAAGACGGTGAGGTTGAATATTACACTGTACTTAAGTGCAACGGATACGAATATAAGTCGAATGTGCTTAAGCTTACACTTGCGACCTGCTCACACCCGAAGGATAGCTTTTCATACGAAAACAACGGTTTGGTAATCTGCGGTATATGTGACGCATTGATAGAAGCCGAGGTAGTAGATGCTGACGGCAAGTCGTTAGGCTATGCGGATATAGAGAGTGCCATAAAGCTGGCACAGGAGAACGAGGGCAGCACTGTAAAGCTGATGTCGGAAGGAGTATCTTCTGCTAATGAGTTCACTACTGTGACAGGCGGCAGGTTTACTGTTGACTTTAACGGTAAGAAGGTATTTTATCAGTTCGCTGTCAACGGCGGTGACGTGACTTTCACTTCTTCGGTAAAACAAGACGATGTAGAAAATCTGATAAGCGGAATCACAGTTAACGGAACTGACACTAAGGTTACAATTGACGGTAAAATCAAGCTGGGAAGTGTAACATTAACAAGCGGTGCGCTTGCAGTAAACAGTACCGATGGTTATATTAAAGAACTGTCAATAAATGGCGGAACGACTGTTATAAACGGTGCAAATATTGATGCACTGAAAACTAACGGCGGAGACACGGTCATCAATAATGTTGAAGCCAATTCTTTAAGCGTGAATATCAACGGGTCCGGTAGCATCTCTATCGTAACCGGTACGTTCTACAGCACCACTTGCACAACAGACAGCGGTTATACTTTAGGTATGGCAATTGCGAGTGGAAGTGTAGTTTGTGCCAATGATATAAATGGCTTTACTATTTACACATACGATGCTATTCAGACCATGACCAAAACCGATAGAATTTTTGTTGAAAAGTGCGTTCATAAGGACGGAAGCGGCAGTTATGTGCTTGACGGTAATCCCTGTCCTTACTGCAATGAGGAAATCGTTGCAACTGTAAGCTATACGGCAAACGGCGGCGAAGAGACGGATCTGTTCAGCGATATTTATGACGCTTTTGCCAAGGCTAACGAGGTAGGTACGGCTACTGTAACGCTGCAGAAGAACATCACGGACGATATTACAGATACGATAGCTGTTACAGGCAATGTTACGCTTGAACTTAACGGTAAAAGGCTCTCACAACCCGGTACTGATGTATGGTATTCCATAGAAGTAACGAGCGGTAAGCTGACCGTTAACGGCAGTGGCTTAATAAAACGTGTTGCCGTTCGCAACAGCGGCGATGCGGAAATCAACGGTGGTACTTTCTCTGACTTCATAATTAAAGACGGCGGTAACGCTGTAATTAAAGGCGGTCAATTCTACAGCTTACAGGTTTACGGCGAGGGCAGAAACGTAGGACAGCTTCTTGCGGACGGCTATGCCTATTGGAGTTTTATCGATTCCGGCATCTGGTCTACTATTGCAGAGCGTGAAAAGCAGGATATAACTAATGTAGAAGTAAGGACAGCGCCGATAAAGAGCGCAACGGCGACAGTAGATAAGACTGTACTGTACCGCAACGGCGGAGGTGCACGGCAGATCTTATTTAACTTCAATGTTAAGACAAGCGACGGATACACGATAAGCGATGCCAATAAGGTCAGAGTCGGTTTATATGTCGGCGATACCTTAATAAGAGAGAGCGACTTCGGCGGAAATTCATCTACGTTTGCAAATGCAAGTGAAATTTCCGATACTGACGGCACTGTAAAGGCACATCTTGTTATCAAGCTGAACGGATATGAGTATGTGACGAATGATGTCGAGTTTGAAATGGTGACCTGTACGCATCCGTATGACGCATTAACGACAGACGAGTATGATTACTATCGTTGTTCGTTATGTGATGCCGGCATAAATGCGATACTTGTTAAAACAAACGGCGACAAGGCATGCTATACCGACAATGTGCCCGAAGCATTTGAAGCGGCACAGCTTGAGGAGAACAACGGCTGTACATTAGAATTATACAGAGGTGTGAACAGAGACTGTGAGATCACACAGGGCAGCTTTACCGTTTTATTCAAGAAAACGGGAAGTGCATCTGCTGTGATCAAAGTAAGCGGCGGAAATGTCAAGTTCACGGGAGATGACGGCTGTACATTGTCGAAGTATCCGGGAAGCTCTGTGGGATATCTCATAGCTGTAACGGGCGGCACGGTAACGTTTGATAATATAACTATCGACGATGACAGTATCAGCGTAAGCGGCGGCAAGACTGTTATAAACGGCGGTACTTATAATAAGCTGAGCGTCAGCGGAGGTACGGTCACTATAAACAGCGGTACATTCAACGGCATAAATGTAAGCGCAGAGGGTAAGACACTGTACGACCTGCTCGGCGAGAACAAGGCGTTTACGATAGATGACGGAGAGCTGTTTGACGCAAGCAAGGTTTCGGAAAGCGATAATTCACTTACGGTAATCGACCACAGCAAGCATGAGTATGACGAAACAGGAAGGTGCGGCTGCGGTTATCAGTGTGCACACAGTGAGATCAATGCGGAAGGTGTATGCAACGAGTGCAATGCAAAGATGTATGCTGCAGTCACTGTAAAGAGTGAGACCGGAACAACGGTAAAATACTTTACAAAACTTACGGAAGCGTTTGAGTTTGCGGCAAAGAACGAAAACAAGGGCTGTACGCTGAAAATGCTCAGAGATTTCTTCGATAGAAATACTGACATTAACGTAAACGGCGGAAAACTTACTGTCGATATGAACGGCTTTGGTGTCTATATCAATAGCTTTAACGGATCCGGAACCCAAATCACTATACGCAGTGACAGTAAGTGTACTTTTGGGGTTGAAAATGGATTTAGCATGGACGGCGGCACTGTTACTTTCTCGGGAGAGGTCAGCGTAGTTTGCCAGAATGTGAAATTAAATGCCACATACTTCTCCTCCTATGTTGAAACGCTGAAAATTGATACGCTGATTTTAGAAGACGGTGTTCTGCTTAAACAGCTGGCAAGTATCACGAATGCTAATATCGCTAATATAGACTGCTCAAGTGAAATTTATCTTTATCAAATTTTAGCGAGCGGCAGCCGTGTCGATTCTCAGCTGTACAGCGCTCTGAAAGCAAACGCTTCGTCAAACTTCGATAACGTAAGAATAATAAGATGCGACCACCCGGACGGTGTGGGCAGAGATAACCGTTGCATATACTGCAATTCATTGATCGCTGCAAGCGTAAGCTATACCGAGAACGGAGCGGAAAAGACAGAATATTTTGTTAAGGAAGATCTGGGAAAGGCGTTTGCCAAGGCAAACAGCGTTGCAAGTGCAACAATAACAATGCTGATGTCTTCCGTTTATGATACAGACTACCTCCCTGTTACAGGTGATGTTACACTTATTGCAAATGGCGATAACGCCATCTTGTATAATACAGTAAAGGTCGCCGATGGCGGTAAGCTGACACTTAGAGGCAACGCCAATATTTTCGCTGTAATTGCCGAGCCGGACTCCAGGTTGACTGCCGAAGAAGCCACAAGAATCGCATATCTCACCGTAAACGGCGGAGATGTTAAGCTCAGCGGCGGACAATATGATAACATTACGGTAAAAGATGGCAAGATAACAGATATTCTCGGCAACGGCTATGCGTATAAGAAAACAGAGGGCGGTGCATGGCTGACGCTTAAAGAACGTGAGATGTCGGAAGCAAGCGGTGTTACCGTTGCTAAGGCACCGATAGTACAAGCAACGCTTAGCACAGAAATAAACAAGCTGTATCGCAACAGCAACGCAAACCCCACGCTGAAGTTCAACCTTGCTCTTGCTCACGGCTCGAACCTGAACGACTCGTATGTAAGTAAGAGATACGGTATAAACTCCTATGTAAGCGGAGATATAATTTATAGCAGCTTAAGCGCACTTGTAAAGGACGCTAAATTGTCGGCAGACGAAATAATTGATAAGGCAGGCGACAGCGATGTTGCTGAGATATACTACGTAGTTACTACCGATGACGGCTATGAAATAAAGTCGAACACTGTAAGCATAGACCTTGTTGACTGTGATCATTCTCAGGTGGTCGATCCTACAGCGGTTGAGGGAAACGGAGGCAACATTACTAAGCCGACATATTGCGAGATATGCGAGAGCAAGTTCAATGCAAAGATAACAAAGGGCGACGATGTCAAGTATTATAACGATCTTGACGAGGCTGCGAAAGACGCTCAGAAGAGCGAAAACGAGGGCTGTACCTTATATCCGCTTTATAACAAGAACGGATACGGCGGTCAGTTAGTCATAACCGAAGGTAACTTCACGCTCAAGTACGCAGTTCGTACAGCGTTCTCACGTCCGATCATCATAAACGGCAAGGCAAAGCTGACGGTTACGGGACGTTGTGCGGTGACAGCGTTTGAGAATCAAGACGCATTCATAGTGCGGGGCGGTGATGTCACATTTGACGGGCTTGCAACAGGCAGCAATGTGACCATAAACGGCGGAAATGTTACAATGGCCGCAAACAATATAAATTGCCTTACTATACACGGCGGTAATGTATCCATTTCGTCAGGTGGGTTTGCCGAAATCGTAACTACGGTCAGTGATAAGGTGATAGCCGATTATATCGATCACGGCTTCTGGGTACAGGACAGAGGAACAAAAGAGTGGATAGATATATACAGTCTTAATAAGGCAACGGCATCATCGACAAGCGGTCTTACGGTACGGGTGTGTCCGATGCAGATAATTCAGCCGAGGAATAATGTATATTACACCAACGGCTATTATCCCGGCGACATACCGTCACTTCAAATAAGTGCAGTGCCGTGGTATTCAGGCGAGGTCGACGCAAATGTTGCTTATCAGTGGATCGCCATTGATGAAAACGGCAACGAAACAGAGATAGAGGGCGCTACAGACAGAAAGCTGTCGCTCGAAAATCTCACAACGGGCAGGTACTACTGCCGTCTTACCTACAGCAATGCTACAACGGCTGGAGTTTCGATGAAGTCGGACGTTGTAACGGCTACGATAACCGAATGTGAGCATTCGGGAGGAGAGGCTACCTGCACCGAAAAGGCAAAATGTGAGATCTGCGGAGCGGAGTATGGTGAACCGCTCGGTCACGACTATGTTGTAATTAAAGTAGTTGAGCCTGACTATCGCAACGAAGGCTACAGTGTATTTGAATGCACAAGATGTAAGGATTCATATATCGGAAACCGTGTTCCCGTAAAGCCTATTCCCGATGTGGAAGAAATAGCGGTTGAAAAGACGACATACAATGAAGTCGATATAAGCTGGAAGAATATAAGCGGCGTTGACGGATATTATGTCGAATGCTATGTCGGCAATCAGTGGAAGCAGATTAACTGCAGTGCTGACGGCGACAGAGTAGCGGCAAAGCTGAGCGGTCTTTCTGCAGGCCTTAAATATAAGGTAAGGATAGCGGCTTATGCAGGAAGCTTCACCGGCAAGTTCAGATGTTTCTATGTTGATACCGTTCCTTCTCCTGTATGGAATATAAATACGGTGAAGGCTACAGATGAAACGGTAAGAATAAGCTGGAGCAGAAACACCAGAGCGGACGGCTACAAGGTAGAGTGGTACATTGATAATCAGTGGTCTGCAAAGACTGTTACCGGCAACAATAATATAGCGGCGGTTATAGACGGACTTTGTGCAGGAACACGATATAAAGTAAGGGTAAGCGCATATAAGGGCGACCTTTACAGCCCGTATACATACGGCTATATCTATACGCTCCCGTCAAAAGTTACGGGTATTACGCAGACAGTAACATCTTCTTCGTTTACGCTTACATGGGATAAGAATGAAAGTGCGGACGGCTATACCGTTCAGTACTATGCAGACGGTAAGTGGAATGAAAAGACGCTGACCGGCAATAACAAAACTACCGTTACAATAGGCTCTCTTAAGGGCTACAAAACCTACAAGGTCAGAATAAAGGCTTATAAGGGTGAGCTTCAGAGTACATTCGACGATATTTATATCACTACCGCTCCGACAAAGGTCAGCGGTCTTAAGGTAAAGAGCGCAGTTGACTCAAAGGCAGTAGTTATATGGAATGCGGATGCAAACGCTGACGGATATAACGTAGGATATTATATCGGCGGTAAGTGGGTTGAAAAGGCCATAACCGATAATAAGACAGCAATGGCTAAACTTGACGGACTTACACCTTACAGCACATATAAAGTAAGGGTAAGAGCGTATAAGGGCAATCTGTACGGCGATTACAGCTATACTACGGTTACTGCAGTGCTTTCACCGGTAACCGATATCAAGGTTGTATCGGCAAAAAGCAACTCGATAACCGTTAAGTGGGGTAAAAACGCCAGTGCAGACGGATATAAGGTTGAAATTTACAAAGGCGGCAAGTGGGTCAAAAAGACGTTAAAGGGCAGTACGAATGCTACTGTCACTATTGGCGGACTCAGGGCCGGAAGCGTGTATAAGGTAAGGATTGCGTCTTATAAGGGTGCAAATACAAGCGCTTATACTTATGCAAATGTGAATACAGCCAAATAAGCTGACAGTAAAAAAAAGAGAACACCGGGCGACCGGTGTTCTTTTTTGTGTATCAGATGCGTTTTTACTATAAGAACAAGCTGAGCCGTAAGCAAGAGTGCTTACGGCTTGGTTTGTTTATTGCTTTTTATGATACGCCGTTTTGCTGTCCTGCGGTAAGCAGAATTTTGAAAAGGCGAATCCGGTGCGGCTCACAGCCGCCGCTTACTTGAAGTATCTGTTCAGCAGACCCTCGAAAGCCTTGCCGTGACGGGCTTCGTCCTTAGCCATCTCGTGAACTGTGTCGTGGATAGCGTCAAGATTTAACTGCTTTGCTCTCTTAGCGAGGTCGAGCTTGCCCTGTGTAGCGCCGTGCTCTGCGGCAACTCTCTTTTCGAGGTTTTCCTTAGTCGATGCGCTTACAACATCGCCTAAAAGCTCTGCAAACTTTGCTGCGTGTTCAGCCTCTTCCCAAGCTGCCTTTTCGTAGTAAAGGCCTACCTCGGGGTAACCTTCTCTGTGAGCGGCTCTTGCCATAGCGAGATACATACCTACCTCTGTGCATTCGCCCTCGAAGTTTGCCTTTAAGCCTGCAAGAATCTCTTCATCCTCAACTGCCTTTGCAATGCCTACCTTGTGCTCGTCTGCAAATACAAGCTTATCGTTTTCCTTAAGCTCTGTGAACTTGCTGCCGGGAACCTTGCACTGGGGGCAGAACTCGGGAGGTGTATCTCCCTCATGAACGTAACCGCATACCGGACATACCCACTTTTTCATAGTAAATTACCTATCCTTTCATAGTGACAAAATCTTTATTTTCTTATTGTTATTAGCAAAATCAGTAACGCTTACTGATTTGTTGATTTTATTATAACCTATACTTCGGCGTTTGTCAAGAGGTTTTTGAAAATTTTTTTGTAAAAAATAGGTTAGTTGAGGCTTACTTGTGGGCGGCTTGGGAGGGGGATTACCGTTTTCAGCCGATTAAATACCGTTTGTGCCTTTTCGTTGCAATTGCCGAGAAAAACGATTATAATTAATATGTGAGAATATGGTTATAATTACGGCTAAGAGAAAAGGAGAGCTTATGAGAAAAACAAGCGAAAAGATATTACGGACACTGCTTGCGGCATCGGTACTTGCAACGGCTGTGCTTTCAAGCGGTTGCCTTGACGATGAGGAGGAGATTTCCGACAGCACGGCAAGCGACAACAGGCAGACGAGCGACGGCGGCAATGCGGAAAGTAGCGAAGGCAGTGATAATAAATATGACGGAAGTGTTACGGGCAGTCGTGCGTCAAAGCTGACGTTCAGCGGTTCGGACGGGATAAGCATTGCAAGAAAACAGCGTGAAGCCGAAAAACCTATGGGCGAGGACGGCACACAGACGGTATTCATTTATATGTGCGGAAGCGACCTTGAAAGCGAGAACGGGCTTGCAAGCGGCGACATTGAGGAAATGATCGCAGGGTCACAAAGCGAGAACGTGAAGTTCGTCATTCAGACGGGCGGTGCCGGAGCGTGGGCGGATACATACGGCATCTCTGCCGAAAAGACACAGCGTTATGTTGTAACGGGCGGAGAAATAAGCCTTATCGAAGAAAAAGAGTCTGTCAATATGGGCAAGGAGGATGTGCTTGTCGATTTTTTAAGCTGGGGTATAGAAAACTATGCGGCGGCTAAAATGGGGCTTATCTTCTGGAATCACGGCGGAGGAAGTATAAGCGGCGTGTGCTTCGACGAGCTTAACGAGAACGATTCGCTGTCGCTTGAGGAAATAGACACTGCGCTTACATCTGTATATGGCAAGATGACGGATAAGTTTGCGTTCATCGGCTTTGACGCTTGCCTTATGGCAACGGTCGAAACGGCGAATATGCTTGTTCCGCACGCAGACTATATGTTTGCATCGGAAGAAACTGAACCCGGCTACGGCTGGGATTATACCGAGATAGCAGGCTTTATGGAAAGTAATCCGACAGCGGATACAGCCGAACTCGGAAAGACGGTCGCTGACAGCTTTATGGCATCGTGCGAGGCTATCGGCGCAGGCGGCGAGGCTACGCTTTCGATAACGGATCTCAGCCGAATAGACGAACTTGTAAAGGCGGTGAATGATGCCGCCGAGGAAATGAACGATATTTCTTCCGACCCTGCACTGCTTGCAAATGCGGTAAGAAGCATCTATACCGTAAGAGCATACGGCAGTAACAACGATACAGAGGGATATACCAACATGGTGGATCTCGGCTCTATGATAGCGGCTACGGTATCGGGCGACAAGGCGGACAAGGTCATGTCGGCGCTTGAAAAGGCGGTAGTGTATAACATTTACGGCGAGGACAAGGACGGCTCAACGGGGCTTTCGACCTACTATCCGTTCGGCGTTTCAGGCTCTACCGAGCTTGCCACATTCGGCAAGGTGTGCGTAAGTCCGTACTATATGACGTTTGTTGACAGAATCGCATACGGCGCACAAAACGGCAGTACGGACGGGTACAGCGGTGAAAAAACATGGCTTGCGGACGGTGCGGTGTACTGGAGCGACGGGGATTATTCCGACTATGAGAGCAACTGGGAACATTACAACAACAAGACCGACAACATGGGCTTCTGCGGTGATAAGAGCAGTGTGCAGATAGATGTCGGCCCTGTGCTTGATGATGAAGGAACGTTCTACTTCAATGTTACGGACGATACTATAAACAACCTTGCGAGCGTAAACTGCTCGGTTTACCGTGTTGACGAAGAAACGGGTGAGCTTATCGAATTCGGCGTTGACCAAAGTACAAAGGTCGATTTCTCATCGGGACTGGTCGAGGATAATTTCAGCGGTCAGTGGTATATGATTGAGAATAATCTTATCCCTATGTTCATAGTGGAGAAGAACGGCAACAGCTCGGTTTACACGTCACCTATAAAGCTCAACGGCAAGGAAACAAATCTGCGTATAGCTATGACGCAGGACGGTAATGCGTATGACATAACGGCGCTTGGAACATGGGACGGTGTAAACGAAAACGGCGAGTCGGCAAGAAGCGTTGTTCCGCTTAAAGAGGGAGATGTCATAGTGCCGATATTCAACACCTACGACAGCGAGGGTAACTTTGCAGGCAAAGCCGAGGGTGATGAATGCACCTACAGCGGCGACAATATGATAGAGTTTGTCAATCTGCCTGCAGGCGACTACAGATACAGTTTTGTTATAAACGACATTTACGGAAACGTGTGCTATACCGGCTTCACGGTATTTACGACAGACGATGACGGGAATGTGTTCTTTACGCCGGAAGAGTAGTAAAAACAGCAAGCTGTATCGATCACGCATTTTTCTTTTACAAAAAAACTAAGAGGAGAACCCCTATGCCAAACCGGATCATCACAGATATTTCAGATTATATCTTTGTGTCAGGAGAACCTCAAAAGGTCGATGCGATTTTTCTGCCGGGCGGCTCACACCCTGAACAGCCCGAATATGCCGCAGAATTATACCGACAAGGTTTGACTGATTGGATAGTCCCGTCAGGAGGAGTAAGCGTTAAAGAGGAAAAATGGCACGGCGTCCGCTCAAAAGCGGAAATTTATAGTGGCGATTACCGGTCAGACTGCGAGTTTTTTACAGATGTACTCGTAAAAAACGGCGTTCCGCAGACTGCGATCATTGAAGAAAGCAAGTCGGGGCATACCCGTGATAACGCATTTCTCTCTCGTAAAGCCGTTGATGAAAAGGGCATAATGATAAAAAGCGGTATAATTGTTTGTAAAGCCTTTCATGCTCGCCGATGCTTAATGCTGTATCAAATGGCTTTCCCAAATGTTGATATGACGGTCTGCCCCGTACATTGCTATAACATCACCAAAGAAAACTGGTATACGACCGAAAAAGGAACCGATCGAGTGCTCGGTGAGCTTGCACGGTGCGGGAATCAGTTTGTCGGCGATCTCAAGACTTATCTTGATCTGATATGAAAATACTGTGCTGCCTTCAGTAAAAACAGCAAGCCGTATCAAGTTTCGGCTTTCTCGTTTGTGATAAAATGAATACAGTCGAAAAGGCGGAAGAAAGCTGTACGGGAGAAAAACAGATGAACGGGATAAACGAATGGTATATGAATATTCAGAATATTGTTGACGACATAGACAGGTGTATAAAAAGCGGCGAGGACGAAAGGCTGACACTCGGCAGGCTGTCGCAGACGCTTGGCTACTCGGAATACTATGTTTCAAGGAAATTCAGCAAAATATCGGGAATGAAGCTCAGGGATTATATGAGATACCGCAGGCTTGCTTTTGCACTGAGGGAACTGAGAGATACCGACAAGGGCATACTTGACATAGCGATCGACTACGGCTTTACATCTCACGAGGCATTCACAAGGGCATTCAAAGCGGCATACGGAATTACTCCGAGCGCTTACCGCTTACACCCTGTACCTGTAATTCTCCGCACGGCTATAAGGCCTTTCGACTGCTATCTTTTAGGCATAGGAGGAACAGGTATGGCACAGACAAACAGTGATATTAAGGCGTATTTCGTAACGATACCGGCTCATAAATTCCTGCATATCAGAAACTTCGAGAGTATAGGGTATTACGACTTCCGGGAAAAGCAGAGTCACATTCCCGGACAGGATTGTGCAACTATATGCGGACTGCTTGACAGTATCAAGGGCAAGCTCGACGATATGGGCGGCGATGAGGCGAACAGCGGAAGCGGTCAGGTGATGGCGTACATAAACGAGCCTGAGGGAAGAATATGCAGCTGGGGCATTCCGCTGGCTGAGGCTTACGGTGTAAGGCTTCCTGCCGACTACAGCGGAGAGATGCCAAAGCAGATGCAGATCATGGACGTGCCTGAGGGCGAGTATATCGTGTTTGAGCACGGACCGTTCGACTTTCAGACCGAAAACAGTGCGGTTGAAGCAAAGATAGAACAGGCTATGAAGGACTTTGACTATGAAAAGTCGGGCTATGAGCTTGACAAAACGCAGGGCAGGGTATTTTACTTCTATCACGACTGCATGAGATACTGGAAGTATATAAGGCCTGTGAGGAAAACCGGATAAACGGAAAACCGCCTTTTAATCGGGGCGGTTCTTCGGATTATGCCGGGCGATGCACTTGACACCGGCTTGATTTTGTGTTATATTATAGATACAAAAAGAGGGAAACGACAGACGGTCGCTCCCTGATTACGATGAATAACCGCACACAGTTTGGAGAGACATGGGCGGTTATTTCTTTTTATTAAAAGAAATGATTGTGAAAATCATAACTGTGAAAGCAGTAAGAAATATTCCTATCTGTGTTAAATCACTTAGCG